>Ga0116181_1001111_pt1 | contig 23681 bp, 16 predicted proteins | sample AD_UKC075_MetaG_FD_89752 | JGI IMG/M metagenome (GOLD analysis project Ga0116181, IMG submission 89752) | Active sludge microbial communities of municipal wastewater-treating anaerobic digesters from USA - AD_UKC075_MetaG | ecosystem: Engineered > Bioreactor > Anaerobic > Digestate | place: USA... | reverse complement strand
CTGCCGGCGGGCAATGAAGGCACTTTAGCCGGGCTCTACAAAGAAGCGGGGGCCAATCTCCATGCCAAAACCGGCACACTCAATGGGCAATTGGCACTCAGCGGGTATTTGACAACCCAAAAAGGCCATCACCTGCTGTTTTCAGTGATGGTCAATAACCACAGCGGCCCCGCTTCGGCTGTTCGTCGACAGTTGGAAAAATTTCTGTTGAAATTCTACCGGGAATATTAGTCTGGAAGCCGCTTCGTACTTTTGTCGTTCAACCTTTTTGGAAGCGTGGGCGACAGCATACAATTATTACCCGATCATATAGCGAACCAGATTGCCGCCGGAGAAGTGATCCAGCGGCCCGCCAGTGCGGTGAAAGAACTGCTCGAAAATGCGGTCGATGCAGGTGCCACTGAGATCCGGTTGATTGTGGGCGAAGCGGGTAAATCTTTGATCCAGGTGGTCGACAATGGCAAGGGCATGAGTGCGGCCGATGCAAGGTTGTGTTTTGAGCGACATGCTACTTCCAAGATCAGGGACATCAACGATCTTTTTCATATACATACCATGGGTTTTCGGGGCGAGGCCCTGGCCTCGGTGGCTGCGGTGAGCCAGGTAGAACTGAAAACCCGTCGCGCTGACGACGAAGTAGGCACTTATATTGAAGTAGAAAACAGCCAGGTAGTAAAGCAGGAGCCTTCGGCCTGGCAGTCGGGCACCAGCATTGCCATGAAGAACCTTTTCTTCAATGTGCCGGCGCGTCGAAATTTTTTGAAAAGCAATGCTGCTGAAATGCGGCATGTCATCGATGAATTTATGCGGGTGGCGATGGCGTTTCCGCAACTTTTTTTCTCGCTGGTACACAACGGCCAGGAACTGTTTCACCTGGAGCGGGGTTCACTGAAACAACGCATTGTGCAATTGCTCGGCAATCATTACAATGCGAAAATGGTTCCCGTGCAGGAGAAAACCGATTACCTGAACATACAGGGTTTTATCGGCAAGCCTGAAACGGCGAAGAAGACGCGGGGCGACCAATATTTTTTTGTCAACAACCGGTTTATCAGAAGTGGTTATCTGCAGCATGCGGTGATGCAAGCATTCCGCGACCTGATTCCCGCCGATAGTTTTCCCTTGTTTGTGTTGTTCATCGACCTTGACCCTACACAGATCGACGTGAATGTGCATCCCACTAAACAGGAGATCAAGTTTGAAGATGAAAAAATCGTGTATGCATTTGTGCAGGCCGCGGTGAAACATGCGCTGGCACAGTTCAGCATCATGCCCACCCTCGAGTTTGACCTCGATGCGGGCATCCAGCAACTGGATGCGGTGAGCAAGCCTTTTACCGAACAGCAACAAACGGCGGCGCGGCACTCGGGTCTGTACCAGGGCTTTACTGAAAAACACCAGGCCCATTTTATTCCGCGCGATAGCAATTCGGGCGCCGGTGCCGACAATGGTGCCGGCGGCGATAGCCAATTGAACACGGTAAACTGGCAGCAATGGGCCCTGCCAGAAGAAGATGTTTCTAAAGCGGTTTTTGAATGGGAGCAGCCGGCCAAAAAATGGAACCTATTATCGCCGGCGGTGTACCAGCAATATGAAGGCCGATATATTATTGCGCCATTGATCACCGGGTTCTTGCTCGTGCAACAACAATTGGCGCATGAGCGCGTGTTGTACGAAAAATATGCGGCTGCTTTTTCTGGTCGACCAGTTGCTACGCAGCAAAGTCTTTTTCCGGTAACCATCAACCTGAGCCCGGCCGATGCCGTGCTGCTGGAAGAAATTCGTCCTGATATGGTGCCACTGGGCTATGCCATCGAACCTTTCGGCAACAATAGTTTCGTGGTGCAGGGAACACCGGCCGACTTACTACAAGGCAATGAAAAAGCGACGATTGAACAATTGCTCGACCAGGTAAAACATTTCAGCAGCGATATTAAATTTTCCCGACGAGAGAAATTATTGCGTACGCTATCACAGCAACATGCCATTAAAGCCGGCACCTCACTTACACAAACGGAAATGCAACAACTCGTTGAAGATTTGCTGGCCTGCCAAACACCAAACTTAACCGTAACGGGCAAACCCACCTTTATTGAGTTCACACAAGATTATTTGAGTCGGTTGTTTGAGGGGCGGTAGTTCAATTTTTTGCCAGTTTTTCTCTCAATATTTTTCTTTTCTGTAGTCAAAAAGAAAGAACTGGGCATTCGTTGCGCCGAAGATTTTATCTTCAACCAATAATTCGGTAGCATGAAGAAACTGGCATTGGCTCTGACCTCTTTTATTCTCACCTCTTTTGTTTTTGCACAAGACCCCCGCGCCACTGCCTGGGTGGATAGTGTTTTTAAAACTTTATCGGAGCAGGAGAAGATTGCACAACTGATGATTGTGCGCGTATCGACCCTGAAAAATGGGCAGCCCTATTTTTATGATGCAGAAGTACAGGAAGCCATCCGAAAATACAATATCGGCGGATTGTGCCTTTTCCAGGGCGGACCCATACAGCAGGCACAACGCGTTAACCAGTTTCAATCGATGGCTAAAACACCGCTGCTCGTTACCATCGATGGGGAATGGGGGCTGGGCATGCGATTCGACAGTGTGCAGGCCCTGCCCAAACAAATGATGCTGGGTGCCACCAGCGATCCCAATATCATGTATGACTATGGGAAGATCGTGGCCGACCAGTGCCGCCGCATGGGCATTCAGGTCAATTACGCACCGGTGGTGGATGTCAATAACAACCCCGACAACCCTGTTATCAATGATCGCTCGTTTGGCGAAGACAGAAATAAAGTGGCCCAACTTGGCATTCAATACATGCGCGGTTTGCAAGAGAACGGCGTGATGGCAACGGCCAAACATTTTCCGGGGCATGGTGATGTGTCGGTTGATAGTCACTATGACCTGCCGGTTATCAACAAAACAAGGCGGCAACTGGATTCACTGGAGTTGTATCCCTTTAAAGAAATTTTCAAAGCAGGGGTAGATGCGGTTATGATTGCACATTTATCCATTCCGGTGATCGACAACAGCCCGAATCGCGCTACGTCTATTTCACCGAAAGCCGTAAACGGATTGTTACGTGAAGACTTACATTTCAAAGGACTCAGCTTCACCGACGCGCTCGAAATGCAGGGCGTGGCCAAATATTATCCCGATGGCGAAATTTCTGCACAATCACTCATTGCCGGTAACGACCTGCTCTGCCTGCCCGGCGATATTCCGGGTAGTATCAAAGCCATTAAAAAAGCCATCCGCAAAAAACAATTGTATTGGCAGGACATTGACTTAAAGGTTAAAAAATTGCTCTACGCCAAATACAAATATGGGCTTGCCACACGCAGCAGCATCGACCTGCGCAACCTGACGGAAGACCTCAACAAAGACCTTCCTGCCATGCGCCGTCGCGTGGCCGAAGAGGCGGTGACCCTGCTGCGCAACGACGAAAAATTACTGCCTTATCCGCCGTCAGGCGCATCGAACCGACGGGTGGCCTATGTGGGCATCGGCAGCAATAAAGACAACCGCTTTGCAGAAAGACTTCGCAGCGATTACAATGCGCACGTGTATTATTTCGACTATACGATCGACAGTGCCAAGGCCGATGCGCTGCTGGCGTTGATGCGTAACCGTTATGACCTTGTGGTACTGGGTATGCACAGTTATGAAAGAAAACCTGCGCGCAATTTCGGGCTGAGCAGTGCTGCCCTGTACCTGGCATCGAAGCTGGAACAAGAACAGCACCTGGTCACCGTGTATTTCGGCAATCCCTATGCCATTCGCAATAGTTGTTTCAACAAGACCTTGATTGCGGCTTATGAAGACGATGCCATTACGCAAGAAACCGTTGCCGATTTTATCAACGGAAAATTTACCGCCCGGGGCAAGCTACCGGTATCGGTATGTGAGAACCTGGCCTTCGGTGCCGGCCTGGTATCTATGCGTTTGTTGCAGGAAACAGATCCTGCGAGTGTGGGCTTGAAAGCGACGGTGCTAACACGCATTGATTCTATTTGTCTCGATGCCATCAAACAAAAAGCCATTCCCGGTTGTGTGGTGCTGGTTGCCCGCGATGGAAAGATCGCTTACGAAAAGGCTTTCGGCACCTATGCTTATACGGATTCAACGGCAGTGCGGGTAGAAACGCTTTATGACCTCGCTTCGGTAACCAAGATCATGGCCACCACGCTCAGCGTTATGAAATTGTATGACGAAGGCAAACTTTCGCTCGATAAGACGCTGGGCGATTATCTGCCTTGGACCAGGGGCAGTGATAAAGCCGGGCTCGTTATTAAAAACGTGTTGCTGCACGAAGCGGGATTGGTGGCCTTTATTCCGTTTTATAAAAACACCATCGATGCCGATGGCATTCCGCTCAGCACCATTTACAGTAATAAAAAAGACTCGGCGTTCCCGATACGTGTGGCACAAAATCTTTTTCTGCGCAAAGGATATACTGATACTTTGTATCAAACCATTTTGAAAAGTCCGCTGGGCCCTGCCGGTAAATACATTTACAGCGACAACGATTTTATTTTTCTGGGAAAAGTAGTGGAAGCCATCAGTGGCAAGCCGCTGGATCAATATGTGCGTGAAACTTTTTACGAACCCTTGATGCTGACCCAAACCGGTTTTAAACCCCGCGAAAGATTTCCGGCGAATTATGCGGCCCCTACCGAAAACGAACCGGTTTTTCGTCGGCAGTTGCTACAGGGGGATGTGCACGATCCGGGTGCGGCCATGTTTGGTGGTGTAGCCGGGCACGCGGGCTTGTTCAGCAATGTGTATGAACTATCGGTGCTGGCGCAAATGCTGTTGAACAAGGGAACATTCAATGGCATCCAATTTTATAAACCGTCTACCATTGATTTGTTTACGGCATACGGTAGTAATAATCCTGCGAGTCGCCGGGGACTTGGTTTTGACAAGCCGGAAAAAGACAATGCTACCCGCGCGGAGCCTTATCCCTCGAAATCAGCACCGGCGCAGACCTTCGGGCATACCGGATTCACGGGCACTTGCATCTGGATGGATCCGGTTAACAACCTCACCTATATTTTCCTGAGCAACCGGGTCAATAACAATGGTGATGCGGGTAAATTCGGCCGCATGAATGTGCGACCCAATGTACAGGAAACGATTTATCGCGCACTACAACCCTGATGAGCTGGCGGCACAGGCTGAACTAATTTTGACTTTTGATTTTTGACTTTTGATTTTGACCTATTTTCGGGCATTCAAACAAGTAAAAAAATCATGAGTTACATTACCGAAGTACACGCCCGGCAGATTCTCGATAGTCGCGGGAACCCTACAGTTGAAGTTGATGTGATCACCGACGAAGGTGCATTGGGCCGTGCCGCTGTTCCAAGCGGTGCCAGTACCGGGGTGCATGAAGCCGTGGAACTGCGTGATGGCGACAAGAAAAAATATGTGGGCAAAGGTGTATTGAAAGCGGTGAAGAATGTCAACACCCTGATCTCCGAAAAATTGCTCGGTTTTGAAGTGGCCGACCAGGCTGGTCTCGACCAGGTGATGATCGACCTGGATGGTACACCCAATAAAGCGAAACTCGGTGCCAACGCCATCCTCGCCGTGAGCATGGCCGCTGCCAAAGCCGCTGCCCAGGAAGCCAACCTGCCGCTCTATCGGTATATTGGTGGTACCAATGCCCGCACCCTGCCCCTGCCGATGATGAATATCTTAAACGGCGGTGCGCATGCCGACAATAAGATCGATTTCCAGGAATTCATGATCATGCCTGTTGGCGCGCCTAATTTCTCAGAAGCGCTGCGCTGGGGTACCGAAATCTTCCACACGCTGAAAGGGGTGTTGAAGAAAAAAGGCTATAGCACCAATGTGGGTGATGAAGGCGGATTTGCCCCCAATATCCAGAGCAACGAAGAAGCCATTGAAACCGTGTTGGAAGCGATCACCGCCGCCGGATACAAAACCGGTAGCCAGATCGTAATCGCCATGGATGCAGCCAACAGCGAGCTTTGGGACGCGAAAAGCAAAAAATATGTGTTCCACAAAAGCGATGGCAAAAAACTGAGTCCCGATCAACTGGTGAAATACTGGGAGAGCTGGGTGAAGCAATACCCGATCAAATCGATCGAAGACGGTATGGCCGAAGACGACTGGGATGGTTGGAAAGCGCTGACCCAGGCCATCGGTAGCAAATGCCAGTTGGTGGGTGATGACCTGTTTGTAACGAATGTAACCCGCCTGCAACAGGGAATCGACAAACACATTGCCAATGGTCTGCTGGTGAAAGTAAACCAGATCGGTTCGGTAACGGAAACCATTAATGCTGTTACCCTGGCACAACACAATGGTTATAATACGATTATGAGCCATCGGAGCGGCGAAACGGAAGATGTGACGATTGCTGATTTGGCAGTGGCGCTGAACTGCGGACAAATCAAAACCGGATCCGCCAGCCGTACCGACCGGATTGCGAAATACAACCAGTTGATCCGCATCGAAGAAGAGCTGGGCAGCAATGCAATCTTCCCGAAAGGCATTAAATTTGGTAAGTGAGGGGGGCAAGAATTTCGGTCACTAACTAATATAAGTGCTATGATAAGCGCGTTCATCGAAAAAATTCCGTCCTGGCTCAGGAACAAGTACGTACTCTGCGCCTTGGTTTTCGTGGTCTGGATTGTTTTTTTCGATGACCGCGATATCATCACCACCCATTTCCGGTACAAGAAAGAGCTCAATAGCCTGGAAGACAGCAAGCAGTATTATGAACAGCAGATTGCAGCTACCCGGGCCGAGCTCAGCAAGCTGAAATCAGATCCTGCTTCTTTGGAGAAATACGCGCGCGAACAGTATCGCATGAAGAAAGACAACGAGGATTTATATATTATCCGGCCTTTTTGATTTTTTTTTGATGTCGTCACAATAATGTAATCTTCACGGTCGTTTATGGAAACGGACACCGCCCGGATTGGACCCCGGGTGAATTTACTGGACAATAAATGGTTTGCTCATGTCACTCTTTACTCAGGAAGACCTCCTGCTCTATTTTTACAAAGAAACTTCTGTTGAACAAAACGCCGCAATCGAATCAGCATTGCTGACTGATTTCTCCCTTCGTGAAGAATATGAGTCGCTGCTTGAAATGATGCAACCCCTCAATCAACCCCTCGAAGCCCCTCGTACTGAGGTGATTATGAGCGTGTTGAATTATGCACGCGAAGCTGTGGAAGCAACGCATGACCACTAAGGAGCGTTATCAGCAGGTCATAGATTATTTCCAACAACAGGCCCCCGATGCTGCCACTGAGCTGTTTTACGACAGCCCGTACCAGCTTTTGGTGGCGGTTGTGCTTTCAGCCCAGTGCACCGACAAGCGGGTGAATTTGACCACGCCCGACCTTTTCAAACAGTTTCCCAACCCCAAAGCGCTGGCCAAAGCAGAACCGGAAGACATCTTCCCCCTTATCAAAAGCATCTCTTACCCCAATAACAAAGCAAAGCACCTCGCGGGGCTGGGCCGGATGATCATGGCCGATTTCAACGGCGAAATACCCATGACCGTTGATGAATTGGTCAGGTTGCCGGGAGTGGGTCGCAAAACCGCCAATGTCATCACTTCGGTGATTGATGCCCAGCCCAATATGGCGGTTGATACCCATGTTTTTAGGGTGTCGGCCCGCATCGGGCTTACCACCCGCGCCAAAACGCCCCTCGCCGCCGAGCGGCAACTGATCAAAAACATCCCTAAAGAATTGATTCACAAGGCGCATCACTGGTTGATTTTACACGGCAGGTATGTTTGCACCGCAAGAACACCCCATTGCGATCGATGCGGTCTACGCGCCGTTTGCCGCTTTTACAACCGCCAGGAGGCAAAAGCTACAAGCGTTTCCACTCGTGGTAAGTAGGTAGGCAAACTGATAAATCCACTTTTAATTCTCCAACTTTCTACCGTCAAAACGGGCCTGTTCGTCGAAACGCTTTTTAACGTTTTGTTGATTGTCAGTGTTTTAGGTGGCTCGGAATCTTACGATAGGGCTTTTTCATGGGCATTCTACTTTGAATCTAAGCATAAACGATTCTAATTTTCGTTTTAGTTATAGCCCGATCCGAACTCTGTAAAAACTAAAACCCGTACCATGAAAACAAAGCCCTACGTGGTGGGCATTGGCAGCTGCCTGCTGTTAGTGTCATTGGCTTACTTTAAGCCCTACGTTAAGTTTTCACCCGACCCAACCGAGCAATCTGCCCAGAACCTCATGGCTTCAAAGCAGTTGTTGAATTATGAAAAATCCAGCATCCCGGGACTGGAAATAAAAACCCCGGCCAAAATCGCTGTTGTTAACAAACTGGCAGTAGCGAAAATGAAGAAGGTGGTGCCGAAAAAAGCCATCCCTTCGCCTGAAGAATCGACTGAAAAAACAGTTGAAGTAGCTGAATCACGCGCCGGTAAAGCGCGCGAAGCCCGTGAACTGTCGTCGGCTTACCAGCCGGTTTCGCGATTTGACAAAAACGCCGCTGAAGAAGATGAGCGCGACAATGATGTAGCGCCTTATGTAGCTTCCAACGACAATGTGATTGTCAATGCCCCCAAGCCAGGTTCAACCAAGAATGCAGGTCGTACCGTGATCAACTATTCGGCCGGTGCTGAAATCGTTGAACACACTTCCAATCGTTTCCCGCACGAAAACCAGGAAACGGAACTGGCTATCAAAGATGAATCTGCCAACAAGTTCGCCGCTGCTGAAAAAGCAGAGAAGTCTTATTCTTTCCGCGGAAAGACTTCGGTAAAGTCGAGCCTGTTCAAATATATTCCGCCGTTCTGGGATGGCTTTTCAGAAGAGACCGGTCTCGACCGGGCCGATCGTGCTGAACTGCTGAGAAAAGCCCAGAAAATTGCCGCGATGGCTAGAAAGAATGGCTACAACACGGAGTTTGCCTTTCTGGCCGATATGAGTGTGAAGTCGAACAAGAATCGCTTCTTTGTGGTAAACCTGAAGACCTTTACCATCGAAATGAGTGCGCTGGTAGCCCAGGGCCGTGGTTCTGAACGCTTAAACCTCGACAAGGATTACTCTAACCGCCCAGGCAGCAATTGCAGTTCCCTGGGTGTTTATAAAGTAGGTAAGCCGTACGAAGGCGACTTCGGCCGATCTTACAAACTGTATGGTATGGATGCCAGCAACAAAAATGCCTATGCACGTGCTATCGTATTGCATGCCATGGGTACCATTCCAAACCGGGAAACAAATTTCCCTATCTGGCAGAGCGAAGGTTGTCCCTCGGTTTCTCCTTCTGTACTGGAGGCCCTCGGTGCAAAAATCGACGCCAGTAAGAAACCAGTGTTGTTGTGGATGTATGATGACACCTACCTGAGCGAGTCTGGCAAAAGCGCTTCGTCCATTGCGATGGGCCGCTAAGCAGGCGCCAGGCAGCTATAGATCCGGGCAGGTTTTAGTGTATGCTGCCGGTGGCCAAGAACATTGATTAAATCGTTTAATAGACTGGTCCCGCAACTGAAAACAGTTGCGGGACTTTTTTGTGCAAGCCGGTAAATAAACATTCCTTCTGCTCTGTTGTTATTTGAACAACTACACTGTTATGGGCAATTCAATTCCAGACATACTCGGCAGCCGAAGCAGACTGTCTTTCGCCCCCTTACTGGCCGCCTGGAAAAAACGGGCTGAAGAAGACCGTCCCGGCGCACGTCGGCTTTACCAGGCCTTGATGGAAAAGGTTGAACTATATCCTGAACTGGCACAACCCATTGAGGATAAAGAAATTCTGGTGAAACACAAGGATTGGATCGACTTGCTCATGACCACCCTTTTTCCCATAACGGCATCTGAAGACAAAGACCTTTTTGCCGTTTGTGTTCCTTTTAAATTCGATTTCATTTATACCAGCGACCGTTTCCGGCACCAATTCCTGAACGAAGAAGGCTGTTTCCGGTTTATGGATGAACTGGTGAACGATGTGCCGATGGCCGAAGAGAAATGTTATACCGCGTATAAACTCGTCCTCGACAAAGCCTATGGCCGCAACCTAACGGGCAATTTAAATACGGTGATGCGTTTTAACAACCCGCTTACCGGCCTCACCCAGCACTTCGAAATGGAAGTGGATACCAGCTTCATGGAAGTGAAGACCCACGGTGCGCTTCCGGCATGGAAATCTGCTTTCCAACCCTGCGACCTGACCGATTTGCGTAAAACCAATCAGTTGCAGGACTGGTTGCCACTCGACCTGTTCAGCTTTGAAGGCCTTACTATTATTCGCATCAAAGATGTGACGCCCCGGGAGGTGATCAGCAATATCAAAAACATCTTGTTAGAAAAGAAATTGCTGGAAGATGAGCAGATTTACAACGGACTGGAAAATGAAATGCGGTCGCTGTTCGGTATCCCACAACTGAAACTACATGTAACCCCTTTGATGAACCTGACAGGCGCCGCCCGGAAAGCTGCTGATGCCGAGCAGAAAAGCCAGTTGCTGCGATCGATTTACAATGAGAACCTTGGCCAGGCGGTGTTCGATCAGTTCCTGGCGGTTTTCGACGAGCGACAAGAGCCGCTATTGCTGCCGGTGATCGATGATGTCGCGATCAAAAAATATTCTTTCCTGCAAGTATTGGCCGATAAAGGTCTTTTCAGTGCGGCTTTTTTCCCGCTTCGCAGTGAAGGGAAATTGCTGGGCATTATGTTAGCCGCGCATCCTGCACCCGGCTTGATCAATACCCACCATATTGCGGTGGCCACGCCCACGTTGCCGCTGTTTTCACTGGCACTTGAAAAAGCAGCCGAAGCCCTCGATTTGGAAGTAGACAATGTCATCAAAAAACATTTTACGGCTGTGCAATCGTCGGTAGAATGGAAATTCACCGATGCAGCGCTTCAATATGTTTTGCAGAAACACCTCGGTGTGAAAGCGAAAATGGCGCCCATCACTTTCGATCATGTATTCCCGTTATACGGCGCCATTGATGTACGCAATTCAACGGTGGTGCGAAACAACGCCATCCAACTCGATTTGCTGGAGCAGTTGAAATCGGCCGCTGCCATTGTAGAAAAAGCACTGTCTGCCACCCAGACCCCGCTGCTCAAAGAAATTGCTTACCGCATTGAAAAGTTCCAATACAATGTTTCCAATATTCTTTTTTCGGGCGATGAGATATTGATCGATCAGTTTTTGAAAGAAGAGTTGGTGGAGCTGTTCGAGCACCTGCGTATTATTGTTCCGTCGCTGCAAGCTGATATCGACCAGTATTTCAACAGCATCGACCCGCGGGTAAAATTGCAGGTTACACATCGCCATGAATTTGAAGACAGCATCACCTTGATCAACCAGGAATTGGCGCGGTATATCGACCAGGAACAAGAGCAGGCGCAGAAAATATTTCCGCATTATTTTGAGAGATTCGTCACCGATGGTGTTGACTTCAATATGTATATCGGTCAATCGATCACACCTGATAAACCGTTTGATGTATTTTATCTCCGAAACCTGAAGATGTGGCAGCTTTCAGCCCTCGCCGGTGCGGCCGTAATGGTAGCCAGGCTGCAGGAGAAACTGTCGCTGCCTTTGCAAACCACGCAACTGATCCTTGCCCATAGCTTGCCGATTTCTATTAGCTTTCGAACGGCCGAACGCAAGTTCGATGTGGAGGGTGCGTATAATATTCGCTATGAGATTGTGAAGAAGCGAATTGATAAAGTACATCTGAAGGACAGCAACGAGCGGCTCACCCAACCCGGCAAACTGGCCATTGTTTATAGCCAGGCGAAAGAAGCGGCTGAATACATGGGCTATATCGAATACCTGCAAAACCAACAGATATTGACCACTGAAGTGGAGCAACTTGAGTTGGAAGAACTGCAAGGGGTTACCGGTCTAAAGGCCTTGCGTGTTGGTATCAACATGAACCGCGTATTGCCCGGCTCAGAACTGGAAACCGAGGGAGAGACTCGGCAGGCCTCCATCCTTTGAGAGCGCATAGTTAACGGTGAACACATACATGCCGGCAGGCGCCAGCCAAATGCCGGCCCCATAGCCATTGTGCCAGCGGCCTGATTGTTCACCGGGCTGCCAAACCCGGCCGATATCGTGAAAGAAGACAGCACCAATGGTTGCAGGAAAAATATAACCTTTGATTTCACCCATTCGAATGCGCAGGTCGAGGTTGTTATACGCCATTTGCTGACCGGCAAAACGGTACTTTCTAAACCCGCGCAAGTTATCAGGTCCACTGAGGTATTGTGCCTGAAAAAATTCATAGCGACCGTGGTTGCCGCCGGCCCCAATCCTGGCGGCAAATACAATATTGGCCCGCGCACTGAAGCTGGTAAAGAAAGAAAAATCTGACCGATACTGTTGAAACGCTTGTGCCGCCTGGTTGATGCCGGTTGCCAGCCTGGCGAAGCTGTTCCAGTAAACACCCCGCGACGGCATCAGGTTATTGTTGCGGTTGTCGGCGATCAATTGAAACTGCCAGCCGAAATAAGATTTCCGATCGTACAAGGTAGCTTGATCCAATCCGCTTTCTGCACTGGTAATGAAACGGCCGATATTGTAATCATCGTCCATCGTATAGCGTTGCAAAAGTGGGCCCGTCAGAAAGGAAACATGTTGTGTAATTGGCGCGCGCAACAACAGGGCCGCTTCTACAATATTGAAGCCACTTCGGTAATAGTCGATCTTACGATTTGCCTTGTTGGGAAATTCGGTTTCGTTGCCGAAGCCAAAATAGTTTTGGATATGATCGGGCGCTTTGGCATTGGCGGTAGCGAGAAGATCGAGTCGCCGCGTAGCAGACCAGGGCAAGGGCAATATACCGATGGCTTCAAGCCGGTATTGAAAATTGTATGCACCCGTGGCGAGCGCTTTGTTGCCGGTGAATCTTTGCTGGATGGCAAAGGGCGATTTGCGAAATCCCTGTCTCGTGTTTTTGATGCCCGCACCCAGAAAAACACCATCGTCGGGGTTGTAAGCAACCGAGAGCAAGGGCGCGGTTATATTGTATTTAAACGCATGCGGGTCATAATCATTTACTGCCGGGTGTTTCGAAAACCGGCGTTGCCATGATTGGTCGCCACTAACCACATTGTTTTCGGTCTTCTGGTCGTAAAATAAAATTCGACCGGGTTTCTTTGTTGATGTGGTGAGCTGGAGGCTATCGGTGCCCGTACCGCCGATGATGCGAACACGTATGGGGCTTTGTCTGCCGCCGACAGTGCGAAACACATCGTCTCCCCCCAGGCCATACAACCGGATTTCTTTGGTAACAGCAGGGTCGAGCAGGCGATCGTATTTCTTATCGCTGCGTTCGCCGCGCTTGTTAATCTTGTACACCCGTAGCGCATTGCACCCGAATCGAGGTAATCGAGCGAAAACAATTCTCGTTTGTCCGAGCCCGTTATATCGATGGTCTTCGACAAAAAACGATAATATTCCATGACCTCATCGGTAAAAAACTGCCGCCTGGCTTTTAGGGTGGCCACAATCCAACTTGCTTTTTCCGATTGAACAGCGACGGGTTGTTGTTGCAGTGCTGTTTCAATAACACTGTCGCTCATGGAGCGCAGAAATGTTTCTGTGGCCTGTTGCCAACTGCCTGCATCGGGTTCGGTTAGAAAGAGTCGATCGAACCAACGCGCATTGTAATTAAAGCGGTTGATATTACGCGCCTTTACGCGAAAGCCCTGGAATTTTGGTTGCAGCCAGGGCTGGCTGATGATACGAGGCAATACGCCGGTACTGATAAAGAAAGCCTGGTCGCGATCGCGTGGAATCGGTGCATATGTTTTACCGTCTTTTGTTTCTTTGGCTTTCCAGCGCCACTGGTCTTCATGCCGGTCGAAGTCCATGATAAACATATCGAGCAGCCTTGCCTTTAATACTTCCTGCTGGTTTACTTCATTGTCGTTGTCTTTGCGCAAAGCCGCTTCCATTTTGGTGGAACTGTACGACTTCTCCACGTTGGCCGGTTCACGCATTTCAAAAAGATAAATGCAGTTCTTGAAATCGCTGCGATATTGACCAAGGGCGGGGTCATCGGGCAGGTAAACCAGTTTGCCTGGCAGGTAGGGCACATTGGCTGCCGTGGCCAAGGGCGGCACCGATACCGCGCCGAAAGGATAGGAGGCAGAGATACCGTCTACAATTACATCTTTTACAAAGGTTTCGCGAAGCGCTTCGGGCAGGGTTTTGTCGGGATATTTTTCAATGCTGCGCAAGGCATATTCGCGCCCCGCACTGTCTTCCAAACGAAGCGAGCGCGACTGCATACCGCCGCCACGTTGGGTAGGGGTGAGTCCGCCTTGCTCTTTTCGTATGTCCATTACCGGTAGTCTGACAGGCGCGGTCCATTCCTGGCGATAGTTGCTGCCCAGCAGCCATTTCTTAAAAGGGCCAGCTTTGTAATAAGGCGCGGCGACTACCGTGATTGAATCTGGAAAATTAGTCTCTGGGACAACCATTGTTTCTGCAACCGGCATGCTAAATGTTGGCAATTCCTTGCTGTATAGCAGGCCTTTTTTGCCGCCTTCCACGCCATCGTATTGCAAGCGGATGCGGCCGCTGTTGAATTGTTCAATGGTAACATAACCTGTTTCAACCGCATTGAATTGGGACCAGGGACCTTTTCGCAGTCGTGTTTTTTTAGCACCGGCACCGCTGATTACATATTGCTGGCTGTCTTTGACCAGGTATTGCAATCCATGTTCATGTCCCGCCAACCGGATGCAATACGGATGGGATTTCAATATATCATCCACGCCTTTGGTAAACGCTTTGTACAAAGGATGTTTCAGGTCCTGGATATTGCCGAAGCCGCCCCGCACCAACGGATACAAGGAGCCAATACCCGGCAGCGGTATCCAGTAAGGGCCGAACTCTGTCAAAGGAAAAACATGTTGTTGCCAGGTAAAATAACCACCGTGAATGCCATCAGAATAAAAGGGGTGATGCGCCGCAAATAGCAAAAGTTTATTTCGATTGCGGTAAACGATTTCTTTTAGTTTGATCAACACTTCGTCGTAACTGTGGCAGGCGCAGGTTGTTTCGGGGCCGGGTCTTCCTTCCTGTTGCAGCCACCATTGGCTGTCGAACAAAACCAACGTGATCTCCTCTGTCAATTTAATTTCTTCGGGCCCGGGACAACCATTCTCGGGTAAGAAACGAATATGTGGGTTGTTCAATTCGTTGATATAGTCGGCTTGCCGGTTCAGTTGTTGCAGGCCATAAGCACGCCCCTTTGCCCAATCGTGGTTACCCGGAATGAAATAAACATCTTTTGCTGCTGCCGAGCCTACTATCCATTGCGAATCGATGATGGCTTTGTCTTTGCTAAAGGCGCTACTGCCTTCGCGTCGCATACCGATGGGATAAATATTATCGCCCAGGTAAATAATAGCATTGGCTTTTTGCGCGGTGTGGTTGGCCTTTTCGCGTATATCGGCCAGCACGGGGTGTTGTTGATTATTGCCGGCGTCAAATTCACCGGCATCACCTACAACAATGATGCGCGCCTGCAGGCTGTCGCCCGATTGCGCCATCGCCGTTTCTATATTGAACAGGCAACCGAATAAGAGAAAGCTTGGTAAAATTTTTTTCATGGTTGCCCGTAGGGATAATAAATAAGTGTGGCGCGACCCTTTCGACCCTCATTCGAAATGAACATATCCCCCTGCGGCGTAAAGCAAAGTCCCTCGGGTTGTTGAAACTGATTGGGGTTGAGCCGGTGCAGCGACAAAGGTTTTCCGTTTTTGTCACAGATGAGTAAAATTTTTCCAACCGAGGCGATGATAAATAGTTCTTTACTGATGGGATGGAAGGCAATGGCCGAAGGTTCAAATTCGATGGTATCGTCTTTTGCTAGTTTTCGGATAGCCGTTAACGGTAGTTGGAAAGCGGGTTCGGGCGATAAAACGCCGGTGCCCGGGTCCACCCACCAGCCAATGACAGCGTCGGCATCGCGGCCGCAGGTTTTGCATACCAACAGTAATTTGTTGCTGGCAACATCATAACAAAGGCTTTCAAATTCATAGCCTTTGCCGAAATCATTGCTGAAAACGGCTGTTTCTTTTCCGCTGGTATCAACCTGCGAGATATGACCATTGCTTTTCAATACGTACCAGCTTTGCGGACCAATGGCAATGTCTTCATAATCGCCTTTGTTTCCAAATGGACGTTCGCGCGTTTTGCCGGTTTCGCTGTTTACAAAGAATATTTTTCCCTGTTCATCATTAATGGCCAACAGTTCATGGTTGTTGTAATAAGCCAGTCCGGAAATTTCCCGCAATGGTTTTGGCAGGTTGATATACCGCGCCGACTCTTCTGCATAACCGGGAATACGGGGCGCAAAAGAAAGCGAATGCACCCGTCTACAGGCCGGTACAAAGGGCAGCGCCAGCATAAACACAAAACAGCGGAGAGAAAGCTTCATGGCTGCAAGTTAAATGGCTTAATTTAGATTTTTAAACAGGCAGATGGATACAAAAGTTGCATTGTTAAACGAAGCCGAAGCCTTTGTGCGGCAGATTTTTGAAGAGCAGGTGCCGGCCGTGTATTATTACCACGATCTGCACCATACTTTGTCGGTAGTGGCGGCAGTGGATACGATTGCTGCTGCCTATCCGTTGACCGAAGAAGACAAGCTGGCCCTCCGCCTGGCAGCCTGGTTTCATGATACCGGTTATAGTCGAACCTACCAGGAGCATGAAGAGGCCAGTGCGCAGATCGCTGCCGATTTTCTGCGCGCGCGGCAAGCGAGCGACGACCTGGTGGTGCAAGTGCGGGAAGCCATCATGGCAACACATGTGCCCCAATCGCCCAAAAACCTGGTGAGCGAAATTCTTTGTGATGCCGATATGTACCACCTGGGGTCGGCCGCTTTTGATACGGAAAACAAATTGCTGCGAAAGGAATTGAACACCGTGTTCAATAAAGACATCGGTAAAAAAGAGTGGAAGAAGATGAACCTGGACTTTATTGGCCAGCATCGGTTCTTTACTTCCTATGCACGCGAACACATGGAACCGGTAAAACAGGAACACCGGAAACGACTGATGGAGGGGAAAAGCGAAGCGCGTGAAAAGGAAGAAGAAAAAAGCAAACTGAAAGAAGCGTTTTATAAAAAAATTACTGCGCCGTCGTCGCCTGCACCAGATTTAAAAGTGCCGCCCCGCGAAGAAATTGACAAAGAACAATTGCGGTCGCAAAAAGAAAAACAGGCACGCACTGAAAGGGGCATCACCACCATGTTCCGGATCATGAGTGAAAACCATATTAACCTGAGCCAGATGGCCGACAGCAAGGCCAATATCATGATATCGGTCAACACCATCGTGTTGTCGATTTTGGTATCGGTGTTTTTTGGTAAGCTGCAGTACTATCCGCAGTTTATTATTCCGACCGTGATACTGGTGGTGGGCTGTTTGTTGGCCGTTGTATTTGCTATTTTGGCAACGCGCCCGAATATTACGAAGGGCGTTTTTACGGCTGAAGACATCCGGCAGAAGAAAGTCAACCTCTTGTTTTTTGGAAACTTTTTTAAAATGGACCTGCCCGATTATGAGTGGGCGATGAAAGCGATGATGAACGACCAGGATTACTTGTATGGCAGCATGATCAAAGACATTCATTCATTGGGGCAGGTGTTGGCCAGAAAATATCGTTTCCTTCGCATTTCCTATAACATATTTATGTTCGGACTGGTGCTTGCAATCATTGCTTATGGCGTTGCCGGCATCGTTGGCACGAAATAGTACATGATCGACTATATAAAGGCATATAAAAAGTATAGTACCAGTTATTATGTATCAGAGGGCATTCGCACTACAGCGGGTGTGATGATTCCTATATTGGTGGCGAGCTATTTTGGCGAATTGCAGATCGGTGTTTCGATTGCGCTCGGCGCCATGTGTGTAGGCCTCACCGATAACACCGGACCCATCCACCACCGGGTGAACGGCATGGTCTCTACCATTCTGCTGGTGTTTATCATTTCTTTACTAACGGGTTTCTGTATTCATTCTCATGTTCTACTGGCGGCCTGGATTGCGATAGTGGGTTTCTGTTGCGCGTTTATCGGCGTGTTTGGCACGCGGGCCAGTTCGGTTGGTTCGGCAGGTTTGCTGATTATGGTATTGAGCATCGACGACCGGCAGACTATTTGGGAAACGATTCACAATGCGTTGTTGATTTCAGGCGGTGGCTTGTTTTATTTGATGATGAGCCTGCTGATCTACCGGCTCCGACCTTATAAACTCATCCAACAGGCATTGGGCGATGCCTTGATCAGTACGGGCAATTACATGCAAACCCGCGCCCGCTTTTATGAGGAAAACGTCGACTACGACGCCACCTATAAACAATTGCTGGAAGAGCAGGCGCAGGTGCACAACAAACAAAACCTGGTGCGCGAAATGCTGTTCAAGACCCGTGATATTGTTCGCGAGTCGACGCATACCAGCCGCATACTGATGATGATCTTTCTTGATTCGGTCGATTTGTTTGAACGAATCATGACTTCACAACAGGACTATAAAAAATTGCATGCACTCACCGATGATATTGACCTCTTACCCGCCTTTCGGCAGATGATTCTTTCGCTGGCTGCTGAAGCAGAAAACATTGGCTTGTCGTTGCAACAGGGAAAACCATCGGTGCCCAACAAAGCACTGGCCGAACAATTGGCCGCCCTCGACCAACAGTTTACGGCTAAGCGGGCGGCCATCATGAACGACAATAATATTGAGGCCTTTATCACACTTCGACATATCCTGGAGAGCATAAAAGACATTCACCATCGGTTGCAAACCCTAAACCGATACACCAGTTTCGATTCAGGATTGAGTGATGAATTCAAAAGGCAGGTGGAATATTCAAAATTTGTGAGTCCGTCTGAATTCAACCTCAAACTACTGACCAACAATATCAGCATTCACTCCAATATTTTCCGGCATTCCATTCGCGTATCACTTGCTTTGCTGGCAGGATTTTTCATCAGTCATATTCTGCCTTTCGGCCACGGCTATTGGGTATTGCTTACCATCATCGTGATCTTAAAACCAGCCTATAGTTTGACCAAACAACGCAATGTGGAGCGCTTATTGGGCACATTGGGTGGCGCCGTTATTGGCGGGGCACTGCTATGGTTTGTGAGAGACCAGCATGTGCTGTTGCTGTTGATGATTTGTTGCATGGTCTTTACCTATAGCATGCTGCGCGTTAAATACCTGCCAGCGGTGGTGGCCATGACCATTTATATCTTGATCGCTTTTCATTTTTTAAAACCCGGCGATTTTACCCTGGTATTACGCGACCGGTTGATAGACACTTTTGTTGGATCCGCGATTGCCTTTGTGGCCTTGATCGCGATACCACCGAAATGGGAGCACGAGCACATTCAGGAATTGTTGATGGAAACCATTCGGGCAAATGCTGCTTACCTGAAAGCCATCACCAAACCTTTTTTGAAAGAGCCACTCACCAACCTCGATTATAAGCTGACAAGAAAAGAGGTATTCGTGCGGCTCGCCAACCTGTCAGATGCGTTTCAGCGTATGTTGAATGAACCAAAGCGACAGCAGAAAAAGGGTCAGTTGGTGCACCAGATGGTGGTATCCAATCATATGCTGGCTTCTCATATAGCGACGTTGAGCAGTTACCGGAATTTTGCGGCGGACTATGCCTCTGAAAATTTCAGGCCGATCATTGATTCCAGTTTGCGTCACCTCGATGGTGCCGCCGAAATTTTGGCAACGGCCAATCCGCAGCACCATGTTTTGCAAAGCGATGAAAATTTTCAGGTGCGCGATGAATTGCAAAGCCTGTTGCAGTTGCGCTTGCAAGAGCTGGCCATCGGCTCGCTTGATACCCTTACCCGCAAGAAATATTCTGAACTGACCACCATTGTAGATCAGTTTGAGTACATCAATAAGATCAGCACCGATATCGAAAAGAGATCGGTGAAGTTGCTTACTTGAGGTGGCTGGGCGGTTGCTTGCAGTGGTTATGTGCTTTCTTTCCGTGATTAAGCGCTGCCCAATAATTCTTTTAGCTTGTTGATCAGTTCGCCTTTTGTAATCGGCACGCCCATGATCTTATTGTAACCCTTCGCATCAACCAGGAACTGTTCGCGAATGATCTTGATCAACTGACCATTGTTGATTTCAGGAATCAATACTTGTTTGAATTTCTGCAGGAGCTCACCCAGGTTGCGCGGAAAAGGCCGCAGGTGGCGCAGGTGTGCATGGCTTACGGCATATCCTTGTGCCTGTAATTCAGCTACCGCACTCTTGATGGCGCCATAAGTAGAGCCCCAGCCCAATACCAGCACATCGCCTTCGTCGGCGCCGCTATCGAGTGTTTGCGCGGGAATATAATCGGCGATCTTATCCACTTTTTCCTGCCTGATCTTCACCATGAGTTGGTGGTTGTCGGGGTCGTAACTCACCGCACCGGTTATATTTTGTTTTTCCAATCCGCCGATGCGATGCTCCAATCCGGCTGTACCTGGCACGGCCCAGGGCCTTACCAGTTTCTCATCACGCAAGTAGGGCTGGAATACCGGTTCGTTTTCAGCCAGCTCAGTTTTAAAACTGACCTGAATGGGCGACAGTGCGGCGCTGGTCGGAAATTTCCAGGGTTCGGCGCCATTGGCAATATAGCCATCGCTTAAAAAAATCACGGGCGTCATGTGTTGCACCGCAATGCGTACGGCTTCATATACTGCCTCAAAGCAATCGCTTGGCGTGGAAGCCGAAATAACGGGCATGGGGCATTCGCCATTGCGGCCATAATAGGCCTGCAACAAATCACTTTGCTCTGTTTTGGTAGGTAGACCGGTAGAAGGACCACCGCGCTGGATATTGATGATCAGCAGCGGAATTTCCAGCATCACGGCCAGGCCCATGGCTTCTGTTTTCAGCGCCATACCAGGACCTGAGGTTGTTGTTACACCCAGGCTGCCCCCATAGGCCGCGCCGATGGCCGAACCAATGCCGGCGATTTCATCTTCGGCCTGGAAGGTTTTGATGCCAAAACTTTTATAGCGACTCAGTTCATGTAATATATCAGAAGCGGGTGTAATCGGATACGTGCCTAAGAAAAGCGGCAGTTTGCTTTTCTGTGCAGCGGCGATGAGGCCAAGGGCCAGGGCCTGGTTGCCCATGATATTCCGGTATTTGCCTGGCTCAATTCGTGCTTTTTCCACCTTGTAACGGGTGGTAAACGTTTCGGTGGTATCGCCATAGTTGTAACCGGCTTTCAGGGCCTTGATATTACTGTCGAGCAGCTCCGGTTTCTTGCTGAACTTATCCGTCAGAAAAGCAATAGAACTATCCATGTCGCGGTTGAACATCCAATAAAGGAAGCCCAGTACAAACATGTTTTTCGCGCGGTCTTTTTCTTTGGTGCCCAGGGTAAATTCTTTCAGGGCTTCGCGGGTCATCTTGGTCACATCCATTTTGATAACCTCATAACCGGCCAGGCTATCGTCGGCGATGGGGTTAACGCCCTCGGGATAATTCGCGAGCCGAAGGTTCTTCGCATCAAAACCGTCGGTGTTGACAATGATCTTGCCGCCTTTCTTCAAAGCTTTGAGATTGGTTTTCAAGGCCGCGGCGTTCATGGCCACCAGCACATCACATTCATCGCCTGGCGTATAGATCGGGGCGCTGGAAAAACGAAGCTGAAAACCGCTTACCCCAGGGATGGTTCCCTGCGGTGCCCGGATCTCGGCGGGGAAATCGGGGAAGGTCGACAGGTCGATGCCCATCAGGGCAGTATTGTTAGTAAACTGGGTTCCAGTCAACTGCATGCCATCGCCGCTATCGCCGGCGAACTTGATCACTACCTCGGGGAGGATTTCATCTTTGCGAATCATCGCGCGAAGTTACAGCGAACTTGGGCTGAAAAAGATGATTTTCCGCTAAAGGATACCAGGACGGGCGGCCGTGCATCGCCAACATTTCCCAAAATCGAAAACGATTAAAAACGAATTCAGGGAGCTTTGCGACCCTAAACTACCTCTTATGCGCCTGGTGCTGTCTGTTTTACTGTTGATTATGTGTTCGTTGTCCCTCAAGGCCCAGGTGCTCACGGCCGAAGACTCGCTGGCGGCGGGGCTGGTAGCGAGGTCGCAGAGCACCGTGTTGTCTGGTTACGGCGAAGCGCGCTACAGCCTAGATACCAAGCAGAAAAATGCCACGGCATCACTTTCAAGGGTTGTTCTCTTCGTGGGACACAAGTTCAACAACAAAATTTCCCTTTTTACCGAACTGGAAGTAGAAGATGCCCTGGTGGTAGGCCAGGCGGGCGACGAAGACGAGTCGGGCAAGGGTGGAATCAGCATGGAGCAGGCCTTTGTGAAGTTTAACCTGACACCAACCACCTACCTGGTTGCGGGCTTATTTATACCCCGACTGGGCATCATCAACGAAAACCACCTGCCCACCACGTTCAATGGGGTCGACCGGCCCTTTTTGGAGCAGTTGATTATTCCTTCTACCTGGCGCGAAGTAGGCGTGGGGCTGTATGGCGGCATTGCCAAACTGCCCGGCCTTAATTATAGTGTTAGCCTTACCAATGGCCTCAATTCATCGCTTTTTAGCAATGGCTCGGTGTTCCGCAACGGCCGGCAACTGGGATCAGCGGCAACTGGCATGGGACTCGGCTTATCGGGCTCCCTGCTGTATTATTTTGGGCATTTCCGCCTGCAAACCTCGGGCTGGGTGGGCGGATCAACCGCAACCAGTAAGCGGGTGGCCGACAGCCTGCAGCTCAACCATGGTGCATTTGGCAACCCGGTGATGCTGGCTGAAATCAATGGCCAATATTCGCACCAGGCCTGGAACATCCGCGCCATTGCGACGGCCGTTTCCATTCCCGATGCGTACAATATCAATAAAGCCTACGCGAACAATACGCCTAAATCCGCCTATGGCGCTTATGCCGAAGCAGCTTATGACCTGATGTGGGCCAAACACCAGGGCGCTAAAAGTTTCTGGCTTTTCGGTCGATACGAATACCTGGACCTCAGCGCCAAAATGCCCTCGATCGGTTTGCAAAATCCGGCGAACCGCCAGCAATACATTGTGGGTGGTATCACGTTCAAACCCATCCGCGGCATCGCGGTGAAAGCCGACTGGGTGCAACGCATCACCGGCGAACCCAATCCTGATCTGATCATCACGCCCTTTCCACAACGGGTTCCTTATTATACCAGCAATGGTTTTCTCAACCTGGGCATCGCCTATAATTTTTAACCATGGAAAGAAGACAATTTTTACAAAAAAGCTGTTCGGCCTGTCTCGGTTTGGCGGGGGCTTCGTGGTTGTTATCGGCCTGCGGCACCGCTATGCCGGCCTTCAAAGCCAATGCGACCGGCAACGAACTGGTCATACCTGCTGATAAATTTCCTGTTACGCAGCAGCAGTTGTTGGTTAGCACGCCGGCACTCGCCAATCAAATTTTGCTGGTGCGGCGCAATGACCAGGTGAAAGCGCTGTATATGGAGTGTACACATGAGTACAGCGGACTAACCCCCACCAAAACAAAAATCGTTTGTGCCCTGCATGGCAGTGCATTCGACTTCGACGGAAATGTGTTGAAAGAACCGGCCCTGCTTCCCTTAAAACAATTTCCGGTGCGCAATACCGACAACAACCTTATCATTCAAATTGCATAAT
>Ga0116181_1001109_pt1 | contig 23699 bp, 17 predicted proteins | sample AD_UKC075_MetaG_FD_89752 | JGI IMG/M metagenome (GOLD analysis project Ga0116181, IMG submission 89752) | Active sludge microbial communities of municipal wastewater-treating anaerobic digesters from USA - AD_UKC075_MetaG | ecosystem: Engineered > Bioreactor > Anaerobic > Digestate | place: USA... | reverse complement strand
TTGGAGGATTTGCACGAGGCGATTGTCCAGGGCAGGGGAGAGTTGGGCCTGGCCCTGGATGGAGACGGGGACAGATTTGGCATAATCGACAGCACCGGAGCATATATTCTCCCCAACCAGGTATTGGCCATATTGGCCAGGTATTTTTTGCAAGAGAAGGGCATGAAAGGAGCTATTGCACGCACCGTTTCCACTACCACTCTGCTGGACCGGATTGCCAGCCACTTTGGCGCCGAGGTTATCGAAACTCCTGTGGGTTTTAAGTACCAGGCCCAGGCTCTCATGGAGCAGGGCGCCATCCTGGCCGGCGAAGAGTCAGGCGGACTGTCCATTGCCGGGCATATTCCCGAAAAAGACGGGATATTGGCCTGCCTCCTCATGGCCGAGGTCCGGGCCCATTACCGCAAGCCGCTGTCCGACGTCCTGGAGGACATCTATGCCGAGTACGGAACGGTGTATACCCAGCGCCGGGACTACTCTTGTTCACAGCAAACAAAAGAAAGAATCCTGGCTGACCTCGAAACTTTCCGGCCTCAGGAACTGGCCGGGCAGGCGGTAACCGCCGTCAGTCGGGTGGACGGCAGCAAGTTTCTTCTGGCCGACGGCAGTTGGGCACTGGTGCGTCCCTCCGGCACCGAGGCTTTGTTCCGCATCTATGCCGAAGCCTCCACCCCGGAAAAACTGGAAAACATCCAGGATGCGCTGGCCGCCCGACTGGGTTTACATTAATTGGGATGGGCATTGGGCAGGAAGCGGTTCAATTCTCCGCCGGGGCTTGGTATAATCAAGGAGAAATCAGAACATACCGGTGCGTTCGGGCGTCTTACCTGACAGACGTGTATCAGTGAGAAAGGGGTTCCCCAAGAATGGAATATCTGCTGCCGTTTATCGTCTCTGCAGTGCTCAGCGCGCTATTGGCGCCCCCTATGCTGAGTCTGGCGCAAAGGTACAAGTTTTTGGATAAAGCCAATGAACGCAAAGTTCATACCGGGACCAAGCCCTACCTGGGCGGCGCCGCCATCTTTGCCGCCTTTTCTGTTACCAGTATGCTCTTTCTGCGGGAAGACCCCAGATTGCCGTACCTTCTGGGCGGCGGCGGGTTTTATTTTGTGCTCGGTCTGGTGGACGACCGGGTCGATTTGCCCGCCCGGGTCAAGCTCATTGCAGAATTGGCCGTAACCTTTTTTATCGTCTGGTTGGGCATGCGCCAGGGACTGTTATTGGAAAACCCCTTTGGCCGCATCGGCTTCCAGCCCTTCTTTATGTGGCTGAGCATACCGTTTTCTGTGCTGTGGATAGTGGGCATTGCCAATGCCGTCAACCTCATTGACGGCCTGGACGCCATGGCCTCCGGCGTCGTTCTTATCGCCTGCATCGCATTGTCGGTGGCGGCCCTGATCAATCCTGTAATCAGCTTCAGCCCCTTCCTCCTGGTCCTGGCCGGCAGCATTGCCGGGTACATAAGGTATAACCTGTATCCGGCCAGGATTATCATGGGGGACAGCGGCGCCCTGTTCCTCGGTTATGCCATAGCCTTCATTTCCCTCAGCTCCTTTGTCAACCCCAACCGGTCCATCTTCCTTTCCCTCATCCCACCGGCCATGGCTCTCTTTGTCCCTATTTTTGATACCCTGGCGGCAATTTGCCGGCGCAGCATCAACGGGCGCCATATCTTTGCCCCGGATAAAAACCACTTGCATCACTGCCTGCTCGAGCGCGGCTATTCTCATCCCAAAGCGGTGCGCATCGTCTGGGCGGCCAGTGCCGGCTTCGGCGGCGTATCCCTGCTTCTTTCGGAACTCATTTATAAGCAAATTTACCTGGCCCTGGCCTTATTGGCACTGGTGGTGGCCTGGGCAGTTTATTATGCTTTGGCCAACGGTTTTCTTGTCAAATTGCCCGGCCCCAAAACCATGGCGCAAACGGCTGTGGCCGAGGACAAGCTGAAAAAAGCCCAATAGGTGCTGGCGGAAACGCCGCCGGTCCAGGTGTCCGGGTTACAGTTGCCGGCATCTTCGGCTGTTGGCCGGCTTACCCCGGGCAAGTACAGGACACAAAGGAGAGGAGCGCTGTGAAAGTCCGCAAGGCCATTATACCGGCTGCAGGCTTGGGCACCCGGTTCTTGCCCGCCACCAAGGCGCAGCCCAAGGAAATGTTGCCCATCGTTGACACACCGGCCATCCAATACATCGTCGAGGAGGCGGCAGCCAGCGGCATCCGGGAAATCCTCATTATTACAGGACGCAACAAGGCCAGTATTGAGAACCACTTTGACCGCAACATTGAGTTGGAACTGGCTCTCGAGTCCAGGCGGGATGTGGACAAGTTACAGATGCTGGAATCCATCGCTGATAAGGTGGACATCCATTACATACGCCAAAAGACCCCCAAGGGTTTGGGTCACGCCATTTACTGCGCCCGCGCCTTTGTGGGGCGGGAGCCCTTTGCAGTGCTGCTGGGCGACGACATCGTGGTCAACGACGTGCCCTGCACCAGGCAGTTGATGGAGGTTTACGAGAAATACCAGTGCACTGTGTTGGGGGTGCAGGAAGTTGCCCGCGATGACGTCAGCAAGTACGGCATCCTCAGTGTCAGCCCCGTCGAAGGCAACCTGTGGCGGGTCGAGGACCTGGTGGAAAAACCCGATACTGACCAGGCCCCGTCCAACATCGCCATCCTGGGCAGGTACGTTATCACTCCGGAAATATTTGACATCCTGGCCGAGACCCAACCCGGCAAGGACGGGGAAATCCAGCTCACCGACGCTCTCAGGATCCTGAACCGGAGTCAGGCCATGTACGCTTATCAGTTTCAGGGCAAGCGCTATGACGTGGGCAACAAGTTGGGCTACCTCATGGCCACGGTGGAATTTGCCCTGCAGCGCCCGGATTTGGCCGGGCCTTTCCGCCAGTACCTGCGCCGGTTGCTGGAAGCCGGCGCCCCGGATTGTTAAGCCTTGTACGCAGTTTACCAATCACTGCTCCAGGAGGTCGCTATGGCCGTTATTTTTTGGCTTTCCGTCAGCTTGCTTGCCTTTCATTATGTGGGGTATCCGCTGTTGCTGGCCTTGCTGGCCCGGGTCAAGCCGGCGCAGGCTCCGGCACCTTTAAAGGAATTGCCCTCCGTCACCCTGATAATCTCTGTCTACAACGAAGAGGCGATAATGGAAAAACGCCTGAAAAATTGCCTGTCCCTGGACTATCCCCGGGATAAACTGAATATCCTGGTGGTATCCGACGGTTCCACCGACGGGACACATGATATAGTTGCCCGGTACGCCGAGCACGTCCAGTTGCGGGTTGTTCACGGCCGCGTAGGCAAAACCGAGGCCCTCAACCGGGTGGTGCCCGAACTGACCAGCGACATCGTTGTCTTCACCGACGCCAACTCCATGCTGTGTCCCGACGCCCTCCTGCACCTGGTGGGTCCCTTCAGCGACGACCGGGTAGGGGCGGTGTGCGGCGAGCTCCGGCTGGCCGGAGGCGGACCCGAGGGCGTTTATTGGCGTTACGAAAAGGCCATCAAGCAGTGGGAAAGCCGGGTCTCTACTCTTACCGTTTTAAACGGCGCCCTCTATGCCCTGCGCCGTTCTTTGCACCGGCCCATGAATCCCCAGGCCGCCAACGATTTCCAGCATCCCCTCCAGGTGGTGCTTCAGGGTTATCGCAGTGTCTACCAGCCCTTGGCGGTGGCCTGGGAAGAAGCGCCCGGCGAAGATATGGTGGAAGCGCGCCGCCGGGTGCGTATTATCTCCCGGGGCTGGAAGGGGTTGGCCAGCAACCTGTACGTTCTCAACCCGCGGCAAGTGGGGGGTTTTTCTCTGCAGTTCATTGCCCGCAAACTCCTGCGTTGGCTGGGGCCCGTGTTCATGTTTGCGGCCCTGACAGCCAATATCTTTTTAGCCCGGCACCCGTTATATGCCCCATTCCTCTGTTTACAGGCGGCTTTCTACGGCCTGGCCGCCGCGGGGTTTATCCTCAACAAGCTGAAAATCCGGCTTCTGCCCTTTTATTTCCCTTACTATTTCTGCCTGATTAATTGGGCTGCCCTGCTGGGTTTAATCCATTTCCTGCGGGGCGACGACTCCGCCACCTGGATCCCAACTGCTCAATACGGCAGGTGATTTAAACCAAGGGGGTTGGCATGTTGAGCAAGGGCTGGGCAAAAAGCGCACAAATTGCATACTTCCTTTTCTTTGCCCTGTCTTTTTTCGGCCCCGCCCTGGGCGGCATTGCCCTGGCCGGGGTAACGTTGTACCCCGCCCGAGTTCTGGCACCTATTGCCTGGCTGACGGCGGGGATATTTTTTGTGCGCCAAAGAACTCTGCCCCGAAACTGGTCCAGCCTGTTTCTGGGCCTGTGGGCGTTATGGGCCCTGGTTTCTCTGTTCTGGGCGCAGGACATAAACCTGGCGGTGCGGGACCTGGGCAACCTGGCGGCGGGGTTGTCCCTGGCAGCATTGGCGCCCCTTCTCAGCGGCAAGGAAGAAAGGGCGGCGGGGGTGTGGCTGGGCAGCCTCGGCTTTTGTCTCCTTTTGGCCTGGACGGAGTATTTCACGGCCTGGCATTTGCCGGTTTCCCGCTTCAGCCGGGGAGCGCAACCCCACCTGGCCCGGCGCCCCACCGCCGTCTTTGCCAACGAGAACAATTTTGCCGTCTTCCTCAATCTCAGCCTGCCATTTTTGTGGGCCGGCTGGGACCGCTTTCCGCGGTTCTTGCCTCGCCTGGGGACAGCGGTTGCCGTCTTTTCTTGCCTTTACATGCTTGCGGTTACCGGTTCGCGCCTCAATTACCTGGTCCTGGCCGTTGCCGTGCTGATTTTTGCCTGCTTTCTCACTCCCAGGGGGCGCCGGGTGCGGGTGTTGGCTGTGCTTACGGCGACGGTTGTCTGTACCTGGCTGCTCTTTGTATTCTTCGACCCCGCCCTGGGCGGCTACACAGTTGCGGATTGCCTGGCCGGTGCCCGTTCTCTCCTGAGCTGGCTGGAAACCGGCCAAAGCGGCGGCAGCAACTCGCTGGCTGTCCGCGTTAACCTGTTCAAAGAAGGCTTGCGCCTGTTGGTTGCAACCAAGGGTGCGGGTGCGGGTCCGGGCAATTTTGAAGTCTGGGTGGCTTCCCGGGCAGCCAGTGAGACCCGGGGCGTAACCAGTCCCCACAACTGGTGGCTGGAGTTGCTGGCCGAGTACGGCGTCCTGATCTTTACGGCTTACCTTCTCTTTTACTTTGACCTGCTGCGCAGGTTATGGCGGGATTGGCGCCGGCACTGGCTGTCCCGGGCACTGGCCCTGGCTTTGGCCGTTTTCCCGTTGGCAGCCGCCGGCCCCAGCAGCGTGATGACCTTTATGCCCCATTGGCTGCTGCTGGCCCTGGCCAGGGTGCAAGCCGAAACGGAAGGTGCAGAATCGTGCGCGTGCTGATGATTTCCCATCTCTACCCTTCCCGTGCAGATGAGGTATACGGCAGTTTTGTCCATTCCCAGGTGCGGGCCCTGCAGGATTTGGGTTGCTCGGTGCAAGTGGTGGCACCCACCCCGTGGGTCCCGTTGCCGCTGGCCTGGGTAAAGGGCCAGTGGCGGCGCTGGCGGGCTGCGCCCAAATCCGACCGCCTGGACGGAGTGGACGTACTTTACCCGCGCATTCTGCGCACCCCCGGAGCCCTGTGCTTTGCCCGGGCGGGCCGCCATTACCTTCAAGTGCTCAAGGGCTTGGTTGGCGCTTTGCATCGCCGCTTTCCCTTTGACCTGGTCCATGCCCAGGTTGGTTACCCCGACGGGTGGGCTGCTGCCAGGCTGTTGCCGCACCTGCCCCATGTCCTGACCCTGCACGGGCAGGAACTGCAAAAGATTGTCCACTGGAGCCAGACTCTGAAGACAATGGTGGAAGAAACCATCCAGGGAGCCGGAGCCATTGTTGTGGCCAGCGAAAAAATGCGGCGCCTGGCGGTGCAACACGGCGTCCACCCCGACAAGGTGCGCCTGGTGCCCAACGGCGTAGACCCTTTGCCTCCGGCTGCGCTGCCCGATTGGCTTCGGCGCCGTATTGCCGGCAAAAAGGTGTTGCTCAGCGTCAGCCGCCTGGAGCCGGAGAAGGGCCTGGATACAAATATCCGCGCCCTGGATTTGCTCCGGGCGCGGCATCCCGACCTGGTTTATGTCGTAGTGGGCGACGGTTCCCAGACAAGGTCCCTGAAAAAGCTGGCCCGGGCTTTGGGCCTGGAAAACCGGGTGATCTTTGCCGGCTGCCAGCCCCGTTCCAAGGTGGGGGCCTTTTATGCCTGCGGACACGTGTTTTCTCTGCCCAGCCGCGGCGAGGCCTTCGGTATTGCCTACCTGGAGGCTATGGCGGCGGGACTGCCCGTCATCGCCTCTCGGGGCGAAGGTATCGCTCCCCTGTTGCGGCGGGGCGGGGGGCTGCTGGTAAAGCACGGCGACAGCCTGGAGCTGGCGCAGGCCATTGCCCGGCTGCTGGACCCGGCGCTGGCCGTGAAACTGGGCCAGGAGGGCCGGCAGCTGGCCCGGGAGTTTTCCTGGCAGAAAAGCGCCCGGGAATTGCTGAAGGTATACGAAGAGCTTCTGGCATAGAAAAGCAGGGCTCTTTTTTTGTATTTTCCTGGGCAGTTACCCGGGCCGCTGCATAGGATGTTTACGCGGCAAATATAATATTTAGCGGCCGCAATCCATGCTGTTTGCAGGCGACAATAAAGGAGGGTTATCAGTGCCGGCCAAGGTGGTGCATATTTCCACCGTCCATTCCCCCCACGACCCCCGTATCTGCCACAAGCAATGCCGAACCCTGGCTCAGGCGGGCTTTGATGTCACTCTGATCATTCCCGGCGAGGGGGAACAAGTTCCCCAAGAGGTTCATGGCGTCAAGCTGGAACTGTTGCCCCCGGCGCAGAACCGATGGCAGCGCCTGACCAAACTGCAGCGCCTGGCGTTCAGGAAAGCCCGCGCCCTGCAGGCGGACATCTATCATTTTCACGACCCCGAACTCCTGCCTTCGGCCTTCCGGCTAAAACGGCGGGATAATATAGTAATTTATGACGTCCACGAAGATTACGAGACGGCCATGGCACAAAAACCTTATATCCCAAGATTCCTGGCTCCTCTGGCGGCATGGGCGTACCGCGCCGCCGTGGCCCTGCTGGCCAAGAATTTTCATTTCTGCCTGGCCGAAAAGTACTACAAGGAGAAATTCCCCGCGGGGCGGTGCATCCTCAACTATGCGCTGCCTTCCCAACGGGTTCCCCCGCCGGGTTTGCCTGAGACCAATCCGGGCCGCTTGCTGTACATCGGCAACGTAACTCCGGAAAGGGGAGCTTTGCGCCACGCCGCCTTGCTCCGGCTGGACAGCGAAGTTCGGGTCCATTTTGTCGGGCGCTGTCATCCCAAGACGGCGGAAAAGATTTATCAAATTGCTTCTCCCGAGCAAGTCAGCATTAACGGAATCGGGCGCTTCGTGCCCTGGCCGGAAATAGAAGCTTCCTGTTTTCAACGGCGCTGGCTGGCAGGGCTGGCTCTGTTTCCGCCCAGCCCTCACTACATGCGCAAAGAACTCACCAAATTCTTTGACTACATGTATGCCGAAATTCCAATCCTCTGTTCGGATTTCCCCGCCTGGCGGGAGTTTGTGCAAAAATACGACTGCGGCATCGCCGTCGATCCCCTGGACGACAGGGCGGTGGCTGAAGCCCTGCATTTTTTCCGCACCAACCCTGCCCGCGCCGCGGAAATGGGCAGAAACGGCCGCCAGGCCGTGCTGAGCTGTCTCAACTGGCAGAACCAGGGGGCTCAGCTGGTGGAATGGTATAAGGAATTGCTGGCGCAAAGGGGGAGTTTGCGCCAAGACGCCGGCATGGCTGTTCCTCCGCCTTGATGCCAGAACTTTCCCGCCCCGATGCCCTGTGCACCGGACCTCAAAAATGATATAATGCAGTTAAATCTGTGTATAGCGGCCAAGACGGGGTATTGGAGGACAAGGCATGCTGGTAAGTTATGTCATTTTAACTTGCAATCGCTGGGAAGACCTGGAACGCTGTCTCAACAGTATAGAAAAACAGGATTACCCTGATATAGAAATCGTAGTAATCGACAATAATTCCAGCGACGGTACCCCCGACCTGATTTCCAAGTACCCCAAGGTAAAATATCGCCGCCTGGATTACAACAGCGGCGTCTGTCAAGGCAGAAACATCGGGTTTCAAGAGGCAGGCGGCGAGATTATCATCGTCATCGACGACGACGGCGAACTACCCCGGGCAGATACTACTGCCATGATCGTCGCGGGATTCCAAAAGCGCCCCGATATGGGCATAATGGCCCTGCGGGTAATCAACCCCCGGGATCCCAACTGCCGCCGCGTTATTCCCAGTCGGGACAAGTCCATCGCCCGGCGCAGGGAAGAGGTGCCTGTCGCCTACTTCCCCGGCGGCGGCATGGCTGTGCGCCGCGCACTCCTGGACGAGGTGGGCATGTTTCCCGCGGAGTATTTTTACTCCATGGAGGAGCTGGATCTGGCTTATCGGGTGGCCAGGACCGACTGGCAGATTTATTACTTCCCTCAGATTGCCGTCCTGCACCATGAATCCTTGCAACAAAGGCCTTCGTGGCGGCGCTTTTATTATGAGTACCGCAACCGCATCTGGCTGGCCACCAGCTTCCTGCCTTTGCCGTACTTGGTTGTAAATCTAACTCTCTGGGGAGGATGGACCCTGGTGCGGGCTTTGCGCCACGGGCATATTCGCCCCTTTTTGCGAGGTGTTGCCGACGCAATAAAGGGCTTGCGATTTGCCCGGCTTCGCCGCAAGGATATGCTGCTCCGGCCGCCCCACATCCGGCGTATAAAAGCACTCGGGGGCCGGCTCTATTATTAACGGGGACAAGCTCCTGGGAAGGTGGTTCGGGATGAAAGAGATACTGGCAAAAATCGAAAAGGGCTATGCCAATAAACGCAGGGGATTGCCGTATACCAGGTACGTGTCCCTAAACCTAGGCAAGCCCTTTTCGGTTTTCTTTTACAAACTGGGGGTAAGGCCGAACTGGATTACCTTTTTCTCCTTTTTGCTGGCCCTGGTTGCGGTGCTGGTCCTCATGGGTTTGGGCAGCGGTATTAAAGCAGGCCTGTTGCTGTTGGTCCTGTTGCAACTCTCCTATGCTTTGGACTGCTCCGACGGGCAGGTTGCCCGGCTGCAGGGCAGCAGCTCGCCCCAGGGCGCCTGGTTTGACCTCCTGATGGACAGGGTCACCGGCTTTATGCTGATAACAGGCGTGCTGTACTGGTTTTGGCTGCAACAGCTGTTTTCCGATTGGGCGTCATTCTTCACGGTGTTTATCGTCTGTCTTTTTGCCAATACCTTTTTTTCCTACGCATCCAACCTCAAGGGTTTGCTCTTGCCTGCTTCAAGCGCCGGACAGGCTGACAAGCCCGGAAACTGGCTAAAGGAATTGCTCTTTACCCCTTCGGATACAGGCGTATTTTACCTGGTCCTGGCCCTGACAGTCTGTGTTCCCAGCTGGCGCCTGCTCTTCTATTACAGCTGTTATAAAATTATTATGTTGGTCCTGGTCATGGGCAGCACCCTGTCAGGCTCAAAAACAAAGGTTGGGGTGAAAACGGAAAACGAAAGGTATTCTGCGTAAAAGTTCAGTGCCGGATTAAATAAAATAGCCCGCTTTCCGTTCTATAGATTATGTTATAATATCGTATATGCAATTTTATAGGATTTTGATATCTAGTTTAATTACGAAGGAGCTGAGATAAAATGTTGCAGACTAAAGAGTTTGGACGACTGCTAAAAAGCTACGGTTTCAATTTTTTCAGCGGGGTCCCTTGCTCTTTCCTTAAGAATTTAATAAATTATGCAATTAATGAGTGTGATTTTGTAGTTGCTGCGAATGAAGGTGATGCTGTAGCTATTTGTGCGGGAGCTCAGCTTGGCGGACGCAAGTCTGTCTTTCTTTGTCAGAACTCGGGGCTTACTAACGCTATATCTCCCTTAACATCTCTGAACTATCCTTTCCGTATACCTGTTCTTGGGTTTGTAAGTCTGCGTGGGGAAGCAGGCTTGAATGATGAACCACAACATGAGCAACTGGGTAAAATTACTACCGCGCTTCTGGATACAATGGATATCCCCTGGCAATATCTTTCAGTAGATAAAGACGAAGCAGCTTTTCAAATAGAAAAAGCGGATAAATATATTAGTGAAAACAAGCCGTTCTTCTTTGTTGTTAGAAAGGGTACCTTTGAAAAAGAAGAATTGCTTCCTCACAAAATGAAATACGTTGCCAATGAGGTCCAAAGCTTGCGCCAAAAAGACGACCAAATGCCTACCCGTTTGTCTGCCTTAGAAGTTGTCCATTCTTTAGTTGATAGCAATACTATAGTACTAGCCACTACCGGTTTAACGGGTCGTGAGCTATACGAAATAGAGGATATCCCAAACAATTTATACATGGTGGGTTCTATGGGTTGCGTTTCTTCCCTGGGGTTAGGACTAGCTCTTGCCAAGCCGCAAAAAAAAGTAATCGCTATAGATGGTGATGGTGCGTTATTAATGCGTCTTGGTTCAATGGCAACTAATGCAACATATGGAACAAACAATTTGCTCCATATTCTTTTGGATAACAATGCACATGAATCTACTGGCGGCCAGAGTACTGTTTCACATAATGTGGATTTTGTACGAGTGGCTGCTGCAGTTGGTTATCCTCGAGCAATATATGTTCATTCTTTGGAGGAGTTCAGGGAGGCCCTGAGGCTATGGCATGCCAGCCCACGGTTAACCTTTATCCAACTACGTGTTAGAAAGGGTACCAAGGATAATCTTGGGCGTCCTAAAACCAAGCCGTATCAGGTTAAAGAAAGGCTTATGGCCTTTTTGGCTCGGTAAGCTGCCAAGTAGGATTTTACTGTCGTGCTTATACTTATTGATGGTTATTGCTTAACAAATTTTCACATGATGCCATACTCGCCTGGAGTGCAGGAATTATCTCCGCCAACTTGATAAAATTCGGGTGGTGATGTTAATGCAAGTGTTGGTTACTGGTGGTGCTGGATTCATTGGTTCACATATGGTAGACAGGTTGGTGGAGGAGGGTGCCGAGGTTGTTGTTGTGGATAACCTTTCCCGCGGATGCCATGACAATATCAATAAAAAAGCCAAATTTTACAACCTAGATATTAGCCATCCCTCTTTTTTGGATTGGATAAAAGACCTACGTTTTGATTGTGTTTTCCATTTAGCGGCGCAAACAAATGTTATGAATTCAATAATGGATCCATATAAGGATGCCGCTGTCAACATTTTGGGGAGTATAAACGTTTTAAAAGGATGCGTGCTGGCCGGGGTGCGCAAAATTATTTATTCGTCGTCTGCTGCAGTGTACGGTAACCCTTGTACCTTGCCCATTAAAGAAGATCATCCACTTAATGCAAATTCCGGATACGGCATAAGCAAGAAAGCATCAGAGGTATACTTTGAATTTTTCAACCAGAACTATGGTATAGACTATACCATATTGCGATACGCAAATGTTTATGGTCCGCGTCAGTGCAGTACGGGAGAAGGGGGAGTGATTGGCGTTTTTCTCCGGCAAATGCTTGATGGAGTTCCCCCGGTTATATTTGGTGATGGGCTTCAAACCCGGGATTTCATTTACGTTGAGGATGTATGCGAAGCGAATTTGGCAGCAGTGAATAACGGCTCGTGTTCAGTTTTCAATATTAGTTCCGGTATCTCCACTTCAATAAAAGACCTATTTGATATAATTGCAGGGCTTTGCCGGTTCAGTTTGCCTCCTGAGTATAAAGAAGCAAGGCCGGGGGATATCCACCATAGCGTTCTCGACAATTCCAAGGCCCGGGAGCATCTTAATTGGAAAGCTTCTACGACTTTATTGGAAGGATTACAACGTACGTTAACATATATACAGGAACAGGAAATATCAGTTTAGGACTCTATTTTATGGGTTGGTGATTGCAGTTGAGAAACTATATTTATGAAATTTTGCGACGGAAAGATTTATTATGGTATTTGGTAGTATCTGGATTAAAAGCAGAGCATCGTAACAGTTTTTTGGGCTATTTTTGGTGGCTTCTTGATCCCCTTCTACGGGTTGGGATTTACTATTTTCTGGTTGTGTACTTGATGGATCGCGGTGGAAATAATTACGGTGGTTTTCTTGTTATTGGCATGATAGGCTGGCGTTGGATTGACGCTGCAATTAAACAGTCGTCTAAATCTATACAAAAGAAATCGCATATTATATCGAAAGTTTATTTGCCTAAAATTATATTTCCGCTTGGTGCTTCTATTACCGAGTTAATAAACTTTGGCTTTGGAATGTCAATAATTGTATTGTATTTAGTTGTAAAGCGCATTTGGCCAGGCTTTAGTATCATTTGGTTGCCGGTAGTTATGACAGTGCAATACCTATTTTTGTTAGCTATCGGTATGATTGTTGCCTTTGCATCTGTTTTTGTAAGGGATATTGACAATTTACTTACCCATTTTATGCGATTATGGTTCTATTCCTCACCGGTTATTTGGGAAAGAGGCAGATTACCAGCGCGGTACCAATGGATAGTAGATTTAAATCCTGTTTCAGCTTTTTTAAATGGCTACAGAAATATCTTTTTAAATGCTGGTTCCCCTTCTTTTCGCGCTTTAGGGATAATAGCAGTAGTCTCCGTTATCGTAATAATAGTAATGACTTATTACTATCACCGCAATGAACACAAAATAGTTAAGGTGCTATAGAGGGTGCAAAATATGCATATCGAAAAGCAGGCTAAAGTGATGATTAACGCTAATGGCGTGGGTGTAAAATTTAACATGGGGCGCAAGGGCGAGACCTTAAAATCCCTGGTGCTTAATCCGCGGATAAGTTTTGGCGAGTTCTGGGCTTTAAAGGACGTAAGTTTTAAGGGTTTATCCGGAGATGTTATTGGCATTATAGGTCCAAATGGGGCTGGCAAAACCACTTTATGTCGAGTAATAGCTAACCTATTAAAAACAGACACGGGAAAAATTGATGTTTACGGCGAAGTATCGGCCTTGCTTTCCCTGGGAACAGGATTTAACAGGGAGCTAACAGGCCGAGAAAACGTTCTTTTGAATGGAATGATGTTAGGTGCCAGAAAAGCGGACTTGCTCAGAATTATGGATGATATCATTGAATTCTCTGGTCTAGGGGATTTTATTGATCAGCCAATTAAGAAGTATTCTTCAGGAATGAGGGCGCGACTGGGCTTTAGTATTGCCAGCATGTTGAACCCCGAGGTATTAGTGCTGGATGAAGCTTTGAGTACTGGGGATCTAGAGTTTACGGAACGAGCCATAGCTAAGACAAAGGAGCTGGTTAAACGTGCCCGGTTAGTCATAATTGTTTCTCATGACTTAGATTTTATTGAAAAAAACTGCAGTAAGGTCATTTGGATCGAAAACGGCCAAATCGTTTTAGAAGGTGCTTCCCACTATGTCTGTTCTCAGTACGTTGCAAAAATAACTGCAAATAAGTCCAAAAAAGCTACGCCTCCGCGGCGGCTAAAAATCCAAAAAACGAATACCAAAATAGGAAAAGAGGTTGTTATTGAGGCTCAAAGCTTAGGTTTACGTTATAAAATAAATCGCCACGACTTTTGGGCTTTGCAAAATTGCAGTTTTAAAATATATCAAGGCGAGATTGTTGGAGTTATTGGAGCAAATGGAGCAGGAAAATCGACTTTATGCAAAATTATTTGTGGGATATTAAAGCCAGACGCCGGGCAAATATCAGTCAAAGGTAAAATTTCAGCTTTACTCAGCCTCGGTACTGGTTTCAATGCAGAATTAACAGGACGAGACAATATTTTTCTCAATGGGTTACTGTTGGGAATACCCAAAAAAACTCTCGAAGACCTATATGATGAAATTGTTGCTTTTTCGGGGTTAGGCGATTTTATCAATGTACCAGTAAAAAATTATTCAAAGGGAATGCTGTCGAGACTTGGCTTTAGCATTGCAACAACTCTGCGACCAGATATTTTGATTATAGATGAAGCGTTGTCGACTGGTGATATGAGCTTTTTCGAGAAGGCTACACAGCGCATACAAGAGATAATTGCTTCAGCAAAGGCAGTTATAATTGTAACCCATAGCATGTCCTTCGTAAAAAAGGTATGTAACAAGGCAATGTGGATTAAAAACGGACACTTGATGCATATAGGAAAACCAGAACTAACAGTCAGTATGTACCAAGATGACAGAAAAGCGATGCACTCTTGGCAGCCTGTGACTAACTCTAAAATTGCAAAATCTTGATATATCAATGTAAAGAGGGTGAATGGGATGATCTTTGGTGCTATTTTAGCTGGCGGCAAAGGTACTCGGATGGGGTACACTGAGATGCCGAAGCAATTTCTGTTTTTGGGGGACAAGCCAATAATTATCCATACTGCTGAAAAATTTTGGCTGAATTCCAAGTTTACCAAGATATATGTCGGAGTTCCCGCAGATTGGATACCTCATACTAGAGAAATTTTTGAAAAATACCTGGGTAAGAACCCCAAAATTGAGATTGTTGAGGGAGGGGCGACAAGAAACGGAACGATTCTTAATATAATTAATGTCATTAAAAATGCTTACGAGATTACAGACGATGATATAATTGTAACGCATGATGCTGTCAGGCCTTTTTTAACTCATCGAATAATTAATGAGAATATTGAAAGCGCCTTAACTTACGGGGCTTGCGATACTATAATTCCCGCAACAGACACTATTGTTTTTTCTCAAGATGGAAACTTTCTGTCTGAAATACCCGACCGCAGCAAAATCTATTTGGGACAAACCCCCCAAAGTTTTAAGATAAACCTGTTTTTGAGGTGTTACGATAAGCTTGATGAAAAGCAAAAAAGTATATTAACAGATGCTTGCAAGGTTCTTGTTCTCAATGGGGAAAAAGTAAAGAACGTTTACGGAGAAGATTACAACATAAAAATAACTACACCCTTCGATTTAAAGATAGCTAATGCCCTATTAGAAATAGGTGAGTGCAAATGATAAATCAGGTTTATCGGTTGGTTGAGCCCAGGAGAATAGAAATAAGTTTCCAAAGTATATCCCTTGATACGGATAATGTTATTGTTCGTCCAACATATTTATCCATTTGCGCGGCTGATCAAAGGTATTATATGGGGATCCGTTCAAAAGAATATTTAAAAAGAAAATTGCCCATGGCATTAATCCACGAGGCTACGGGTATTGTTGTGTACGACAGAAAGGGCGAGTTCAAACCTGGAGAAAAAGTCGCACTGATCCCTAATACCCCATTTCACAAAGATGAGTTCATTGCTGAAAATTACCTGCCTACTTCCAAGTTTCGTGCTAGCGGATTTGATGGCTTTATGCAAGAATACGTAAGTATGGACAGAAGTCGGTTAGTGGAATGTAACGGAATCAATCCTGTTGTTGCTTCTGTCACAGAGTTAATCAGCGTTGCCATGCATGCTGTTGATACTTTTCTCAACCGGGCTCATGGGCGGCGAGAAACTATTGGGGTATGGGGAGACGGAAACCTGGGATATGTTACCGCTCTATTGCTGCGCTATAAATCTCCCAATTCAAAAATTATTGCTGTCGGTCGCCACTACCAAAAATTAAAGTTTTTTTCGTTTGTTGACGGTATTTTTCATTTAGATGAGCTCCCTGACGAAATTATGGTGGATCATGCCTTTGAATGTGTAGGAGGGCCAGGAGCCGAATTTGCTATCGAACAAATTATCGACCATATAAATCCCGAGGGCAGCATCTTGCTTTTAGGTGTTACTGAGAACAGGGTTCCGATATTTACTAGAATGATTTTAGAAAAAGGTTTGACCCTAATAGGTCGAAGCCGTTCGGGAAGGGAAGATTTTGTTAATGCAGTGAACCTGTTGAAAACGCACAAGGATTTTGAGCAAAATGTCAGCAAGATATTAAATAATGTTATATCCGTTTCTAATATAAAGGAGATTTCTGCTGCCTTTGAACTGGATATTCAAACCCCGTTCAAAACAATAATGCAATGGAACGTTTAAGGACAAGCTACAGGGGTAACTGGGTTCATATCTATTATAGCTAGGCATTGGGGAGGAGAAAGTAGCATGAAGGCATTAATATTGAATTCTGGTATTGGGAAAAGAATGGGGAATTTAACTGCAAGCAATCATAAATCCTTAATAAAGTTAGGCAATGGAGAAACGATTCTGGGCAGGCAGATTAGACTCCTTAGTGAATGTGGGATATCAGATTTCGTTATTACTACAGGCCCGTTTAAAGAACAGATAGAAAGCATTGCCCAAGACTATCCAAATCTTAAGTTTACTTTTGTATATAACCCTGCTTTTGCCAGCACGAATTATATCTACTCCATGTACCTGGCTAGAAAGTATTGCAATGAAGACATGTTAATCTTGCATGGAGATCTGGTATTTAGCAAAAGCTTGGTTTCTATGTTGCTGGATGACAAGAGGTTAAATCTCGCTCCAGTCAATAAATCTATATTACCATCTGGCAAAGACTTTAAAGCCAGGTTGGCGGATAATTTTATCACAGAAATATCTGTTAAGATATCCGGTCGAGATTGTGTAGCCTTTCAGCCTTTTTATAAGCTAAGCAAAGATGTGGTCTTTGCTTGGATGCAAAAAATTGAGGAATTTGTTGTTAATGAAAATACAACTGTTTATGCTGAGAATGCATTAAATGAACTTTTGAATACTTTGCAGGTAGAATATTTTTCTTATGAGGGACATTTTATTGATGAAATAGATACACCTGAGGACTTATCAAGGGTTAGTCAAGAAATTCGCCTTTATGATTTTGAAGAGCAACAGGTTTTTACTGGAATAGAATATAGAGAGCTAATCCCCCGAATATTGGCAGAAAGCGGCTCCAGGCGCCCATTGTTAGTGCACGGTAAATCTTTTGACAAACTGTATATAAAAAATATATTTAGGGAGTTACCTTACGATTTTGTAGATTTTAGCGGGTTCAGCAGTAACCCCAGATATGAGGAGATTGAAGCCGGTGTAAAGCTTTTTTTGCAGGAGAAATGTGACTTTATTATATCAATAGGTGGCGGAAGCGCAATTGACACTGCGAAGTGTATTAAGCTTTTTTCATTACTTAATCCGAATGAAAATTACTTGCTACAAGAATATAAGTTTTCACCTGTAAAACATCTGGCTATCCCAACAACTGCGGGTAGTGGTAGTGAGGCAACACATTTTGCAGTTTTATATTACCAGGGTGAGAAACAGTCGATTGCCCATGACTGCCTATTACCAGAGTACGTAATTCTCGATGCAAAATTATTGCATACGCTTCCAGACTACCAAAAAAAAGTTGCGTTATTGGATGCCCTTTGCCAAGGCATTGAATCGTTGTGGTCAGTGAATTCTACCCCTAAGAGCATGCAGTATGCAGAAAAAGCTATAGCGTTAATCCTCAACAATTATCAAGACTATTTGCGTGGGGATGAGGCCGCTGCTGTTGAAGTCTTAAAGGGAGCCAACTACAGCGGCAAAGCTATTAATATTTCATTAACAACCGCTGCTCATGCCATGAGTTACAAGCTGGCATCTTTATTTGGAATTGCTCATGGACATGCTGTTGCGTTGTGCTTGCCCCATGTTTGGACATATATGATTGAGCATCCCGAAAAGTGCGAAGACCCCCGGGGATTAGACCATCTCAACGCAGTATTTAATAAGCTGAACAGCCTATTCGGAGTAAATAATAGCTATGAAGCTATCTCGAAATTTAGTTCCATTTTTCTAAGTTTAGATTTAGAAACTTACACAGACGAACTTGGCCTTTTGCAAAAATCAGTCAACCTCCAAAGACTGCAAAATACCCCAGTTAGAATTGATTATTTTAGTATCGGTGAGCTCTATAAATCCATTCTGGCGGAACGGAAATCATATATTTACAATGCTTCTTTGAAAGAGCACAAGCAAAGGACTTTGGAGGCCTACGACTGGTTTCAAAGATATTGTGCAGAGAATAATATTTCCTTTGTGGTTTTAGGAGGAACTATTATAGGTGCGCTAAGGCATGGCGGTTTTGTGCCCTGGGATGACGATATTGACATTGGCATAAGGTTGCCTGAGCTGGATAAGTTTCGCAAATTATCCAAAGCTAGCCTTCCCCCGGGGTTTGCTTGGAGTCATCCAGACACATATCGAAGACACCCTCGCCTTTTCGGTAAAATTATTTACGAGGGAAGATGTTGCCTGGACCTATTTCCCATTGTAAAAACGTCCAGGTATCGCTTAATTTCCAAAATACATCATAAAATGATCAGGTTTTTATACAAAGTTTACCTGCGGAAAATTCGTTACGGTAAGCTGCCCAGGGGGCGCAAAAAACATTTTGCGAGATTTGTTTGGTATTTTACTAAATTTGTTTCTCTGTTTTTTCCCAGAGAAAGTATTTTATCAATCAGTGAAAAGGTTATGAGGCTGTTTGAAAACAAAAAGAAGGGTGTGCGCTATATCAGTATTTGCGGTCGCTATCCTCACGATAAAGAGCTTTTTGAAATAGAATGGATGGAGTCGGAAAAAGAATATCTAGAGTTCGAGGGCAGGCTAATTCCGGTTTTTCACAACTACCAAGCGTATCTAAAAAGGGTATATGGTAACTACAAAATTTTGCCACCTATAGATAAACGTATTTCAGATCATCAATTGCGTATTCCGATGCATAGTGTCGCTGGCATAGTTCCTCAATATATGCCTCGCCTCCAGAAACTTGTATGCGAAATCCTCGAAGAGTTTATTGCAATTTGCGAGCTATATAAACTAAGATATTATGCTATTTTTGGAACGGCTTTGGGGGCAATTAGGCACAAAGGTTTCATCCCATGGGATGATGATGTGGATATTGCCATGCCTCGAGAGGATTATGACAAATTTTTGAAAGTGGCACCAAAGCACTTAAGTGGACATCTGTTTTTGCAAACTTATGAAACAGAGCCAGGTTGCCCGCGTTACTATGCGAAAATCAGAAACAGCAACACTACGTTTATTGAAGTCGGATCCAAACCAGATGACAGAAACAAGGGGATTTATATCGATATATTTCCTCTAGATGGTTTCCCAAGCAATAAATTAAAGCAGCTGATATGTTGGGTAATGAAAACCATATTTGATGACAGTATCAGCTACGTATACAATAATTTCAACCTGAGAAAAGCTCTTTTTGGCCCTGATGCTTTCAAACGCATTATGCATCGTATGGTTGGTTTTCTTGCAACAAGAACAATGTTCAGAGGCTATGATGTAGGAAAAATCAACCGGGCCAAAGAAGACTACTTCACAAAATTTAAATATGAAGAGTCTGAGCTTGTGTGCAGTTACGGGGGGGTATACGGCAAGAAAGAAATCATACCTAAAGAGTTTTTGGGAGAAGGTCTGAAGTGCAAGTTTGGGCAATTGGAACTAATCGTGCCTGAAAAGTATCACGAGTACTTAACACATTTTTACGGGAACTATATGCAGCTTCCAGAGGAAAATAAAAGGTTGGTTGGGCATCCCAGAAAGATAGTTGACCTGGAAAAGAGTTATAAGTTTTATCAATAAGGCTAGTTCAGATAGAATACAAGTTTAAGGGAAGGAAGGGGGATACCCATGATAAATCAAAAGAAAACAGTATACATGTGTTTCAGCACTGACGTTATTCATGGAGGTCACACATCTATAATTCAAAAAGCTGCCGAACTTGGTGATTTAACAATTGGCATGCTTACAGATGAAGTGGTGGCGAGCTATAAGCGTTTTCCAATTTTGAAATACGAGGAAAGAGTAAAAATCCTTGAGAGTATTAAGGGTGTCAGCCGGGTTGTTCCTCAGAATACTTTAAGTTACGCAGAGAACCTTCGCAAATATAAACCGGACTACGTCGTTCATGGTGATGACTGGGTCACCGGTTTTCAGAAACCAATCCGCGATGAAGTCATTAAAGTATTAGCAGAATACGGTGGGCAATTAATAGAATTCCCCTATTCGACTAATGAAGATTATGTTAAGTTGGAGCTCACCCAGAGAGAGTTGCTGTCCATGCCGGATATACGCCGTGGGCGCCTTAAAAAACTGCTGGCGATGAAACCTTTGGTTACCGCTTTGGAAGCACATAGCGGACTAACCGGTTTAATAGTTGAAAAGACTACTGTTTTGGAAGAAGGAAAGACTCGTCAATTTGATGCAATGTGGTGCTCAAGTCTATGCGATTCAACTGCTAGAGGAAAGCCGGATATCGAGCTTCTTAATTTGTCGACTCGGCTAAGAACGATAGATGAAATTATGGACGTGACCACTAAGCCAATAATCGTTGATGGCGATACTGGTGGACAAACTGAACATTTTGTTTACAACATCCGCACATTGGAACGCATGGGCATATCTGCGGTGATAATTGAAGATAAAACGGGTCTAAAAAAGAATTCACTATTTGGCACTGAAGTCGAGCAGACCCAAGATACAATTGAAAACTTTTCTGCCAAAATAGCTGCCGGCAAGGCTGCATTGAAAACTGACGATTTCCTGTTAATTGCCAGGATAGAAAGCCTTATTCTAGAACGAGGTATGGAGGATGCTCTTACCAGGGCATTTGCCTATGTTGATGCTGGCGCAGACGGGATTATGATACACTCCAGAAAAAAAGACCCGGCAGAGATATTTGAGTTCTGTGATAAGTTCAGAAAAAAGAATACCACTACTCCTTTAGTAGTAGTGCCAACCTCATTTAACAGTGTTACCGAAGATGAGTTTGCACGGCGAGGCGTAAATATAGTAATATATGCAAACCATTTAACTCGCAGTGGCTTTCCCGCTATGAAGAAAGCCGCCGAAACTATTTTAAAACACCGAAGGGCGAAGGAAGCCGATGACATGTGTATGTCGATCAAAGAAATTTTAACGTTGATCCCTGAAGAATATTAATCATCTTGATGTAAAAAGATGGTTTAATGACTGGTATTTAAAGCATTTCGGCACAATAAGGCCAGGCAGGCAAGTTGTTGGGCTTCACAACCAGCCTTCAGAAATAACCCTTTCGCCCGATAAGAGCAGGTTCGAAAACAGTTGTGTTCATTTCTGCTAGAATTTACTTGAGCAATGGTGCAGCAAAGCCACCCTCATGGGTGGCTTTTATTTCGTGTCCCTTATTGTTAAAAAGAGGAAATACCGCGGGGATAGCGAATACTACATTACATCCAATACCAGGTTTACGTAACTTGTCACAGGCGGAATGTATAATGTTTACAGCGCAAAGGCGCAGACTGATGTCTGTGCGTTCTAATCCATTATTCTACGTGGGGGGGTAAAAGTGAAACGTTTTCTGGCAACAGGCATTGTGTTGATGTTGGTGCTGTCAGCAGTGCCTTTTGCCGCTTCAGCACAAGCGCCCGCCGAAGTATGGGTCGGCAATGAGAGCATGGGCGAATTAAATTACCCCAGCATTCAAGAGGCGGTTGACGCTGTGGCGGAAGGCGGAACGGTGTATGTGGCGGCCGGGGAGTATGTGGAACAAGTACTCATCAATAAAGACCTGACCCTGATCGGGGAAGAGGGGGCAATCATAAAGGCCCCGGCAGCGCCGGAAAAGTACACCGTTCCCGAGGATACCAAGACCTGGGAGCCGGTCATCTTTGCCTTTGGCGGGACCATGACGGATAACCACGTCAGCGGCGGAGGGCAAATTAATGTGACCATAGCCGGCTTTACCATCGACGGCGACGGCCGGCAGCCGGCCAACAGGTCCTGCGGCGTGTTTTTGCGCAATGTTTCCGGCGCGGTAATCGAAAACACCATAGACAATCTCAATCTGACCAAGGAAACTTTCGGCATCGTGGTCTACGGATCCGGCAACGTGCTCATCCAGGCAAACAGCGTCAGCGGGTTTGGCCGCGGCGGCATTGTCGTCGGTTCCCGGGGAGATTTCCCTAAGCCCTACGCCGTTGTGTTCGACAACTATGTGCGGACAGTTACCCATGCCAGCTGGGCGCAAAACGGCATTCAAATCGGCTGGGGCGCCACCGGCCAGATCATCGGGAATACTGTTTCGGGACATGTCTGGGCTGACGAGGGCTGGGGGGCCAGCGGCATCCTCATCCCCGGCTCCAGCAACATACTGGTTGCCGGCAACGAAGTCAGCAACAACGACTACGGCGTTGCGGTGGCGGGCTACGGCAATTACGGCGGCCATTACCCCGCCAGCAACATCGTCATCCGCGACAACCTGCTGTACGGCAATACCTATTCCGGCGTCTGCCTGCAGGGGGATGTCAGCGATACTCTTATTGAAGGCAACACCATCCACTCCAATGCCAACGGCATCGATGTGTACGACTACGATCCCGGAGGCTGGACGGGCGGTGGGGTTCCCGTGAACAACACAGCCTCCGGCAACAAGATATATAACAACGAAAAGGGCATTGTGGTGTGGCCGCTGCTGGAGGCCAACCAGCCCGGTCCCGCCGGCACTACTTTCACTGCCGCCGGGAACTGGTGGGGTAGCGCCGCTGAGCCTGCAGACCAGGTGGAGGGCGACGTGGTTTACTGCCCCTGGGCGCTGGACGAGGGGTTCACAGCCTTTGCCACGCGCAGGGTGGTGGACGACGCCTCGGCTCCCATTGATCTGCACCAAGAAATAAACTACATCGAGGTCGACAGCAACGAGCTGGACAGCGACGATGTCCTGGTCTTTTACGGGGACGGAATGCGGCTGGATTTCCCCGTTGCACTGTTGCCGGCAGGCAGTGTGGAAATTGTCATAGCCAAGGGGTCCGGCCCGGCGCCGCAGGGTTTCAAGCTTTACAACCTGTACAGCTTGAGCATGTCCGCCGACGGCCAGGCGGTAACTGATTTTGCCGGCAGCTTTACTCTGACCTTTTGGTACGACCCCGACGAGGTTGAAAACCCGGACAACCTGGCTATCTACTGGTTCGACGGACAGCAGTGGATTGCGCAAGCCAGCGCAGTGGATACTTCTCACAATCGTGTTACGGCGGCAATCGACCACTTCAGCGACTTCGCCCTGATGGAGACCGACGACGCGAATCCGGGCGCAGGCGGGGACGAGCTGCCTAAGACCGGCACCTTCATCCTGTGGTTGTTGCCGGCGGGGCTTGCGGTACTGGTGCTGGGCTTCCTGGTGCTGCGCCACAAGATAACAGTCTGGTAAAATAAAGAGAGCTGACGACGGTCAGCTCTCTTTTGCCAGGGGGCGATGCCCCGGGCAGGAATTCCCCCTGATTTTGTAGAAAGCAGTGGGGAATAATATTCCGGGACTTTCCGGATTTGTGGAGGTGGAGGTTGACCATGGCGCCGTATGTTACCCTGATCGAGGAGGGCTTGGCTCCCTTTGTCAGGGAGCACGAACTGGACTATATCCGGCCCCAGGCAGAAGCCGCCTGTGCACAGCTGCGGGCGGGGACGGGGCCGGGAGCGGAATTTTTGGGCTGGCTGGATTTGCCGGTGAAGGTTGCGGAGCACATTGAAGCTGTACAGCAGGCGGCGGCAGAAATTCAGACCCGGGCCGAAGTGCTGGTGGTAGTGGGTATCGGGGGGTCCTACCTGGGCGCCCGCGCAGCCCTGGACGCCCTGACCGACGAGTTTGCCACCGGTTCCGTCCGCGTCCTCTTTGCCGGCCACAACCTCAGCAGCACTTACCACGCCCGGCT
>Ga0116181_1001103_pt1 | contig 23746 bp, 18 predicted proteins | sample AD_UKC075_MetaG_FD_89752 | JGI IMG/M metagenome (GOLD analysis project Ga0116181, IMG submission 89752) | Active sludge microbial communities of municipal wastewater-treating anaerobic digesters from USA - AD_UKC075_MetaG | ecosystem: Engineered > Bioreactor > Anaerobic > Digestate | place: USA... | reverse complement strand
GCAGGGCGTCGATCTTCTGCTGCGCTGCCGTGCAGTCGCCAAAGCTGCGCTCCACCCAGGCTTCGTCACAGTAGGTGGGCAGGTAACGCTCGCCCGCATCACACAGCAGCGACAGGATGGAGCCGCGTTCGCCACGCTCGCGCATTTCACTGGCTAGCGCGAGCATGGCCACAAAGTTGGTGCCCGTGGACGGCCCCACACGTCGCCCCAGCAACTGCGAGAGCGCGCGCATGGCGGCGATGGACTCACAGTCCGCCACATCGACCATGCGGTCCACCAGCGTGCGGATAAAGCTCGGCTCCACACGCGGTCGCCCAATGCCCTCGATGCGCGAGCCCGGCGCCGTGAGCTGCGCATCGCCCGTGCGGTGGTAGGCACTGAACACCGAGCCCGCCGGGTCGGCCACGCACACCTGCGTGGTGTGCCGCTGGTAGCGCACATAACGCCCCATGGTGGCGCTGGTGCCGCCCGTGCCCGCGCCCACCACAATCCAGTGCGGCACCGGGTGCCGCTCGCGCTTCATTTGCGTGAACATGCTCTCGGCAATGTTGTTGTTGCCGCGCCAGTCGGTGGCCCGCTCGGCGTAGGTGAACTGGTCCATGTAGTGCCCGCCGGTATCGTGGCCAATGCCGCGGGCCGCGTCGTACACCGCGCCCGCGCTGTCCACAAAGTGGCAGCGCCCGCCATGGAACTCGATCTGCGCCACCTTCTCGGGCGAGGTGCTGCGCGGCATGACCGCCACGAACGGCAGGACCAGCAGGCGTGCAAAGTAAGCCTCGCTCACCGCCGTGGAGCCGCTGGACGCCTCGACGATGGTCGAGCCCTCGCGCACCCAGCCGTTGCACAGCGCATACAGAAACAGCGAGCGCGCCAGCCGGTGCTTGAGGCTGCCCGTGGGGTGCGTGGATTCGTCCTTGAGGTACAGGTCGATACCGCTGCGCTCAAAGGCGGGCAGCCGCAGGGGGATCAGGTGCGTGTCGGCGCTACGCTGGTAATCGGCTTCAATGCGGGCGATGGCTTCGTGGAGCCAGGGGGAGGGGGAAGTCATGTGGCCGATTGTCGGGGAGGTGGTCCAAAAACGACGGAGATCAATGCCCTAGAATTTTCCTCAGAACCAAATCTAGGGGGTAAATGTGGCGATTCCGGATTTCCAGTCCTTGATGCTTCCTGTGCTCAAGGAGTCTGCCGCTGGTGAGGTGCGTATTTCTGAGGTCGTCACTGAGTTGGGGGTCAAGCTGGGTTTGAGTGAGGCTGAACTATCAGAGCTTTTGCCTTCAGGCAAGCAGACCACGTTTGCCAATCGTGTGAATTGGGCCAAGAGCTATTTGGGCAAGGCTGGGCTGATAAAGCTTACCAAACGTGCGTACTTTGAGATCAGCGATCGCGGGAGGGCTGTTCTGGAAAATCCACCGCCAGCGATCAACATCAAATTTCTCGAATCTTTTCCTGAGTTCAGGACATTCAGAGAAGCCGCTTCAGAGAGTCTGGTCACACCTCAGTCGGAGCCGACAAATTTTAGGGAGCTGGCGCCAGACGAGGTGATTAGGTCTGCCAATGCCGAGCTTCAGAAGTCACTTGGGGCCGAGCTCCTAGCAAAGATCCTCGCGGCACCCCCAGATTTTTTTGAGCGCTTGGTGGTTCAATTGCTCGTCGCAATGGGCTACGGCGGCTCAGCGATCGAAGCCGGGAAAGCTTTGGGTAAAAGCGGTGACGGTGGTGTGGACGGAGTCATTGATCAGGATGCTTTAGGGTTGGATCGGATATACGTTCAAGCAAAGCGCTACACGGATAGCAAAGTGTCGTCGGCGGAGATTCGGGACTTCTTCGGATCTCTGGATCGCTTCAAAGCAAACAAGGGGTTGTTCGTCACAACATCGACTTTTTCGCCTGCCGCGAAAGAAACAGCGGATATGTTGAGCAAACGACTGGTACTTATCGACGGACTCATGCTCACGCGTTTGATGATCCGATTCGACATAGGCTGTCGTGTTGAAGAAAAGGTCTATATCAAGAAGCTCGATGAAGACTTCTTCGACTGACCCGCGAGCGCTGTCTTATTGATGGGCTACCAATCCTCCTTCACCGCCAACACCGCATCCCGCCCCGCAGCCGCCCGCCCGGCCAGCCAAGCGGTGACCGTGCCCGCCAGCACCACGGCGGCGCACAGCGCCAGCAGGCGCGCCAGTGGCACCCGCAAATCCATCGTCCAGTGAAAACTCTGCGGGTTCACCACATGCACTAGCACCAAGGCCACGGCCAGGCCCAGCAGCACGCCTGCCGCCGCGCCCACGCCGGTCCATGCCGCGCCTTCGCCGGCTACCACAGCCAAAATCTGCCGACGGGTCAGGCCCAGGTGGGCCAGCAGGCCGAACTCTTTGCGCCGCGCCAGCACCTGCGCGCTGAAGCTGGCCGCCACGCCAAACAGGCCGATGCCAATGGCCACGGCCTGCAGCCAGTAGGTGACGGCGAAGCTGCGGTCGAAGATGCGCAGCGAGCGCTCGCGGATGGCGCCGGCCGCAACAAACTCCAGCCCGCTTGCAGTTGCGCTTGCGCCTGCGGCCATGGGTGCACCGGTGTCGGCACCGTTCTCGGCCAGCGCGCGAATCGCCTGCTGCAGCTGCGCCAGGTCGGTGCCTTCGCGCGGCCACAGCGCCAGGTCGCTGGCGCGTGCGTCGCCCGTCAGGCGCAGGTAGTCGGCGCGGTCCATGGCCACGGCGCCCGACTGGCGGGCATAGTCACGCCATACGCCTGCTATGAAAAATGTAGCTTGTTGCGCTCGTCCTTCCTGCGCTATAGGGCTAAAAGACCTTGAAAGCGCAGGCCACTCCATGCCGGGCTTGAGGCCATACAGGTCAACCACCGCTTCGCTGATGTAGACGCCCATGCGGCCTGCGGGCACCGGCAGCGCTGCGCCCACCAGGGGCAGCGAGCGAGCCGGGTCGCTGGCCAGCGGGCGGCTCAGCAGCGTGAGGGCGGGGCGTTTGGAGTCCAGCTGCAGCGGGCTGGCGCGCAGGGCCTGCACGCGGGCCACACCGGGCAGCTGCGCCACGGCCTCGTCGAACCCTGGGGGCAACAGGGCTGCCTCGCCCCCCGCCGCGCTCAGGGCCGAGCGCACATACAGCGGGGACGGCAGCACCGCATCCAGCCACTCGGTGACCGAGCCGCGAAAGCTGGCCACCATCACCGTCAGCGCCACGGCCAGGCTCAGGCTGGCCACCACGCCACCCACGGCGATCGCGGCCGTGCCCCGCATGCGGCGCGCGCGCTCCAGGGGCAGCACCAGCAGCAGGTGGCCGGCCACCCATGGGCGCAGGCGCTGCAGCAGCCAGGCCATGCCCCAGGGCAACAGGGCAATGCCGCCCACCAGCAGCAGGCCAATCGCGAAGTAGGCGGCCAATGCAATGCCAAAAACGGGCGGAGCGCTTGCCAGTACAGCGCCAGCAGCTATCAAAATAATACCAACCGTGGCGCCCGAGCCCCGGCCGGCCGCGGCACCCAGGCCCTTGAGCGTTTGCGCTGGCGGAAGATGGCGGGCCGACTGGGCCGGCCACCAGCCGCCCACCAGCGCGGCGGCCACGCCCAGCGCGCCATAGAGCAGCGCTGCCGGGGCGCTCCATTGCAGCGCTGGCTGCACGCCGGCAAAGTAGCCGCCGCCCAGGTCGCCCCCCAGCAGTTGCAACGCGGTGGCCGCCAGCGCCGTGCCCAGCGCAATGCCGGCGGCACTGCCGACCAGGCCCAGCAGGGCCGATTCAGTCAGCACCAGCGCCAGGCGCTGGCGTGGCGTGGCGCCCAGCACCGCCAGCAAAGCAAACTGGGGGGCGCGCTGCGCCACGCTGAGGGCCAGCACCGAAAACACCAGAAACGCCCCGGTGAACAGCGCCACCAGCGCCAGCACCGTGAGGTTGACACGGTAGGCGCGCGACAGGTTGTCGATGCGCTGCACGGCATCGCCAGGCTCGGCCAGCATGGCGTTGGCGGGCCAGCCGGGCAGTGACTGCAGCGCCTGCTGGAACGCGGCGCGGTCGGTGCCCGGTTGCAATTGCAGATCGATGCGGGTCAGGTGCCCCGCCTGGCCCCACAGGTCTTGCGCTGCGCCGATGTCCATCACGGCCAGCGGCGCGCCACCCGCGGCCACGGTGCCGGCCACGCGCACCGTGTGCGATACCGACGTGGAAGTCGATGCTTGCAGGCCGGTGTGCAGCCGCAGCGTTGCCGCGCCACTGTCATCCGTCGCCAGGCCCAGCGCTTGCAAGGCCGCTGCGTTGAGAAACACCGTGGCCGGAGCCAGCATGGCCAGCCGTTCGCTGCGGGCGAAGGCGCGCGGCATGAGCGCGGGCGCCACGGTGGGCAGCAGCAGCGCATCCGTGCCCACCACCCGCAGCACCACGCGCGCCGGGGCGGGAGCGGGTGGGGCGCCCTGGGGTGTGGTCCCCGATGTGTCCACCTCGGCCAGCGTGGAAAGCTCCAGCCACGGGCTGGCGCGCAGCACCTGCGGGTGGTTGGCCAGTGGCCCATACAGCGCTTCGGGCAACTGCCCTTGCATGGCGCGCAGCTCCAGGTCGGGCTGGCCGTTGACCGCGCGCACGGCCTGCGAGAACTCGTCCAGGGCCGAGCTGTTGATCACATGCACGGCAAACGCCAGCGCCACGCCCAGCATCACGGCGGCCACGGCTGCGGCGCTGCGCCAGGGGTGGTGGCGCAACTCCTGCCAGGAGAAGGTGCGAAGCAGAGCAAGCATGACGCGATTGTGACGGTGCAGCGCAGGCAGGTAGGGTGGTTGATGCAGATCAAATGCGGCCGGTGTGGCTCTTGAAATTGGGCAAAGCAAGTCGTACTTTAGGAATAGGGCCAGCGCTTGCTTGCCGGCCCGGTTGCCAACCCTTACGTTCAGGAGTTTCACCATGAATTCACTGGTTACACGAGGCAGTTTGTTCGATGACTTTTTCAAGGACATCGCCCCCGGTTTCTATGTGCGCCCACTGCATGGCGAAGGCGTGCCGTCGCCCACGCAGATCAAGGTGGACGTGAAGGAAACCGATGGCGGCTACACGGTGCAGGCCGAAGTGCCGGGCGTGCCCAAGGAGGACATCCAGGTCTCGATCGACGGCAATGTGGTCAGCCTGCGCGCCGAAGTGCGCCAGCATGACCAGAAGACCGAGGGCGAAAAGGTGCTGCGCTCCGAACGGTATTTCGGCTCGGTGGCGCGCAGCTTCCAGTTGCCTGTGGATGTGGATGCCGCCCAGGCCAAGGCCAAATACGACAACGGCGTGCTGACGCTTACGCTGCCCAAGAAGCAGGGTGGCAGCGCCCAGCGGCTTTCGATCGAATAAGCGCCGGGCGGCGGCTGGCGGGCTGCTCAGCCGGCGATGCCGTCGGCCGTGAGCCGCAGCCGCCTGTCGGCGCGCGCAGCGGCAGCGTCGGAGTGCGTCACCAGCACCAGCGAGGCGCCATGCTCGCGCGTCTGCGCGAGCAGCAGGTCCATCACCCGCGTGGCCGTGCCGGGGTCGAGGTTGCCGGTGGGCTCATCAGCCAGCAGCAGGGCGGGGCGGTGCACCAGCGCGCGGGCAATGGCCACACGCTGCAGTTGGCCGCCGCTCAGTTGCTGCGGCAGGCGTTCGCCCAGGCCGGCCAGGCCCACGGCCGCCAGCATGTGCTGCACCCGATCGGGCTCGGTGCGGCCCAGCAGCATCAGCGGCAAGGCCACGTTCTGCGCCACGTCCAGGTGGGGCAGCACATGAAAGGCCTGGAACACAAACCCCACATGGGCGCGCCGCCACAGGGCGCGCTGGGTTTCATCGAGCGGCGCCAGGTCGGTGTCGCCATGCACGATGCGCCCGGCATCCCAGTGGTCCAGCCCCGCCAGGCAGTTGAGCAGGGTGGATTTGCCCACGCCCGAGTCGCCCACGATGGCCACAAACTCGCCCGGCTGCACGGTGAACTGCACATTGGCAAACACCGGCGTGCCGCCGTAGTGCTTGGCCAGTGCCTCGACGCGCAACGGGCCGCTCATGGCGCAGTGCGCTCCAGGCGCTGCAGCACGGCCTGCACCAGGCGGGCGGTGGCATCGGGCTGGTCGCAGGCAATGGTGTGGCGGTGCGGCATGCTGCGCAGCCAGGTGATCTGGCGCTTGGCCAGCTGGCGGGTGGCGGCAATGCCGCGCTCGCGCAGCCCGGCCAGGTCGTGCGGTGCCCCGTTGCCGGCCGCGGCCTGGGCATCGAGCGCTTCCCAGGCCTGGCGGTAGCCCACGCAGCGCATCGAGGGCAGGTCGGGGTGCAGGTCGCCCCGCGCACGCAACTGGCGCACTTCGTCTACAAAGCCTTGCGCCAGCATGGCGTCAAAGCGCAGGGCGATGCGCGCGTGCAGCCAGGCGCGGTCGTCGGGTTCGAGGGAAAAAAGGGCAGTAGCGCTTATGGGGTGTGCGCTAGCAGCTCTCTTTTTTGTAGTGTGAAAGTGCGAGATGGGCTGGCCGGAGACATGCCACACCTCCAGCGCGCGCTGGATGCGCTGGCTGTCGGCGGGCGCCAGGCGGGCGGCGGTGGCAGGGTCCACGCGGGCCAGCTCGGCATGCAGGGCGGGCCAGCCCTGCTCAAGCGCCTGGGCCTCCAGTCGCGCGCGCACGGCGGGGTCGGCGGGGGGCATGTCGTCAATGCCGTCAAACAGTGCCTTGAAATACAGCATGGTGCCGCCCACCAGCAGCGGAAGGGCGCCGCGTGCTCGGATCTCGCCGATGAGCCGCTCGGCGTCCTGCACGAACTCGGCCGCGCTGTAGGCCTGCAGCGGATCGCGAATGTCGATCAGGTGGTGCGGCACGGCGGCCAGCTCGGCGTGCGTGGGTTTGGCGGTGCCAATGTCCATGCCCCGGTAGACCAGGGCCGAATCCACGCTGATGATCTCGACCGGCATGCGCCCCTGCAGGTGCCGGGCGATGGCCAGGGCGGAGGCCGTCTTTCCTGATGCCGTAGGGCCGGCCAGGGCCAGGAGGGGGAGGGCTTCAGCCATGGGCGGGGTGGCCGTGTTTTTGCACTAGCGTCCATGCCACCAGCGCGATCCACGCGCCGAAAAACCACATGCCCAGCACCATGGGGAGCAGGGAGTTGCCCGTCATGACCTGTCCCAGCACGGCGCCCATGCAGAAGGCCAGCGCCATCATGCAGAAGCCATTCAGGGCCGAAGCGGCGCCGGCGGCCTGCGGAAACGGCCCCACCGCGCCAGACTGCCCGCAGGGCTGGTGCACCCCATGGCCCAGCATGCACAGGGCCATGGGCAGCAGCAGAGCCCAGAGGGAATGCTCCCCTGATAACACCAGCAGCGCCATCAGGGTGGTGCCGCCGAGTGAGAGAAACCCGCCCCGCACCACGCTGCCCACCACGCCATGGCGTGTCAGCCAGCGGCGGCACAGGAACGTGCCAGCCAGATACCAGGAACTGTTCCACAGCATGATCAGGCCATAGGTGGCCTTGCTCTGGCCCAGCACCTGGATGAATACGAAGGAGGACGTTGCCAGAAAAGTGAACAGCAGCCCGTAGGAGCCACAGGTCAGCAGGGTGAAGGCCACGAACGCGGGGTGACGCAGGATGCTGCGCCAGGTGTGCAGCAGGGGGCCCAGGTGCAGTGCCTGCGGGTTCTTGCGGGCCGTCTCGACGAAGCGCAGCGCCACCAGGGCCAGCGTGCTGGCGCCAAAGATGGCCAGCACCAACAGGGCATGGCGCCAACCCAGGTAGGTGGCCAGCAGGCCGCCCAGCGGCGCACACAGGCAGGCGATCACGCCCAGCCCGCTCAGTGCGCGCGACATCACCCGGGCGCCGGCGGCGGGGGCATACAGGTCACGCACGATGGCGCGTGCGCACATCACGGCCGCCCCCATGGCCGCGCCCTGCAGGGTGCGCGCCACGATCAGCAGCTGCATGGTGGGGGCGGCTGCGCTGGCAACGGCTGCCAGCACATAGGTGGCCAGGCCCACCAGCAGCACGGGGCGGCGCCCAAAACGGTCGGACAGCGGGCCCAGCACCAGCTGTGCGCAGCCGAAGGCCAGCAGCAGGGCACTGAGCGTGAGCTGGGTCTGTGCCATCGAGGCGCCCAGCTCGGCGCGGATGGAGGGCAGGGCCGGCAGGTAGAGGTCGGTGGTGACTGGCTGGATGCCCAGCAGCAGGGCCAGCATGGTGACCACGATGGCCGGTTGCATGGATGTTGCGGTGCCGGCTTCGGGCAACGCCTGGGAGGGGACGGACATGGCCTGAGCGTACCAGAGTGGCTGGTTGGCGCAGCCCGCCAACCAGTGGGGCAGCAGTACCCGCCTACAACCTGGCCTGCAGCCCGAAAAGCTCCTGCAGGGCGCGTCGGTATTGGGGTTGTCCCACGGCGTTGGTGTTGAAGTGGGAGCCGCCCTCCACCAGCACGAACTGTTTGGCGCCAGTGGCCTTGTCGAACAGCTTGCGGCCCAGTGTGGCCGGGATGGTGGTGTCGTCCGAGCCGTGCACCACCAGCAGGGGCGAGCCGATCTTGTCCACCTTGTTGACCGACTCGAAGCGCTGGGTGATGAGCATCGACACGGGTAGCCAGCCCCATTTGTAGGAGCCGACCACGTCGGCGATGCTGGTGAAGGTGCCTTCCACCATCACCCCCTGCTCGTCGTGCACGCTGGCGGCCAGGTCGATGGCGATGGCGCCGCCCAGCGAGTGGCCGAAGATGTAGCGGGGGCGGTCGGGGTATTTTTTGGCCAGCCAGTCCCAGGCGGCGCGGGCGTCCTCGGCGGCGGTGCGTTCGGACGGCAGGCCGGCGCTGCTCTTGCCGAAGCCGCGGTAGTCGATGGCCAGCACCGAGAAGCCCATTTCTTCCATGCGCCGGATGCGGCCCGACGAGCCCGCCACGTTCCAGCGTGCGCCATGCAGGTACAGCAGGATGGGCGTCTGTGCCGCAGTGGGGGGCAGGGCCAGGTTGGATGGCCTGACCAGGTTGGGAAGCAGGGCCGTGGACTGCTGGCCCACCGCCGACATCAGCGCCGAGCCCTGCGTGGCAGCGGGTTTGTCTGCGGCCATCCACAGCGCATGCAGGCGGGCGGGCTGGCCGGTGGCATGGGAAGGGAAGTCGATCCACACGTCTTCCATGCCCGCAGCCTCATCGGCACTGTTGCCCCAGGCCCGGTCGCTGGGCTGGAAGATCCATTCACGCTGCTTGTCGTCGAGCGACGCGCAGCCAGCGATGATGCCCAGTGCCAGGGTGGCGCAGAGAAGCAGGGTCCGTCGTTGCATGCCTGAGGCTGAGTGGCTGGGGATGAAAAAGTTCGCCAGGGTAGCCGATCCACGCGTGTGCGTGTGTAACCGGCTCCTGCCGCACCGGGCAAGCACATTCAGTGCCTGCCCCTCTCCCAGCCGCGCTTGCTCAGGTCACCCCTTGCGCGATCATCGCATCCGCCACGCGCACGAAGCCGGCCACGTTGGCGCCGTCCACATAGCTCACCGTGCCGTTGGCGCGGCGGCCATACTGCAGGCAGGCCTGGTGGATGCCCTGCATGATCTGCAGCAGGCGGCCGTCCACCTCTTCGCGGGGCCAGGACAGGCGCAGTGCGTTCTGGCTCATCTCCAGGCCCGAGGTGGCCACACCGCCGGCGTTGCTGGCCTTGCCCGGTGCATAGAGCACACCAGCGGCCTCGAAGGCCTTGGCTGCGGCGATGGTGGAGGGCATGTTGGCGCCTTCGGCCACGCAGCGCACGCCGTTGCCGATGAGGGTGGCGGCGTCCTTCTCGTCCAGCTCGTTCTGGGTGGCGCAGGGCAGGGCCACGTCCACCGGCACATGCCAGGGGCGCACGCCGGCTTCGAAACGGGTGCCGGTGCGCTGGGCGTAGTCATTCACCCGGCCATAGAGGTGGTTCTTCACGTCCATCAGCACGGCGAGTTTTTCCGGGGTGAAGCCGGCTTCGTCGATGACGGTGCCGCTGGAGTCGGACACGGTGATGACCTTGGCGCCCAGCTCCATGGCTTTCTCCACCGCGTACTGCGCCACGTTGCCCGAGCCGGACACCGACACCCGCAGTCCGTCGAGCGCGCGGCCCTGGGTCTTGAGCATTTCCTGCGCGAAGTACACCGTGCCGTAGCCGGTGGCCTCGGGCCGGATCAGCGAGCCGCCGAAGGCCAGGCCCTTGCCGGTGAACACGCAGTCGGCGCGGTTGGCCAGCTTCTTGTACATCCCGGCCATGAAGCCCACTTCACGTCCGCCCACGCCGATGTCGCCGGCCGGCACGTCGGTGTCGGCGCCCACATGGCGGTACAACTCGCTGATGAAGGCCTGGCAGAAACGCATCACCTCGCCCTGGCTCTTGCCCTTGGGGTCGAAGTCGCTGCCGCCCTTGCCGCCGCCCATGGGCAGGGTGGTCAGGGCGTTCTTGAAGGTCTGCTCGAAGGCCAGGAACTTCAGGATCGACAGGTTGACCGAGGGGTGGAAGCGCAGGCCGCCCTTGTAGGGGCCGATCGCCAGGCTGTGCTGGATGCGGTAGCCGCGGTTGACCTGCACCTCGCCGCGGTCATCGACCCAGGACACGCGGAACTGGATCACGCGCTCGGGCTCGACCAGGCGCTCCAGCAGGCCCTGCTCGGCGTATTTCGGGTGCCGCTCGATGTAGGGCCAGAGGCTTTCCATGACTTCGGTCACTGCCTGCAGATACTCGGGTTGGCCGGGGTTGCGCTGGGCGACGTGGTGCAGAAAACCTTCGGCGGTTTGGTGCTTCATGCAGAAAATCCTATTGTTGGTGCGTTAAAACTATGCCAACCCGCTATTTTGCAATGAATTTGAAACATAACGGTGCATTGCTGCAGCATGACACGGTTATGGGTTGGCGATTTGCACCAAATTGGGTTCACGGCGGCGCCAGGCGCCGCAGGTCAGCGCCCGCGTAAAAAGAGGCTGTCGAGCTCGCGCATGCTGAGCTGGCGCCAAGTGGGACGGCCGTGGTTGCACTGGTCGGAACGCTCGGTTGCTTCCATCTGGCGCAGCAGGGCGTTCATTTCGTCCAGCGTCAGGCGGCGGTTGGCTCGCACCGCGCCGTGGCAGGCCATGGTGCCCAGGATCTCGTTGCGGGCGCGTTGCACCACGGTGCTGGCGTCGTGGGCGGCCAGTTCGGCCAGTACGCTGCGGGCCAGTTCCACCGGGTCGCCAAAACCTGACGCGGTAGCCAGGGTGGTGGGCACGGCGCGTACCGCGAGGGTTTTGGGCGAGAAGGGCGTGATTTCCAGGCCCAGCATGGCCAGCACCTCGGTGGCGGATTCGGCGGTGGCCACTTCCTCGGCGGTGGCGGCAAAGGTAGCTGGAATCAGCAGCGGCTGGCTGGTGATGCGGTGGCTGTTGTCCACCTGGGCCTTGAGCCGCTCGTAGACGATGCGTTCGTGGGCAGCATGCATGTCCACCACTACCAGGCCGTGCTGGTTCTCGGCCAGGATGTACACGCCATGCAGCTGGGCCACGGCGCGGCCCAGGGGCCACACGGGGGCGTCAGGTTGGGGTGTAAGGGGCGCGCTGCTGGCTGGGGTAGCTGCTGTGGCCCACGGCTGTGGTGCTTGCGACAACGCGGAGGCGGTAGCAGGGCTACCCCACAGGGCCTGCAGGTCTTTGACCTCATGGCCCACGGTAACGGGAGCTTCAAAATGTATAGCAGACTGCTGCCGCGGGACGCCGGCTGGAGGCCAAATTGATTCTGAATTCGGGGCTGAAGCCGGGCCTGGGCCCGCCGCCAGTGCCTCGACCAGCGCCGCCGCACGCGGCGCCGCCAGGGCGTTTTCGACCGCATGCCGCACCGCCTGGTGCACCTCGCGGCTGTCGCGGAAGCGCACCTCGATCTTGGTAGGGTGCACATTCACGTCCACCCGGGCCGGGTCGATCTCCACATACAGCGCATACACCGGCTGGCGCTGGCCATGCAGCACGTCTTCGTAGGCGCTGCGGGCGGCATGGGTCAGCACCTTGTCGCGCACGAAACGGCCGTTGACGTAGCAGTACTGGTGGTCGGCGCGTGCGCGGGCGGCGTCGGGCAGGCCGGCGCCGCCGGTCACGGTGACACCATTCACCCGGTGCTGCACGGCCACCGACTGCTCGACGAAATCGTCCCCCAGCACGTCGGCCAGCCGTCGGGCCAAGGCAGTGCTGGCATCCCCCTGGCCGGGCACGAAGGTGGCGCGCCATTGTTCCACCAGTTTGCCCTCGTGCCAGATGGCAAAACCCACGTCAGGCCGGGCCAGCGCATGGCGGCGTACCGCTTCGATGCAGTGCGACAGCTCGGTCGCGTCGGTCTTGAGGAACTTGCGCCGTGCCGGGGTGGAGAAAAACAGCTCCTTCACCTCCACCGTGGTGCCGGTGCTGCGGGCCACCGGGCGCAGCTCGCCGCTACGGGCATCCAGCAGAAAGGCCGTGGCCTGGCTGGGCGGGCGCGACAGCAGGGCCATGTCCGAGACCGAGCCGATGGCGGCCAGCGCCTCGCCCCGGAAGCCCATGGTGGCCACAGTCTCCAAGTCGTTCAGGCTGGTGATCTTGCTGGTGGCATGGCGGCGCAGGGCCAGCGGCAGCTCGTCCTGCGGAATGCCGTTGCCGTCGTCTTCCACTGCAATCAGCCGCACGCCGCCGGCCAGCAGGCGCACGGTGACCTGGGTGGCACCGGCGTCCAGTGCGTTGTCCACCAGCTCGCGCACCACCGAGGCAGGGCGCTCCACCACTTCGCCGGCTGCAATCTGGCTCACCAGTTCGTCGGGCAGATCGCGGATGGGGCGGCGGGGCGAGGAGAGGTCGGTCATTGGGGGAATTTTAGAAGCCCGCGCTTTTGGCGGTTAGAGTACGCCCCAATTGCCCCGCCGGGTTGCCGGCCGCTGCCTTCACCTGGGAGTTCTACCTTTGCTCGATATCGCGTACTTCCTGATCGACTTCATCATCCACATCGACAAACACCTGGAGGCTTTTGTCACCACCTACGGCATGTGGGTGTATGCGCTGTTGTTCCTGATCGTGTTTGTCGAAACCGGGGTGGTGGTCATGCCCTTCCTGCCCGGTGATTCGCTGCTATTCATCGTGGGTGCCCTGGCCGGTGTGGGGCTGCTGAACTTTCCCCTGGCCTGCGCCATCCTGCTGGCGGCGGCCATCCTGGGGGACCAGTGCAATTACATGATCGGCCGGCATTTCGGGCCGAAGGTGTTTCAGTGGGAAAGCTCGCGCTTCTTCAACAAGCAGGCCTTCGAGCAGGCCCACCATTTCTACGAGAAATACGGCGGTGTCACCGTCATCCTGGCGCGCTTCATGCCGTTCATCCGCACTTTCGCTCCCTTTGTGGCCGGCGTGGCTGCGATGAGCCGAGCCAAGTTCACCGGCTTCAATGTGGTGGGTGCGCTGATCTGGGTGCTGGGTATCGTCACCGCTGGCTATTTCTTCGGCAACATTCCCTGGGTGCGTGAAAATCTGGAGAAGATCATCTGGGCGATGATCCTGATCCCCGGCCTGCTGGCCATTTATGGCGCCTGGCGCGCGGGGCGCAGCGAGCGCAAAGTGCCCGTTGCCTGACTCGATCAGCCCTTAGATCGTACACACGTTCTTACGCTGGTCCTTGTGTCGGAGGGCTACACCGACCTGCTTCTCGCCATCGGTGGGTTGCGGGCGAAATAGCGGCTGATGCCCTGCATCAGCGCGTTGGCCAGTTGCTCCTGGTAGATGGTGCTGCGCAGTTTGCTTTCTTCTTCCGGGTTGCTGATGAAGGCCGTCTCCACCAGCACACTGGGAATGTCGGGGGCTTTCAGCACGGCAAAGCTGGCCTGTTCCACCCGGGGCTTGTGCAGCCGGCCGACGTTGCCGATCTCGCCCAGCAGGGCGCTGCCCAGCTTCAGGCTGTCGTTGATCTGGGCGGTGGTGCTCATGTCCAGCAGCACGCGCTGCACATGCCGGTCGTGCGACTGCACATTGATGCCGCCGATCAGGTCGGCGCTGTTTTCCTTGTCGGCCAGCCAGCGTGCTGCACTGCTGGATGCGCCCCTGTCGCTGAGCGCAAACACGCTGGCGCCCCGGGCCGTGGGTACGGTGAAGGCATCTGCATGGATGCTGACGAACAGGTCGGCTTGCACGCTGCGTGCCTTCTGCACCCGCACCTGCAGCGGCACAAAAAAGTCGGCGTCGCGGGTCAGGTAGGCCCGCATCGGGTTGCCGCCCACGCTGGCGGCGTTGATACGTTCGCGCAGCAGGTGGGCTACGCGCAGCACCACGTCCTTCTCGCGGGTGCCGCCAGGGCCAATGGCGCCCGGGTCTTCACCGCCGTGGCCTGGGTCCAGCGCCACGATGATCAGGCGGTCCGTGCGGCTGGCAGGTGTGGGTTTGGCGCTTTGCGGTGGGGGCGCCGCCGGCAGGGCCGGTGCCACGGCCACCATGGGCGGTGGTGCGGGTGCACGAGTGATCGGGACGCCGGGCTTCTGGGCTTGCCGGGCGATCAGCTCGCCCAGGGCGTCGTGGGGGGGGGCTGCGGGTGCCGGCGCGGCAGGCGGGGCCACGGCCGCGGCTGCGGCGAGCGCGGCGCCTCGGGTCTGGGCGTCGTCCTTGAGCCGTTCGGCAATCAGGGCTTCGAGCGGGTCCACTTCCTGTGCGGGGTGCAGGTCCAGCACCAGGCGGTGCTGGTAGGCCGCCACGGGCGCCAGCGCAAACACCTGGGGCAGGGCGGCCTGCTTGAGGTCGATCACCAGCCGCACAACGCCCGGCGCGTTCTGGCCGATGCGGATGCCGCTGATGAAGGGGTCGTCGGCCTTGACCTTGGCCACCAGCTCGCGCAGGGCCGGGTTCAGCTCGATGCCCTCCAGGTCCACCGCCAGCCGGGGCGGGCTGGCGACAAACTGGTGCGCGGCCTTGAGGGGGGTGTCGGATTCGATGGTGACGCGGGTGTATTCGGGCGCGGGCCAGACGCGCACGGCCACGATGTTCGCCCCACGGGCAATCTGGGCGGTGCCCAGCAGCAGCACCAGGCTGCCTGATTGCAACAGGGTGCGGCGGTCTATCAGGCGGTGGTCATGGCTCATTGCGTGGCCCCCGCCAGCAAGGCCTGGCCGACGGCGGTGCCCGCGTGCAGCCGGACGGTGCGGGTGTCGTCAGCCGCCACGTCCAGCCGCAGCACCAGGTCAGGCACGGGCAGCATGGCGGCGGCCTTGTCGGGCCATTCAGCCAACTTGAGTCCGGGGCTGGCGAAGATGTCGCGAAAGCCCGCGTCTTCCCATTCGCGCGGGTCGCTGAAGCGGTAGAAGTCGAAATGCCAGGCTTGCAGACCGTCCGGGGTTTCGTGGGGTTCCACCACCGCATAGGTTGGGCTCTTGATGCGGCCTTGCACCCCCAGCGCACGCAGCAGGTGGCGCACCAGGGTGGTCTTGCCGGCACCCAGGTCGCCCTGCAGTGCGATGAAGGCGTTGCGTAGCGCCGGCAGGCTAGCCAGCCGCTGTGCAAAAGCGTCGGTGTCGGCCTCGTTCTGCCACAGCAGCACGGGCTCGTTTTCTACAATCTGCGGGGTATGTTCAGCAGCAGTCAACTCGTTCCTCAGATTCAGGGGTGGGCACGCGAACTGGGATTCTCCCAAATTGGCGTGGCGGGGGTGGATTTGTCCTCCGCCGAGCCCGGGTTGGTGTCCTGGCTGGCCCAAGGGTTCCATGGCGAGATGGCTTATATGCAAACCCATGGTCTCAAGCGCGCCCGCCCGGCCGAACTGGTGCCCGGTACGGTGAGTGTCATCACGGCGCGCATGAACTACCTGCCCACGGCCACGCCTGAGGGCTGGCAGGGCGTGGAGCTGGCCCGACTGCAGCGGCCGGGTGAGGGCATCGTGTCGCTGTATGCCCGGGGGCGGGATTACCACAAGGTGCTGCGAGCACGGCTGCAAAAGCTCAGCGACCGCATCGGTGAGCATATCGGCCCTTTTGGCTACCGCGTGTTCACCGACTCGGCTCCGGTGCTGGAGGCCGAGCTGGCCTCGCGCAGTGGCCAGGGCTGGCGCGGCAAACACACGCTGGTGCTGAACCGCGAGGCGGGCTCGATGTTCTTTCTGGGCGAAATCTATGTGGACCTGGCCCTGCCGCCCAGCGAGCCCGTGGCACCCCACTGCGGCAGCTGCCAGGCCTGCATGGACATCTGCCCCACCCAGGCCATCGTGGACAGCCACCGGGTGGACGCACGGCGATGCATTTCCTACCTCACCATCGAGCATGCCGGCTCCATTCCGCTGGAGCTGCGCCCGCTGATGGGTAACCGCATCTACGGCTGCGACGACTGCCAGCTGGTGTGCCCCTGGAACAAATTTGCCCAGCGCAGTCCTTTGCCCGATTTCGATGCCCGCGAGGGCCTGAGCGGCCAGCAGCTGGCGGTTCTATTTGCGTGGAGCGAGGCTGAATTCCTGCGCCGCACCGAAGGCGGCCCGATCCGCCGTATCGGCCATGAACGCTGGCTGCGCAACGTGGCCGTGGCGCTGGGCAATGCCTGGCGTGCCACCGGTGACGAGGGTCTGCACCAGGCCCTGAAGACGCGGGTGGATGATCCGAGCCCGCTGGTGCGCGAGCATGTGGCCTGGGCCTTGGAGGACATGCCCCGCGGCGCCGGTATCAGTGCAGCAGCCTCAGCACCAGCGGTAGACTGACCGGGCCCAGCAGCGTGGCACAGCGATGGCGTCATCAACCGGGTGCTGACTATCGCCTACTGCGACCGTTTTTGCGTACCCCGTCTCTCATGACCTCAACTTCTCGAATCGCCCGGTGTGCACCCGCATGCCGACCGGTGTGGCAAGTGCGCCGCCAGCATGGCTGCCCCTATGCCGATGACCCTGTAGTGAGGGTCCGGTTTGATTGCGCATAAGATGTGTTCTGACAATGTAAATCAATAGCACGGGTGTGGGAGTGCAGATGCGCTGGTTGGTATCTGTAGATTCGGTACCTGGACCAGTCACGGCAGCACCTCCTGCCAGCATAATCTGACGGCGTTTTTCGATGGACAAGGCAGATTCCAGTTTTGGTGAGAGCAGCGTGCCGCACGACCTGGCTTCGTTGCCGAGGACGGACGGTGCGCTGGATGACGACAGCTTCTTCATCGAGTTCCCGCAGGATGAAGAAACCCTGCCGCGGCAGATGGACAAGGGCTCCCCTGCATCACTGCTGACGGTCTTCGACCATTTGCCTGTGCTGGTGTACGCGGTGGACGGCAGTGAGCAGGCCCTCCTGACGTTCTGGAACCGTGAGTCAGAACTGGTGACGGGGTACAGCGCACATGAAATGGTGGGCAACCCCGGCGCATGGGAGTTGCTGTACCCGGACCCCAGCTACCTGGCGCGCAAGAATGCGGAATTGGGTGCCTTGGGCGAAAGTTTCAGGGATTTCGAGTGGACCCTCACTACCAAAAACCAGCGGCGGCGGCGTATCGCCTGGTCCACCCTCACGGGCTTCAGCCACGCTGAAAACCAGGGTGAGCAATGGTTTGTCGGGGTGGATGTCACGGCCCGTGCAGATGCCGACAAGCTGGTGCGGTCGCGTGACAAGATGCTGCGTTCGGTATTCCGTTACCTGCCGGACATGGTGCACCTGAAGGATGGCGAAGGGCGCTGGCTGCTGACCAACCCCGCAGCCCGGGCGGCACTGGGCCTGAGCGAGCGGGAGGCCAGCGGCTTTACCAACCTGGAGCTGGCCGACCAGGGGCATCCGTCGGGTGAGAGCCTGCGCCATAGCGCCTTGAATGAAGAAGCCACGTGGCAGTCGGGACGTGTGTCGCATGGCGAAGAGGTGGTGACCGATTCACGTGGCGGCTCGCGGGTGTTCGATGTGGTGCGGGTTCCCACCTTCGGGCGGCAGGGGCAGCGCCTGCATATGCTGGTGCTGCGCCGCGACATCACCGACCAGCGGGTGGCTGCCACCAAGCTGGAACTGGCGGGACGGGTGCTGGACCAGAGCAACGATGGCATGGTGATCGCCGATGCAGAAAACCGCATCATGCTGGTGAACGCCGCTTTTACCGAGATCACCGGTTACAGCGCCGATGAGGTGCTGGGGCGCGACCCGCGCACCCTCTCGCTGGGCACGCCAGACAGCCCGTTTCCGGCCGCCGTGCTGCAAACCCTGGCGGCGCATGGTCGCTGGACCGGCGAGGTCTGGAGCCGCCGCAAGAATGGTGAGGTGTATCCCCAGTGGCTGAACCTGTCGGTGCTGCGCCACCGCTCGAACGGCGAAATCACCCATTACGTTGCTGCGTTTTCCGACCTGAGTTCCAGCAAGGCGGCGGAAGAGAAGATCGCCTACCTGTCTACCCAGGACGTGGTGACCGGGCTGCCCAACCGCACCCATGCGGCGCTGCGGGCCTCCATGGCCCTGGGGCATGGCCGGCTGACCGGCCAGCAGGCGGCGCTGATGGTGGTGGATATCGACAACTTCAAGATGCTCAACGACTCGCTGGGCCATGTGGCGGGCGACCAGCTGCTGCGCGAAGTGAGCCTGCGCCTGACCCGTGCGGCCGGTGTCCATGCCGTCGTGGGGAGGCTCAGCGGAGACGAGTTTTTGGTATTGGTCCCGGATGTGCAGGGCACCACCGAAGCGGCCCACACGGCTCGGCACCTGATGGAAGTGGTGCGTGAACCCACGGTGATCGGCGGCCTGCCGATCAGCATTTCCATTTCTGCTGGTGTGGCGATGTTCCCGGCCGACGGAGATACCTTCGAGGTGTTGTTCGCCTTGGCCGACACCGCGCTGTATGCCGCCAAGCGCGACGGCCGGGGGATTTACCACTTTGCCAATGCCGCCATGAACGAAGCCGCCCTGGAGCGGCTGCAGATGGAGTCCGCCCTGCGGCGGGCCATCGAGTCCAATGCGCTACGGCTGGAATACCAGCCTCTGGTGGAGCTGACCAGCGGGCGCATCGTGGGTTGTGAGGCCCTGTGCCGCTGGGATGATCCCGAACTGGGGTCAGTGCCTCCGGCCGTTTTTATCCCGCTGGCGGAAGACAGCGGCCTGGTCGCGGCGCTGGGTGGCTGGGTGCTCAAGACGGCGGCGCTGCAGCTGCGGCAGTGGCACGACGCAGGGCACCCCGAGTTGATGATGGCCGTCAACCTGTCTGCCCGGCAGTTTCAGCGCGGCGTGGTGCAGCAGCAGGTAGAGGATGCCCTGGTGGTGTCCGGCATTCCTCCCTCCAAGTTGGAGCTGGAGTTGACGGAAAGTGCTCTGTTGCACGACGGCGAGGCCGTGACAGGTGTGCTGCGCCAGCTCAAGGCCCTGGGTGTCAAGCTCTCCATCGACGACTTTGGTACGGGGTATTCCAGCTTTGCCTATCTGCGCCGCTTCAAATTCGACAAGATCAAGATCGACCAATCCTTTGTCAGTGATCTTATCGATAACCCGGACAATGCGGCCATCGTGCGCGGCATCATCTCGCTGGCGCTGAGCCTGGGAATGGACGTGCTGGCTGAGGGGGTGGAAACCCCGGCGGTGGCGCTGCGGCTCAAACACTTGCAGTGCACCTATGCCCAAGGCTACCACTTTGCCAGACCCCTGCGGCCCGAGGTCTTCCTCGAGCGGTTGGGTGCTTTGTAAACTGGTTCAGCCGTTCACCATCACCAGCTTGCCCTTGACCCCGCGTGAACCCATGTGGGCATAGGCGGCTTTCAAGTCGGCCATGGGCATGGTGCTGTCGATGACGGGCTTGACTTTGCCCTGGGCATACCACTGGGCCAGCTCGGCCATCATCGCGGCATTGGCCTTGGGTTCACGGCGCGCAAAGTCGCCCCAGAACACCCCCACCAGCGACGCGCCCTTCAAGAGTGTCAAGTTCAGCGGCAGCGCCGGAATAGGGCCGGACGCAAACCCCACCACCAGATAGCGGCCGCGCCAGGCGATGGAACGGAAGGCGGGCTCGGCAAAGTCACCGCCCACCGGGTCGTAGATGACGTCAGGTCCTTTGCCCTCGGTGAGTGTCTTGATGCTGTCGCGCAGGTTCTCCTGGCTGTAGTTGATGGTGGCATCCGCACCGATCGACTTGCACAGCGCGCATTTCTCATCGGTGGAGGCCGCCGCGATGACCCGCGCACCTGCTGCCTTGGCGATCTGGATGGCAGCGGTGCCCACGCCGCCGGCGGCACCCAGCACCAGCACAGTCTCGCCGGCCTTGAGTTGGGCCCGGTCGATCAGGGCATGCCATGAGGTGGCATAGATCATGATGAACGCTGCCGCATCCACTGCCGGGAATCCGGGGGGCAGTGGCATACACAGCGCGGCAGGCGCAATGGCGTGGGTGGCAAAACCGCCAGTGCCCGAGAGGCAGGCGACACGCTGGCCGACCTTCAGGTGGGTGACACCTTCACCTACTGCTTCGACCGTACCCGCATATTCGGAGCCGGGCACGAAAGGCAGTGGGGGTTTCATCTGGTACTTGTTCTGGACGATCAGCAGGTCGGGAAAATTCAGGCTGGCGGCCTCGATCTTCACCAGCACTTCCTGGGCCTTGGGGGCGGGTGTCGGTAGTTCTTTCCAGGTCAGGGCGTCTACGCCCGTGGGGTTTTCGCAAAGCCACGCATGCATCTGTTGTCTCCGGTCGCGATGGTTGATCCAGAATCATAGGGGGGTGCCAAAGGCCGCGCATGTCCCACGGGCGACCGGCCTTGATGCCCCGGTTCGGCCGGGAAGACAGCCCTACAATCGCTTGCACTTACCCTGTGACCATGAAGATACTGATTTGCAACGACGACGGCTACCAGGCCCCCGGTATCGTGGCCCTGCACGCCGCCTTGAGTACCATTGCCGATGTCGAGGTCATTGCGCCGGAACACAACAACAGCGCCAAATCCAATGCCCTTACCCTGCATTCCCCGCTGTACGTGCACCAGGCGCCGAACGGTTTTCGCTATGTGAATGGCACCCCCGCCGATTGCATGCATATTGCCCTGACCGGGCTGCTGGACTACCGGCCTGACCTGATCGTCTCCGGCATCAACAACGGCGCCAACATGGGGGACGACACCATCTATTCCGGCACCGTGGGCGCTGCCATGGAAGGTTATCTTTTCGGCATTCCGGCCATCGCTTTCTCGCAGGTGGAGAAGGGCTGGGACGAGCTGGAGGCTGCGGCAGAGACTGCCCGCAACATCATCGCCAACATGATGCGGCACGTGCTGATCGGCTCCGATCCCTGGCTGCTGAACGTGAATATCCCCAATCTGCCCCTGCACGCCCTCAAGTCCCCGCGCATCTGCCGCCTGGGGCGCCGGCATGCCGCAGAGAAGGTGATCACCCAGACCAGCCCGCGTGGCGACACGATGTACTGGATCGGTGCAGCCGGGGTGGCCAAGGACGACGCCGAGGGCACCGACTTCCATGCTACCTACCAGGGCCACGTCTCCATTACCCCACTGAAGGCCGACCTGACCGACTTCAACCACCTGCAGTACTGGGCCCAGACGGGGGCACGTCTGGCCGGGGCCGGGGAGGGCCGGTAGTGGCGCAGCGTCCCCGGTTTCCGGCGCAGCTCGATCTGACGTCCGGGCGGCCCACACCCGCCCGGCCCGCGTTGGCGGTGGCCAAGCCGCAGCCCGCGCCGCTGGCGGGCACCGTGTCCAAGTCGCTGTTGCAGGATTCCACCGCTTTGCGGGCCCGCATGGTGCAGCGCCTGGCCGCGCAGGGCATCGGTTCGCCGGAGGTGCTGGGCGCCATGGGGGGCGTGGAGCGCCACCGGTTTGTGGACAGCGGTCTGGCGAACCAGGCCTACGAAGACACCAGCCTGCCGATCGGACTGGCGCAGACCATCTCCAAGCCCAATGTGGTGGCCCGCATGGCCGAGCTGCTGCTGGGCGCCCAGGCGCTGCAACTGCCTGAAGGCGGCGCCGGTGCGCGGCCCGGGCGGGTGCTGGAGATCGGCACGGGCTGCGGCTACCAGGCTGCGGTGCTGAGCCTGCTGGTGCGCGAGGTGTACAGCATCGAGCGCCTGCGCGGCCTGCACGACAAGGCCCGCGACAACCTGCGCCCCTTCCGCCTGAGCAATGTGCACCTGCTGTTGGGCGACGGCATGGCGGGTTATGCCAAGGGAGCGCCTTACGCGGGCATCATTGCCGCAGCGGGGGGCGAGGCCATTCCCCAGGCCTGGTGCGAGCAACTGGCCATCGGCGGCCGCCTGGTGGCGCCGCTGGTGACGGGGGCAGGGCAGCAGGCGTTGGTGGTGGTGGACCGGACCCCGCACGGCTTGAAACAAAGCGTTCTCGAAGCGGTGCACTTTGTCCCTCTAAAATCAGGCATTGCTTGAAGGGATTGTGTATGCAGGGTTTGTGCGGAGCGGACTACCGATGGGGAATGCTGCTGGCGGCTGTGGTGGTGTTGGCGGGGTGTTCATCCAGCCAGCCGCGCAAGGCGCCCGTGGAGGACCGTGGTACGGCCGTAGTGCAGCCCGCCCAGCCTGTGGCGCCCGTCGCCGCACCCCGGCCGGCCGCACCTGTCGAAGCACCCCAGCGCCCGGGTTACTACACCGTCAAGCCGGGCGACACCCTGATCCGCATCGGCCTGGACACCGGGCAGAACTGGCGTGACATCGCACGCTGGAACAACATCGACAACCCCAACCTGATCGAAGTCGGCCAGGTTCTGCGCGTGGCGGGCAATGTGCCCATGCCCGTCCAGCCGAACGTGGCTGCCGCAGACGAGTCCACGGGGGTGGTGACCCGCCCGGTCACCTCGTCGGCCATCGCGTCTTCTACCGGGGCCAGTGCCGCAGCGCCCGTTGCACGGGGTGCTGCCTCGGCTGCAGCCCCCGCCGTGGCTGCCTCGGCGCCCGCCGCACCTGCACCCGCCCCAGTGGCCACCGCACCCGCTGCGGCTGGCGAGGATGAGCTGACCTTCGTGTGGCCTGTGGGTGGCAGCCTGATTCACGGCTTTGACGACTCCAAGAACAAGGGCCTGGATCTATCCGGCAAGCAGGGTGACCCCGTGGTGGCTGCAGCAGATGGCCGCGTGGTCTATGCCGGCGCGGGCCTGCGCGGCTACGGCAACCTGATCATCCTGAAACACAACAACACCTACCTGACGGCCTACGCCCACAACCACGTCCTGCTGGTCAAGGAAGACCAGTCGGTCCGCAAGGGGCAGAAGATCGCCGAGATGGGCAGCAGCGATGCAGACCGCGTCAAGCTGCATTTCGAGGTGCGCCGCCAGGGCAAGCCGGTGGACCCTGCCAAGTACTTACCTGCGCGGTGAAACGTGCCCCGCCAGGCTGAGACAATGGCGGGATGACCGATTCCGTAGAAAAAATACCCACGCTCCCCCCCGACTGGCTGCAGATCGAATCGCTTGATCTGGATGCGCAAGGCATTGCGCACAAAAGTGACGGCAAGGTGGTGTTCATCGAAGGTGCGCTGCCCTTCGAATACGTCAGCGCCAAGACCTACCGCCAGAAGAACAACTGGGAACAGGCCACTGTCACCGCGATCCACAGGGAGTCCTCCCAGCGCGTACGCCCCGACTGCCCGCACTTCGGCCTGCATGGCGGCGCCTGCGGCGGCTGCAAGATGCAGCACCTGCACCCGAGTGCCCAGGTGGCTACCAAGCAGCGGGTGCTGGAAGACAACCTCTGGCACCTGGGCAAGGTCAAGGCCGGCATGGTGCTGCGGCCCATCGAAGGCCCTACTTGGGGCTACCGCTACCGGGCTCGCCTGTCGGTGCGCTACGTGCAGAAAAAGGGCCATGTGCTGATCGGCTTCCATGAGCGCAAGAGCCGCTATGTAGCCGACATGTCGGTGTGCCGGGTACTG
>Ga0116181_1001098_pt1 | contig 23764 bp, 22 predicted proteins | sample AD_UKC075_MetaG_FD_89752 | JGI IMG/M metagenome (GOLD analysis project Ga0116181, IMG submission 89752) | Active sludge microbial communities of municipal wastewater-treating anaerobic digesters from USA - AD_UKC075_MetaG | ecosystem: Engineered > Bioreactor > Anaerobic > Digestate | place: USA... | reverse complement strand
GTCGGCTTGCCGTACAGGCCGAAGCTGGCGGGGAACGGCGGCTTGAAGCGCGGCTGGCCCTTCTTGCCTTCCAGCGATTCGAGCAGCGCGGTCTCTTCGCCGCAGATGTAGGCGCCGAAGCCGTGGAACGCATGCAGCTGGAAGCTGTGGCTGCTGCCCAGCATCCTGTCGCCCAGGTAGCCGGCGGCACGGGCCTCTTCCAGCGCCTCTTCAAAGCGTTCGTAGACGCCGAAGATCTCGCCGTGGATGTAGTTGTAGCCCACCGAGATGCCCATCGCGTAGGCCGCGATGATCATGCCCTCGATGACGATGTGCGGGTTGTAGGCGAGGATGTCGCGGTCCTTGCAGGTGCCCGGCTCGCCCTCGTCGCTGTTGCACACCAGGTACTTCTGCACCGGCAGCGCACGCGGCATGAAGCTCCACTTCAGGCCGGTCGGGAAACCCGCACCGCCGCGGCCGCGCAAGCCGCTGCCCTTGACTTCGGCCACCACCTGGTCGGGCGTCATGCCCGGCGCGCCCTCGGCATTGGCGGTCAGGATCTTGCGCAGCGCCTGGTAGCCACCACGCGCCTCGTAGTCCTTCAGGCGCCAGTTGCTGCCGTCCAGGCCCGCGTAGATCTGCGGGTTGATGTGGCGGTCGTGGAAGCAGGTCTCCAGGCCGCGGGCCTGGAACTTCGAGAGGTCGAGCATGGCGTTCTTCACTTCGTGCTCACTTGGCCTGGGCCTTCAGGTGGTCGACCAGCGCATCGAGCCGGTCGTTGTGCATGTAGCTGACCATCTGGCGGTCGTTGACCAGCATCACCGGCGCGTCGGCGCAGGCGCCCAGGCATTCGCAGGGCTGCACGGTGAACAGGCCGTCGGGCGTGGTGCCGCCGGGCTCGATGCCCAGCTTGCTGCACAGGTGCTCCAGCGCCGCCTGGCCGTTGCGCAACTGGCACGGCAGGTTGGTGCAGACGTTGAGCTTGAACTGCCCCACCGGCTGCTGGTTGTACATGTTGTAGAAGGTGGTGACCTCGCGCACCGCGATCGGCGCCATGCCCAGATAGGCCGCGATCGCGTCCTCGCTCTCGGGCGAGACCCAGCCCTGCTCCTGCTGGGCAATCGACAGGCAGGCCATCACCGCGCTCTGCTTCTGGTCGGCCGGGTACTTGGCCACTTCGCGGGCGAAGCGGGCGTAGGCCGCCTCGCTCAGCGGGCCGGTCTTGGGGAGGGAAGAAGTGGGGCCGCTCATCGATCGATCTCGCCAAACACGATGTCCATGGTGCCGATGATCGCGACCGCGTCGGCGATCATGTGGCCGCGCGACATCTCGTCCAGGGCCGACAGGTGCACGAAGCCGGGCGCACGGATCTTCAGCCGGTACGGCTTGTTCGCCCCGTCGCTGACAAGGTAGATGCCGAACTCGCCCTTCGGGTGCTCGACGGCCGCATAGGCCTCGCCCTCGGGCACACGGAAGCCTTCGGTGAAGAGCTTGAAATGGTGGATCAGCTCCTCCATGTTGCTCTTCATGTCCACGCGCGGCGGCGGTGCCACCTTGTGGTTGTCGGTGATCACCGGCCCCGGGTTGGCGCGCAACCACTTGCTGCACTGCTGGATGATGCGGTTGGACTGCCGCATCTCTTCCACGCGCACCAGGTAACGGTCGTAGGTGTCGCCGTTGACGCCCAGCGGGATGTCGAAATCCATCCGGTCGTAGACATCGTAGGGCTGGTTCTTGCGCAGGTCCCAGGCGATGCCCGAGCCGCGCAGCATCGCGCCGGTGAAGCCCAGGTTCAGCGCCCGCTCGGGCGTCACCACGCCGATGCCCACGGTGCGCTGCTTCCAGATCCGGTTGTCGGTCAGCAGGGTCTCGTACTCGTCGATCAGGCCCGGGAAGCGCCGCGTGAAGTCGTCGATGAAGTCCAGCAGCGAGCCCTGGCGGTTCTCGTTCAGCGCCTTGATCGCCCGCTCGTTCTTGATGCGGCTGACCTTGTACTGCGGCATGCTGTCCGGCAGGTCGCGGTAGACGCCGCCCGGGCGGAAGTAGGCCGCATGCATGCGTGCACCCGACACCGCCTCGTACATGTCGAACAGGTCTTCCCGCTCGCGGAAGCAGTAGATCAGCATGTTCATCGCGCCGCAGTCCATGCCGTGGCAGCCCAGCCACAGCAGGTGGTTCAGCAGGCGCGTGATCTCGCTGAACATCACGCGGATGTACTGCGCACGCTCGGGCACCTCGATGCCCAGCAGCTTCTCGATGGCCAGGCAGTAGGCGTGCTCGTTGCACATCATCGAGACGTAGTCCAGCCGGTCCATGTAGGGCAGGCTCTGGATGAACGTCTTGCTCTCGGCCAGCTTCTCGGTGGCGCGGTGCAGCAGGCCGATGTGCGGGTCGGCGCGCTGGATGACCTCGCCGTCCAGTTCCAGCACCAGGCGCAGCACGCCGTGCGCGGCCGGATGCTGCGGACCGAAGTTCAGGGTGTAGTTCTTGATCTCAGCCATGGGTCACGCCTTCAGTGCAGGCCGCCGTAGTTGTCTTCGCGAATGACCCGCGGCGTGATCTCGCGCGGCTCGATCGTCACCGGCTGGTAGATCACGCGCTTCTTCTCGGGGTCGTAGCGCATCTCGACATGGCCCGACACCGGGAAGTCCTTGCGCAGCGGGTGGCCGATGAAGCCGTAGTCGGTCAGGATGCGGCGCAGGTCGACGTGGCCGTCGAAGACGATGCCGACCATGTCGAAGGCCTCGCGCTCGAACCAGTTGGCCGTGGCCCACAGGTCGCTCAGCGTGGCCACCACCGGCACGTCGTCGTCGGTGGCGAACACCTTCAGCCGCACGCGCCAGTTCAGGCTGACGCTGAGCAGGTGGCTGACCACGCAGTAGCGCGGGCCGTCCCAGGCCTGGTCCTTCCAACTGCTGTAGTCCAGGGCGCAGAGGTCGATCAACTGCTCGAACTTCAGCGTCGGGTGGTCACGCAGCGTGGTGGCAGCAGCCAGGTAGTCGGCGGCGGCGACCGTGATCGTGATTTCTCCGCGCTCGCGCTTGAAGGCCTTGATCTTGCTGCCCAGCGCGCCTTCCAGCGCGGCCTGCAGCGTGTCCAGTCGTTGCGTCATCGGGTCAGGCTCGGGCGATGGTGTTTTCGCGGCGGATCTTGGCCTGCAGTTGCAGGATGCCGTAGAGCAGCGCCTCGGCCGTCGGCGGGCAGCCGGGCACGTAGACATCGACCGGCACGATGCGGTCGCAGCCGCGCACCACCGAGTAGCTGTAGTGGTAGTAGCCGCCGCCGTTGGCGCACGAGCCCATGCTCAGCACCCAGCGCGGCTCGGCCATCTGGTCGTAGACCTTGCGCAGCGCAGGGCCCATCTTGTTGCACAGCGTGCCGGCGACGATCATCAGGTCGCTCTGGCGCGGGCTGGGACGGAACAGCATGCCGAAGCGGTCGATGTCGTAACGCGCGGCGCCAGCGTGCATCATCTCCACCGCACAGCAGGCCAGGCCGAAGGTCATCGGCCACAGCGAACCGGTCTTGGACCAGTTGATCAGCTTGTCGACCGAGGTGGTGACGAAGCCCTCTTTCAGGACGCCTTCAATGCCCATGGCAGATTTCCAGTTGATAGCAGCGGTGCGGGCCGAGCGCCGGGCCGCTCCCAAGCCGGCCCGCATCCCCTCGGGGGATCGGCCGACGTACACGTCGGACAAGGGGCTCCATGTCTATTCCCAGTCGAGGGCGCCGCGCTTCCATTCGTAGACAAAGCCCACCACGAGGATGGTGAGAAAAATCATCATCGCCCAGAAGCCTGACGCCCCGATGTCGCGCAGCGACACCGCCCAGGGGAACAGGAAGGCGATTTCCAGGTCGAACAGGATGAAGAGGATGGCGACGAGGTAGTAGCGCACGTCGAACTTCATGCGCGCGTCCTCGAAGGCCTCGAAGCCGCACTCGTAGGGGCTGTTCTTGGCCGCGTCGGGCCGCTGGGGCCCGAGCAGGAAGCCGAGGACCTGGGGCGCGATGCCGACTGCCGTGCCGACGAGGATGAACAGGATGACAGGGAGGTACTGTTGCAGGTCCATGGCGTCGTCGGTGATCGGTGCAGTTTCATCCGGCCAAAAAAATGGCGCGCCGCCCGCAGCCCGGATGGACTGCCCGCGGTGCGCGCCGCTCTTGCTCCCTGCAGTGACGGAGGGCGCGCAAGCCAGCGCCGGATGAGGACCTGGCTTGCCATCAGACTGTTGGTGCCGTCGGCGAGACTCGAACTCGCACAGCTTTCGCCACTACCCCCTCAAGATAGCGTGTCTACCAATTTCACCACGACGGCACAGGCGCCAGGCTCGCACCCGACCCACTGCAAGACTGCTCGACTGGCGTGAGGAATTGCGCGTCGAACAGCCGAGGATTCTAGCTCGAAAAACACCCGAGCTCGGGGTTTCTGCTGAGCGTGGCGCTGGGACTTGCGCCCAGCGCCGGACGCTCACTTGGTCGGGATGGTGCCTGCGGCCGAAGCGGGCGCCACGGCTGGCAGCGCAGCGCCGCTGGCCACCACGCCCGGGGCGCTGGCAGGCACGGCCGCACGCTCCAGAACGCTTCCACTGTCGGTCGGCGCCCGGCCTGCCACGCTGTTGGACATGTAGGCCAGGGTCAGCGTGCAGGTGAAGAAGACCGCGGCGCAGACCGCCGTCGAGCGCGACAGGAAGTTGGCACTGCCGGTGGCGCCGAACAGGCTGCCCGAGGCGCCGCTGCCGAACGAGGCGCCCATGTCGGCACCCTTGCCGTGCTGCACCAGCACCAGGCCGATCATCGCGATGGCGGCCAGCAGTTGCACCACCAGCACGAGGTTGATCCAGATATGCATTGCGAAAGAACTCCAGGAATCAGGGGGGCGGCGTGCCGGATCAGCCGGCGGCGCGGCAAATGGCGACGAAGTCAGCCGCTTTGAGCGCAGCGCCGCCGATGAGACCGCCGTCGATGTCGGGCTGGGCCAGCAGGGCCACCGCGTTGTCGGGCTTCATGCTGCCGCCGTAGAGCAGCGGCATCGCGTCGGCATGCGGCGTGGCGGCCTTGAGCTGGGCGCGCAGCAACGCGTGCACCGCCTGCGCCTGCTCGGGCGTGGCCACCTTGCCGGTGCCGATGGCCCACACCGGCTCGTAGGCGACGACAATCTCGCCGGCACAGTGCGCCAGGGTGTGGATCACCGCCGACAGCTGGCGCTTGACCACGGCCTCGGTCTCGCCGGCCTCGCGCTGGGCCAGGGTCTCGCCGACGCAGACGATGGGCGTGATGCCGCGGGCCAGCGCGGCCTTGGCCTTGTCGGCCACCAGCTGGTCGGTCTCGCCGTGGTACTGGCGACGCTCGCTGTGGCCGACGATCACGTAGCGGCAGCCGAACTCCTGCAGCATGCCGGCCGACACCTCACCGGTGTAGGCGCCCGAGGCATGCACCGAACAGTCCTGCGCGCCCCAGCGCACATCGCTGCCGGCCAGCGCAACGGCCGTCTCGGACAGGTAAGGAAACGGCACGCACACGGCCACGTCGCAGCCGAAGGGACGGGCGGCAACGATGCCGGCCAGCAGCTCGGCATTCGCGGAATGGCTGCCGTTCATCTTCCAGTTGCCGGCGACGAGTTTGCGACGCATGGGTCAGGTCCTTGAATCGAAGACGGAAGAGGCTCAGGCCGTCCAGTCGAGCATGATCTTGCCGACGTGCGTGCTGGACTCCATCAGCGCGTGGGCCTGGGCAGCCTGGGCTGCCGGGAACACCGTGTGGATCACCGGCTTGACGCGGCCGGCCTCCAGCAGCGGCCAGACATGCTGGCGCAGCGACGCGGCAATCGCCCCCTTGAAGGCCACCGGCCGCGGGCGCAGCGTGCTGCCGGTGATGGTCAGGCGGCGGCGCAGCACCTCGCCGGCATTGACGGCGCAGTTCACACCGCCCTGCACCGCGATGATGACGATTCGGCCGTCATCGGCCACGCACTGGATTTCGCGCGCCAGGTACTCGCCGGCCACCATGTCCAGCACCACGTCCGCACCCTTGCCACCGGAGGCGGCCTTGACTTCGGCGACGAAGTCCTGGGTGCGGTAGTTGATGCCGACATCGGCGCCCAGGGCGACGCAGGCGGCCACCTTGTCGTCGCTCCCAGCGGTGACGATGACCCTGGAGCCCATCGCCTTGGCCAGCTGGATCGCGGTCACGCCGATGCCACTCGATCCGCCCTGCACCAGCAGCGTCTCGCCAGGCTGCAGCCGGCCGCGGTCCCAGACGTTGGACCAGACGGTGAAGAAGGTCTCGGGCAGGCTGGCGGCCTCGATGTCGCTGAAGCCCTTGGGCACCGGCAGGCACTGGGCGATCGGCGCGGTGCAGCGCTCGGCATAACCACCGCCGGCCACCAGGGCGCAGACGCGGTCGCCGAGCTTGAAGCCGGCAGCGGCCAGTTCCCCGGCGTCACCGCCGACGATGGTCCCGGCGATCTCCAGCCCGGGCAGGTCCGACGCGCCGGGCGGCGGTGCGTAAGCGCCCTTGCGCTGCAGCACGTCGGGCCGGTTCACGCCCGAGGCGGTCACCTGCACCAGCAGTTCACCGGCGGCCGGCACCGGGTCGGGGCGGGTCGCCTCGACCAGGACTTCCGGGCCGCCGGCGGCGGTCATCGTGATGGCGCGCATGGGGTGCTCCTCGGGCGGTGACGGGGCGGCCTGGCCTCAGGCCTGGCCTTGGCCGTTGTCGCTGGTCGGCGCAGGGACTGCAGCCGGTGCGGCGTCAGCGGCCGGCGCCTGCTCGGCGGCCGGCGCGTCGCTGCGCTCGGTGCGCTCGCCACGGTCGCTGCGCTCGCGGCGCGGGGGGCGGTCACCACGGTCACCACGCGGGCCGCGGTCCGGCCGGTCACCGAACTCGCGGCGCGGGCGCTCGAAGCGCTCCTCTTCCATGCCTTCCGGACGCTCGATCAGCGCCTTCATCGACAGCTTGATGCGACCCTTCTCGTCGGTCTCCAGCACCTTGACCTTGACCACCTGGCCTTCCTGCAGGAAGTCGGTGACGTTCTCGACGCGCTGGTGGGCGATCTGGCTGATGTGCAGCAGGCCGTCCTTGCCCGGCAGGATGTTGACCAGGGCGCCGAAGTCCAGGATCTTGGTGATCGGCCCTTCGTAGACCTTGCCAATCTCGGCCTCGGCGGTGATCTCGGTGATGCGCTTCTTGGCGAACTCGGCCTTGTCGGCGTCGGTGCTGGCGATGGTGATGGTGCCGTCCTCGCCGATGTCGATGGTGCAGCCGGTCTCTTCGGTCAGCGCGCGGATGGTGGCGCCGCCCTTGCCGATCACGTCGCGGATCTTCTCCGGGTTGATCTTCATCGTGTACAGGCGCGGCGCGAACTGGCTGACCTCGGCCTTGGCTTCGCCCACGGCGCCCTGCATGACGCCCAGGATGTGCAGGCGCGCTTCCTTGGCCTGGGCCAGCGCCACCTGCATGATTTCCTTGGTGATGCCCTGGATCTTGATGTCCATCTGCAGGGCGGTGATGCCGCCGGTGGTGCCGGCCACCTTGAAGTCCATGTCGCCGAGGTGGTCCTCGTCGCCCAGGATGTCCGTCAGAACGGCGAAACGATTCCCGTCCTTGATCAGGCCCATCGCGATGCCGGCCACATGGGCCTTCATCGGCACGCCGGCGTCCATCAGCGCCAGGCAGCCGCCGCAGACGCTGGCCATCGACGACGAGCCATTGGACTCGGTGATCTCCGAGACCACGCGGATGGTGTACGGAAAGTCTTCCTTGCTCGGCAGGGCTGCGACCAGCGCCCGCTTGGCCAGGCGGCCGTGGCCGATCTCGCGGCGCTTGGGGCTGCCCACGCGGCCCGTTTCGCCGGTGGCGAAGGGGGGCATGTTGTAGTGCAGCATGAAGCGGTCTTCGAAGTCGCCGGCCAGGGCGTCGATGCGCTGCGCGTCGCGATCGGTGCCCAGGGTGGCGATCACCAGGGCCTGCGTCTCGCCGCGGGTGAACAGCGACGAGCCGTGGGTGCGCGGCAGCACGCTGTTGCGGATCTCGATCGGGCGCACGGTGCGGGTGTCGCGGCCGTCGATGCGCGGCTCGCCGGCCAGGATCTGGCCGCGCACGATGCGGGCTTCGATCTCGAACAGCAGGCCTTCGACCTCGACCTTGTCGAAGGCGGTGCCGTCGGCCTTCAGCGTGGCCAGCACGTTGCTGGTCACGTCGCGGCAAGCCTGCGTGCGGGCCTGCTTGCTGCGGATCTGGTAAGCGGCGCGCAGCGGACCTTCGGCCAGCTCGGTCACGCGGGCGATGAAGGGCTCGTTCTTGGCCGGGGCGGTCCAGGTCCACACCGGCTTGCCGGCGTCGCGCACCAGCTCATGGATGGCGTTGATGGCGACCTTGCCCATGTCGTGGCCGTAGACCACGGCGCCGAGCATCACCTCTTCGCTCAGCTGCTGGGCTTCGCTTTCCACCATCAGCACGGCGGCTTCGGTGCCGGCGACCACCAGGTCCATCTGGCTGTTGGCCAGCTCGGTCTTGCCCGGGTTCAGCACGTACTGGCCGTTGACGTAGCCCACGCGGGCGGCGCCGATCGGGCCGTTGAACGGAATGCCGGAAATGCTCAGTGCGGCGCTGGTGCCGATCATCGCGGCAATGTCGGCCTGCACCTCGGGGTTCAGGCTCAGCACGTGGATGACGACCTGGACTTCATTGAAGAAGCCTTCGGGGAACAGCGGGCGGATCGGGCGGTCGATCAGGCGGCTGGTCAGGGTCTCCAGCTCGCTGGGACGGCCCTCGCGCTTGAAGAAGCTGCCGGGGATCTTGCCGGCGGCGTAGGTCTTCTCGATGTAGTCGACGGTCAGCGGGAAGAAGTCCTGGCCGGCCTTGGCCTCGCTCTTGGCGACCACGGTGGCCAGCACCACGGTGCCCTCGATGTCGACGATGACGGCGCCGCTGGACTGGCGGGCGACCTCGCCGGTTTCCAGCACGACCTGGTGATTGCCCCAGGTGAAGGTCTTGGTGACTTTGTTGAACAGGCTCATGGAATCATCTCCGGTGGTTGTCAAGGCGCACTTGCGGTGGCGCCTTCAATGACCGGGAGCGCGGGGCCTCGTGGGCGGGAGATGCCATTCCAGTGATGTCCGCAGGCCGGGATGCCTGGACGCCGTTGGAATGACACAGCACTGCCGATGACGAAGCGGGTCAGCTCCAAAACACGAAGAGCCTGTGCTGGGGATGGGCCAGACAGGCTCTTCGTCGGATCAATCGCTTACTTGCGCAGGCCCAGCTTGGCGATCAGCGCGGTGTAGCGCTCGGGCGCCTTGCCCTTCAGGTAGTCCAGCAGCTTGCGGCGGCGCGAGACCATGCGCAGCAGGCCGCGGCGACCGTGGTGGTCCTTCAGGTGGGTCTTGAAGTGGGGCGTCAGGTCGTTGATGCGCGCGGTGAGCAGCGCGACCTGGACTTCGGGGCTGCCGGTGTCGGCGGTGCCGCGGGCGTTGTTGCTGACGATGTCAGCGCGGATGGCCTTGTCGATGGACATGGTGTTTCCTGTGGGAATGGAAGCCGCCATCTCCAGCCATCTCGAGTGCTGGGACGGTTTCCGGTGTCGACTTGCGGTCGCGGGTGAAACCAACCTGCGCCGTGCTTGTGTTGTGCCCACCCAGGAAACCCCGGATGCGCAAAACCTGCGGATTATAGCCTGAGCGCGGCCTTCAGCCGATCCACCCCGGCCCGCAGGCGCGCCGTGTCGCGTGACGCAAAGCACCAGCGCAGCCAGCCTTCGCCCTCCGACCCGAAAGCCGCACCCGGCGCCAGGCCCAGGCCGTGGTCGGCAACCAGGTGCTTGGCGAAGGCCAGTGAATCGTCAGCGCCGGGGACCCGGAACCAGGCGTACATGCCACCGTCGGGCGTGGCCGACTGCACACCCGGCAGCGCCGCCAGCGCCGGGCACAGCGTGTCGCGCCCGGCGCGCAGCCGCGCCACCAGCTGCGGTACGAAGCCGTCGGCCATGGCCAGCGCCTGCAAGCCGCCACGCTGCACGAACACCGGTGCGCAGCTGCTGTTGAACTCGATGAGCTTGCCCACCGCGTCCAGCTGGCCGGCCGGCAGCAGCAGCCAGCCCAGGCGCCAGCCGGTCATCAGGAAGCTCTTGGAGAAGCTGTGCACGACGATCAGGCGGTCATCCGGCCCGCTGATGTCCGAAAAGCTCGGCGCAGCGTGACCAGCGCCGAACCACACGCGGTCGTAAACCTCGTCGGCGACGATCCAGGTGCCGGTGCGCCGGCAGTGCGCCAGCAGCACCTCCTGCTCGGAGCGGCTCAACGCCCAGCCGGTGGGGTTGTTCGGCGCGTTCAGCAAGAGCACCCGGGTGGCCGGGGTGATGGCTTCCAGCAGGCGCTGCAGGTCGAGCCGCCAGGCGCCAGCCGCATCGGGCGCCAGCGGCACGCGGGTCACGCGGGCGCCCAGGATCGCCGGCTGCGCCGGCAGGTTGGGCCACACCGGCACCACGACCACCACCTCGTCGCCAGCGTCGACCAGCAGTTGCATCGCCGTCATCAGCGCCGTCACGCCCGACGAGGTGACGGCGATGCGGTCGGGCCCCGGGTCACCGTGCAGGCTGGCGGTGTAGCTGCGCAGCGCCTCGCGCAGCTCGGTCAGGCCCAGGTTGTGGCTGTAGAAGGTCTCGCCGCGCAGCAGCGATTCGCTCGCCGCCTGCCGCACTTCCAACGGCGTGACCTCGTCACTCTCGCCGAACCAGAACGGCAGCACGTCGGGCCGACCAAGGCCGGCATTCGCGACCTCGCGGATCTTGCTGCCGGGCAGCGCTTCGATGGTGGATCGCATGGGATTGCGGGTGGATTTTTCAAGGGCCGGCGGGCTTGCGCCAGGGCAGAAAAATGCCGCTTGAAACGCGCCGCGCGGATGCCAATTCGAGAGCATGGGCAGCGCGGCAGACACCCTGCAGAGCGCGGCCCCAAACCCCCGACCAACCAAGGAGTTGACCATGTTTCTGGTTCCGATGACCCGCCAAAGTGCCGACCTTGCCCGCTCCTTCGACCGCCTGTTCGACGAGAGCCTGTTCGGCGCGCCCAGCCGCGCCGAAGCACCCGCGACCCGCAGCCCCGCGCTGGACGTGGCCGAGACCGAGCGCAGCTACACCGTCAAGCTCGACCTGCCGGGCGCCGCCAAGGAAGACGTGAAGATTTCCATCGAGGGCCGCCGGGTGACGGTGGAAGCCACCACGGTGCGCAACGACGAGAAGAAGGATGGCGAGCGTGTGCTCTACGCCGAGCGCTCGGTGGCCAGCTACGCCCGCAGCTTCACGCTGCCGGTGGAGGTGGACCAGGCCGAATCCAGCGCGAAGATGGAGCACGGCGTGCTGACGCTGCAGCTGGCCAAGCGCGGCGCCACCAAGGCCAGCCAATTGACCGTCAACTGATCGGGCCTCAAGCGGCCGCTGGCTCGTCGATCCGGTCCAGCGGCCAGCGCGGCCGCACGTCGAAGGCGTAGTCCGTTGACGCCTGACCCGCGCCGGCCTGCAGCCGCATCGCCGCGGCCAGCGCGATCATCGCGCCGTTGTCGGTGCAGAGCGCCAGCTCGGGGTAGTGCACACGCCAGCCACGGCGCCGCGCGGCGGCATCCAGCTGCTGGCGCAACTCGGCATTGGCGCCCACGCCGCCAGAGACCACCAGCCGTTGCAGGCCGGTGGTCTTCAGCGCGTTGATCGATTTCTTCACCAGCACCTCGACGATGGCCGCCTGCGTGCTGGCCGCCAGATCGGCCAGTTGCACCGGCGTCGGCGCGGCGCCCAGCTTGCGGTGCTGGGTGAGCACGGCGGTCTTCAGCCCGGCGAACGAGAAGTCCAGGTCGCCGCTGTGCAGCAGTGGCCGCGGCAGCGCGAAAGCATCGGGCCGGCCGCCTGCTGCCAGCCGCGCCAGCGCCGGCCCGCCCGGGTAGCCCAGGCCCATCAGCTTGGCGCTCTTGTCGAAAGCCTCGCCGGCCGCGTCGTCGATGCTCTCGCCCAGCAAGTCGTAGCGGCCCACGCCGTCGACCCGCATCAGCTGCGTGTGCCCGCCCGAGACCAGCAGCGCGACGAAAGGGAATTCGGGCGGGTCGGCCGAGAGAAACGGCGACAGCAGATGCCCTTCCAGGTGGTGCACGCCTAGCACCGGCTTGCTCAAGCCCGCCGCCAGCGCGCAGGCCACGCCCGCGCCCACCAGCAGCGCGCCGACCAGCCCGGGGCCACGGGTGAAGGCCACCACGTCGACATCGGCCAGCGTGGCGCCGGCGCCGTCCAGCACCTCGCGCGCCAGCGGCAGCACGCGGCGGATGTGGTCGCGCGAGGCCAGCTCGGGCACCACGCCGCCGTAGGCCTGGTGCATCGTGATCTGGCTGTGCAGCGCATGCGCCAGCAGCTCGGGTGTGCCCTGCTCGCGCGTGCGCACCAGGGCCACGCCGGTCTCGTCACACGAGGATTCGATGCCCAGGACATTCATCCCGGGCAGTGTACGGGGCGGGGTCGGGCGGGCCGGCACGGCCCTTGCTGGATGTGCCCCGACACGCTGCAACCGTGTCCGTCTGTCTCCTCGGCAGGGCGGCGGCCCTGCATGCATCTTGGTCCTGCCCCCGGGCGCACCGCGTCCGGGGGATTTTTTCGCCCGGCCTGCGCTGGCGCGCACCCATGCCGTGCATGCGCACCAGGCGGGTGCTCCGGTCCCGGCGGCGACAAGGCGGGGTTCGGGGCGGCGAAGACAATTCCCCGCCATGCCCACCCTTTACCTCGTGCGCCACGGCCAGGCCTCGTTCGGCGCCGCCAACTACGACCAGCTGAGCCCGCTGGGCGTGCAGCAGTGCCAGCAACTCGGCCGCTACTGGGCCGCGAAGGGCCGGCGCTTCGCCCGCGTGATCACCGGCACGCTGCAGCGCCAGGTGCAAAGCCACGACGCGATCGCCGACGGCCTGGGCGTGGTTCAGCCGGCGTTGCGACTGCCCGGCCTGAACGAATACGACAGCCATGCGGTGATTGCCGCCATCCACCCGCAGCCGCTGCCCAAACCCGACACGCCCGAGGCCTACAAGCAGCACTTCCGCATCCTGCGCGACGGTCTGGCCGCGTGGATGGCCGGTCGCACCGCACCCGATGGCATGCCGAGCTATGCCGACTTCGTCGCCGGCATCCATGGCGCACTCGACCAGGTGCGTGCCGAGACCGAGGGTGACGTGCTGATGGTCAGCAGTGGCGGGCCGATCTCCACCGTGGTGGCACAGGTGCTGGGCGCGCCGGCCGAGACCAGCATCGAGCTGAACCTGCGCATCCGCAACAGCGCGGTCTGCGAGTTCGCGTTCAACCCCAAGCGGCTGTCGCTGGTGACCTTCAACACCCTGCCCCACCTCGATGCCGCCGAGCACGCGGCCTGGGTGACACACACCTGAGCCACACCTGATCAGGCCGGGCGCTGCGCCAGCGCCCAGCCGATGTGCTCGGCCAGGCCCGCATCGGCGCCCGGCAGCGCGGCCCGCAGCGCCTGGGCCAGCGCCGCGTCGCCGGTGGCACCCCAGGCATTGCCCAGCGCCACCGCCAGGTTGCGCCGCCAGCGGCCGATGCCGATGCGGCGGATCGCACTGCCCTCGGTGCGGCGCAGGAACTCGGCCTCGTCCCAGGCCCACAGCTGCAGCAGTGTGGCCGAACCCAGGCCGTGGCGCTCATCGAAGTCGGGCAGCGGGCTGCGGCGGGCGAACTTGTTCCAGGGGCAGGCCAGCTGGCAGTCGTCGCAGCCGTAGATGCGGTTGCCGATCGCCGGGCGCCATTCGACCGGGATCGGCCCATCGTGCTCGATGGTGAGGTAGCTGATGCAGCGTCGGGCGTCCAGCCGCTGCGGCGCGGTGATGGCGCCGGTCGGGCAGGCGGTGATGCAGGCGCTGCACTGGCCGCAGTGGTCGCTGGTCGCCCCGGTCAGCGGCAGCGGCAGGTCGACGAACAACTCGCCCAGGAAAAACATCGAGCCGGCCTCGCGGTGCAACAGCAGCGTGTGCTTGCCGCGCCAGCCGATGCCGCTGCGGCTGGCCAGCTCCACCTCCAGCACCGGCGCCGAATCGACGAACACGCGGTGGCCGAACGCACCGACCGCCGCCTGCAGCCGGTCGGCCAGCTGCTGCAGGCGCTGGCGCAGCACCTTGTGGTAGTCCCGCCCCCGGGCGTAGAGCGACACCACCGCTTCGCCGGGCTGGGCGGCGCGCTGCCAGGCCGCCTCCTGCCAGGCACCGGCCGTGCCACGCGGCAGGTAGTCCATGCGGGCGGTGATCACGCGCAGCGTGCCGGGAACCAGCTCGGCCGGGCGGGCGCGCTTCAGGCCGTGGGCAGCCATGTAACCCATGCCGCCGTGGTGGCCGGCGGCCAGCCAGGCCAGCAGGCCGGGCTCGGCCTCGGCCAGGTCCACGCCGGCCACACCGATCTGTGAAAATCCGAGGTCTCGGGCCCAGGCCTGCAGTTGGCGCAGCAACACTGCACCGTCGATGGCCTGCCGCGGTGGCTCAGCGTCCACCGGCCACCCCTGGCCAGCGCCCCCCGACCATCCTCACACCAGACCGATGTCCCATCCGCCGATTCTAGAAACCCGGGCCCTGACCTGGGCCGACGAGGCCGCCTGCGCCGGCTTTGCGCGCGGCCTGGCGCGGGCACCGGGCATCACCGCTGCCGGCATCGAGCTGGTCGGCCCGCTGGGTGCGGGCAAGACCACCTTCGTGCGCCACCTGCTGCGTGCGCTGGGCGTGCAGGGCCGCATCAAGAGCCCGACCTACGCGGTGCTGGAGCCGCATCAGCTGCCCGATGGCGGCACGGTGGCGCATTTCGACTTCTACCGCTTCAGCGACCCGCGCGAGTGGGCGGACGCGGGCTTTCGCGACGTGTTCGCCAAGCCGGGGCTGAAGATCACCGAATGGCCCGAGCTGGCCGGCGGCCTGCTGCCGGTGCCCGACCTGCGCCTGGCCATCGAGGCGCTGGACGGCGACTTCCGCCATGTCATCGCCACCGCGCACACGCCGCTGGGCGCCGAGCTGCTGGTGGCCGTGCTGGGATGAAGGACGCCGGCCGACGTCGTGCCTTGCGCCAGATGGGCGCGCTGGTGCTTGGCCTCGGTGCGGCGGACATCGCGTTCGGCGCGGCCATCGTCGCGGTGCGGGTGTGGCCGGCGCAGGACTACACCCGCGTCACCATCGAGAGCGACCAGCCGCTGGTGGCGCGCCAGTTCCTCACCGACAACCCGCCGCGCCTGGTGGTCGACATCGACGGCCTGGAGCTGAGCCCGGCGCTGCGCGAGCTGGTGGGCAAGGTGCGCGCCGACGACCCCTTCATCGCCGGCGTGCGCGTGGGCCAGAACCAGCCGCGCGTGGTGCGCCTGGTGCTGGACCTGAAGCAGGTGGTGGCGCCGCAGCAGTTCACCCTGGCGCCGGTGGCGGCCTACCAGCACCGGCTGGTGTTCGACCTCTACCCCACCGAGGCGCGCGACCCGCTGCTGGCCCTGATCAACGAGCGCGAAACCGCGGCCGGCCAGGCCGAGCGCGGCATGCACGACGCGCTGGGCGCCTTCATCGAGCGCATCGAGCAACCGGCGCCGGTGGCGGCCCGGCCCGCGTCCGGGCCGCTGCGGCCGGCACCGGCGGCGTCCGCAGCGCCACCGGCCGCGACGCAGATGACGCCCGCCCCCGCCGCCGCTGCACCGGCCCCGCTGCCGCCCGACGAGCAGCGCCGCATCGACCGCCTGGTGGTGGTGGCCATCGACCCCGGCCACGGCGGCGAGGACCCCGGCGCCATCGGCCCCAGCGGCCTGCGCGAGAAGGACGTGGTGCTGGCGGTGGCGCTGAAGCTGCGCGAGCGCATCAACAGCGTGCCCGGCATGCGGGCGATGCTGACGCGCGACGGCGACTACTTCGTGCCGCTGGGCGAGCGCGTGCGCAACGCGCGGCGGGTGCAGGCCGACCTGTTCGTGTCCATCCACGCCGACGCCTTCTTCACGCCCGAGGCGCGCGGCGCGTCGGTGTTCGCGCTGTCGGCCAACGGTGCCAGCAGCACCGCGGCGCGCTGGATGGCGAACAAGGAGAACGCCGCCGACCTGGTGGGCGGCGTCAACACCGGCGCGGTGCGCGATGCCCAGGTGCTGCGCGCCATGGTCGAGATGAGCACCGACGCGCAGATCAAGGATTCGCTGAAGATCGGCCGCGAGGTGCTGGAGCGCATCGGCCAGGTGGGCCGGCTGCACAAGCGCGGCGTCGAGCAGGCCGGCTTCGCGGTGCTGAAGGCGCCGGACATTCCCAGCATCCTGGTGGAGACGGCCTTCATCTCCAACCCCGACGAGGAAGCCAAGCTGCGCAGCGACGACTACCAGGACCGGTTGGTCGAGGCACTGCACACCGGCATCCGCCGCTACTTCGCCCGCAACCCGCCGTTGGCGCGGCAACGGGCGCTGTAGGCCCACCCCCGAAGCGCCTGTGGCGCTTCCCCCTCAAGGGGGCGCCGCCAGCGGCCCGGCACAGCCGGTTCCGCGGCGACCGCTTGCTCAGGCCGCGCCGTGCAGCAGGTCAATCCACCAACCGGACTTCCACGCGGCGGGCCTCGTCGGCCGGGCCGTCGGCGGCGGTCTGCTCAGGCTTGCGCAGCAGCACGCGGGCGACGTCGGCGCCGCCAGCCGTCAGTGCGGCGCGCACGGCCTTGGCGCGGTTCTTCGCCAGTTCGGCGTTCACCGCGGCATCGCCGCTGGGGTCGTGGAAGCCGGCCAGCACCAGCTTCTTGGCCGGGTTGTCGGCCAGGGCCTTCAGCGCCGGCGCCAGGGTGGCGGTGGCATCGGCCGGCAGCTCGGCCTTGCCCAGCTCGAAGTACAGCTTGGCGACGATCTCGCCCGACAGCGGCGCGTCCAGCAGGGTCTCGGCCGGCGCTGCGGCGGCCGGTGCGGCAGCGACGGGCGCGGCCACCGGCTTCTTGTGGTGCAGGGCACGGATGCCCAGACCGCCGATCAAGCCGAACAGCAGCAGCGTGATGATCCCGATCACCACCCACAAGCCCACGCGGGCGCCGTCGTCGTTCTCATCCATCATGGTCAGATCCCTCGGTGTGTGGCCCGGCCGGGCGGCACGGCGCCTGTTCGCGACAAAACCCGGGATTCTGCCAGCCCGACCCAACCGGGCCTGACACAGGTGTCACACGCGGCCAGCGCAGCCGTGCATCGGCAGAATGCAGCGCCACCCGCTGCCGATGGAGCCACCCGCATGATCCACACCCCCACCGCCCTGGGCGGCATGGTCGTCGCCCCCCACCACCTGGCGGCCCAGGCCGGGCGCGACGTGCTGCGCGACGGCGGCACGGCGGTCGAGGCGATGGTGGCCGCCGCAGCGGCCATCGCCGTGGTCTACCCGCACATGAACGCCATCGGCGGCGACGGCTTCTGGCTGATCCACGATCCGGCGGCCGGCGGTGCCGCGCCATTGGCCATCGACGCCTGCGGCCCGGCGGCCGCCGCCGCCGACATCAGCTGGTATGCGCGCCAGGGCCACACCCAGGCCATTCCCAGCCGCGGGCCGCTGGCCGCGCTGACCGTGGCCGGCACCGTGGGCGGCTGGGCGCAGGCCCTCGCCGGCACCGCGCACTGGCAGCCACCGCTGCCGCTGGCGCGCCTGCTGGCCGACGCCATCCGCCATGCCGAGCAGGGCTGCACCGTCAGCACCAGCCAGCACGCGCTGAACCGCCGGAAGCTCGCCGATCTGCAGCACCAGCCGGGCTTTGCCGACACCTACATGCCCGCCGGCGCGGTGCCGGCCATCGGTGCCTTGCAGCGCCAGCCGGCGCTGGCCGAGAGCCTGGCGATGCTGGCCCGCGACGGCCTGGACAGCTTCTACCGCGGCCCGCTGGCCGCGCGCATCGCCGCCGGCCTGGCCGCTGTGGGCAGCCCGGTGGCGGCGACCGACCTGGCCGGCTACCGCGCCGACCTGGTGGCGCCGCTGCGGGTGCAACTGCGCGAGGCCGAGGTCTTCAACCTGCCGCCGCCGACCCAGGGCCTGGCCGCACTGCTGATCCTGGGCCTGTTCGACCGGCTGGACGTGCAGCAGGCCGAAGGCTTCGACCACCTGCACGGTCTGGTCGAGGCGACCAAGCAGGCCTTCCTGGTGCGCGACCGGGTGGTGACCGACCGCGGCCGGCTGCCGGCCGACCCGCAGGACTTCCTGGCGCCGGCTGCGCTGGACGCGCGCGCGCAGCGCATCGACATGCGGCGCGCCCTGCCCTGGCCGCAGCCGGCAGCGCCCGGTGACACGATCTGGATGGGCGCCATCGACCGCCAGGGCCGCGCGGTCAGCTTCATCCAGAGCGTTTACTGGGAATGGGGCTCGGGCGTGATCGTGCCGGGCACCGGCATCTGCTGGCAGAACCGCGGCATCAGCTTTGCGCTGGACCCGGCCGCGCTGAACCACCTGCAGCCCGGCCGCAAGCCCTTCCACACGCTGAACCCCTCGCTGGCGCGCTTTGCCGACGGCCGGGTGATGCCCTACGGCACCATGGGCGGCGAGGGCCAGCCGCAGACCCAGGCCGCCGTCTACACGCGCCATGCCCGTTTCGGCCAGCCGCTGCAGCAGGCGGTGAGCGCGCCGCGCTGGCTGCTGGGCCGCACCTGGGGCGACGTGTCGACCAGCCTGAAGCTGGAGTCGCGCGTCGACCCGGCCCTGGTGCAGCAACTGCGCGACGCCGGCCACCAGGTCGAGGTGCTGCCCGAGGCCTTCAGCGACACCATGGGCCATGCCGGTGCGCTGGTGCGGCATCCGGACGGCCGCATCGAGGGCGCGGCCGACCCGCGAAGCGACGGCGCGGCGGCCGGCTGGTGATCAGGCGCCGGCTGCGGCCGAGCGCCGCGCCCGCCAGGCGCCGACGAGGATCAGCAGCCCCGGCAGCAGGATCATGGCCCAGATGATCTTGCTGAGATGGGCCTGCACCCAGGGCACGTTGCCGAACAGGTAGCCGGCGGTGACGAGGCCGCCCACCCACAGCGCGCCGCCGGTCACGTCGTAGAAGGTGAACTTGCTGCGCGTCATCTGCGCCACGCCGGCCACGAAGGGCGCGAAGGTGCGCAGGAAGGGCATGAAGCGCGCCGCGACGATGGTGACGCCGCCGTACTTCTCGTAGAAGGCATGGGCCTGGTCGAAGGCCTGCTTGTTGAACCAGCGCGACTGTTCCCAGCCGAACACGCGCGGCCCCAGCTTGCGGCCGATGGCGTAGTTGGTCTGGTTGCCCAGCACGGCGGCCGCCAGCAGCAGGCCCATCACCACCGGGTAGTTCATCAGCCCCGCGCCGGCCATGGCGCCGACCACGAACAGCAGCGAGTCGCCCGGCAGGAAAGGCATCACCACCAGGCCGGTCTCGACGAAGATGATCAGGAACAGCAGGGCGTAGACCCAGCCGCCGTAGGCGTCGACGAAGGCTTGCAGGTGGCGGTCGACATGCAGCACGAAGTCGACCAGGGTCATCAAGGCATCCATGGCCGCGGATTATCAGGGGTGGTGTGACCGGGTCGCGACCACAGGCAGGCCGGCTCGGATAATCCGCCGATGACCCTGCCTCCTCGCCGCATCCAGGCCCTGCCCGACGAACTGATCAGCCAGATCGCCGCCGGCGAGGTGGTGGAGCGGCCGGCGTCGGTGGTGCGCGAACTGGTCGACAACGCGCTGGATGCCGGCGCCACGCAGGTGACGGTGCGACTGCTGTCCGGCGGCGTGCGCAGCATCGTGGTCGAGGACGACGGCTGCGGCATCCCGGCCGGTGAGCTGACGCTGGCGCTGCAGCGCCATGCCACCAGCAAGATCAGCAACCTGCACGAGCTGGAGGCGGTGGGCACGATGGGTTTCCGCGGCGAGGCGCTGGCGGCGATCGCCTCCATCGCCGACCTGAGCCTGGCCAGCCGCACCGCCGACGCGCCGCACGCCAGCCGCATCGACGCCCGCAGCGGCGAACTGCAGCCCGCGGCGCGTGCCACCGGCACCAGCGTCGAGGTGCGCGAGCTGTTCTTCGCCACACCGGCGCGGCGCAAGTTCCTGAAGACCGACGCCACCGAGCTGGCGCACTGCCTGGAGGCCGTGCGCCGCCATGCCCTGGCCCGGCCCGGCGTGGGCTTTGCCGTGTGGCACGAGGGCAAGCTGGTGGCGCAGTGGCGCCAGGTGGCGCTGCCCGAGCAGCGCATCGCCGACGTGCTGGGCGCCGACTTCATCGCCGACAGCCGGCCGTTGGACCTGACGGTGGGCGGCGTGCGGGTGCAGGGCCGCTGCGGCCTGCCCGATGCGGCACGCAGCCGCAATGACCTGCAGTACGCCTACGTCAACGGCCGCTACGTGCGCGACCGGCTGATCGGCCACGCCGCCCGCGCCGCCTACGAGGACGTGCTGCACGGCAGCCGCCAGCCGAGCTGGGTGCTGTTCGTCAGCATCGACCCGCTGCGGGTGGACGTGAACGTGCACCCGACCAAGGTGGAGGTGCGCTTCCGCGACGGCCGCGAGGTGCACCAGGCGGTGCGTCATGCGGTGGAGGCGGCGCTGGCGCAGTCGCGTGCGCCGGCGGGCGAGTCGGCCCCAGGCCCGGCCGCCGGCACAGCCGCAGCGGCAGAGGGCATCGCCGGCCTGGCCGCGATGCCGAACGACTTCGGCGGCACGGGCGCCGCCACGGCACGCGCCGCGCCGCCAGCCTGGCAACCGGCGGTGGCCGGCGGCCAGGCCCGCCTGGGCCTGCAGGACCTGGCCGTGCTGTACGCGCAAGAGCCGGCGCCGCGCTGGCCTGGCGCCCGGCCCGCCGATGCGGCGGCCGACACGCCCCTCGCCATCCCGTCGGTTGCCGCCTCGGCGGCCCCCGCCCCGGCCGTCGACCCCAGCGCCGCCTGGCCGCTGGGCCGGGCGCTGGCGCAACTGGCCGGGGCCTTCGTCCTGGCCGAGAACAGCCAGGGCCTGGTGGTGGTCGACATGCACGCGGCCCACGAGCGCATCGTCTACGAGCGGCTCAAGGCCGCGCAGGGCGACGCCAGCAACCAGCCCCTGCCCAGCCAGCCGCTGCTGATTCCGGCCACCTTCGCCGCCACGCCCACCGAGGTGGCCACCGCCGAGAGCGGCGCCGAGGCGCTGGCCGCCCTGGGCCTGGACGTGGCGCCGCTGTCGCCCGGCGTGCTGGCGGTGCGTGCCCGCCCGGCCGCCCTGCCCGATGCCGACCCGGTGGCCCTGGCCCGGGCGGTGCTGGCCGAGCTGGCCGAGGTGGAGGGCAGCCGCATCGTGCAGCGCGCCCGTGACGAGCTGCTGGCCACCATGGCCTGCCACGGCGCCGTGCGCGCCAACCGCCAGCTGACGCTGCCAGAGATGAACGCCCTGCTGCGCGACATGGAGCGCACCGAGCGCGCCGACCAGTGCAACCACGGCCGTCCCACCTGGCGCCAGGTGACGTTGCGCGAACTCGACAACTTGTTCATGCGCGGCCGTTGAAACTTCAAAACCCGCCGGCTTGCGGGATTTGCTGTAACTGATAAAGGTGTAATAAACGGTGATACCAGCGGCGCCCTGCGGTCAGGCGCTGCGCCACTCCCACGGGGTCACCACCATGCAACGCCGCCATTTCCTCACCCAGACCGCTGCTGCCGCGGGCGCCCTGGTCAGCGCCAGCAGCGCCAACGCGACGCTCTTCTCCGGGTCGTACCAACCCAGCATCGTCGTCGAATGGAACCGCGTCGCCGGCCTGGCGGTGTCGCTGGCGGTGATGCCGGTGACCATCGCCGCCCGCGCCTACGCAATGCTGCACGAGGCGATCTACAACGCCTGGGCCCACTACGACAGGCTGGCCTACTTCACCCAGTCGGGGCTGTCCAAGCGCCAGGCGCTGGAGTGGAACGACATCAACCGCCGGGTGGCGATCAGCCATGCCGCGCATGGCGTGCTCAGCGAGTTCTTCCCCAACCTGATCTACCTGTTCGACGCCCTGCTGCAGCGCAGCATCTCCCACGCCTGGACGTCCTCCGGCGGCTGGCAGGCCGGCAACGTGGGCCGTGACGTGGCCTACCGCGTGATCCGCGCGCGCGATGCCGACGGCGCCAACATGCGCGGCGACCTGGCACCGGGCTTCTACAGCGACTGGACCGGCTACCAGAGCGTGAACACGCCGGACGTCATCACCGACCTGTCGCGCTGGCAGCCGCTGCGCCTGCCGAATGCCGCCGGCGTGCTGATCGTGCAGAAGTTCCTGACGCCACACTGGGGCCGGGTGCGGCCGTTCGCGCTGCGCTCGGGCGCGCAGTACCGGCCTGCGCTGAACCCGCGTTTCGCCCTGCCCTCCGAGATTGACGAGATCATCGCGCTGAGCGCTGCGCTGGACGACCGCAGCAAGGCGCTGGGCGACTTCTTCGCTCAGAACCCGGGCAACGTGACGCCGCCCGGCCAGTGGCTGCAGGTGTGCGAACAGGTCGCCGAGATCGACGGCAACAACCTCGAGCGCGACGTCAAGCTGTTCTTCACCACCGCCCAGGCCGGCCTGGACGCCAGCATCGCCGCCTGGGATGCCAAGCGCTTCCACGACCAGTCGCGGCCGGTCACGGTCATTCCCAACCTGTACCGCGGCAAGTCCATCCGCGCCTGGGGCGGCCCGGGCCGTGGCACGCAGACCATCCAGGGCGAGGCCTGGATCCCGTGGCAGCGCCCGGTCAACCGCACGCCGCCCTTCCCCGACTTCGTCTCCGGCCACAGCACCTTCAGCGGCGCCTGCGCCACCGCCATCGCCCGCGTGCGCGGCAGCGACCTCATCACCCTGCGCGCCACCGTGCCGGCCGGCGCCTTCCGCACCGACCCCGGCCTGCCACTGGCCGACGTCAACTTCACCTGGGCGCGCCTCAGCGAGATGGCCGACGCAGCCGGCTTCTCGCGCCGCGTCACCGGCATCCACTGGGAGCGCAGCGACCTCGCCGGCCGCACCCTGGGCAAGCAGGTGGGCGCGGCGGTGGCCAACAAGGCGCTGGAGCTGTTCGACGGCCCGCTGTGAGCCCGTCCTGACCGGCGCCATGCCGGCAGATCAGCCCGGCTGCAGGTAGCGCCGGCGCAGCTCAGCCAGCGCCGCTGTTCCCAGTCCAAGGCGCTGCAAGTAGACGTCCAGCCCGCCGGGCTGGGCGTCGATGGTCTGCAGCGCGGCATCGAGAAAGCCGTCCTGCACCCGCCACAGCACCTGCAGCACCTCAGGTGGCGTCTCGCTCTGCGCCAGCGGCGGATGGCGATAGTGGTGGTTGGTCAGCAGGTAGTCCTGCTGCACCACGTCGCGCGGCACGCCCAGGGCCAGCAGGATCAGCGCCGCGGCCACGCCGGTGCGGTCCTTGCCCGCGGTGCAGTGGAAGACCACCGGCGCCTCCGCCTGCAGCAGCTGGTCGAACAGCTCGGCGAAGCGGTGCGCCTGCTCGGTGACCAGGGCACGGTACAGGTCGGCCATCAGGTCGGTGACCAACGGCACCGTCAGCGCGCGGCCGGCGGCCACCATGTCGTGCATGCGCTGCACCACGGTGGGCTCGATGGACAGCGGATGCTGCACCACGCCCGGCCAGTGGTAGGGCGTGGCGGCACGCTCGGCCACGCCGCGGAAGTCGAAGCTGCGGGCGATGACCAGCGGCGCCAGCGCGGCGCGGTCGGCGTCGGTCAGCGCGCCGAAATGGTCGCTGCGGAACAGCCGGCGCCAACGCAGCGGCCGGCCGTCGGCGCCGGCATAGCCGCCCAGGTCGCGGAAGTTGGTGACGCCTTGCAGCGCCAGGACACGGTCGGGGTGGATCGGCAT
>Ga0116181_1001090_pt1 | contig 23842 bp, 31 predicted proteins | sample AD_UKC075_MetaG_FD_89752 | JGI IMG/M metagenome (GOLD analysis project Ga0116181, IMG submission 89752) | Active sludge microbial communities of municipal wastewater-treating anaerobic digesters from USA - AD_UKC075_MetaG | ecosystem: Engineered > Bioreactor > Anaerobic > Digestate | place: USA... | reverse complement strand
GGATTCGAACCTCCGGCCTCTACGTCCCGAACGTAGCGCTCTACCAGGCTAAGCTACACCCCGATGTTGGCGGCCTGCGCAGTGGTTGCCGCGGGCCAGACATCTCGCGATCAGTGGTTCAGGCGACTCAAGAAGAGCGCTCCACCGATCGAGCACATAATTCTAGCAGAGCCTTTCGCGCTGTTGAATCAGGCAACGCAGAAAGTGCACGAACTGCCGCGTCGGCCTCGTCGCGCGCGGCCTGCCGCGTGGCCTGCAGTGCCCCGGTGCGGCGCACGATGGCCAGGATGTCCTGCAGGCGGTCGAGCTCGCCATGCTCGATGGCGTGGCGGATCAGCTGGCGGTCGTCATCATTGCTGCGCGCCATCGCCACCAGCAACGGCAGCGTGGGCTTGCCCTCGCGCAGGTCGTCACCGACGTTCTTGCCCAGCGACTGGGTGTCGCCCTCGTAATCGAGCAGGTCGTCGACGAGCTGGAAGGCGGTGCCCAGCGAACGGCCACAGTCGGCGCAGGCTTCCTCGACCGCAGCCGGTGCGTCGGCCAGCACCGCGCCCAGGCGGGCGCTGGCCTCGAACAGCTTGGCGGTCTTGTAGCGGATGACGCGCAGGTAGTCGTCGACCGCGAGGTCGGCGTCGTGCATGTTCATCAGCTGCAGCACTTCGCCCTCGGCGATGACGTTGGTGGCATCGGCCAGCACTTCCAGCACGCGCATGCGGTTGATGCCGACCATCATCTGGAAGGCGCGCGAGTAGAGGAAGTCGCCGACCAGCACGCTGGCGGCGTTGCCGAACAGCGCATTGGCGGTCTGCCGGCCGCGGCGCAGCGATGACTCGTCGACCACGTCGTCGTGCAGCAGGGTGGCGGTGTGGATGAACTCGACAATGGCGGCGAGCTCGTGCTGCTGTGGACCGTGGAAGCCCAGCGCCTGCGCGAACAGCAGCACCAGGCGCGGGCGGATGCGCTTGCCGCCGGCGCTGACGATGTAGTGCGAGATCTGGTTGACCAGCGCCACCTCGGACGCCAGCCGCTGCCGGATGACCTCGTCGACCCGCAGCATGTCGGCGGCCATCGGATCGACGTCGGCCGATGCGGGGGTGAGGAGGTCGGTCACGGTGGCTCGGGTCGGAATCGGTTGCAAATTATAGGGAGCGACCGCCATCGGACCGCCGGCGACTGGCGGTTCTGCCGTCCTCGGCGGGCGGACTGGGCTTGGGCAAAGCAACCCGCATGCGTGCAGACCCGCCCCGTCTGCTATCATCGCGGGTTCTTCGGCGCTTGCCGGGGAGCCCGTGCGGCCGGTTGTTCACGACGACTGCAGGGTGGATCGATGAACAACCCGTGAACGAGAGGCTTTTATGTACGCGCTCATCAAAACCGGTGGCAAGCAATTCAAGGTTGCTGCCGGCGAAAAGATCAAGGTAGAACAGATAGCAGCGGACGTTGGCCAGGAAATCGTGATCGACCAGGTGCTGGCTGTCGGCAACGGCGCTGACCTGACGATCGGAACTCCCCTGGTGGCCGGGGCCACGGTGAAGGCCACCGTGGTTTCGCATGGACGTCACGACAAGGTGCGCATCTTCAAGATGCGCCGCCGCAAGCACTACCAGAAGCATGGCGGCCACCGCCAGAACTACACCGAGCTGGAAATCGGCGCCATCGGCGTCTGAGTCCCTCGCCCCCACCAGGAGCTTTTGAACCATGGCACAGAAAAAGGGCGGCGGCTCAACCCGCAACGGCCGCGACTCGCAACCCAAGATGCTCGGCGTGAAGGTCTTCGGCGGCCAGACCGTGCCGGCCGGCTCGATCATCGTGCGCCAGCGCGGCACGCGTTTCCACGCCGGCGACAACGTCGGCATGGGCCGCGACCACACGCTGTTCGCACTGGTCGATGGCCAGGTGTCGTTCGCGACCAAGGGCGCGCTGAACCGCCAGACGGTCATCGTCACCCCGGTCTGATCGTCAGACCTGCGGGCGGCGGCTTGGCCGCACGTCCGAGTCAAGCCCCGGCCTGCCGGGGCTTTTGCATTTGTTGGGGCTCCGCCCCGGGATGGACTCCATGAAATTCGTCGACGAAGCCACCATCGACATTGCCGCGGGCAATGGCGGCGCCGGTTGCGCGAGCTTCCGGCGCGAGAAGTTCATTCCGTTCGGCGGGCCCGACGGTGGTGACGGCGGGCGTGGCGGCAGCGTCTTCGCCGTGGCCGACCGCAACCTGAACACGCTGATCGACTACCGCTACGCCCGCCGCCACGAGGCGCGCAACGGCGAAGCCGGTCGCGGCTCCGACCAGTACGGTGCGGCGGCCGACGACATCGTGCTGCGCATGCCGGTGGGCACCATCGTGCGCGACGCCGAGACCGACGAGGTGCTGGCCGAACTGCTGGAGCCGGGCGTGAAGGTGCTGCTGGCCAAGGGCGGCGACGGCGGCTTCGGCAACCTGCACTTCAAGAGCAGCACCAACCGCGCACCGCGGCAGAAGACGCCGGGCTGGCCCGGTGAGCACAAGGCGCTGAAGCTGGAACTGCGCGTGCTGGCCGACGTCGGACTGCTGGGCCTGCCCAACGCCGGCAAGTCGACCCTGATCACTGCGGTCAGCAACGCCCGGCCCAAGATTGCGGACTACCCGTTCACCACGCTGCACCCGAACCTGGGCGTGGTGCGCGCCGGGCCTGAGCGCAGCTTCGTCGTCGCCGACCTGCCGGGCCTGATCGAGGGCGCGGCCGATGGCGCCGGCCTGGGCCATTTGTTCCTGCGCCACCTGCAGCGCACGCGGCTGCTGCTGCACGTGGTTGACATCTCGGGCTTCGACGGCAATGACCCGGTGGCGCAGGCCAAGGGCATCGTCAAGGAACTGCGCAAGTACGACGAGTCGCTGTACACCAAGCCGCGCTGGATCGTGCTGAACAAGCTGGACATGGTGCCTGCCGAGGAGCGTGCGGCCAAGGTCAAGGACTTCACACGCCGCATGCGGACCAAGGCCCCGATCTTCGAGATCTCGGCCCTGGCGCGGGAGGGCCTGGACCCGCTGGTCCAGGCGATCTACGAGCATGTGGCGGCCGAGCGCGCACCGGAGCTGCCCGACGTCGATCCGCGTTTCGAGCACAGCGTGGAGAGCATCGCCGCGACCGTGCATGCCGAGGCAGCGGCGCGCCTGGCGGACGTGGCAGCGGCCGATGCCGCTGCGCCCGAGGCCGAGGTCGACCCGCGCTTCCGCGTGGTCGAGGACACGCCCAAAGCCGAGGCCGTGCCGTCGCGACGCACCCGCGCCGCCCGCGCCCGCCGCAAGGAGGCCGCCGGTGACTGAGGTGCTGAAGGCGGCGCGCCGCATCGTCGTGAAGGTGGGCTCCAGCCTGGTGACCAACGAGGGCCGCGGCATCGACGCCGAGGCGGTGGGCAACTGGTGCCGGCAGCTGGCGGCACTGTCCCGCCAGGGGCGCGAGGTGGTGATGGTCTCGTCCGGTGCCATCGCCGAGGGCATGAAGCGCCTGGGCTGGAAGACCCGCCCGACCGAGCTGCATGAGCTGCAGGCCGCGGCCGCCGTCGGCCAGATGGGTCTGGCGCAGATGTACGAGACCAAGCTCAGCGAGCAGGGCATCGGCAGCGCCCAGGTCCTGCTGACGCATGCCGACCTGGCCGACCGCGAGCGCTACCTGAACGCCCGCAGCACCTTGCTGACGCTGCTGAGCCTGCAGGTGATCCCGGTGATCAACGAGAACGACACCGTGGTCAACGACGAGATCAAGGTCGGCGACAACGACACGCTGGGCGCCCTGGTGGCCAACCTGATCGAGGCCGACGCGCTGGTGATCCTGACTGACCAGCGCGGGCTGTATTCGGCCGACCCGCGCAAGGATCCGGACGCCCGCTTCATCGACGTGGCGCCGGCCGGCGACCCGGCGCTGGAGCAGATGGCCGGTGGCGCCGGATCGAGCATCGGCAAGGGCGGCATGATCACCAAGATCCTGGCGGCCAAGCGGGCGGCGGGCAGCGGTGCCAGCACCGTGATCGCCTGGGGCCGCGAGACCGACGTGCTGCTGCGCCTGGCCGCGGGCGAGGCGATCGGCACCGCGCTGGTGGCCGGCACGCCCAAGCTGGCGGCGCGCAAGCAGTGGATGGCCGACCACCTGCAGCTGCGTGGCGCGGTGGTGGTGGACGACGGCGCGGTGCTGAAGCTGCGCGACGAGGGCAAGAGCCTGCTGCCGATCGGCGTGACCGCGGTCGAGGGCGACTTCCACCGCGGCGACGTGGTCGCGGTGCGCTCGGCCGCCGGCGTGGAGATCGCCCGCGGCCTGGCCAACTACGCCAGCACCGAGGCCCGCCTCATCGCACGCAAGCCGTCGTCGCAGATCGAAGGACTGTTGGGGTTCGTGAACGAGCCGGAACTGATCCACCGGGACAACATGGTCCTGAGCTGATCGGCTGCTGCGTCAGTCTTCCAGCTCGGACTTCGCCAGCTCGATGTCCAGCCGCTCCATGGCATCGGCAGCAACCGCCGCGGCTGCCTCGGCGTAGAGCTTCTCGGCGTCCTTCATCTTCTTGTCGCCTTCGAGCATCACCAGGCCGTTGGCGTATTCCATCTTCGCGATCGCCGAGCCGGGGTTGAGCTTCAGCGCCTGCTGGAACATCTTCAGCCCGGTGGCCGCGTCGGCGCCCTGGGTCCGGCCCAGCAGCTTGCCCACCTTGTCGATCACCTCGGCATGGAAGGCGCCCAGCGCGATGTGGGCGTCGGCATGCTTGGGCTGCAGCTGGATCGTGGTCTCCAGCGCGGTCTTGACCTTGGTGCCCAGGCCCTGCGCCAGCGCCTTGGCCACGCTGATGCCCTGGCCGTAGCGGCCCAGGGCATAGGCCAGCCAGTAGTGGGCGTTGGGGTTCTTCGGGTCGTCGGCGATCTGCGCCTCGGCGCGTGCCGCCACCTCCTGGAACATCGCCAGGCGCGTCTTCTCGCTTTTCTCCAGGTAGGTGGCGTAGATGCTCTGCGCCTTGTTGGCCACCGTGATGCCGGCACCGCCTGCCTTCAGGCCCGCGTCATGCGCCTTCTGGAATTCACCCGCATGGAAGTGGCCCCAGGCCGCCAGCACCGCCGCGTCCTTGGGCAGCGGCTCGGCGTCACCGGCATGCAGGCGTGCCCAGTGCTTCTTCAGGCCGGCGGCGTCCTGCGTGTAGTCGGCGTCGGTGTAGGGGAAGGCGGTCCACTTGGCCATGGTGTGTCTCCGTTGTCGATGTTGTCAGGCGGGTCTGGATCACTCGCCGCGGTAGGCGCCGGCGATCTGGAACAGGTGCTCGCGCGAGGCCGGCTCCAGGTAGGGCATCAGCAGGCTCAGCACGTGGTAGGCGCCGCGCGACAGGGCGGCGGCGGCGCTCTCGGGCTCCAGCGCGCGGCGCGGGTCGCGCACGTACTCGTAGCTCAGCCAGTAGGTCAGCACCACCACCATGGCGCTGGCCACCGGCTCGCTCTCGCGGCGGTCGATGCGCAGGCTGTTGCCGCGCGCCAGGCCGTCCAGCACCTGGCCGACCGCACGCGAGGTGTTTTTCAGCACGAACTGGAAATGCGTCTCCAGCCGGCGGTTCTTGCTGAGCAGGTCGTTCAGGTCGCGGTAGAGGAAGCGGTACTGCCAGATCAGCTCGAACAGCATGTGGAAGAAGAGCCACGCGTCCTCGACGTTGCGCACGTTGTCCGCGGCATGCAGCAGGTCGTTCAGCGCACGCTCGTAGCGGTCGAACAGCGCGTTGATCAGCTCGTCCTTGGCCGGGTAGTGGTAATACAGGTTGCCCGGGCTGATGCCCAGCTCGGCCGAGATCAGCGTGGTGCTGACATTTGGTTCGCCGAAGCGGTTGAACAGGTCCAGCGTCACCTCCAGGATGCGTTCGGCGGTGCGCCGCGGCTTCTTGGTGGTCGATTTCGCTGTCGACTTGGCGCCGGGCTTGTCGTCGGGGGCGGGTGCTGCGGTGTCGGGCATGGGGGCATCTGCGGTCGCCGCTCAATCTAGCACCTTGCAGGCGCATGGCAGGCGGTGGCTCTCCCTAGGGCAGCCTCGCGGGACGGAAGGCTGTCCCGGGCGCGCCTGCCGCCGGCGCGCCCCGTTCCTACAATCGCGCTCCTATGCCCGCCGTCCGCTTTGACCAGGTCGAGAAGACCTATGCCGGTGCCCGAGGCACCTTCCGCGCGCTGGCCGGGGTGTCGTTCGACATCGCCCAGGGCGAGTTCTTCGGCCTGCTGGGGCCCAACGGCGCCGGCAAGACCACGCTGATCTCGATCCTGGCCGGCCTGACCCGGGCCACCGCCGGGCGGGTGACGGTGATGGGCCACGACGTGCAGGCCGATGCCGCCGCCGCGCGCAAGAGCCTGGGCATCGTGCCGCAGGAACTCGTGTTCGACCCGTTCTTCAGCGTGCGCGAGGCGCTGCGCATCCAGAGCGGCTACTTCGGCGTCAAGAACAACGACGCCTGGATCGACGAACTGCTGGCCGAGCTGGGCCTGTCCGACAAGGCCGACGCCAACATGCGCCAGCTCTCGGGCGGCATGAAGCGGCGCGTGTTGGTGGCCCAGGCCCTGGTGCACCGGCCGCCGGTGATCGTGCTGGACGAGCCCACCGCCGGCGTCGACGTCGAGTTGCGTCAGACGCTGTGGGCCTTCATCGCCCGCCTGAACCGCGAAGGCCACACCGTGCTGCTGACCACGCACTACCTCGAAGAAGCCGAGGCCCTGTGCCACCGCATCGGCATGCTGCGCAAAGGCGAGCTGGTAGCGTTGGACCGCACAGCCAGCCTGCTGTCGGCCAGCGCCAGCACCATGCTGCGCTTCAAGACCGACCAGGCGCTGCCGCCGACGTTGGTTGCGCAGGCGCGCATCACCGGGCGCATCGTGCAGCTGAAGGCGCATGACGCGGCCGAGGTCGAGCAGCTGCTGGCCACGCTGCGGGCGGCCGGCGTGAAGATCGAGGACCTGGAGATCGGCCGCGCCGACCTGGAGGACGTGTTCGTGGAGATCATGACCGGCGGCCGGCCCTCGGCCACACCGGCCCAGCCGCAGCGGGTGGCCGCATGACCGGCGCCATCAGCCTCGAAGGCGCGCCCACCCTGTTCCGCAAGGAGGTGCTGCGCTTCTGGAAGGTGGCCTTCCAGACCGTCGCCGCGCCGGTGCTCACCGCGGTGATGTACCTGCTGATCTTCGGCCATGTGCTGGAGGACAAGGTGCAGGTCTTCCAGGGCGTGGGCTACACCAGCTTCCTGATCCCGGGCCTGGTGATGATGAGCGTGCTGCAAAACAGCTTCGCCAACAGCTCGTCCAGCCTGATCCAGAGCAAGGTCACCGGCAACCTGGTGTTCCTGCTGGTCTCGCCGCTGTCGCACTGGGCCTGGTTCGTGGCTTATGTCGGTGCCAGCGTGGTGCGGGGCTTGGTGGTGGGCGCGGGCGTGTTCCTGGTCACGGTGTGGTTCGCGCCGCCGGCCTTTGCGCAGCCGCTGTGGATCATCGTCTTCGCCGCGCTGGGCGCGGGCATGCTGGGCGCGCTGGGTCTGATTGCCGGGCTGTGGGCCGACAAGTTCGACCAGATGGCCGCCTTCCAGAACTTCATCATCATGCCGATGACGTTTCTGTCGGGCGTGTTCTATTCGGTGCACAGCCTGCCGCCGTTCTGGCTGCAGGCCAGCCACCTGAACCCGTTCTTCTACATGATCGACGGCTTCCGGCGCGGCTTCTTCGGCACCAGCGACGTGTCGCCCTGGCTCAGCCTGGGCATCGTCGGCACGGCCTTCGTCGTCGTCTCCGCCATCGCACTGCACCTGCTGAAGACCGGCTACAAGATCCGGCCGTGATGGGCGGGCGATAATCCGGCCATGTCTGAACCCACCGCCGACGAGGTGCGCGGCTACATCGCCGCCGGCCTGCCCTGCGCCCACCTGGACGTCGAAGGCGACGGCCGCCATTTCTTTGCCACCATCGTCTCGGCCGAGTTCGAGGGCCTGGTGCGCGTGCGCCGCCACCAGCGGGTCTACGCGGCCCTGGGCGATAGAATGCGCGAGCAGATCCACGCGCTCTCGATGAAGACGCTCACCCCGGCGGAATGGGCGGCCGCACAGGCCCCAGCCGCTCCGCACCACCCCCACTGACACACCCGCGGCGGCACGCAGCGGGCGGCCGTTCTGGCGCCCCTGAAGCGCCCGGCCCCCTGATCCGCGAGCGGCCGCCTGCACAGGCCCTCTCATGGACAAACTCCTCATCCGCGGCGGACGCCGACTCAACGGCACGGTGACCATCGCCGGCGCCAAGAACGCCGCCCTGCCCGAACTCTGCGCGGCCTTGCTGGTGGATGGCACGACCACGCTGCACAACGTGCCCGAGTTGCAGGACGTGGCGACCATGCTCAAGCTGCTGCGCAACATGGGCGTGGTGGTCGAGCGCCAGGCCGACCAGCCCGAGGTGGTGACGCTGGACGCCAGCCACATCACCGCACCCGAGGCGCCCTACGACCTGGTGAAGACCATGCGCGCGTCCATTCTGGCGCTGGGCCCGCTGCTGGCGCGCTTCGGCCAGGCGCGGGTGTCGCTGCCGGGCGGCTGCGCGATCGGCTCGCGCCCGGTGGACCAGCACATCAAGGGGCTGCAGGCGATGGGCGCGCAGATCGCCGTGGACCACGGCTACATCGTGGCCCGCGCCAGCAGGTTGCGCGGCGCGCGCATCGCCACCGACATGGTCACCGTCACCGGCACTGAGAACCTGCTGATGGCCGCCACCCTGGCCGAGGGTGAGACGGTGCTGGAGAACGCCGCGCAGGAGCCCGAGATCCCCGACCTGGCCGAACTGCTCATCAGCATGGGCGCCAGGATCGAGGGCCACGGCACCAGCCGCATACGCATCCAGGGCGTCGAGCGCCTGCATGCGCCGGCCGCGCCGCACCGCATCATTCCCGACCGCATCGAGGCCGGCACCTTCCTGTGCGCGGTGGCGGCCACCGGTGGCGACGTGACGCTGCAAGGCGCCGTGGCCGATCACCTGGATGCCGTGATCGACAAGCTGCGCGAAGCCGGCGCCAACATCACCGACGGCGTGCTCAACGGTGTGCCCTGGATCCGCGTGCGCGGTGACGGCCGGCCCAAGGCGGTGGGCTTTCGCACCAGCGAGTACCCGGCGTTTCCGACCGACATGCAGGCGCAGTTCATGACGGTCAACTGCATCGCCACCGGCACCGCGCGCATCAGCGAGACGATCTTCGAGAACCGCTTCATGCACGTCAACGAGCTGGTGCGGCTGGGTGCGCACATCGAGGTCGACGGCCACACGGCGGTGGTCACCGGCGTGCCGCTGCTGCAGGGCGCCACGGTGATGGCCACTGACCTGCGCGCCTCGGCCAGCCTGGTGATCGCCGGCCTGGTGGCGCAGGGCGAGACCCAGGTCGACCGCATCTACCACCTGGACCGCGGCTACGACCGCATGGAAGCCAAGCTGCGCGCCATCGGCGGCGACATCGAAAGGGTGCAGTGATGCCCCACATGATCACGCTCGCCCTGAGCAAGGGCCGCATCTTCGACGACTGCCTGCCGCTGCTGGCGGCCGCCGGCCTGGAGGTCAGCGAAGACCCCGAGAAGAGCCGCAAGCTGATCATCGGCACCAGCATGCCCGGCGTGCGTGTGGTGCTGGTGCGCCCCAGCGACGTGCCGACCTACGTCGAGCACGGCGGCGCCGACCTGGGCGTGGTGGGCCTGGACACGCTGCTGGAGCACAGCGACGACCTGGCCAGCTGCGGCCTGTACGTGCCGGTGGACCTGAAGATCGCCCGCTGCCGCATCAGCGTGGCCACGCGGGCCGACTTCGACTACGCCGCCGCGGTGCGCCAGGGCTCGCGCATCCGCGTGGCCAGCAAGTACACGCAGATCGCCCGCCAGCACTTTGCCGACAAGGGCGTGCACGTCGACCTGATCAAGCTCTACGGCTCGATGGAGCTGGCGCCGCTGACCGGCCTGGCCGACGCGATCGTGGATCTCGTGTCCACCGGCAGCACGCTCAAGGCCAACCACCTGGTCGAGGTCGAGCGCATCCTCGACGTCAGTGCCCGGCTGGTGGTCAACCAGGCGGCGCTGAAGCTCAAGCGCGAGCCGCTGCGTCGGCTGATCGATGCCTTTGCCCGCGCTGCGGGCTGACTTCTTCGCCCAATCCAACGCCATGTCGTCCGTCAACATCCGCCACCTCAGCACCCGCACCGCCGACTTCGAGGTCGAGTTCCAGCGTGTGCTGCACTGGTCGGCCGAGACCGACGCCGCGATCGAGCAGCGTGTGGCCGACATCCTGGCCGACGTGCAGCGGCGCGGTGATGCGGCGGTGCTGGACTACACGGCCCGCTTCGACCACCTGCAGGCCGACAGCGTGGCCGCGCTGGAACTCACCGCCGCTGAGCTGCAGGCGGCCTTCGACGGCCTGCCCGCCGTCCAGCGCGATGCGCTGCAGGCGGCGGCCCGGCGTGTGCGCCAGTACCACGAGGCACAGAAGCAGGCCTGCGGCCTCAGCTGGCAGTACACCGATGCAGACGGCACCCTGCTGGGCCAGAAGGTGACGCCACTGGACCGCGTCGGCATCTACGTGCCCGGCGGCAAGGCGGCCTACCCCAGCAGCGTGCTGATGAACGCGATCCCGGCCCATGTGGCCGGAGTGGGCGAGATCATCATGGTGGTGCCCACGCCGCGTGGCGAGAAGAACCCGCTGGTGCTGGCGGCCGCGCATGTGGCCGGCATCACGCGGGCCTTCACCATTGGCGGCGCGCAGGCTGTGGGCGCCCTGGCCTATGGCACGGCCACCGTGCCCAAGGTCGACAAGATCACCGGCCCGGGCAATGCCTACGTGGCCAGCGCCAAGAAGCGCGTCTTCGGCCAGGTCGGCATCGACATGATCGCCGGGCCCAGCGAAATCCTGGTGCTGGCCGACGGCAGCACGCCGGCCGACTGGGTGGCGATGGACCTGTTCAGCCAGGCCGAGCACGACGAACTGGCGCAGAGCATCCTGCTGTGCCCCGACGCCGGCTACATCGCCCAGGTGCAGGCTGCTATCGACCGCCTGATCGACGCCATGCCGCGGCGCGACGTGATCCGCGCCAGCCTGGAAGGCCGCGGCGCGCTGATCCTGACCCGCGACATGGACGAGGCCTGCGCCATCAGCAACCGCATCGCGCCCGAGCACCTGGAAGTCAGCAGCCGCGACCCGCAGCGCTGGGAGCCGCTGCTCAGGCATGCCGGCGCGATCTTCCTCGGCGCTTACACCAGCGAAAGCCTGGGCGACTACTGCGCCGGGCCCAACCACGTGCTGCCCACCAGCGGCACGGCGCGCTTCTCGTCGCCGCTGGGCGTCTACGACTTCCAGAAGCGCAGCAGCCTGATCGGCGTCAGCGAGGCCGGCGCCCAGGTGCTGGGGCCGATCGCGGCCACGCTGGCGGACGGCGAGGGCTTGCAGGCCCATGCCCAGGCCGCGGAGATGCGGCTGAAGCGTTGACACGAACTTCGTGTCGCACGAGAATCGTGTCGCACGAACTCAGTGGATTGACATGAAAAACGTCACCGTCACGATGGAAGACCATGTCGCCGAATGGGCCCGGCTGGAGGCGGCGCGTCGCAACACCAGCGTCTCGCGGCTGGTCGGCGAGATGCTGGCCGAGAAGATGCGGCGCACCGACCGCTACGAGCGGGCCATGCGCGAGGCGCTGAGGTTTCGCTCGATCCCGTTTGAAGCTCCGTTCCTGACCCGCGAGGAAATCTATGCCGAGCGGCTCGACCGTTTTCGTTGACACCAACGTCCTGCTGTACGCCGTCGACGTGCGGCGGCCTGAGAAGCAGCAGCAGGCGCAGTCGTGGCTGCGCCAGTGCTGGCAAGGCAACCGGGGGCGCATCAGCACGCAAGTGCTGCATGAGATGTTCGCCAACGTGAGGCGCGTGGCGCCTTCGCTGTCGGTGGACGACGTGCGCCGCGTGGTGCGGGATTACCGCGCCTGGGCGCCGCTGACCGTCGACGAGGAAACAGTGGATCTCGCCTGGGACCTGCAGGACCGCTTCTCCTTCAGCTACTGGGACGCCCTGATGGTCGCCGCCGCCCAGCAGCAGGGCTGCGCCATCTTGCTCACCGAAGACCTGCAGCACGACCAGCGCATCGACCAGCTGCGCATCGTCAACCCCTTTCTCGTCGGCCCGGAAGTGCTCGACGCCCCCACGCCATGAACGACGCCCTGACCGCCACGATGCAGCGTGTGATCCGCCGTGACATCCAGGACATGCACGCCTATGCCGTGCAGCCCAGCGCCGGCTTCGTCAAGCTGGACACGATGGAGAACCCGTACCGCCTGCCGGTGCACCTGCAGCGTGCGCTGGCCGAGCGCCTGGGCGCGGTGGCGATCAACCGCTACCCGGCCGAGCGCAACGAGGACCTGCGCCTGGCGCTCAAGCGCTTCGCCGACGTGCCGGCCGACTGCGAGCTGATGCTGGGCAACGGCAGCGACGAATTGATCAGCCTGCTGGCCCTGGCGTGTGACCTGCCGGGCGCGGTGTTCATGGCGCCGCTGCCGGGCTTCGTGATGTACGCCATGTCGGCGGCGCTGCAGGGCATCCGCTTCGTCGGCGTGCCGCTGACGGCCGATTTCGAGCTCGACGAGCCGGCGATGCTGGCCGCCATCGCGCGCGACAAACCGGCCCTGCTGTACCTGGCCTATCCGAACAACCCGACTGCCAACCTGTGGGATGCAGGCACCATCGAGCGCTGCATCCGCGCCGTGGGCGAGGTCGGTGGCCTGGTGGTGATGGACGAGGCCTACCAGCCGTTTGCGTCGCGTGATTCCATGGCCTGGCTGCGCACCTACCCGCATGTGCTGGTGATGCGCACGATGAGCAAGTTCGGCCTGGCTGGCGTGCGCATCGGCTACCTGATCGGCCGGAGCGTCTTGATCGGCGAACTCGACAAGCTGCGCCCGCCGTTCAACGTCAGCGTGCTCAATGCCGAGGCCGGGCTGTTCGCCATCGAGCATGCCGGCGAATACGCCGGCCAGGCCGAGGCCATCCGCAGCGAGCGCGACGCGCTGCAGGCCAGGCTGGCCGTGCTGCCTGGCGTGCGGCCCTATCCCAGCCAGGCCAACATGATCCTCACCCGCGTGCCCGACGCCGCCCGCGCCTTTGCCGGGATGAAGGCACGTGGTGTGCTTGTCAAGAACGTCTCGGCCCTGCATCCGCTGCTGGCCAACTGCCTGCGGCTGACCGTGGGCACGCCGGACGAGAACGTGCAGATGCTCGCGGCGCTCACCGCCGCCCTCAACGATTGACCACCACCATGGCCGACCGCACCGCCCAAGTCGAACGCAACACCAACGAGACGAAGATCCGCGTCGCCATCAACCTCGATGGCAGCGGCAAGAGCAGGCTCGCCACCGGCATCGGCTTCTTCGACCACATGCTCGACCAGATCGCCCGCCACGGCCTGATCGACCTGGACATCCAGTGCGAGGGCGACCTGCACATCGACGGCCACCACACGGTCGAGGACGTGGGCATCACCCTGGGCCAGGCCGTGGCTTTGGCCGTGGGCGACAAGACCGGCATCACCCGCTACGGCCACAGCTACGTGCCGCTCGATGAAGCGCTGTCGCGGGTGGTGGTCGATTTCTCCGGCCGCCCGGGGCTGCACCAGCACATTCCGTTCACCAGCGGCATGGTCGGCACGCTGGACACCCAGCTGGTCTACGAGTTCTTCCAGGGCTTCGTGAACCACGCGCTGTGCACGCTGCACATCGACAACCTCAAGGGCGTCAACGCGCACCACCAGGCCGAGACCGTGTTCAAGGCCTTCGGTCGCGCGCTGCGCATGGCACTGACGCCCGATCCGCGCTCGGCGGGCGTGATCCCGTCGACGAAGGGCAGCCTGTGAGCAAGACAGTTGCGGTGGTCGACTACGGCATGGGCAACCTGCGCTCGGTGTCGCAGGCGGTGATGCATGTGGCGGCTGATTCCGGGTACGCCGTCATCGTCACCCAGCGCCCCGACGAAGTGCGCGCCGCCGAACGCATCGTGCTCCCCGGCCAGGGCGCCATGCGCGACTGCATGCGCGAGCTGCACGACAGCGGCCTGAAGGAGGCCGTGCTCGAAGCCGCCGCCACCAAGCCGCTGATGGGCGTGTGCGTGGGCATGCAGATGCTGCTGGACCACAGCGAGGAGCAGGACACGCCGGGCCTGGGCCTGATCCCTGGCCGCGTGAAGCGCTTCCAGCTGGAAGGCCGCCTGCAGCCCGACGGCAGCCGCTACAAGGTGCCGCAGATGGGCTGGAACCAGGTCTTTGCGCAGACCCACGCCGGCAGTGCCCACGCGGTGTGGGCCGGTGTGCCCGACGGCAGCTGGTTCTACTTCGTGCACAGCTACTACACCGATCCGGCGGACGCGGCGCATAGCGCCGGCGTGGCCGACTATGGTGGCCGCTTTACCTGCGCTGTGGCGCGGGATAACATTTTTGCAACGCAGTTCCACCCCGAGAAAAGTGCCGACCAGGGCCTGGCCCTGTACCGCAACTTCCTCGCCTGGCAACCCTGACGCGGCCCGCGTCCGGCGCTCCGATTCCTCCCACCCTCGCACTGCTTCCAGCCATGCTGCTGATTCCCGCCATCGACCTGAAGGACGGCCACTGCGTTCGCCTGGAAAAGGGCGACATGAACGTCTCCACCACCTTCGGCGAGGACCCCGCGGCGATGGCCCGGCGCTGGCTGGACGCCGGCGCCCGGCGCCTGCACCTGGTCGACCTGAACGGCGCCTTCGCCGGCAAGCCGGTCAACGAGCCGGCGATCAAGGCCATCCTGCGCGAGGTCGGCGACAGCATTCCGGTGCAGCTGGGCGGCGGCATCCGCGACCTCGACACCATCGAGCGCTACCTCGACGACGGCATCAGCGACATCATCATCGGCACTGCCGCGGTCAAGAGTCCCGGCTTCCTGAAGGATGCCTGCAGTGCCTTCGGCGGCCACATCATCGTCGGCCTCGATGCCAAGGATGGCAAGGTCGCCACCGATGGCTGGAGCAAGTTGACGGGCCACGAGGTCATCGACCTGGCGAAGAAGTTCCAGGACTACGGCGTCAACGGCGTCATCTACACCGACATCGGCCGCGACGGCATGCTCACCGGCATCAACATCGATGCCACGGTGAAGCTGGCCCGTGCGCTCGCCATCCCGGTGATCGCCTCGGGCGGCCTGTCCGACATCGCCGACATCGAGCGCCTGTGCGCGGTCGAAGGCGAGGGCGTCGAGGGCGTGATCTGCGGGCGCAGCATCTACAGCGGTGCCCTCGACTTCACGGCGGCGCAGAAGCGCGCCGACGAACTGCTGGCCTGATGCCAGCCGCCGGCCGATCCGGCCGGCGGCGACGCGATCAGCCCACCTGGCGGCGGCGCGCCGCCCAACCCAACACACCCAGGCCGGCGAGCATCAGCGCGTAGGTCTGCGGTTCAGGCACCGCGGTGACGAAGGCGCGCAATTCGCCGCCACCGATGTAGCTGGTGTGAATGTTCAGGTAGGCCTTCTGCGACGCCAGGTTGCTGATGAGCCGCGCTTCAGCATCTGCGGGCGTGCCATTGGCCCCGCCCGGGCCGCTTGCCAGGCGGAACGCGGTGCCGTAGTTGCTGGCCACGGTCAGATCGATGACGGCCTCGTAGGTGCCGAATGTGCCTCCCAGTGGAAAGCCCGGCAGAAGGTTGGCTGGCTGTTGCGCCAGGGCGATGCCTGCCGTGCCTGTCGCCGGGGCCGCCGTACAGCAGTGGATGTGCGCGTTGTTGGCATTGCCCGTCAGCCCCGACCAACTGGCCTGGACCAGCAGCGTGTGGCCGTCCTCGTCGTATTCCAGCCGCAGCGTGCCGGTGCCGGTACCGGTTCGGGTCTGGCCCGAGACGACAGCCGTTTCCGGAAGAAACACGCCTTCGAAGACGGTGAGATGCGCCTGGGCAGCGCCGGCCAGCACTGACAGTGAAGCGATCAGCAACTTGTTCATTCGAGGCTCTCCTGGGTTGAAGGTGAGGCCGCGGACTGCGGCTCAGTCCGGATACGTCCGCAAGGGGGCTGCGCATCCATCCTGGGGCCTTTGAACTTGGGGCAGGGGGAACCCCGAGATAATCCTCCCATGCTCGCCAAACGCATCATTCCCTGCCTCGACGTCACCGGCGGCCGTGTCGTCAAGGGCGTCAACTTCGTCGAACTGCGTGATGCCGGTGATCCGGTGGAGATCGCTGCCCGCTACAACGAGCAGGGCGCCGACGAACTCACCTTCCTCGACATCACCGCCACCAGCGACGGCCGTGACCTGATCCTGCACATCATCGAGGCCGTGGCCTCGCAGGTGTTCATTCCGCTGACGGTGGGCGGCGGCGTGCGCACGGTGGCCGACGTGCGGCGCCTGCTCAATGCCGGGGCCGACAAGGTCAGCTTCAACTCGGCGGCCATCGCCAACCCACCGGTGATCCAGGAGGCCTCGGCCAAGTACGGTGCGCAGTGCATCGTGGTGGCCATCGACGCCAAGCGCCGGCACGGCGACGACCTGGCCGCACGCGGCCCGGGCTGGGACGTCTACAGCCACGGCGGGCGCAAGAACATGGGCCTGGATGCGGTGGCCTGGGCCACGCAGATGGCGCAGTTCGGCGCCGGCGAGATCCTGCTGACCAGCATGGACCGCGATGGCACCAAGATCGGCTTCGACCTGGAGCTGACCCGCGCGGTGAGCGACGCCGTGCCGGTGCCGGTGATCGCCTCGGGCGGCGTGGGCGCGCTGCAGCACCTGGCCGAAGGCATCCAGATCGGCGGCGCCGACGCGGTGCTGGCCGCCAGCATCTTCCACTATGGTGAGTTCACCGTCGGCCAGGCCAAGCAGGTGCTCGCCGAGCACGGCATCCCGGTGCGGCGATGAAGGCGCGCGCTGCGCCCGGTGCGCCGCACGAGGTGCGGCTGATCGGCGGCACCCTCAAGCGCAGCAAGCTGCCCGTGGCTGACCGACCCGGCCTGCGGCCCACGCCGGACCGCGTGCGCGAGACGCTGTTCAACTGGCTGGGCCAGGATCTGGCCGGCTGGCGTGTGCTCGATGCCTTTGCCGGCAGCGGCGCGCTGGGCTTCGAGGCGGCGTCGCGCGGCGCGGCCGAGGTGCTGCTGCTCGAACGCGACCCGGCCCTGGTGCGCAGCCTGCAGTCGAGTCAGGTGCGCTTGAAGGCCGAGCGGCTGCGTGTCGAGCAGGCCGACGCCGTGGCCTGGATGGCGCGCTGCGGGCCTGGCCAGTTCGACCTGGTGCTGCTGGATCCGCCCTTCGACGCTGGCCTGCAGGCACCGGCCCTGACTGCTGCGGCGCCGCTGTTGGGGTCCGGCGGCCTGCTGTACCTGGAGTCGCCGGCGGCGCTGGCTCCGGAGGCGGTGCCGCTCGAATTTGCGCTTTTGCGACAAGGCCGTGCCGGAGCGGTGCACTATCATTTGCTGCGCCGCAACACCTGAGCCGCCATGCACAGCAATGGCAGCCGATGCACAGGAGACACCCCGTGACCCAGGCCAAGTTCATCACCGCCGTCTACCCCGGCACCTTCGACCCGATGACGCTCGGGCACGAGGACCTGATGGCCCGCTCGTCGCGGCTGTTCGACAAGCTGATCCTGGCGGTGGCGGCCGGTCACCACAAGCGCACCATGTTCACCATCGCCGAGCGGCTGGACAGCGCCCGCGAGATCGCCGCGTCCTACGGCAACATCGAGGTGATCCCCTTCCGCGGCCTGCTGCGCGACTTCGTCGTCGGCAACAACGGCAACGTGGTGATCCGCGGCCTGCGGGCGGTCAGCGACTTCGACTATGAGTTCCAGATGGCCGGCATGAACCGCCAGCTGATGCCCGACGTGGAGACGCTGTTCCTCACGCCCAGCGACCAGTACCAGTTCGTCAGCAGCACCTTCGTGCGCGAGATTGCCACCCTGGGCGGTGATGTCTCGAAGTTCGTGGCACCGTCGGTGCTGGCGCGGCTGAAGGAGCGTGTGGCCCGGCCCGCCGCGGAGGAATGACCTGATGGCCCTGATGATCACCGACGAGTGCATCAACTGCGACGTCTGCGAGCCCGAGTGCCCGAACCAGGCGATCGCGATGGGCGCCGAGTTCTACACCATCGACCCGAACCGCTGCACCGAATGTGTCGGTCACTTCGACGAGCCGCAGTGCGTGCAGGTGTGCCCGGTGGCCTGCATCCCGGTCAACCCTGAGCGGGTCGAGAGCAAGGACCAGCTCTGGTCCAAGTACCGCGTTCTGATTGCCGCGGCAGCCTGAGGCTTCAGGCCGCCTTCGCCGGATGCGGCGTGCGCTTCGGTTTGTTTTTTTTCTTCGCGTCGCGCTCGGCCTTGGCCTTCTCGCGGGCGGCCAGCGCTTCGGCTTTCGCAAGGTCGGCCTGACTGGGCCCGATCTGGCCGGCACGCTGGCCGACCGCGGCGCCGTCGCGCGCCCGGCGTTCCGCAGCGAGTTCGTCAGCCAGCCGCGCATCCTGAACCTTCACCGCCTGCGCCTGGCGGCGCTGCTCGTCAGTGCGGCTGTCGTCCACCGCCACCGGCTTGCCGCCCGGGCAGGGCGTGGTGCCGTAGCTGTCGCCGCAGCGGTAGACGCGCGGCGCCGGGTCGGGTGACTGGGCCTGGGCCGCGCCGGCCAGCAGCAGCGCCATCGCGGCAATGACCAGGCTGAAGGCGTGGAGGCGCTGGCGTGTCATGGTGACGGCTCCTGCGTGGCTGGAGGTGCGGGTGGTGCGGTGGCGCCTGCTGCCGCCGGCTCGGGCCGGCGCGGCGGCTTGGGCCGCTGCGGGCCGGCGTGGATCCGGGCCGTGGCCGACTTGAAGTCGCCGGCCAGCAACTGCGGCAGAGCGGCCACTGAATCGGCCACGCACTTCTCGATGGCCAGGCGCTCGTCCAGCGGCGGCTTGCGCAGCACCCAGTTCGCCACCTCATGGCGCGCGCCGGGGTGGCCGATGCCGATGCGCAGGCGCCAGAAGTCGGGCGAGCCGAGTTGGGCGAGGATGTCCTTCAGCCCGTTGTGACCGGCTGCGCCGCCGCCCTGCTTGAGCTTCATCTGGCCGGGCGCCAGGTCGAGCTCGTCGTGCACCACCAGGATCTCGGCCGGTGCGATCTTGAAGAAGCGCGCCAGCGGCGCCACCGACTGGCCCGAGAGGTTCATGTAGGTCATCGGCTGCAGCAGCCAGACAGGCCCCTCGCTGCGGTTGATGCGCGCCACCGTGCCCTTGTAGTTGCGGTCGAAGGCCAGCACGCCGCCGAGCTGGCGCACCGCCGCATCCACCCACCAGAAGCCGGCGTTATGCCGCGTGTCTTCGTATTCAGGACCCGGATTGCCCAGGCCGACGATCAGTCGAATCATGGTCTGGATTATCCGAGGGGACGCAGCGCCGCCCGGGCGCCCTCGGCCAGCGCCCGGCCCACGCGGTCGAGCACACCGGCGCGCAGCGGGTTGTCGGGCAAGGGTGCGGCCAGGTCACTGTCGCCGCTGCCGCCCAGCTTCCACTGATGCCAGTGCAGCCGCACGTCCACATGCACCTCGGGGTGCAGGGCCAGCAGCGCGCCGCTGGCCAGGCCGGACGCGGCCATCAGCTCGGGCACGACGGCGATGCCCCAGCCCATCACCGCGGCGCGGGTCTGGGCTTCGGTCGACGGCACATGGCGCTCCACCAGGCGGGGTTGTCCGATGCCGAAGGCCTGGCCGACCCAGACGGCGTGGTTGTCGTCCTTGCGGTTGAACACCAGCCAGGGCAGCCTGGCGAAGTTGCCGCGGTGCAGGCCCTGTGGCAGCGCCTGGGCGATGAAGGCCGGGCTGGCGACCGCCACATAGCGCATGCTGCCCAGCGGCGTGGCGCTGCAGCCGCGCAACGCCTCGGCCACGGTGCTGACGCAGCCCAGCACCGTGCCTTCGCGCAGGCTCTCGTGCGTGAAGTCCTGGTCATCGACGATCAGCTCCAGGCCGAAGCCCTCGGCCAGGCCCGCCTGCACCACCGGCTGCAGCGCCGGCAGCACCCAGGTGGCCAGGCTGTCGGCGTTGACGGCGATCGGCAGGCGCTCGTCCTGCAGGCCGGTGGCGCCCAGCTCGCGGGCGATGTCGGCGCGCATGGCCTGCATCTGGCGGGCATAGCGCAGCAGCAGCTTGCCGGGCTCGGTCAGGCGCAGCGGGCGCGAGCGCACCACCAGCAGCCGGCCCAGGCCGGTCTCCAGGGCACGCAGCCGCTGCGACACCGCCGACTGCGTGATCGACAGCCGCTGCGCCGCACGCTCGAAGCTGCCGGCGTCGGCCAGTGCGGCCAGGCAGTCCAGGGCGGCAGGGTCGAAGGCGTTCATCGTGGGGCCACTGTAAAGGGCAGGCGCCAATGACAAGGCCCCTCCGAGGAGGGGCCTGCATGGGGGAGAAGCGGGACGGCGGCACGGTGCCGCCGGCACGTCACTTCTTGGCGGCCTTCTTGGCGGCAGCCTTCTTCGCCGGCACGGCGGCCGGGGCCGGGGCGGCCTCTTCCTCGATCTTCGGCGGCACGGCGGCCACGATCACCGGGTTCACCTTGCCGTGGCGCACGAACTTGATGCCCTCGGGGTAGACCAGGTCGGTGGCGTGCAGCGACTGGCCCTTGACCAGGCCGCTCAGGTCGACGGCGATGAACTCGGGCAGGGCGGTGGCCAGGCACTCGATCTCGACTTCGGTCGAGACGTGGTTGACCAGGCACTTGTCGGTCTTCACCGCCACCGAGTCGGCTTCGCCGGATAAGTGCAGCGGTACCTTCTTGCGCAGCTTGGTGGTCTCGTCCACGCGCTGGAAGTCCACGTGCAGCACCTGCTGCTTCCAGGGGTGCATCTGGAAGTCGCGCAGCAGCACCTTCTGGGTGGCGCCGTTCAGGTCCATCTCGAGGATGGAGCTGTGGAAGGCTTCCTTCTTCAGCGCGAAGTACAGCGCGTTGTGGTCCAGCTCGATCATGGCGGGGGTGCCGGCGCCGAAGACGATGCCGGGCACCTTGCCGCCCATGCGCAGGCGGCGGCTCGCTCCGGTCCCCTGCAGATTGCGCTCGAAAGCGGTGAATTTCATGGTTGCTCCATGTGTGGGGCCCGCGACCAGGCCACCGGGGTGAAGGCGAGGCCACGACGGCCACGCCGGAAAAACTGGGGTCCGGCGACGCTCAGAAGTTGGCGTTCTGCTCGGCGAACAGCGAGGTGACCGATTCGCCGTCAGAGATGCGGCGGATGGTCTCGGCGAACAGGAACGCCACCGACAGCTGGCGGATCTTCTTGCACGAGCGGGCCGGCTCGGTCAGCGGGATGGTGTTGGTGATCACCACCTCGTCGAGCTGGCTGTTGGCGATGCGCTCGACCGCCGGACCCGACAGGATCGGGTGCGTGCAGTAGGCGAACACGCGCTTGGCGCCGCGCTCCTTCAGCACCTCGGCCGCCTTCACCAGGGTGCCGGCGGTGTCGATCATGTCGTCCATGATCACGCAGTTGCGGCCGTCGATCTCGCCGATGACGTGCATCACCTCGGACACATTGGCCTTGGGCCGCCGCTTGTCGATGATGGCCAGGTCGCAGCCCATCTGCTTGGCCAGCGCCCGGGCACGCACCACGCCGCCGACGTCGGGCGAGACCACCACCAGGTCGGGATAGGCCTTGCTCTTCAGGTCCGACAGCAGCACCGGGCTGGCGTAGATGTTGTCGACCGGGATGTCGAAGAAGCCCTGTATCTGGTCGGCGTGCAGGTCCATCGTCAGCACGCGCTCGACGCCCACGGTCTCCAGCAGGTTGGCCACCACCTTGGCCGAGATCGGCACGCGCATCGAGCGCGGGCGGCGGTCCTGGCGGGCGTAGCCGTAGTAGGGGATCACGGCGGTGATGCGGCGCGCGCTGGCGCGCTTCAACGCATCGACCATGATCAGCAGCTCCATCAGGTTCTCGTTGGTCGGCGCGCAGGTGCTTTGCACCACGAAGACGTCGCGGGCGCGCACGTTCTGGTGCAGCTCGACCGTGACTTCACCGTCGGAGAACCGGCCCACCGTCGCCTTGCCCAGCTCGACGCCGAGGCTGGTGGCCATTTCCTGGGCCAGGGCAGGATTGGCGTTGCCGGTGAACAGCACGGTGTTGAACAGCACGGTACGTTCTCCGTCAGGCCTGGTGCAGCGCAAAGCTGGGGTGGGATGCTGGATCTGAAGATGTTTGGCAGGGGAGGAAGGACTCGAACCCTCGCATGTCGGAATCAAAATCCGATGCCTTGACCAACTTGGCGACTCCCCTACACAGGACCCGGCCTGCGCCGAACCCCAACAACTTTCTCAGCCGGTCCAGTCCACGAGCGGGTGCTGGGCCAAACTGCGGCACATCCGTCCGATCCAGCCGACTGGAAGCGATTCCAGCCTGTTGGCCGCCGCGGGTTGGTCCGCGGCCTGAACATCGGTGCCGATTCTCGCGAACACTGCACTGCCGGAACCCGACATGCGGCTGTTGCCGAAGCGGGCTTCCAACCACCGGGCGACTTGCGTCACGTCGGGGCAGCTGGCTTCAGCCGGGGCCTGCAGGTCATTGCGACCAAACCCTGCTGACAACCGCGCTGCGAGCTGGGTGTCTGCGAGAAAGCTCATGACTATAGCAGGTTCTGTGTCGCGTACCAACAGGGGGCTGCCAAAAATCGCTGTGGTGGCGATGGCCGGTTCGGGCTTGACCACGGCATAACACTGCCGCGGCAGGGCGCCGGCAGGCAGCGGATGCAGCTGTTCGCCGATGCCCTCGACGAAGGCGTTGTGTCCGCCGACGAAGAACGGCACGTCGGCGCCCAGGGTGATGGCGATCGCCTGCAGGCGATCACGCGGCCAGTGCAGGCCCCACAACCGGTTCAACGCCAGCAGGACGCTGGCCGCGTCCGAGCTGCCACCGCCCAGACCGGCGCCCCAGGGCACGCGCTTCATCACCGAGATGTCGGCGCCCAGCGCCGTCCCGCTGGCCTGCTGCAAGGCACGGGCGGCGCGCAGGCTCAGGTCGTCGGCCGGCAGGGCCGGGCCCAGGTCGTGGCGCTGCAGGCGACCATCGCTGCGGCGTTCGAAGTGCAGGGTGTCGCACCAGTCGATCAGCACGAAGACCGACTGCAGTAGGTGGTAGCCGTCGGCCCGCCGTCCGGTGACATGCAGGAACAGGTTCAGCTTGGCCGGGGCCGGCACGTCGTACAGCGCGGCGATGCTCATCGGCCGCCGCCTTCCACCCGCGCCCGCACCGTGACCACCGGCGGCGCCAGCCGCACGGCGTCGAGCAGACCGTCGCCCCAGCGCGCCAGGTCGATGCGCCAGCCCAGCTGCTCGAAGCCCGTGCCGCCGTCGCTGCGCGGCTGCGACGGCGCGCCGGCCCAGGCACGGCCATGCAGCCAGTCGAAGAATGCCGCCATCGGCAGCGCCTCGCCCAGCGCCGCCTGACCCAGGCTGTCGAGGTCGGGGTGGCGCTGGGTGGCGCCGCCACTCATCAGCAGCGCCTCGCCGGGTTGCCAGGTGGCCTGTGCGGCGCTGGTGCCCAGCGGGCCGGTCAGCAGCAGGCTGCCGCGCTCGGCCGTGCCGGCCAGCTCGAAGCCGGCGCTGACCGACTTGTCGGGCTGGCCATCGACGCGCACCGACAGCCGGCCGCTGAGCAGCGGCGTGGTCGACGGCGGTGCACTGGCGCAGCCGGCCAGCACGGCGGCAGCCAGCAGAGCGCCCAGCCGGGCGCGGACCCCGGGCCGACCGCTCAAAGGCCGACCTTCAGCCGCGCCAGCGTCTCGCGCAGCACCTCGTTGCCGGCGTCACGGCCGCGGGCGTCCTGCCAGATGCGGCGCGCTTCGTCGCGCTG
>Ga0116181_1001083_pt1 | contig 23998 bp, 19 predicted proteins | sample AD_UKC075_MetaG_FD_89752 | JGI IMG/M metagenome (GOLD analysis project Ga0116181, IMG submission 89752) | Active sludge microbial communities of municipal wastewater-treating anaerobic digesters from USA - AD_UKC075_MetaG | ecosystem: Engineered > Bioreactor > Anaerobic > Digestate | place: USA... | reverse complement strand
GTGCCGGTACGCTCGAACAGGAAACGCAGCCGCTCGCTGCTTTCCATCAGGGCCTGGGTGCGCTGTGCAACCCGCTGTTCCAGCTCGAGATTGATCGCAGCCAATTCGCGATCGGTGCGCCGCGCCTGGCACAGGGTGCGCGCCATCTGGAAAATTTCATCACGGGTGAAGGGCTTGCGCAGCAGCACCGTGTGGTGGCCGAGGGTGTCCTGAATCTCGTCTACCCTGCAATCGGTAAAGGCGGTGACGATGACCACGTAAATGCCGTAGTCGAATTGGCGCAGGCGGCGCGCAGTCTCCAGGCCATCCCAACCCGGCGGCATGCGCATGTCGAGGAATACCACATCGAATGGCGCCGCCTCGGCCAGTGCCGCCTCGGCCAGTGCCAGCCCGATCTGGCCCTGCTGGGCGGTAGCCAGTTCAAAGCCTTCGCCGCGGCTAGGGGTGTTCAGCCCGGCCAGCGCCAGCAGCGCATCGCTCTCGTAGACTTGTGTGTGCAGGATGCTGCGATAGGTATCGAGCACGCCCTGATCATCATCAATTGCCAGTACCTTGCCGAGCATGACGCAAACGTCCTTATGCTACCTCGCGCTGGGCGAGGTCCAGGCTGCAGAAAGGATCGCGCGGATCATGGCGCTATCGATTTCGATAAACCGATGGCCAAACCGTAGGCGGTCGCTGCCCACATCTGCTTGCGTGGAGACGATGTCGAGACTGTCTTGGGATATATCGGAGAAGGGGGGGTGGGCGCCATGTCTGCGTACCTCGATATCGCCACGATCTGGAGTCGGGGTCTGAAAGAGGATACATCATAGCGCCGATAGCAGACTGCTGGCGACTTCGACCAGCGAACCAGCGAACCAGCGAACCAGCGAACCAGCGAACCAGCGAACCAGCGAACCAGCGAACCAGCGAACCAGCGAACCAGCGAACCAGCGAACCAGCGGCCAGTGTGGCCTAGATGTGCAGCGTCAGGCTGGCCAAGCTTGCACCCAGCAGAATACCGGCCAGCACATCGCTCGGATAATGCAGCCCGAGCACCAGCCGCGACAGTGCCACCAATACGGTGAACGGCAGCACCAGCCAGGCCAGCGCCGGATAGTAGTACACGGCGATGATGCTGAACGATACCGCATGCAGGGTATGCCCAGAGGGGAAGCTGTATTCATCCAGCGGGGCCACTGAGGCGCGGATATGGTCGTGACGGGCGCAGGGCCGTGGCCGGGTGGTGCGGGCCTTGAGCCATTTATACAGAATCAGGGACAGCGCACCGACCAGCAGCATCCGCCCGACCACCGGCAGCGCCGCCGTTCCCTGCACCAGCAGCAGCGCCAGCATCAGCGTGTACCAGAACACGCCATCGCCCAGCCGGCTGACCAGCGCAAACAGGCGCTCCAGCTCGCGCCGGTGACTGGCGCGATTGAAGTGCAGGCACCAGACGATATCGAGTTCCGCCAGCCGCCGCAGTGGTGCGATTTCAAGCACTCGATGCATGTTCGATCTCCTCGCGGACCGGTTGCAGATACCAGCGTTCCAGTTGCTCATGGATACGCTCCCAGTCAAACGCCATGACTGCCTGCCGGGCGGCCTGTCCCAGGGCGTGGATCAGCTCGGGGCGCTCGCCCAGATAGCGGGCAGCGGCAATGAAGCCGGCCGGGTCAGCGCAGTCCACCAGCCAGCCGTCCTGACCGTGACGGATGTGGTGACGGGCAGCGGCATAGTCGAAGGCCACCACCGCCAGCCCGCTGGCCATCGCTTCCAGCGTGACGTTGCCAAAGGTCTCGGTCAGGCTCGGAAACAGGAACAGATCGGCGGAGGCGTAATGCGCGGCCAGATCGGCACCGGTGCGCATGCCGGCAAAGAGAATGTCGGGATGCCGGGTGCGCAGCCGCGCCGCCAGCGGCCCATCGCCAACCAGCACCAGCCGCGCCGTTGGCCGGTGCTGGCGCAGCGCGGCGTAGGCATCCAGCACCAGTTGCAGGTTCTTTTCCGCCGCCAGCCGCCCCACCGATAGCACCACGGGATCATCCGCACCGGCGCCCCAGGCCCGACGCAGGGCCTGATCACGGCGTTGTGGCGTAAACAGCGCAGTGTCGATGCCGCGTCCCAGCACGCGCACCCGCTGAAAACCCAGCGTGCGCAGTTCATCAGCAAGCTGTCCGGTCGGAACCAGGGTGCAGTCGGCGCGGTTATGGAAGCGGCGCAGATAGGCGATGATCGCTTGTGCCAGCAGCCCGGCCCGGTAGTGGCGGCTATAGCCGTGAAAGTTGGTGTGGAAGTCGGAGAACACCCGCAGGCCCAGCCGGCGGGCCACGTGCAGCGCCGAACGGCTCAGCGGTCCTTCGGTGACCAGGTGCACGATGTCCGGCGGCGTTTGCCGCCAGCGTGTCAACAGGTGCCGCCCGGCGGGCAGGCCCAGGCGCAGTTGCGGATAAAACGGCAGCGGTACGCCCGGCAGCGGCACCACGTCCAGACGACCCGCCTTGTGCGCCACATCGCGACCGTGCTGGCGGGGTCGCACCACCTGCACCGCATGGCCGCGCGCCAGCAGTCCATCAACCATCTGGCCAATGGTCATGGCCACGCCGTTGATTTCAGGCGGATAGGTTTCGGTGACCACGCTGATCCGCAAGCGCTGGCCGGCGGATGCGTAGGGTAGCGAAGAGTTCGAGGCAGCAGGGATTGCGATCATGCCGGCACTATCGCCGGCGGATGCAAAATTATGATGAAAAACGCGTGATGATCACATGACAGGCCACTGCCGTTGCCAGAAACTCCACTCAGGCCCGGCCCGGTTCGATGGGGGGTTCAGCAGCGGTTTCAGTCGGGCTTTCCATCCACGCCCGGAAGCGGGTCAGCAGCCACAGCCCCGGCACGGTGGCGGCCATGCAGAACAGGAAGAATCCTTCCCAGCCCAGCCATTCGGCCAGATAACCGGTCGGCGTGTTGACGATCACCCGGGGCACGCCCATCAAGCTGCTGAGCAGGGCGTATTGGGTGGCGGTGAACTTGCGATTGGTCAGGGTAGCCATGAAGGCGACATAGGCCGTAGTGGCCATGCCGCTGAACAGGTTCTCGCTGCTGATTGCCAGCGCCAGCGCCGGCAGATTATGGCCAAGCCGGGCCAGGATCACGAAGCCGATCAGGCCGATTGCCTGCAAAATGCCAAAGGTCCACAGGGCGCGGTACAGGCCCATGCGCAGCATCAGCACACCACCGAGCAGCCCGCCAATCACCGTCGCCCAGAAGCCAAACAGTTTGACCACGGTGCCGATTTCGGTCTTGCTAAAGCCCAGATCCAGATAGAACGGCGTGGTCATCTGGCTGGACATCATCTCGCCGACCTTGTACAGCAGCACGAACAGCAGAATCAGCAGCGCATCCTGACGGGAAAAGTATTCGGCAAAGGGTTGCACGACTGCCTCGCGCAGGCTGCGCGGCGTGCCCACAGCCACCGGTGGCTCGACGCATAGCAGCGTGGTCAGCAGTCCAGGCAGCATTGCCAGGGCCATCACCGCGTACACCGCCGCGAACGGGATGAAATCGGCCAGGATCAGCCCGCCACCCGATGAGAGCAGCAGGCCGATCCGATAGCCGTTGACATACAGCGAGGCGCCCAGGCCCTGCTCGGCATCGCTCAGCGACTCGCGGCGATAGGCATCGATGACGATATCCTGCGAGGCTGAAAAGAATGCGACCAGGAATGCCGCTACGGTAACGCCGGGCAGGCTGATGAGCGGATCGGCCAGACCCAGCCCGGCGATGGCCGCGATCAGCGCAATCTGGATCAGCAGCAGCCAGCCGCGCCGCCGACCCATGCCGCCAATGGGCGCGAAGCGATCCAGCAGCGGCGCCCAGAGAAATTTCAGCGTGTAGGGCAGGCCGACCAGCGCGAACAGGCCAATGGTGCCCAGATCAACCCCGGCTTCCTTCAGCCAGGCCTGCAGCACCGAACCGGTCGCGAGCAGCAGCGGCAGGCCAGAGGAAAACCCCATCAGCAGCGCGGTGAGCATCCGCCCACTGCAGACCGTGCGCAGAATCCCGCGGCCAGCCTGAGCGAAGGTCTTAGAAGACATAGTCATAATCCAGGGTCAGCGGTGCATGATCGGAAAAGCGCTGGTCGCGGTAAATGGCAGCGGCGCGCACCGTGTCGGCCAGGCTGGGCGTAATCACCTGATAATCAATGCGCCAGCCGACATTCTTTTCCCAGGCGCGGCCCCGGTTCGACCACCAGGTGTACTGCTCGGGATCGGGATTGATGACCCGGAAGGCGTCCACCCAGCCCAGCGCACCGAACAGTTGATCCATCCAGGCCCGTTCTTCAGGCAGAAAGCCGGAGTGGTCGCGGTTGGCGCGCCAGTTCTTCAGGTCGATTTCCCGATGGGCGATGTTCCAGTCACCGCAGAGAATGCAATCGCGGCCACTGGCGCGCAGCGTTCGCAGTGGCTCAAGCAGTCGCGCCAGGAACTCGAACTTGACCGCCTGCCGTTCCGGACGCGATGAACCGGATGGCAGATACAGCGATACCACGCTGAGCGGGCCAAAGCGTGCTTCCAGCCAGCGCCCTTCGTGGTCACATTCCGGCCAGCCCAGCCCGGTCAGTACGGCATCCGGCTCCCGACGGGCATACAGCGCCACACCGCTATAACCCTTGCGCGCGGCATCGTGGTAGTAAACGTGGTAGCCAGCCGGGGCGTAGAGCGCAGCGGGCAACTGCTGTTCCTGGGCTTTGGTTTCCTGCAGACAGACCAGATCGGCGTTCTGCGTGTCCAGCCAGTCGAGAAAACCCTTGCGGACCGCAGCACGAATACCGTTGGCGTTGAAGGTGATGACCCGCATCGTGGTTCGTTTCAGTCCTGGTCGTGTTGAAATGAGGTATTCAAGCCCGGCTGGCAAAGCGGCTAGGCTATCATAACCCTGCTCAATCCCAACCCATCCCAGCCCGTGTTAACAGGGGGCCTCAGTACCATGCAGGACTATCAGCGGGAATTTCTCGATTTCGCCATCGGGCGCGGCGTGCTGCGCTTTGGTGAGTTCACTCTCAAGTCCGGGCGGGTCAGCCCGTATTTTTTCAATGCCGGCCTGTTCGACAGCGGCGCGGTGCTGGCGCGGCTGGGCTGCTATTACGCGGCGGCGATCACCGCCACTGCAATCCAGTTCGATACCCTGTTCGGTCCGGCCTACAAGGGGATTCCGCTGGTCACCGCAACCGCCATTGCCCTGGCCGAGCATGAGGATCGCGATACGCCCTGGTGCTTTAACCGTAAGGAAGTCAAGGATCACGGCGAGGGCGGGCAACTGGTCGGTGCGCCTTTGCGCGGCCGGGTGCTGATCATCGACGACGTGATCACTGCGGGTACCGCCGTGCGCGAAACGTTGAACCTGCTGGCCGAATACTGCGCGACTCCGGCGGGTGTGCTGATTGCCCTGGATCGTCAGGAACGGGGTCAGGGCGAACTGTCGGCAGTGCAGGAAGTGGAGCGCGCCTGTGGCATCAAGGTTACCGCCATCGTCACGCTGGATGATCTGCTGCAGTATCTGAGCGAGCGTCCGGAGTACGCAGCGCAGCGGGCGCTGATTCACGCCTATCGGGAACGCTACGGCATCACCGTAGCTTGAGATCCTGCCCCCTCCCGCAGTTGGGAGAGGGCAGGCACAGGCTGGGTCAGGCTGGGCTTCAGGTGATGAACGGCACCAGAATCAGCGACACCACCGACAGCAGCTTGATCAGGATATTCATGGCCGGGCCGCTGGTGTCCTTGAACGGATCGCCGACGGTATCACCGATCACCGCCGCCGCATGGGCATCGCCGCCCTTGCGTTCGCCGGCCAGTTCACCGCCCTCGATCGACTTCTTGGCGTTGTCCCAGGCGCCGCCGGCATTGGCCATCAGCAGAGCGAAGACCGTGCCGGTGAGCGTCGCGCCCAGCAGCATGCCGCCCAGCGCCGTCGGGCCAAAGAAAAAGCCGACGATCACCGGCGCGATCACCGCCATCAAGCCCGGAGCGATCATTTCGCGCAGCGCCGCGTCGGTGGAGATGGTCACGCAGCGCGCGGTATCCGGCTTGGCGGTGCCCTGCAGCAGACCGGGAATCTCGCGGAACTGACGGCGAATCTCGGTCACCATCTCCATGGCCGCCCGGCCTACTGAGCTCATGGTCATGGCCGCCGCCAGCAGCACCACGATGCCGCCCAGGAACACCCCGACCACCACCAGTGGATCAGTGATGTCCATGGCAATGGGCTTGCCCATGGCCAGTTCAACCGCCTGCTTGAAGGACACAAACAGCGCCAGCGCAGTCAGCGCCGCCGAGCCGATGGCAAAGCCCTTGCCGGTAGCGGCGGTGGTGTTGCCGATGGCATCCAGATGATCGGTGATCTTGCGCACCTCAGGCGGCTGATGCGACATCTCGGCGATGCCGCCGGCGTTATCGGAAATCGGCCCCGAGGCGTCGATGGTCATGGTCACGCCAGCCGTGGCCAGCATGCCGACCGCCGCCAGAGCGATGCCGTACTGACCGGCGGTCTGATGGGCGACGAAGATGGCGATGACGATGACCAGGATCGGCAGCGCGCAGCTTTCCAGACCCACCGCCAGACCGGTGATGATGTTGGTCGCCGGGCCGGTCTTGCAGGACTGGATGATTCGCGTCACGGGCTTGGATGAGGTGTAGTACCAGGCGGCGCGACCGATGGCGATACCGGCCAGATTGCCGATCAGGATGGCGGCGAACAGCGCCCAGCCATAGCCAAACAGCATCATCACGATCAGCGTCAGCAGCAGGAACAGACCCGCCGAGCTGAATTCAGCAATGGCCAGCGCCCGTTCCGGCCCGTATTTCTTGAAGGCCGACATGCTGTGGATGCCGACCAGTGAGCAGCCCAGACCAATGATGGCCAGCGTCAGCGGCAGCGCCAGCAGCATCGGCTTGGTGACGCCTGCGCCGAAATACTGAACGATCTCAGCGGCCTGTAGCGTTGCCGCCAGGGTGATGGCAGCGACCATCGCGCCGACATAGGATTCATAGATGTCCGCGCCCATGCCGGCGATGTCACCGACGTTATCGCCAACGTTGTCGGCGATCACGCCCGGGTTACGCGGGTCATCCTCGGGAATGCCGGCTTCCACCTTGCCGACCAGATCAGAGCCGACGTCAGCGGCTTTGGTGAAGATGCCACCGCCGACGCGGGCGAACAGGGCGATGGACGAAGCGCCCATTGAGAAGCCCCAGATCACCGACGCCGATTCGGGATGGATCGCGAATTCGGCCGCCATGCCGGTAAAGAATATGCCCAGGCCCATCAGGCCAAAGCTGGCCACCGCCAGACCCATGACCGCGCCACCGTTGAAGCCGACCAGCAGCGCCTCGCCAGCCCCCTGCTCGCGCGCAGCAGCGGTCACCCGGATATTTGCCTTGGTTGCGGCCTTCATGCCGACCAGTCCGGCCAGCGCCGAGGTCAGCGCGCCGGTCAGGAAGGCGATGGCGGTGCCGGGGCCCTGGTGCTCCGACACGAACAGCAGAGTCGCGACTACCAGGGCGAAAATGCCGATCTTGGTGTACTGGGCGCGCAGGTAGGTCATGGCGCCCAGGTGGATTTCATCGCCAATCGCGATCATCCGCGCATCCCCGCCGGGCCGGCGCACGATCGATTTGTAGAGCATCGCGGCTACCACCAGTCCAAACAGGCCGGCGACTAGCGATAGGATTCCAACAATCATAAAGTTCCCCCACGGTTTACAGGAAATTGGCCCGCCGCGCTGCGCGGTGGCCAAGCGTGGTCAATAATGGATCAGGTTGCCACCGGCCCGGCCCTTATGATCCCCCGGTCCGGGGCGGCGGCTATCATCACCAGAACCACCGACATAACCCTAGCGGGAGAACACCAAAAATGAAATGCAAACACTACATGATGTCCGCGCCCACCGCCGTGCTCGACACCGCGCCGCTTTCGGAAGCGGTGGCCATCATGGTCCGCAAGCACATGCAGGATCTGATGGTGGTCAACGAGGCCGGCGAGTTCATCGGTACCATTACCTCCTTCGTGCTCAGCAAGATCCTGACCCCGACCGAGCCACAAAGCGCCGAGGATGCCGAGCGTGAAACCGCCGAGGATGTCGATAACCGCCTGATTCCGCACCTGCACCGCAAGGTGGTCGAATTCGTCGATCACGCCCACCCGGTGGTCGATCCGGAGGCGCCGCTGTCCGAGGCGCTGCACCTGTTCGCCGCCGGCTATTTGCGGCTGCCGGTGGTCGATGCCGATCGCAAGCTGGTCGGCGCGCTGTCCTCGCTGACCATTCTGCGCCGTTTCCGCTTCTAGATTGTCGCGCGGCCGGGTTCAGGCACTCATTGGATCCGGCCGGTGGTAACTTGTCGGCGGCGCGCCGGTCTGAGCAGAAATTACCGTTTCCGTTTCCGGGAGTGCTGCCATGCTGATCAAGAAACCGGCCGATATTCGTCCCTCCGAAATCACGCCACCGGCGCTGTATGCGCAGCGGCGCGCATTCATCAAGGGCACTGCGGCGCTGGCCGGGACGATTCTGCTTGGTCCCGGACCTGGCCACGCGGCCGACGATGATCTCAAGCCGACGCCCTACAAGGACATTACCTCCTACAACAATTTCTATGAATTTGGCGCCAGCAAGACCGATCCGGCTGAACATGCCGGACGCCTGAAAACCCGGCCGTGGACGGTGACCGTGGAGGGGCATTGCGAAAAGCCCGGCCAATATGCGCTGGAGGATATCCTGGCACCGCACACCGCCGAGGAGCGCATCTACCGCCTGCGCTGCGTCGAGGCCTGGTCGATGGTGGTGCCGTGGCTGGGCATTCCGCTGGGAAAAATCCTGCCGCGCTTCCAGCCCACCGCCAGCGCCAAGTATGTCGAATTCACCACCCTGCTTGATCCGGCGCAGATGCCCGGACAAAAGACCCGGCTGCTGGATTGGCCCTATGTCGAGGGGCTGCGCATGGATGAAGCGCTGCATCCTTTGACCCTGCTCGCTACCGGACTATATGGCAAGGAACTGCCGAATCAGAATGGGGCGCCGCTGCGTCTGGTGGTGCCGTGGAAATATGGTTTCAAGAGCATCAAGTCGATCGTAAAAATCCGCTTCAGCGAGCAGATGCCGCGCACCAGTTGGGCGGGCGAGAATCCAGCCGAGTACGGTTTTTACGCCAACGTGAATCCAGAGGTCGATCACCCGCGCTGGAGCCAGCGCAAGGAGCGGCGTGTTGGCGAATTCTTCCGCCGTGATACCCTGCCCTTCAACGGCTATGCCGCCGAGGTAGCCGGGCTGTATACCGGCATGGATCTGCACCGCTTTTTCTAGGGAGACCTGCTCATTGAATGATCGCCCCCATCTGAATATGCCCGGATCGGAATATAGCCTGCGCGAGGAGATCGCCCACGCTATCACCCACGGCATCGGCATTCTGCTCAGCATCGCCGGGCTGGCGATACTGGTGGCCTTCGCGGCCATTTACGGCGATGCCTGGCACGTTGTCAGTTGCAGCATCTACGGCGCGACCCTGATCGTGCTGTATACCGCGTCAACGCTGTACCACGGCATTCCCTCGCCACGGGCCAAGCCGCTGCTGCAACGCCTCGACCATGCGGCGATTTTCCTGCTGATCGCCGGCACCTACACGCCGTTTACCCTGGTCAGCCTGCGCGGCAGCTGGGGCTGGACCCTGTTCGGGCTGGTGTGGGGCATTGCCATTGTTGGCATGGTGCTGGAACTGGCGGTGCGCCGCCCCATCAAGGGGCTGTCGATGGGACTGTATCTGGGCATGGGCTGGCTGATCGTGGTCGCCATCAAACCGATGCTGGCGCAGGTCGCGCCCGGCGGGCTGGTGCTGCTGCTGGCCGGTGGCCTGGCCTATACGCTGGGGGTGATTTTCTATGTGCGCAAGCAGATAGCCTATCACCACGCCATTTGGCACCTGTTCGTGCTGGCCGGCAGCATTCTGCATTTCATGTCGGTGCTGTTCTACGTCATTCCCAGTGCTCAGCCCCCGGTGGCCGGCTAGGGTCTTCAACGCGCCGTGAAGCGGATATCGCCATACCAGGCGCTGGCAGTCTGCCCGCTGCTGTCGCTGTCGGTCATCAGCGCCACGGCATCGAGGGCATCGATGTCTTCACCGAACAGGCGGCGAAAGTCAGCGCGCACGTCGCGTTTTTCCTCGACCCAGCGCCCCGCCTCAGTGGTACCGGAGCGCAGCGCCATCATGCGCACATTGTCGGTATAAGCACTGTTCCAGGTGGCGCCGACTGGCTGATTGCTCGACCAGACATAGACCAGCGAGCGGGTTTTCCAGAACGCCGCGCCACCTGATACCACCACATAGACCCGCGCCGGATAATCGTCACCGGCCTTCTGGCGCTCGTCGATATCGCCCAGCACCCGATCCACCCGCCAGGACCAGTTCAGCCACGGCGTGCGGTTCAGATCAATGCGGATTTCCCGATACAACCCCGAGGCAGTGCCGCGACTGTCAGCGAACAGTGCTGGCTGGCCGCCGCGACTGTCGAAACTGTAGCGGGTTTCGCCCTTGAATACCTTCTCCTGCCAATCCTGCCGATCCGCAGCGGAAAAGTGGCCGACCATCAGGGCCGGGGTATCGGTTGCCATGGCAGCATTTGCTGCCAGTGCCAGCAGCACGATTCCGGTCAATCTGCTCAAGAGACCTTGCATGTCTGTTGTCTCCGCGAAGAGGTCAGTTGTGGTAAGGGCCGGGATGCCGCCGGCTGTGCACCGGGACCCTTGATAATCATCCGGGTTGCCCGCATCTAAACTCGCAAATCCCTTTTGCCAGCCCAGTGAGCGACCATGAGCGACTCTGAAGCCGAAGCCATTGAAGCGGAAATCGTGCGCGAAGATGATGACAGTTCCGGGAGCGCCGCGAACAACAACACCATCGTTGCCGCCGCCGACGTTCTGCCGACGACCTTGTACCTGCTGCCCCTGTCTGAACGGCCGTTCTTCCCAGCCCAGGCGCTGCCGCTGCTGCTCGCCGAGGAGCCGTGGCTGCCGACCATCGAGGCCGCCGCCAACCGCGAGCAGCGCGTGATCGGCCTGGTGCTGGTCAAGCCCGATAGTGCCGAGAAGGCCCATCATCCCGATGATTTTTATCCGATCGGCACGGTAGCGCGCATGCATCAGTTGGCGCGCAGCGAAGGCCGCCTGCAATTCATCGCCCAGGGCCTGAAGCGTTTTCGCATTGACCGCTGGCTATCCACTGAGCCGCCCTATCACGTCCATGTGGAATATCTCAACGATGAAAGTGACCAGGCCGGACCCGATGAGTTGCGCGCCTATTCGCTGGCGGTGATCAATACCCTCAAGGAACTGATCCCGCTCAATCCGCTGTATTCCGAGGAACTGAAATTCTTCCTCAACCGCTTCAATACCCACGATCCCTCGCCGCTGGCCGATTTCGCCGCCAGCCTGACCACGGCGAGCAAGGAGGAACTGCAGGAGATTCTGGCCACCGCGCCGATTCTGGAGCGGCTGAAAAAGGTCATCGTGCTGATCAAGAAGGAACTGGAAGTCGCGCAACTGCAGACCCGGATCCGCAAGCAGGTCGAGGAGAAAATGAGCGAGCACCAGCGCAAGTTCTTCCTGCGCGAGCAGCTCAAGGCCATCCAGCAGGAACTGGGCATTGCCAAGGACGACCGCACCGCCGATATCGACCGCTTCCGCGAGCGTCTGGACAGTCGCCGGGTGCCCGAAGCGGCGCTGAAACGGATCAATGAGGAACTGGACAAGCTGTCGATTCTCGAAACCGGCTCGCCTGAATATGCCGTGACCCGCAATTATCTGGACGTGATGACCGAACTGCCCTGGGGCGTGCATTCCAGCGATAACCTGGATCTGGCCCAGGCCCGGGAAATTCTCAATCGCGACCATGACGGTCTGGATGATGTCAAGGACCGCATCATCGAGTTCCTGGCGGTGGGCGCGCTCAAGGGCCAGGTCGGCGGTTCGATCATTCTGCTGGTCGGGCCGCCGGGCGTGGGCAAGACCTCGATTGGCCGTTCGGTGGCGGCGGCGCTGGATCGCCGGTTCTATCGGCTCAGCCTGGGCGGGATGCGTGACGAGGCCGAGATCAAGGGCCATCGCCGTACCTACATCGGTGCGCTGCCCGGCAAGTTCATCCAGGCGATTCGCGAGGCGCAGACCGCCAATCCGGTGATCATGCTCGACGAGATCGACAAGATCGGCGCGTCCTATCATGGCGATCCGGCCTCGGCGCTGCTGGAAGTGCTTGATCCGGAGCAGAACAGCGAGTTCCTCGATCACTATCTGGATGTACGCTTCGACCTGTCCAAGGTGCTGTTCATCTGCACCGCCAACCAGCTCGACACCATTCCGGCCCCGCTGCTGGATCGCATGGAAACCATTCGCCTGTCCGGCTACATCACCGCCGAAAAGCTGCAGATCGCCCGTAATCATCTATGGCCCAGGCTGCTGGAACGCAGCGGTCTGGCGCGTGACCGGATCATGCTTAGCGACGAAGCACTGCGCCAGATGATCGAGGGTTACGCGCGTGAGGCCGGGGTGCGCAATCTGGAAAAGCAGCTTGGGCGGATTGTGCGCAAGAGCGCGGTCAGCATTGTCGAGCGCCGTGCTGAAGAACCGATCAGGGTTGATGCGCCCGATCTGGAGCGCTATCTGGGCAAGCCGCCGTTCCGCGCCGAAACCCTGATGTCCGGGATTGGCGTGGTCACCGGGCTGGCCTGGACTGCGCTCGGCGGCGCTACGCTCAGCGTCGAGGCCAGTCTGGTGCATACCAAGAATCGCGGCTTCAAGCTCACCGGTCGCCTTGGCGAGGTGATGCAGGAATCGGCCAGCATCGCCTACAGCTATATCAGCGCTCATCTGGAAGATTATCAGGCCGACCCGAAATTCTTCGATGAGGCATTCGTGCATCTGCATGTGCCCGAGGGCGCTACGCCCAAGGATGGACCGAGTGCCGGCATTACCATGGCCACCGCGCTATTATCACTGGCGCGCGGTCAGGTGCTGGCGCGGCCCTTGGCCATGACGGGCGAGCTGACTCTGACCGGGCAGGTGCTGCCGGTGGGCGGCATTCGTGAGAAGCTGATCGCAGCGCGCCGCGCCGGGATTCATGAAATCCTGTTGCCCGAAGGCAACCGCGGCGATGTTGAGGAACTGCCCGAGCATATTCGCGAGGGTCTGAGCATCCATTTCGTCAGTCAATTGCGCCAGGTGGTGGAGCGGGTGTTCACGGCGGCGGAGCGGCATTAGCAAGGCCGTTCCTGCGTGTTCCATCCTCACCCGGTCTTGGGCCAGCCTCTCCAGGCGGTGGGAGATATGGCCGTTTCAACGCGAGGATTGTGTCGTGCTGATACCCCGTACGCGGCGCCGTGTTGTCCTGTTATCGCTGATCCTGCTGGGATTGGCCGACACGCTGCCGGTTAAGGCAGCGTGTGAAGATCCGCCGGCGCGGCGGTGTGACTGGCTGCACTGCGACAAGCAGGGCCTCGACCTGCACGATGCCGACCTGCGTGAAGCGGTGCTGACCCGTGCCAATCTGGCCCATGCCCGGCTGAGCGGCGCGCGGCTCAGCGGTGCCGATCTGGGTAGCGCGGTGCTCAGCGGCGCCGATCTCAGCGGTGCGACCCTGCAGGGCACCCGGCTGGTGTCGGCGCGGCTGGAGAGGGCCATCCTCACCGGAGCCAACATGGCTGGGGCGCGGCTGGAACGGGCGGTACTGACCGGGGCGACGCTGCGCGAAACGAATCTACGCGGCGCGGCGCTCTATCAGGCCGATCTCAGCGGTGCCGATCTCAGCGGCGCTGATCTCAGCCAGGCTAATCTAGCTCAGGCTCAGATGAATGCAGCCCGGTTGGACAATGCCCTTCTTGAAGAGGCAGTGCTCAGTCGCGCCGTGCTTGAGGATGCGGTGCTCAGCGGTGCGCGTCTGCGCGGCGCCAGGCTGGACGGCGCGAATCTGCTCGGTGCCGATCTGCGTGGCGCCGATCTAAGTCAGGCCACGCTGGCTGAGGCGCGACTGGATGGCGCGCGCTTCGACGATGCCCGACTCGACAGCACCACCTGGAATACCCGCCAGCGTTGCCAACCTGGGTCAGTTGGCGTCTGCCGCTAGCTGCTTGAGTGGTGGCTGCGCTGACTCCAGTGCGTGATAAGCGCAGTATATCCGCATGATTAATCCAGTTATGCTAAGAGCGATACGTGGACCAGACAGCATGCCTGGCACACGAAGCCAGTATGGATTGTGCGGAGCAGAGAGCATATGGCCGAGAAGACCAGCAACGGCAATAACAGTGAGGCGCGGCGCAGGAAGAATGATTCGGTAGCACCGACGGCGCCACACTTTAATGGCTATGTCGTCGCCATCGGTGCCTCGGCCGGCGGTCTTGATGCCCTGGAGCGGCTGTTCGATGAATTGCCGCCTCATTCCGGTGGCGCCTTCGTCGTCATCCAGCATCTCTCGCCGGATCACAAGAGCATGATGGCCAACCTGCTGGCCCGGCACACGGCGATGCCCGTGATCACCGTCGAAAACGAGATGGAGATCGAGCCGGGCCATGTCTACCTGATCCCGCCGGGCAAGAACATGACCGTGTCCGGTAGCCAGTTGCGGCTCAGCCCGAAGAACCCGCGCGTGCTCAGCCTGCCGATCGACCTGTTCTTCACCTCACTGGCGCAGACTTTTGGCAATCACTCGATCGGCGTCATTCTCTCCGGCACCGGTTCCGACGGCACCCGCGGTGCGGTGGCGATCAACGATGCCGGTGGTCTTTTGCTGGCCCAGGATCCGGAATCGGCCAAGTTCGATGGCATGCCGCGCAGCGTAATAGCCACCGGCCTGGTGGATTATGTCCTGCCGCCTGAGGCCTTGGCCCGACAACTGCTGACTCACTTTGAGCATGCTCCAGCGCTGCGCCCGGTGAACGAGCGCCCGAGCGCCCATGCCGATCAAAGCGCAACCCTGGATCAGTTGCTGCACCTGCTGCACCACGGCGGTGGCATCAATTTCAAGGATTACAAGCTGGCGACGGTGACGCGGCGTATCGAACGGCGCATGCAGGTGCGCCACGTCCAGGAATTGGAGCACTATGTGCGTCTACTGGAAAACGACCGGGTTGAAATCAACGCGCTGCGGCGCGAACTGCTGATCCCGGTAACCTCGTTCTTCCGCGATGGCGAAGCCTTCGACACTCTGGCGCACACCGCCATCACCGCCATTGTCGAGAGCCGCCTTGATCGGCAGCCGATCCGGGTCTGGGTGGCGGGCTGCTCCACGGGCGAGGAAGCCTATTCACTGGCGATCCTGTTTGCGGAGGTCTGCGACCAGTACAAGCGCTGGCCGCCGATCAAGATTTTTGCCACCGACGTCGAGCAGCATTACATCGACACTGCGGGTGCGGGCGTGTTTTCCGAGGCGATCGCCAACGAGGTAGGCCCCGAGCGTCTGGAACGCTTTTTCATCCAGAAGCGCAATCACTACACCATCCGCAACGAGGTGCGCCAGAACATCATTTTCGCCCTTCACAATCTGCTTGAAGACCCGCCCTTTACCCGCATCGATCTGTTGACCTGTCGCAATGTAATGATCTACTGGCAGCCGAATGCTCAGGAGAAGGTACTGCGCCGCTTTCAATACGCCCTGGCGCCGAATGCCTATCTATTTTTGGGCTCCAGCGAATCGGTCAGCAACCTGCACAGCGATTTCACCGCAGTCAACAGCCGCCATAAGATCTATCGGATCGTGCGCCATATCGCCCTGCCGCTGGATCTGGATCGCTCGATCCTGCCGCGCAGCAGCAGCGAACATCGGCGCCGCAGCGTTGATGGCCGCCGCCGACCCGCCTGGCCCTCCGATGCAGCAATCATCGACGCCGGTCAGACCCTGCTGCTGCGCCAGTACGCGCCGCCTTCGCTGCTGATCAGTGAGCAGCGCGAGCTGATTCATGTGTTTGGCGATGCCAGCCGTTATCTGACCATTCCCGAGGGCAGCATCAGTCTGGATATCGCCAAGCTGCTGCCGGAGTCGATGCGCCCGGTGGCGATGGCGCTGTTGCACAAGGCCGCACGCGACAATGCCCAATTGCGCTCGGAGGCGGTATCTTGCACCAGTGCCGAGGGCTGCACCGAACGGGTGCGGTTGGTGATCGCGCCGGTCAGTCAGGAACACGCCAGCGAACGTTTCCTACTGCTGTCCTTCGAGGCGGATACGCCGGTGTTGTCCGCCAGCGGCGAACGTGCTGCGGTTATTGACGTGGCTGCTGAAACCACCGAACGGGTGCAGGTGCTGGAGCGCGAGCTGGCCGCGACCCGGGACAGCCTGCAGGCGACCATCGAGGAGCTGGAAACCTCCAACGAGGAGTTGCAGGCCACCAACGAAGAGCTGATGGCGTCCAACGAGGAATTGCAGAGCACCAATGAAGAGCTGCAATCGGTCAACGAGGAGTTGTACACGGTCAATTCCGAATACCAGGAAAAGATCGAAATTCTTAACCGCCTGAACGCCGAACTGGATTACATGACCCGGGCGGTATCGATTCCGACCCTGTTCCTGGACGCGCAGTTGCAGTTGACCCGCTTCACGTCTGAGGCCACCAGCCTGTTCAAGATTCGCGAGAGCGATATTGGCCGGCCACTGGATGATTTCGCCAACAGTCTCGATTATCCGGACATGATCGCTGACCTGCGGCGCACCATCAGCCAACACGAAAATATCGAACGTGAGATCTCGACCCGTGATGGTCACTGGTTTCTAACCCGTATCCTGCCGTATATCGAGCAGCCGCATAGCCAGTGCGGCGCGGTCATTACCTTCATCGATGTTACGCACCTCAAGGATGTGCAGCGCATGCAGGCCGTGCTCGATTCGCTGCCCGAGCACATCGCAGTGCTGGATGCGGAGGGCGTCATTGTCATGGTCAACCGGGCATGGACCGATTTTGCCCGCCTCAATGGCGATCCGGATCTCAGCCATACCGGGATCGGCATTCCCTATCTGGCCGCCTGCCAGGCCTCTGGTATGTCGGGTCGCGATCCATCGCTGCTGGATCAGGACGAGATCGCACGGCTGGACCGGGTTCGGCAGAGTTTGTCTGAGGTTCTGGCCGGCAAGCGCGATACCTTTACCTATCAGTATCCCTGTCATTCAGATCGGGAGCGGCGCTGGTTCCTGATGCATGCTGCACCCTTGCAGCAGGGTGGCGGCGCGGTGGTCAGTCATATCAATATTACCGCCTGGGTAGAAGGGACAATGGATCTGCCCGGTTCCACCTGATGCGCGGCGCGCCCATCCCCTCTATCAACCGATCTGTACACCGCCCGTCCCGGTGTGCGCCACTTTGGGCGCTGCCGGAACGGTGCGGATGGCGGTGGCCCGAGCCTGTCACCGGAACGGATCGCCCTGTTTCTGTCCTCTTTTCAGGGCAAAAATGGTCAGCGCGGTGGACTTATGATTCGACTGCTACGTTTCAGCGCTGGAGCTAGCTGGCCGTTCGCTTAACAGACAAAAATGCTCTCTCGAACCCTGCGCCTGTTGACCTGTTATGCATGCCTGTGGCTGGTACTGACCCTGCCCGGCCTGAGTGGTTGCTCGCCCGCCGAGCACCCCTCGGTCGTGACCGTGGATTTCTGGGCGATGGGTCAGGAGGGCGAACAGCTGCGGGCGCTGCTGCCGGAATTCGAGCGCCGCCATCCCGGTATCCGCGTGCGTGTGCAGCAGGTGCCGTGGAGCGCCGCCCATGAAAAGCTGCTGACCGCCTATGCCGGCGGCGCCCTGCCCGACCTGTTCCAGCTTGGCAATACCTGGATTCCCGAATTCGTCGCCCTGGGTGCCCTCGCGCCGCTGGATGAACGGGTGCGCGCCTGGCCGGCGGCAGCCCTTGCCGACTATTTCCCCGGCATCCTCGCCACCAATCGCCTCGATGGCCGCTTGCACGCCCTGCCCTGGTATGTCGATACCCGGCTGTTTTTCTATCGGACTGATCTGCTGGCCGCCGCCGGTTTTGCCGCGCCGCCTGCGACTTGGGCGGAATGGCTGCGGGCCTTTGCTGCGCTCAGGCATCGCGATGGCGCGGACCGCTATGCACTGCTGCTGCCGATCAATGAATGGCAACTGCCGGTGATTCTGGCCCTGCAGCGTGGCGCGCCCCTGCTGCGTGATCAGGATCAATATGGCGATTTTCGCGAGCCGCGCTTTCGCGAAGCCTTCACCTTCTACCTGAGCCTGTTCGAGCAGGGACTGGCGCCGCCGGTTGGGAATACCCAGATGGCCAATCTCTATCAGGAATTCGCCCGCGGCTATTTTGCCGTCTATGCCAGCGGGCCGTGGAACATCGGCGAATTTCAGCGACGCCTGCCGGCGGACCTGCAGGGGCACTGGAGCACCGCGCCGCTGCCGGGCTTTGACAGTGGGCCGGGCGTGTCGCTGGCCGGCGGCGCCAGTCTGGCACTGAACCGCGCCTCGCCGCGTCAGGATGCCGCCTGGGCGCTGCTGGAATTCCTCGCTGAGCCAGCGCAGCAGGCGCGCTTTTACCAGTTGACCGGCGATCTGCCGGCGCGGCAATCGGCCTGGAACGATCCGGCGCTGCTGAGCAATCGCCAGGCCGCCGCCTTTCGTGAGCAGTTGCGTTTTCTGCGCGCGACGCCGGCGATTCCCGAATGGGAGCGCATTGCCAGCCGCATCGCCTATTACGCTGAGCAGGCGGTGCGCGGTGCGTTGAGCGTCGATGCGGCACTGACCGCACTGGACCGGGACGTGGATCGTATTCTGGAAAAGCGCCGCTGGCTGCTGGCCCGGAAAGTGGCAGCGCCATGAACGGCTACGAGCGGCAACTGGCGCGCAGCGGCTGGGCCTTCCTGGCGCCGGCGCTGCTGCTGATCGCGGTATTTTTCTTCCTGCCCGTGCTGGCGGCGCTGCTGCTGAGTTTCACCGATTTCGACATTTATGCCCTCGGCGATCTGCGCCGGCTGCGCTTTGTCGGTCTGGAGAATTACACGCAGTTACTGCAAAGCCCGCTGTTCTGGACTGCGCTGGGCAATACCGGCTATTTCGTGCTGCTCGGTGGGCCGCTGTCGGTGGCAGTATCGCTGGGCGCGGCGCTGCTGGTGAATGCGCGCCTGAACCGCTTTCCGGGTCTGTTTCGCACGGCGCTGTTCCTGCCGGTGGTGACTACGCTGGTGGCGGTGGCGGTGGTCTGGCGCTATCTCTATCACCCGCGCTACGGCCTGCTCAATTACGGTCTGAGCCTGTTGGGTATCGCGCCGATCGATTGGCTGGGTGATCCGGACTGGGCGATGCCGGCGATCATCCTGATGGCGGTGTGGAAGAATTTCGGCTTCAACATGATCATCTTCATCGCCGGCCTGCAGAATATTCCCATCCAGCTTTATGAAGCGGCGCGTATTGATGGCGCCAGCACCGGCCAGCAGTTCCGCCACATCACCCTGCCGCAGTTGGGTCCGACCTTTCTGTTCGTGGCCCTGATGACCATGATTGGCTACTTCCAGGTGTTCGCCGAGCCCTATGTGATGACCCAGGGCGGCCCAGCCAACCGCACCCTGAGCGTGGTGCTGCTGATGTACGAGGAAGGTTTTCGCTGGTGGAACATGGGCTATGCCTCGGCAATGGCCTTTGTGCTGTTCGCGCTGATTCTGGCCGGGACCGCGCTGCAACTGCTGCTGCGCCGCCGCGCGCGATAGGGAACGATTGCAAGCCGGGCGGCACATGTCAAAATGCGGCCAAAAACGCCAGGATTGTAGACGAGGATTCCCGATGGAGAACACAACGGCCACCGAACTGTACGCTCAGGTTTACCGGCAGTGGCAGGAGGTCGTCGAACTGGGCCTGCATGAATCCGAGGATATTGTCAACGGCATCATGCCGCCGCTGGCGCGGGCACTCAGTCTGGAGCCGGATTATCTGCCTGCCCTCGACCTGCTCAGCGACCTGCTCATGGAGCTGGGCGCCTATGAGGAAGCGGTCGAATTGGTGGAAAGGATGCTGGTCCTGTGTCCGGATGATCCAGGCTATCGCGGTAAGCTGGATGCGCTGGCTGGGGAGGGTAACCGCCGGCGCAGTATCCGCGCCTATCTGCATCAGAAGCGGCAGCAGGTCTTGAGCCGGGTAGTGGCCCGCTAGCGCGCATTCCCTTATCTCGGAGATCAACGCAATGGCCCAGGACATTAGCGAATTATTTGCCCAGGCGCTGGACCGGCAGCGCAGCAGACACGAGCAGGAACAGACCCGCAACGACGATGGCCTGTCGGTTCTGGAGCGCGATTTTGAACGGGTCAAGGATGAGGTGCGCAAGCTCAAGCCGCTGATCGAGAGCCACCCCCGGGTGAACTATTTCTGGATCTTCACCGACAAGATCATCGTTGATCTGCGTACCGGCCCGCGCCAGAACACCGTGCAACTGACCGTGCAGCTTTATCACCCCGGCAACAGCCGCTTCAAGCGGGGCATCTACGGCTATCAGGCCTGTGGCTACGAAATGGCGCTGGCCAGCGTGGACGAAGCGGTGAGCTTTTTCGCACCAGTGCGGCAAGCTGCTGGCCTGAACGGCGGTCTGAACACCCCGCAGCCGATGCCCCGGTGAGCAAGGACCCGCGCGACCGCGTCCAGGACAATCCCGGCATCTATCGCAGCGACCGCGATAGCCTGCAGGGCACGGAGCGCGCGCTGCGCTTCGATCGTGGCACGCTGCTGCTGGAAGGCGTCGCGGAACTGCCCGCCGCACTCGCCTGCTGGTTCCAGTATGACCCGCGCGTTGCTGCCTACCGCGCCCCGGCGCACTGTTACAGCGACATCATCGGCCCGCTCAAAGCTACACTGGCCCGTAATCACGCCCCCCGCTATCAGCGGCGCGACCTGGATTGCGCGCTGCAGATGACGCCCTATCCGCATCAGCAGGAGGCGCTGGCCGCCTGGCAGGGCGCGCGCGGGCGCGGCGTGGTGGTGCTGCCGACCGGTGCCGGCAAGACCCTGCTCGGACTGCTGGCGCTGAGCTGGGCGCGCCGTGATGGCCTGATCCTGGTGCCGACCCTGGACCTGATGCAGCAGTGGTACGCGCTGCTGCGCGCCGCCTTCCCCGATCAGGAGATCGGCCTGATCGGTGGGGGCTATCACGAACCGCGCATGCTGACCATCGCCACCTACGATTCCGCCGCCCGCCATATCGAGCGCCTCGGCGACCGCTTCGGTCTGCTGATCTTCGACGAGGCGCATCATTTGCCCTCGGAGTTCTATCGCAGCATTGCCGAATTCTCGCTGGCGCCGTACCGGCTCGGCCTGACCGCGACCCCGGAACGCAGCGATGGCCGCGACGCCGATCTGCTTGAGCTGATCGGCCCGGTGGTTTATCGGCGGCAACCGGAACAACTGGCCGGGGATGTGCTGGCGGCGTTCCAGATCCGCCCGGTCCATGTCGATCTTTCGCCCAGCGAGCGCGTTGCGTATCAGCAGGCCCTGGATGAGCGCAATGCCTTTCTGCAGGCGCAGCGCATCAGCCTGGGCACACTGGAGGGCTGGAATCGCTTCGTAATGTGCTCAGCGCGCAGCAGTGACGGGCGCCGTGCCATGCGTGCCCATCGCGACGCCCGGCGCATCGCCCATGCCACCCCGGCCAAGCTGCGCGTCCTGGGCATGATCCTCGCCAACCATCCGCAGGCGAAAACGGTGATCTTCACCGAAGACAACGCCACCGCCTATGAAGTCTCGCAGCGGTTTCTCATCCCCTGCCTGACCCATCAGACCCTGCTCAAGGAACGCCAGGACATCCTCGACCGTTTCAAGAGCAGCGCCTACCGCGCCATCGTCACCAGCAATGTGCTCAACGAAGGCGTGGATGTGCCCGACGCCTCAATCGGAGTGATCCTGTCCGGCAGCGCTTCGGCACGCGAATTCGTGCAGCGGCTCGGGCGCATCCTGCGCCGTGGCGATGGCAAGCAGGCGCTGCTGTACGAAGTGATCGCCCGAGCAACCGGTGAGGAACGGGTTGCCGACCGGCGCCGCACCGCGCCGCAGGCGCGCCCATCGCCGGAACGGATCGCGGCCACACTGGCGCTGTTCGAGACGCTCGAACCGCCGGCCGATGCCGGCGAGCCCGACCGCTGATGCTGCCTTCCGAGCTGCTGTTTTCCCACCGGCGCGGCGCCCAGGTGTATCCACGTTTTCTGCGCCGCGAGCATCTGCCCTGGGCCGAACAGGTGCTGGCGCTGATCAGCGAGCACCAGCACCGCCGCCGCGGCGAACTGCAGGCAGCGCTGCGCGCGCTGGAAGGCGATTCACCCGATTACCGGATCGTGCGCGGCTTTGCTCATCTGGCGCTGAATGCCGCCGAGTTCACCCTCGCCACCGGAGATCTACAACCCGAGCAATTGCGCCGCGAACTGTTCACCCTGGCGGCGGAACACGGTGGCTATGGTGAAGGCGCGGCCCAAGCGATCCTCGATGCAGTCGCGCCGCGCTATCAACTCGATGCCGCCACCCTGCGCGAGGCGCTCTACGCCGACCTGCCTGAATACCACCTGCTCACCGTGCTGCCCGACTTCACACCGGAGCGGCTGCTGGATCGCTACAACCTTGCTCAAGCGCAGGGTCTCTTGTATTCGGCGCTGTCCCTGCGCCTGATCGCCCACTGCAACGTGCCCGGCGAATACCGGCGCCTGTTCCGTCAGCTCAAGTTCCATGGCCTGATGTACGCGGTCGAGGGGCATCTCGATGACGGCTATCAGATCTACGTCGATGGGCCGGCCAGCCTGTTCAGGCAGACCCGCAAATATGGCCTGCACATGGCCATGTTCCTGCCGGCGCTGCTGCGGGTCAGTCGCTGGTCGATGGAAGCGGTGCTGCAGCGCGATGGCCAGGAATTGCGCTATAGCCTGGATTCGCGGTCACCGCTGCGTGCGCTGGACGCGCCACCGCCGGCCTATGACAGCCTGCTGGAAGAACGCTTTGCATTGCGCTGGGATAAGCTGGGCACGCCCTGGACCCTGGAGCGCGAGGTGGAAATCGTCGATCTGAAAGGCACGGTGTTTGTGCCTGATTTCGCCCTGCGCCACGCTGATGGCCGGGTTGCCTATATTGAAATCATGGGCTTCTGGCACCCGGACTATCTGCGTCGCAAGCTGGACAAGCTGCGCCGCGCCGCCATGCCGAATCTGATTGTTGCCGTTTCCGCGCGCCTGAATGCCGGTATGCAAGATTTTCGCGACATTCCCGGTCCGGTGATATTCTTTAAGGGTAAGCTGGAACCCCAACCCGTTCTCAATATTCTGGAGGGCCTGTAATTGCACATGCGATTTTATGCGGGCAGCAAACCGCTGGTGCTGTCCTTTGCGTTTCTTTTCGGCCTGCTGCTGAATGTAGCGACGCTGGCGGCACCCGAGGCCATCGGCACCCTGGCTGAGTCCCGGGGCAAGGTCGAGATCAACGGTGCCGCGGTCACGCCGGGCGCCGAGCTGCGCCTGGGCATGCGGGTCGCAACCGGCAGCAGCAGCCAGGCGGTGTTGAAGTTTGCCGATGGCCAAACCGTCGTTGTCGGTCCCGAGTCGGTGTTCTGGATCAAGGATTATCGCTACGCTGGCAACAAGCCGCAGGAGAACCGCTTCAGTGCGGAGCTGGTGGAGGGCGGGATGCGCTTCATTTCCGGGGCACTCGCCAAGGAAACTCCGCAGGCGGTGGAAGTCGATACCCCGGTCGCTACGATCGGTGTGCGTGGCACTGACTTCACTGCAGTTCTGGGCAGCCTGTGCATGATGGTGCGGGAAGGCAATGTCGTCGTGACCAGTGGTGGCCAGAGCATCGTCGCCGCGCCGGGTCAGATTCTGTTCGTACAGGACAAGCTCACGCCGCCGCGCTTCATTCCCGCGCCGGAGTTGCGCGCACCCTGCGCCGTCATTCAGGACAGCGCTACTGCGCCGCCCCGGGCAACCGCCAGTTGTGCCTGCGGTATTCTGACCCGGCAGAACGCCAGCGGG
>Ga0116181_1001082_pt1 | contig 24006 bp, 27 predicted proteins | sample AD_UKC075_MetaG_FD_89752 | JGI IMG/M metagenome (GOLD analysis project Ga0116181, IMG submission 89752) | Active sludge microbial communities of municipal wastewater-treating anaerobic digesters from USA - AD_UKC075_MetaG | ecosystem: Engineered > Bioreactor > Anaerobic > Digestate | place: USA... | reverse complement strand
TAATCGCATAAGCCCTGGAGGGTTGAGACTGGACAGTGAGGTGGGGACAGTAGATGCCCGCCTGGAAACCCGACTGGCCAATGTGGAAAAAGCCTTTCAGGATGTGCTGCAGGATGAATGAACCTACCCCACTACAAGCTGATAAACTCATAGAAATGGTAGAAAAACTACCGGTTTGCTCCCTTAAGGGCAGGATTTCCCAAGCCATTGGTTTGACACTGGAAGCAACCGGACCCCGTTTAAGTTTGGGTGAGTTGTGCTACATACGCACCAATCACGAAACTGGTCAATATATACCTGCGGAAGTGGTGGGTTTTAGAAACAACCGCACTCTGCTGATGCCCTTGGGGGAACTAGAAGGCATAGGCCCCGGAAGTGAATTGGTAGCCAGTGGCATCACCCTGCGAGTTAAAGTAGGCATGGAACTGAAAGGGAGAGTCCTGAGTGGTTTGGGCGACCCCATTGATGGCCAAGGCCCATTGCGGACCACTACCACTTACCCGGTAATGAACCAGCCACCCAGCCCTTTAAGCCGCAAAAGAATTACCGAAGCGCTACCGGTAGGTGTAAAGGCTATTGATGGCTTAATCACGGTTGGAAAGGGACAGCGCATGGGTATATTGGCGGGCAGCGGAGTTGGTAAAAGCACTCTAATGGGAATGATCGCCCGCAACACCGAGGCTGATATAAATGTAATTGCCCTAATTGGGGAACGAGGACGTGAAGTACGGGATTTTTTGGAGCGAGATTTAGGAGAAAAGGGACTAAAACGGTCGGTAGTAATAGTGGCCACCTCAGATCAGCCGGCCTTGGTTCGAATCAAAGGTGCTTTTGTTGCCACCAGCATTGCGGAGTACTTTAGAGATCAGGGGCTGGATGTACTTTTACTCATGGATTCTCTTACTCGCTTTGCCTTAGCCCAGAGAGAAGTAGGGCTGGCTACTGGGGAACCCCCTGCCACGAGAGGATACACACCATCGGTATTTGCTCTTTTGCCGCGCTTATTGGAACGAGCTGGTAATTCCCAAAAGGGGACTATTACCGGTTTATATACAGTGTTGGTAGAAGGTGATGATATGAATGAACCCATTACTGACGCGGTACGGGGTATAGTAGATGGCCACATTGCTCTCAGCAGAAACCTGGCTGCTATGAACATTTATCCGGCTATTGATGTATTAAACAGCATCAGTCGTGTAATGATCGACATTGTTCCGCCAACTCAGATGCAAGCCGCTAACCGTTTTAGGAGCCTGCTGGCAACTTACCAGGATGCCAGCGATTTGATAGATATCGGTGCTTATAAGAAAGGCGCTAATCCCAAGATTGACGAGGCATTAAACCATATTGACGGCCTGTATGAATTTTTACGACAGGATATATATGAGGATGCTTTGTTTGAAGACACTATTAATCATCTACACCAGAGTGTAGGAGAACAGGTGGTAAGCTAATGAAAGCATTTGTTTACCGATTTGAACGAAAACTGGGCTTAGTCCGCCAGGAGGAACAAGCACTGCGCCATGAACTGCAGGTGGTGAGTGCCGAACGTGACCGTGTTTTAGAGGAACTAAACCGGTTAAAAAGCCGCATAGATTGTTTGGAAGAGTCCATACGCAACCACCAAGGCAATTTTCTGATTCCTGAGGTAGGTTTATGTAAAGAGTATTTACCCGTTCTTAAAGAACGTTTTTTACAGATGGTGACTGAACTTCAGGAAGCGGAGAAAAGGGTGGAATCAGCCCGGCAAATGGTTGTAGAAAAGAAACGCGAGACCAAAGCCTTTGAAAAACTCCGGGAACATGACTGGCAGGAATACCAGTATGAACTGAACCGGGAAGAGCAGAAGCTGATTGATGAACTAGCCATGACCTCTAATCACCGGAAAATCAAGGCCAAAGGAATGTGATTATGAAAACGATAAAAGGTGCTTTGTTAGCCTTGATAATCATAGCGATCCTCAGTGGCTCTGTATATATGTTGATGGTAATGGATGTGATTCCTGCACCGGCTTTTTTGCAAAGGATACCCGTAGTGGGGGAACAACTCCAGCCGGGGAGTAAGAGGGCTTTGACACCTGAGGAAAGGCTGCAGGAAAAGTATTCGGCACTGGAAAAGGAACTGGCAACAAGAGACCAGCAGATTAAGGAGATGCAGGCGCAACTCAACCAAGTGGAAAAACAGCTGCAAGGAGCTGAGGCTGCTAATAAGGAACTGCAAGCGGAAAACGAATCATTAACCAAACAAATTGAGGAATTAGAAACCGGCCAGCGTAATCAACAAGCCGCCTATAAGGATATGGCCAGGTATTTTACAGAAATGAAGGCTCAGGATGCTGCCGAACTAATATCCCGGCAACAAGAGCAGGATATTATTGGCATTCTAGGGGAAATGGAACCCCGTGAGGCGGCTGCTATTCTGGAAAAGATGGAACGAGAAAAAGCCGCTGCTATTACCAGGCAGATGCTGGCAGTATCACCCTAGATACCGCCTTCATCATAAATACCGAACAAGGAGGTGAAAACAATTAGCCCAGGGATTATTTTTAAGGATGTTGCTGTAGCTGCTAAACCACCTGAAGCTATAGCCGGTCAGGTTAAATCGCAGTCACCATCCCAAGAGAGTTTTAGTCATATCCTGGAGAAAACTCATCAGTGTAATCAAAACAGAACACCGAGTTCTGGATCAAGTAACAATGGTGCTGAACAAGGAAGCAGCGAACAAGATATGCTGGAAGCAGGAGACCTTGAAACCAGTCAGACAGCTGAAGAAATGACTGTGGTGGCTGGATTTTCGGGTGCCCCCGAAGCCCCAAACCCTGATTTGAAGGAAGCACTACTACCAACAATATCTGCTTCTTCTTTGAACAGCAGTGAAGTTGGTCACAGCGGTTTGCCGGTAACCGGTGATGAAGCTACAACACCACGCCATGCTCAACATTCTGGACAACTGGGGAATAGCCCGCCGCCGGCAACATGGACTGTGTCTGTGGCTGCAGCCGAAGCCATTATGAACCCTACAACAGGGGAAGGGCAGCAAATAGTAACCCAATTTGAGGAAAACAGGGTCAGTCCCAGTCTGACTCAAACCGGGCCGGAAGCTCAACCATTAACTAAGCAAGAACCATGGTTTTCTTCTGTGCCAATCACCAGGGAAGCAGAAGCTCAGAATCCTGAACAATCTAAAATTCAGGCAGCAAACCATAAGCACCAGGTTACGCGAGAATTGGCTGAGTGGGAGAATGGCAAACTGACGGGTCAGAAGGCTAATGTAAAAGTCAATACAATGCAAGCAGCTTCTTCCCCAGAACAGAATCAGGTTGGCCGAGACTCCCAGAATGAAAGCTTATTCCTGAGCAACCGGAGTGAAACGCCTGTATTCAGGTTTTATGAGCTGAATAACCAGGTAACGAGTAAAGCGGAAAGCCCTGCTCCTAAGATGGACTTCCCAGAACTGTTAGAGCAGATAGTACGCAAAGCCGAGCTCCTGTTACGGCAAAACAGCTCCCAGATGAAGATACAATTGGAGCCTGAATTTTTAGGGAAATTAACTATTAAAGTAATGGTGGAAGAAGGTGTGGTTACGGCTCGGTTTATTACCGAGAGCTATCAGGTCAAACAGATGTTGGAAGCCAATTTAGGTTCGCTTAGACATACTCTGGAAAGCCATGGGATGAGGGTGGAAAGAGCCGAGGTGGATGTACAATTAAACAATGGCGGCTTATTTGAAGGATCCGAAGGGCAGGATAAATGGAACTGGAATCAGCAATATCCCCCCAACCTAGCAGGTTCGAGCTTAAGAGAAGGCAGTAGTTATGATTATGACGATTTCCAATATGTACAGGCCGACCTGGCTGTAGATGAGAATTATGGTATTTTAGCTAATGGCGGTTTGAATTTTCTCGTGTAGGAGGTGAATAAGTGGCCGTAAACGCTAATTACACATTTGTACCATTTATTAAAAATGACACTGGCCATACCACTAAAGGCCAGGAAAAGGATGGCAGCACGCTAGGCAAAGATGACTTCTTGAAACTGATGATCACTCAGCTGCGCTACCAAAATCCATTGGAACCCATGGACAATACCCAGTACATATCCCAAATGGCATCCTTTAGCGCTTTAGAACAAATGCAGAATCTCAATACCAGTTTTGAAAAAATGTCTGCCCTATTAACTGACTACTTTATTCCTCAACTGCAGTGGCAGCAGTCAGCCCAAGTGCTGGGTAAGGAGGTAACTTATCTGAATCCCTCAAAGGAAGAGGGTGCACCTGACTTCCTAACCGGCAGAGTGGAATCGGTTCTGGCCAGAGATGGACAGATATACTTTATTATCAATGATACTGAGGTTTCCATGAACAGTGTTACCCAGGTTTGGGCCGAGGATGATGCCAGCCAGGAACTATTAAGAGATATTTTGGAACAGGTTGAAGACCTGGCCGATAACACAATACCCACTGAGGATGAGACTGATGGATAATAGGATTTATTTTCCCCCGACAACTATTCCGCCTACAACCGCTGGAAAGGTCGATCCTAAAAAGCCGGCGGGTACCAGTACTTTTAAGCAAGTCCTGGAGAAAAAGATTGGCGGGGAACTAAAGTTTTCCCAGCATGCCCAGGAACGTCTTAAATCCCGGCAGATTAACTTTGGCGAGCTGGAAATGAAACAGCTGCAGGAGGCAGTTAACCGGGCTCGGGCTAAAGGAGCGCGGGAGTCTTTGGTTTTAATGGGAGAACTGGCTCTGGTGGTCAGTGTTAAAAACAACACCGTAATTACTGCTGTAGACGGTGCCAACATGAGGGAAAATGTATTCACCAATATCGATAGTGCTGTTATAATCTAGGGCTGGACCTCATTTGAGGAAGCCCTGAATGCTGAATGACTGAAGCATTCCATTTCGCTTGTAGAATCAAAGGAGGTTAACGCTTATGATGCGTTCAATGTATTCAGCCGTTTCCGGGCTGAAGAATCATCAATCCAGAATGGATGTCATTGGTAATAACATAGCCAATGTTAATACCACCGGGTTTAAGAAGAGCCGGGTGGTTTTCAAAGACTCATTATATCAAAGCTTAAGGGGGGCCTCCCGGGCTACTGATGCTCGCGGCGGAACCAATCCTATGGCTATTGGCTTAGGTATGACCATAAGCAGTGTGGACCAAATTCATACTCCATCTACCACCACCTACACCAATAAAACTACCGATTTAGCTATTGACGGCAACGGTTATTTCGTTGTAGAAAGCGGTGGGGAAATCTTTTACAGCCGAGCCGGTAATTTCGATTTTGATGAATGGGGCAATTTTGTTAACACTTCCAGCGGCTATCGGGTCATGGGCTGGATGGCCGATGAAACAGGAGCTATCAATACCGTGCAGGAATGCCAGGCTATTGATATTTCCAATCTCAAATCAGTAGCTCCCCATACTACTACCCAAATGAGGTTTACGGGAAATCTTAATTCAAATATTGCCATTAACTATTCCATCGACGATACTGTTACTCCACCAGTGAATAAAGCCTTAGAAGCTAATGGTCAACCAGTAGGCGGAGAATCCGTTGTTACCTCCAAAGATGTATATGATGCTCTGGGTAACAAAACCACCGTCTACTTCCGTTTTTTTAAGGCTGAAACCGCAGCAAATTATCCTGATAACAGTGATGTTCAGTGGTTTTGTGATATATCTTTAGATCCGGAATTTAGTGGAATAGCAGCTTATGACGCATCTAATCCTGATGGTATTTCCGGTAATACCGTACGACTCAGCGATATTGAATTCGATGCCAATGGTTATCTTATCGGACCTACGAGCATTAATCTGGTGATAGATCGAACTGCTTACAACACGGATCCCATAGATTTTTCTATTGATTTTTCCAGAATAACTCAATGGGAGTCCAAATCCACTGCCTGGGCAGAATACCAGGATGGTTACACCATGGGCAACCTGACCAGCTTCACTATTGGACAGGATGGTACTATTCAAGGTGTCTATGACAATGGGACTACCAAGAATCTGGCTCGGGTAGCTCTGGCTAACTTCCAAAACCCTTCTGGACTTATGCAAGTGGGCAACAGCCTGTTCCAGGTATCCAATAACTCGGGAGATCCTCTGGTTGGAGCACCTGGCGATGAAGGTATGGGGGCCATAATACCCAGCAGCCTGGAAATGTCCAATGTTGATTTATCCGAGGAGTTTACTGATATGATTGTTACCCAGCGGGGATTTCAAGCTAACTCCCGTATAATCACTACCTCTGATGAAATGTTGCAGGAACTAGTTAATCTGAAACGCTAGTGGACTAGCTTTCCCGGGGCTATCCCCGGGAAGGCTTAGTGAGGTGAAATGGTGATTTATTTAACCCGGCTTAATGGAGAAAAGATTATGGTTAATGTTGACATGTTGGAAATGCTGGAAGAAACCCCTGATACAGTGGTGACATTGACCACCGGCAAAAAATTTGTGGTAAAAGAGTCAACCCGGCAAATCCGTGAACAGGTCATCGCTTTTCGTAAGTTAATTCATACTGGGCTGAAGAAATAGGCCAGGAGGGATGCAGGTTGGCGGAAGAAAAAATCGCAGAAGCGGCGAAAAAATCTGATCTGAGAATTATTATTATTGGTCTTATTTTTTTCCTGGTGGCCATGGGAGGCACTTACTTTCTCGTCAGTAAAATGATGGCTCCTTTGCTGCCAGAAAAACCAGCTGAAAAACTAGATGTTTCTACAGGAAATTTGGTATCTATTGGCGAATTTACTACCAATATTAATGATGTGGGCAGTACTCGTTATCTGAAATTTGAAATATTTGTAGAAGTGTCTAAAGAAAACAAAAAGAATCAGGAAATTATAAACGAAGCTATGCCTATTATTAAAGACTGTATTTTAAGTATTGTTTCCTCAAAAACAGTGGCTGATCTCGATGTGCGCAATCGAGAAAATTTGAAAACGGAAATAAAAAACCAACTGAACAAAGAGATAGGTTCTGACGTAATCAACAATGTTTACTTTACCAGTTTTATCATGCAGTAACCTTTAGTATTTAGTGAAAAGGGGGGAGTAAACGTGAGTGAAGTTCTGTCTCAATCTGAAATTGATGCCTTGCTATCTGCGTTAAATAGCGGAACCGTTGATGCCAATGAGTTAAAAAAAGAGCAGATTAAGAAAAAAATAAAGGTTTATGATTTTCGCAGGCCTAACAAGTTTTCTAAAGATCAAATACATACCTTGCATGTGATTTTTGAGAACTTTACCCGCTCTTTGAGTACCTACTTATCTGCTCAGCTAAGAGCACCGGTTCAAATGGAAATACTGTCGGTAGAGCAGTTGACTTATGATGAGTTTATTCGCTCTATCCCTAGCCCAACTATATTGAATATTTTTTCCCTCTATCCCTTGGAGGGCAGTGCTATTATGGAGATAAATCCCAACATAGGGTTTGCTTTTTTAGATCGATTGTTGGGTGGTCCTGGTGATGCTCTGGCCAAGGCGCGCGGTTTGACCGAAATAGAATTGACGGTTATGGAGCGTCTTGCGCAGAGAATGCTGGATTTTTTGACTGAGCCATGGGGCAGCATTATTGAGATGGAACCTTCCCTGGAACGGATTGAAACCAATCCGCAGTTTACTCAATTAGTATCCCCCAGTGAGATGGTGATTATCATTTCTCTGGAAACCCATATGGCAGATATATTAGGGATGATCAATATATGTATTCCTTTCTTGGTTCTGGAACCTATAGTGGACAAGCTTAGTGTCCATTATTATTATTCGGCTACGAATACCAGGACCAATGAGGAAAGCATGGCAGCTATTCAGACCAAACTACAGAATACCAATGTAACCGTTAAGGTTTTGCTGGGTCGAAATACTATCACGGTAAAAGACTTATTGGAACTGTCGGTAGGGGATGTAATCCCGTTAAAGAGAGGAATTAATGAGGAATTAGAGGTAGTCATTGGCCAAAGTACCAAGTTTCTTGGCAAGCCTGGTATATTGAGCAATAGACTTTCCCTGCAGATATCTCAGGTGATAAAGGAGGGGAAACATGATGAATGATGGCATTTTATCTCAAGAAGAGATTGATGCTTTATTAAAAGGTGACAGCTCAAGCCCATCTGAACAACCCCCCAAATCCTTTGTTCTAACTGATTTCGAAAAGGATGCCTTAGGGGAGATCGGTAATATAAGTATGGGGACGTCCGCAACGACTCTGTCTACACTGCTGAGAAAGAAAGTATCTATCACCACACCAACGGTAACCGTAACTACTCCTGAACAATTGCGCAGTGAGTATCCCCGGCCTTATGTTGTAGTAGAAGTGGAGTATACCGAAGGACTGCAAGGTTCTAATGTCCTAATTGTTAAAGAAAATGTTGCCGGTATAATATCTGATCTTATGATGGGAGGGCAGGGTGCTTATAGTCAAGCCAGCCTATCGGAAACTGAATTGAGCGCAGTTGGTGAAGCTATGAACCAGATGATGGGCTCAGCCACTACTAGTCTTTCGTCTATGTTCAATCGCCGTATAGTAATTGCACCTCCATCTCTAACCCTGGTTGATTTAGGAAAAACCAGTTTGGATATGGCCAGTGAGTATGACGAATTGGTAGCCATAAAATTCAAAATGGAAATAGAAGACCTGGTTGATAGCGAGATGGTACAACTCATACCCGTTGAAGCTGTAAAGAGCATGATATCCTTGTTGATAGGCAGTACCACGGAAGAATCAGGGGTAGAAGCCGCATTGGAAAAAGCCGCACCAGCACCGCAACCTGAATTACCAACAGAACAAAGGCCGGTAACGCCCACAGTTGAGGCGGAACCTCAGATAGCGGTCAATAATCAGGTATGGCAACAGCCTTCCTACATAAACGAACCGTCGCCAGTTCGCAAATCTCAACAGTATTCGGTTCAGCCGGTGCAATTTGCTAATTTGCAAGAGCTTCAACAAAGCAGCACACCTCAGAATATAAACCTCATCATGGATGTTCCTCTGGATGTGTCAGTTGAACTGGGCAAAACGCGCAAGACCATCCAAGAGATTTTAGAGCTTCACCAGGGTGCTATTATACAACTGGATAAAATGGCTGGAGAACCAGTGGATCTTTTGGTTAATGGCAAATTAATCGCCAAAGGCGAAGTGGTAGTAATCGACGAAAACTATGGCATCCGGATAACAGCCATTATCAGTCCCAGTGACCGGATGAATAAACTTCAGTAAGGCAGGAGGGCATTATGGGAAAGAGAGTGTTGATAGTTGACGATGCGGCTTTCATGCGCATGATGATTAAGGATATCTTAACCAAGAATGGATATGAAGTAGTAGGGGAAGCAGAAAATGGACAAGTAGCGGTAGAAAAGTACCGGGAACTGAAACCTGATTTAGTAACCATGGATATTACCATGCCTGAAATGGACGGTATTACAGCTGTCAAGGAAATAAAAGCTGAGGATGCCTCTGCCCGGGTTATAATGTGCAGTGCTATGGGTCAGCAAGCTATGGTGATAGATGCCATTCAGGCTGGAGCTAAGGATTTTATTGTAAAACCCTTTCAGCCGGAAAGAGTATTGGAGGCAGTAAGAAAAGCCCTGGATTAGATAGGGGCGAAAGCAGGCAATTATGAAACGGTTTCGTAACAAATCAACACTGGTAATTTTATTGACGCTTGTAATGTTACAGGCATCGGTATTGCCAGCCCTAGCCGCTGACATGGATAAACTCAATCAAGAACTTGATAGTCAGCCGCAGGCTATGGACAAACCCAACTTAGCAATAGAGTTTATTAAATTAATGGTGGTATTGGTACTAATAATAGCTGTTGCCTGGTTTCTCATCAGGGTATTCAGTCGCCAGGTAGCCTCTCGTATGCAGGGAACCTGGCTACGTGTGGTTGATGAGGTTACCCTGGGTCAGAATAAAGGGATCATACTTTGTGAAGTGGGAGAAAGAGTGTTTGCGGTAGGGGTAACCGATCACAATATATCAGTGCTTTTTGAGGTTACTCATCCTAAACTTTTGGAAGAAATAAGTATGGAGATGGAGAATAAGCCCGCGACTAATATAACAGCCGACGGTCTGCAAAAACTGTGGAGCAACCTTAGCTATCAATGGGGAAAAGCTGTACCAAGTAGAACACCAGAAATTAATGAAAAAGATTTTAAGTCTCTTATGGAAGAGCAGGTGAAAAGGATCCAAAACCTATCCTCTACATCTTCGGGAGGGCTCCAGCAAGATGCTGATAAAAAATCATAAATACAGACTAAATTATTTATGGTTAACCTTACTTGGTTTAGTGTTAGTGGCACTATGGATGGGAATTTTCGCTGAACCAGTGCTGGCTCAACCTTTTGAGATTCCTAATATTAGTTTACAGTTCGGCGGGGAAGATAATCCGGATGCCCTATCCACAACACTTCAGCTGATTCTCCTTTTGACGGTGTTATCGCTGGCACCAGCTATCGTTATACTTCTTACTTCTTTTACGCGCATAATAGTAGTGCTTTCGTTTCTGAGATCTTCTCTGGCCACCAATCAGATGCCACCCAATCAGATTCTAATAGGATTGGCCTTGTTTCTTACTTTTTTTGTAATGGCTCCTACGTTGCAAGAAGTAAACCGTGAGGCCATCCAGCCATTGTTACAGGGCGAGATAAATCAAACCGAAGCTTATACCAACGGAATGGCTCCCATAAGGACTTTTATGTTTGAACAAACCCGAGAAAAAGACTTAGCTTTGTTTGTGAAAATGGCTGGTTTGGAGCGACCACGCAATTTCGATGATATTCCTAATTATGTATTGATACCTTCTTTTATTATAAGTGAATTAAAAACTGCCTTTCAGATTGGTTTTATTATTTTTGTGCCCTTTTTGATAATTGATATGGTGGTAGCAAGTGCCTTGATGTCAATGGGGATGATGATGCTTCCCCCTATGATGATATCATTGCCTTTTAAGATATTGCTGTTTGTTTTGGTAGATGGCTGGAACTTGGTGATTCAGTCTCTCCTTCAGAGTTTTGGGTAGGTGATTTTTTTGTATGAGAACCTCGTACTGGGTGTAGCTAATGAAGCCATGGTTACTATTTTGCTAGTGGCAGCTCCCATTTTGGGCGGGGCTTTGCTTACCGGTTTACTTATCAGTATATTGCAGGCTACCACCCAGCTGCAGGAAATGACCCTGGTTTTCGTGCCTAAAATTGTAGTAGTGCTATTAATGGTAATAATCTTTGGCCCGTGGATGTTGAATGTGATTACTGGGTTTACTTACGATTTGTATGCGTCTTTGCCACTATTTGTAACCTGGTAAGGTGGTTGATCAGCCATGCCGTTTCCCCTGGACGGTTTTTTATTATTAATGGGACGATTGTCAGGCTTATTTCTCAGTGCCCCTATATTCAGCAGTCGACAAATACCAGGACGCGTAAAAATTTTGATATTGGCGTTGTTATCGGCAACCCTTAGCTATGTAATACCTATCAATACCAGTGTGACTATCAGTACCCCTGGTCTTTTTTTGGCAGCCCTGGTTTTGGAAATATTAGTGGGTTATACTATTGGCTTGGTAGCCTATGTGGTCTTTGGGGCCATTCAATTAGCGGGGCAGCTGATGGATATGCCCATGGGTTTTGCCATAGTAAATGTGGTTGATCCCTTATCTGGTACGCAAATACCCTTAACAGGAAACTTCACCCAAACCCTAGCCTTATTGATGTATTTAGCCATTAATGGTCACCATTATTTGCTAGAGGCGGTGGTCCAAAGCTATCAGGTAATACCGGTGCTGGGAATACAAATAACGGCGCCTTTAATTGAACTGCTTATGGCTATTGCCGCGCAGATGTTTGTAATAGCTGTTAAAATAGCTTTACCCATAATATTTGCCGTCCTGGTAGCTGATATCGCTATGGGCTTTGTAGCTAGAACTGTTCCTCAAATGAATGTATTTATTGTCGGACTTCCTTTGAGAATAATGGTTGGTCTAGTGACTTTGATGCTGATGATTCCCGTATATCTATGGGTATTTACTATACTGTTCTCCAGATTCTTTACTTATTTGGATCAAATAATCATGGCGATGTGAAAAATGACATGAATGAAGAGCAGCTTTGGCTGGTTGACCTGCAGCTTTTTGCTGAGGATGGAGCAACCGGTGAAAAAACTGAACAAGCTACACCCAGGCGGCGGGAAGAAGCACGCCGCAAAGGCCAGGTATTTAAAAGTACCGACTTAAACGCAGCGATTATTATGGTAGCGGGTTCAGCAGCGGTGTATTTAACCTATCCTTATATAATTCAGTCTTTGCAGGATTTCACTTCTCTATATTTGCTGGAGCGCGCTCATGAGGAGTTTACGATTCAGTATATTTACGGCCTGCTTTTAGAAGTATTATTCATTTTAGCTAAGATCGGACTACCGATTATGGCTGCTTGTTTTGTGGCTGCATTACTGATTACCTATCTACAGGTGGGCTTTGTATTCTCGGGAGAGCCCTTAACTCCTAAACTGGAACGCCTTAACCCGGTGCAGGGATTTCAAAGGATTTTTTCCAAGCGAGCGCTGGTGGAACTGGTCAAGTCTCTGCTTAAAGTTGCAGTTACTGGATGGATTGTATATACGGTTATCCGTAAGTATTATTATGTATTTCCACGTTTTGTTGATATGGAACTGATAGCGACTTTACAGGCTTTAGGGCAAATCATTTTTGAAATGGCCATGAAGGTAGGAGTCGTTTTCGTTATCATAGGGGTTTTGGATTACCTATACCAGTGGTTTGAGCATGAAAAAACCTTAAAAATGAGCAAGTACGACGTCAAACAAGAGTATAAGGAAACGGAAGGTGACCCGCTCATTAGGTCGCGCCAGCGGCAAATTCAAAGAGAAGTGGCCATGCGGCGTATGATGGCGGAAGTACCCAAAGCCGATGTCATAATTACTAATCCTACTCATTTTGCCGTAGCCCTTCGTTATGAAGTGGATATTATGGATGCACCCGTGGTGATAGCTAAAGGGCAGGATTATATGGCGGCGAAAATAAGAGAGATTGCTGATGAATACGGGATTATGATAGTAGAAAATCCACTGTTAGCCCGTACTCTATATAATTCAGTTGAGATAGGACAAGAGGTGCCAGAAGAATTGTATCATGCTGTTGCTGAAGTGCTGGCCTTTGTCTATCGGCAGAAGAAAAAGGTTCTTTAGGAGGTAGCCGAATGGAGCAAAGATCTCCATGGATGAACTTTATAGCTGAAAGAACCGATGTATTGGTAGCGGCAATGATTGTGGGAATTGTCATGATAATGATAATCCCCATGCCTACCTGGTTGCTGGATATACTGCTAACTTTTAATATCACCTTTGCCCTGATCATCATCATGGTATCGGTATTCAACCTTGATCCTCTGGATTTTTCTGTTTTTCCATCGCTGCTGTTGATAATGACTCTGTTTCGGTTGGCTCTTAATATTTCCTCTACCCGTTTAATTTTATTACATGCCTATGCAGGTGAGGTTATTAATACTTTTGGCTCATTTGTGGTGGGAGGCAACACAGTGGTGGGGTTTATTATCTTTCTAATCCTGGTAGTGATTCAGTTTATTGTTATCACCCGGGGAGCAGAAAGAGTCTCTGAAGTAGCAGCACGATTCACCCTGGATGCTATGCCTGGAAAACAAATGGCTATCGATGCTGACTTAAATGCTGGTCTTATTAATGAAGATGAAGCTCGGGAGAGGCGCCAGAAAATACAAAGAGAAGCTGATTTTTATGGTGCTATGGATGGAGCCAGCAAATTTGTCAAAGGGGATGCTATAGCCGGGATTATCATAGTAATAATCAACGTTGTGGGCGGCCTCATAATCGGTATGGCCCAGCGCGGTATGCCCGCTGGAGAAGCTGTACAAGTTTATACTCTACTGACTGTAGGAGATGGTTTGGTAACTCAGATACCTGCTTTGCTGATGTCTACGGCCACTGGTATAGTGGTTACCCGCAGCGCGTCCCAGTTTAATTTGGGCAAAGAATTAACCTTGCAGGTATTCAGCTATCCCAAAGCTCTGGGATTAGCAGCTATAATACTGTTTATCCTGGGCACCATTGGGTTGCCCCGCACGCCTATGTATGCCTTAGGAGCATTCTTTGGGGCGCTATTTATACTAACCCGCAATGCGGGCAAAGCGGAAGAGGAACAGGAATTAACTGAGGATGTTGCCGAAGCAGAGCAGATAAAACGTCCGGAAAACGTAATGGAATTGCTCCAGGTTGAAAAAATGGAAATGGAGCTGGGTTACGGGTTAATACCACTGGTGGATGTGGAACAGGGTGGGGATTTATTAGATCGTATCGTAATGATCAGACGCCAATGCGCGGTGGAACTCGGTTTTATTGTCCCTCCCATACGTATACGGGATAATATGCAATTAAAACCCAATAGTTATGTGGTAAAGATTAAAGGAGCGGAAATAGCCAGTGGTGAGTTATTGTTAGACCATTACTTAGCCATTGGACCCGATATCGAAAATGATATGGATTTAATAGGGGTGGATACTGTTGAGCCGGCTTTCGGGTTACCGGCTCGTTGGATAAACACCGCCCAAAAGGATCAGGCGGAGATGAATGGATATACAGTGGTTGATCCGCCTTCTGTCTTGGCTACTCATCTGACCACGGTTATAAAAAACCATGCCTTTGAACTATTAGGACGGCAAGAAGTTCAGAATATGGTAGATTACATAAAAGAACAGAATCCAGCCGTGGTAAGCGACTTGATACCTGATTTGATAAATTTAAGTGAACTGCAGAAAGTACTGTCCAATCTGCTGCGCGAGCAGGTATCTATCCGTGATCTGACCACAATTTTAGAAACCCTGGCTGATTATGGGCGGTTGACTAAAGATGTTGATGTATTAACCGAGTATGTACGCCAGGCTTTGCGCCGGCAGATTACCCGACAGTATGCAGGCGAAGATAAAAAACTGCAGGTACTGACACTTGATCCGGCGGTTGAAGATATTCTCAGATCATCAATTCAGCAGAGCGAATTTGGCTCTTATCTAGCGGTGGATCCTGAAGTAGCCCAATCCTTAATTGATAAGGTGTCGCGCTATCATGAGGATCTGATACGGCGGGGCACCACTCCCATAATTTTGTGTGCTCCCATTTTAAGGATTTATTTTAAGCGCTTATTAGACCGTTTTATGACTGATTTGGTGGTTTTATCTTATAATGAAATCGACTCTAATGTACAGGTTGAGGTAGTGGGGATGGTATCATCATGAAAATAAAGAAATTTGTAGCCAGGGATTACAAAACTGCTATACACCAGGCGAAGAAGGAAATGGGACCAGATGCCATAATACTACATTCTCGCCAGATTAAGAAACGAGGGATTATGGGCTGGTTTTCACCACCGCAGATCGAAATAACCGTAGCCATGGATGATACCCTCCAGGTTCACACAGATCGGAAGAGAAAGAACATAGATGCGGCTTGGTCAGCGCCCGCCGGCAATGCTAATCAACAGGTGCCATTGCCACGAGACACAGGGAGAGAAGTGGAACTGGTTGAAGAAATAAGGCGCATGAACCACCTTATGGAAGAAATGAAAAGTAAGCTTTATGAAGTTGAAAGCATTAAGGGTTTATCACAATCGGTACAACGTTTTCATCAAATGCTGTTGGAAAATCGTGTGAAACCGGAAATAGCTATGCATATAGCTGCCAATATTCAGAACAGGTTGCCCCAGGACCACAGAACTGAACTCAAATGGGCTCACGAAGTATGTGTGCATACCTTACGAGAGTTTGTAAAGGATATAAGTCCTATTAATCTGTACAGAAACCAAACCAGTCGCTTGGTGTTTATGATCGGGCCAACTGGAGTTGGGAAAACCACAACTATTGCCAAATTAGCGGCTAAGATGACCTTTTTAGAAAACAAAAGAGTGGCCTTGATTACCCTGGATACCTACCGGATTTCAGCCGCTGATCAGTTGCGTACTTTTGCCGATATAATGGGTATTCCCCTTAGTGTAGTCTTTTCAGACGGTGAGATGAAAGAGGCGTTAGACAAGTACCAGGATCAGGATATTATTTTTGTTGATACAGCGGGGTGTAGTCCCTTTAATAAGGAGCAGATGGCAGATTTAGAGCGTTTTGTTAAAGTAGCTCAGCCTGATGATATTATTTTGGTCTTGAGCGTTACTACCGACAGCGATGATTTAATAAATACTTATGAACAATTCAAGAGTGTAGGTATTGACAAAATCATTTTCACCAAACTTGATGAAACCACTACCTATGGGCAAATCTTAAATGTTGTATATGAGATTAGAAAACCAATTGCCTATGTTACTACTGGACAAAACGTTCCAGATGACATTGAAATACCAGATTCTACCCGCTTAGCCAGAATGTTTCTGGGAGAGGAGGGTATAAGATGAAGGACCAGGCTGAACGTCTGCGAGAGATGGCAAACCAGATTCGTCAACAAATTGAGCAGGAATTTGTGCGGCAAGTTCATCGGGCCAGGGTTGTAGCTATAAGTAGTGGCAAAGGAGGAGTCGGCAAAAGTACTTTGGCTCTCAATCTGGCTTTAGTTTTATGTAAACAGGGCAAAAAGGTTTTATTATTGGATGCAGATATGGGTATGGCTAACCTGGATATAATGCTGGGTGTAGTACCTAAATACAATCTTTTTCATGTTATCCAAGGGCGGAAAAACCTCCATGACGTTATTATATCTGGGCCGCAAGGCATGTCGATTATTCCAGGAGGATCAGGAATTCTGGAATTAGCCAATCTTCCTGCCAGTGACATGAAGAGACTTTTGGTAGAGTTAATTAAATTGGACAGCGATTATGATTATATGATTCTGGATACTGGTGCAGGCATATCGAAAAATGTCACCAGCTTCCTTCTGGCAGCCGACGATGTTATTATAGTCACTATTCCCGAACCAACCTCTATAACTGATGCCTATGGAGTACTTAAAAGCATGAATCGAGCCTCGTATAATGGTAAGGTATATCTAGTGGTCAATCGGGTCAGTGACGAATCTGAAGGTATCTGGGTAGCTGAAAAATTAACCATAGTTGCTCAAAAGTATCTGGATATAGAGGTGCTAAGTCTCGGCTATATCTTAAATGATCCCAGTGTCAGTGAAGGGATAAGGCGACAGCAGCCATTTGTAGAGATATACCCCCGCAGCCGGGTAACCCACAATTTTAAGCGGATTGCTGAAAAACTTTTAGAAGCCCACCGGGAGAAAAGGTTGGATGATCTTCAGGAGGCAAAACAACCTGGAATAAGAAACTTTTTTAAAAGGGTCCTAAGTAGTTCTAAATAATGTACCAACGGGGGATAAAAGGATGAACGATTTTGATCTCAAGGTAAATCAGCTAATAGAAATAGAAATGGATCAAAACGGGAAGAAGGTATTTTTAGCCAGTCGAATTGAAGCAATCGAAGAAAGGTATATGTTGATAGCAACCCCTATCCGGCGAGGCATTCCTTTGTTATTACCGTCTGGAAGTCCAATCGTGGTTCAATTTAGGAAGGGTAATACTTTTTTTTCTTTTGAAAGTGAAATTATGGGCAGGTATTTGCGACCCATCCCTTTATGGATGATTAAAAAGCCCGTTTCAATATATAGGGTTCCTCAAAAACGTAGCTCGGTTAGATTACCCATTAATTTACCTGTGCAGTATCAATACCTGGATAGAGATGATGATTCACTGTATGAAGGCGTAACAATTGACATAAGTGCGACCGGTATTTTGTTCAGCAGCGCCCAGTCATGTGATTGGGGAGAAAAGTTAAAGGTGGATTTGTTTCTTGGCAAGGATAATATAATTTCCTCAGCAGCTAAGGTGGTCCGTACTGAAGATAAAGGTGGTCTGACTAGGTATCGGATAGCCGTGGAATTTGAAGATATGCCCGAGATAGAACGTGATCGCATTTTTAAGTTTGTGTTTGATAAACAACGCGAGTGGATACGTAAAGGAATTCTTGAATGAATGGAGGCTCTCTGATGAAACCAATTCGCGTCTTGGTAGTTGATGACTCAGCTTTTATGCGTAAGGTAATCAGTGATATTATCAACAACGACCCTAATATGACAGTTATTGGCACCGCCAGGGATGGAAGGGACGCCTTAAAAAAGATTCAGGAGCTTAACCCGGACGTTGTTACTATGGATGTGAAAATGCCTGGTTTAGATGGACTGGCTGCTCTAGAAGAGTTAATGAAGATATCCCCTTTACCAGTATTAATGATTAGCAGCTTGACTAAACGAGGTACTGAGCAAACGGTCAAGGCTCTTCAATTAGGAGCGGTTGATTTTATAGCCAAACCTTCCGGACCAATTTCTTTGGATATCGACACCGTAAAAGAAGAAATAATTAGTAAAATTAAAATTGCAGCAGGTACAAAGAATAAATTGGCGAATTTTAAGTATAAAACAGTAATTAGCCCTGTTCGCCCTGTCTCTACTTTTAAGGAACTGGCGCCAGGCACAACCCTTGACAAATTGGTGCTTATTGGTACTTCAACTGGAGGGCCTAAAGCTCTTCATGAAGTAATACCTAGACTACCAGAGCAAATAAATGCTGGTATTTTGATAGTTCAACATATGCCACCTGGATTTACCAGATCTTTAGCGGAAAGACTAGACTCTTTGTCACAGATAACAGTGAAAGAAGCAGAGCACGGCGAAGAAATAATTCCCGGTTGTGCATATATAGCTCCTGGTGACTATCATTTGACTGTCAGCAGGCCTCCTTCCGGAGCACGAGAATTAAAGGTCAACTTAACCAAGGAACAGCCCCGAGGAGGACATCGGCCTGCAGTTGATACTATGTTGGAATCGGTAGCCCAACTATATTGGTCAGATATGATATGCGTAATTATGACCGGTATGGGCAATGACGGAAGCCAAGGAGTTCAATTAATTAAAAAGCGGGGCGGCAAAGTAATTGCTGAACATCAATCATCCTGTATTGTATATGGTATGCCTAAAGCTGCTATTGCAACAGGTTGCGTTGACAAAATAGTTCATCTCAAAGACATCAGCAGTGAAGTTTTGAGAATGCTGTAGAGCAAGCATTTTGATGGATCTGGAGGTGGTTGGGTTTTGAAAATGGACATGTCACAATACCTAGGTGTTTTTCTAGAAGAAAGTAAAGAACACTTAGGAAATCTTAATGAACAGCTGTTGAATTTAGAAAAAAACCCTGGGAACTTGGCAGCCTTAAACGAAATATTTCGAGCTGCTCATACATTAAAGGGAATGTCCTCTACCATGGGATTTGAAGATTTAGCCGATCTAACACACCATCTAGAGGATGTGCTATCAGATCTTAAGGAAGGTTTACTGCAACCTGATACATATGTAGTTGATACGTTATTTCAATGTTTAGATCGCGTCCAATCGATTATTAGTCAAATCGAGAGTAATGGTTCGGCCGAATACAATAACCAGGACCTTATTGCGATCTTGAATAGTATTAAAAACCAGAATTATACCGGGGATATTCAGCTAATTGAAGATAAACAAAAACCTGCAACAGCCCAAACTGAAGAGCCTTCCATTGAATTAGACTTTAATGAATACGAACTAACGGTGATGGAGGAGGCAGCCTGCAAGAACTATCAAATAGTTGCTATAAGGGTCGCCGTTGATCCAGGTTCATTAATGAAGTCAGTTCGCGCTTTCATGGTATTCAAAGTTTTAGAAGAAGACAGTGAGGTAATAAAATCCATACCAGCCGTAACCGACTTAGAGGATGGTAAATTTGATGAAACCTTTGATGTAGTAGTTATAACTAAAACACCCTTGCCAGTGTTAATTGATCGTCTGGAACACATATCCGAAATCCGTGTGGATAGTAGCCATTTGGTTAATATTGACCAATTGCCTTTACACCGGGACGATATAGACGTAATGAAATCGGACCAGAAAACCACTGAACAGGTGGACACCAAAAGAAATCACAAAATAAAACAAACTGTGCGGGTGGACATTGATCGGCTAGACAACTTAATGAATCTAGTGGGAGAACTGGTTATGCATAAAGGCCGTTTAGGCCAGATTGCTTCCAACCGGAGAATTGTTGAACTAAATGAAACTATTGAACAGATTGACCGGATAAGTACGGATTTGCAGTCGGTAGTCATGAAAGTGCGTATGGTGCCTATCGAGCAAGTATTTAACCGTTTTCCCAGAATGGTCAGAGATTTGGCCAAGGAGTTAAATAAAGAAATAGAATTCATCATGGAAGGTAAGGAGACCGAACTGGATCGGACGGTTATAGATGAAATAGGCGATCCGCTTATACACCTACTGCGCAATGCTATAGATCATGGTTTGGAATCACCATCGGTAAGAACTCAAAAAGGTAAACCCCGCATAGGGACCATAATTTTGCGCGCCCGTCATGAAGGCAACAGTGTTTTTATTGAAGTAGAGGATGATGGGGCGGGAATACAAATTGAACGAGTTAAAAACAAAGCTGTGGCTAAGGGAATTATTACTGCCAAAGAAGCGGAAGAGATGACCGCAGAACAAGCCGTGGATCTTTTGTTTAGTCCTGGATTCAGCACAGCCGAAAATATTACTGATGTGTCAGGACGAGGGGTTGGACTGGATGTGGTCAAGAGCAAGATTGAATCCTTGAATGGGGAAATACAAGTGGACTCCAAACCTGGGCAAGGTACAAAGTTCGTCGTCAAACTACCTCTCACACTAGCCATAATTCAAGCCTTAATGGTAGCGGTCCGTGATGAAATTTACGCCATTCCACTCAGCACGGTTAATGAAACAACTATGTTGTCCTCTGAAGACATCAGGCTTATTCAAAACCAGGAAGTGATAGTACTTAGAGGCAATGTACTGCCACTTTATCGTTTGGATAGTCTGCTTGAAGTACCTGGAGAAACTGTATCAGATGAATCTTATGTGGTGGTAGTTTATAAAGGTAACAAACAGATTGGCCTGGTAGTAGATAGACTAATTGGTCAACAGGAAATTGTGATCAAGTCCTTGGGTAAAGTTCTAGCCGGCACTCCTGGCATTGCCGGGGCTATTGTGGCTGGAGACGGCAATGTGCGTTTAATACTTGATATAGATACTTTGTTTTAGAAGGAGGCAACATCATGGAGGATGTGATCAATATGCGCGTTGATGACGGCTACCAGGAAGGGGAAGAAATACAAGTAGTCGCTTTTCGGTTGGGTAATGAGGAATACGCGGTAGACATTTTATATGTTCAGGAAATCATTCGTTTGCTTAATATAACTAGGGTTCCTCGCAGCGCCCAGCATATTGAAGGAGTTGTGAATTTACGGGGCAGTATTATTCCCATTGCTAACCTGCATTCCAGATTTAACCTGCAGTTATCAGATAATCAGGATGATAAACGCATTATTGTGTTCAAGTTTGATGAGGTTCAAGTGGGCATTATCGTGGATGAGGTTTCGGAGGTTTTACGTATCCACCAAAATGACATAGAAGCTGCTGATAAAGTTTATGGTACTTTGGAAGCTGACCATATAAAAGGAATTGCTAAAGTTGGTGAGAGATTGCTAATTCTGCTAGACCTGGCCAAGATTTTCGAAGCAGGATGGTGATGATGGTGGAAAATTTCCAAGAACTAACGAATCTGCAGGTAGATGCCTTAAAAGAGATAGGTAACATTGGAGCTGGTAATGCAGCTACAGCCTTAGCACAAATAATTAATACCAAAATTGACATGAACGTTCCTCGGGTAAGCATATTGGAGTTTGATAAAGTTCCAGCCTTAATTGGAGGAGCTGATACGTATGTGGTGGGGATTTATTTAACCGTGTTTGGTTCGGCTCCTGCCAGCTTGTTGTTTATTCTGCCAGTAGAACAGGCGTGTCGACTGGTGGACATGATGATGGGACAACCTGCTGGACATACCGTACCTGAGAATATGGGGGAAATTGAATACTCAGCCATGATGGAACTGGGTAATATTATTTCCGCAACCTACTTAAATGCACTGGTTGCGTTTACTCAACTGACCTTAGCACCATCAGTACCAGCTTTGGGAATGGACATGGCCGGAGCAATATTAAACGCCATTTTGGCCCAATTCGGGGAAGTAGCTGACCACGTTCTGGTATTAGAAACTCAATTCAGGAAAGATGACGAGGATGTAGTAGGCCATTTTTTTATGTTACCTGAACCCGGTTCACTAAACACTATTTTAACTGCACTTGGGGTGAGTCATTAATGTCAAACATTATTCAGGTCGGAATGGCTGACCTGAAACTAGCTAAGGCGCCGGATAAGCTAATGACGGCTGGCTTAGGTTCGTGTATAGGCATATGCATTTTCGACCCTGTGGTAAAAGTGGGTGTCTTGGCACATATAATGCTTCCAAATAGCACTCAGTCCAAAAATCCACAAAACCGTGCTAAATTTGCCGATAGTGCTATAGTAATGGCACTGGAGGAGATGGATAAAAATGGGGCTTCCAGAGTTAGGTTGCAGGCCAAAATAGCTGGCGGTGCCCAGATGTTTAAATTTTCCGGTGAGAGCGATATTATGAAAATAGGGGAAAGAAATACTCTGGCGGTTATAGAGAATCTAACAAAACATAATATTAAGCTGGTTGCCAAAGATACGGGTGGAAACTTTGGACGTACTATTATATTCGATGTGGGAGATGGCAGTTTGTTAATACGAACCATAGGACATGGGGAGAGAGTTATTTAGGTGAAAGCTGACCTGAGTTCATTGTGGAATAATTACAAAGAACATGCTCAATTGGAAGCGAGAGATGAATTAATAGTTCACTATGCACCTATGGTAAAATATGTGGCTGGCCGCCTGGCTATTAATTTATCATCAGCAGTGGAGATGGATGAGTTAATCTCCTATGGTATAGAAGGATTAATTGATGCCATAGAAAAGTATGACCCTACCCGGAATATCAAATTTGAGACCTATGCTGTAACCCGAATTCGCGGATCTATGATAGATGGTCTGCGTTCAATGGACTGGGTTCCGGTCTCGGTTCGCCAGAAGAGCAAGGAATTAGAGAAGGTTTATGTTCAACTGGAAAACCGTTTGGGCAGAACCGCTACTCATCAGGAGGTTGCACAGGAACTGGGCATCAGTGAAAAAGAGTTATCTGTTTTGTTACAAGAGGTTGCTGCGACCACTCTGATCTCCTTAGATGATTATATTCCAGGGGATGAAGGAGAGGAAAAAAAGCGCCGCATTGTGGAGATGTTAGAGGACGATAACGCTGTTGATGCTCTGGAAATGGTGGAAGTACAGGAAGTAAAGGAATTATTGGCTAGGTCAATTGCCAAACTTCCTGAAAAAGAGAAAATGGTAATATACTTATATTACTATGAAGGATTAACCTTAAAAGAAATAGGATTGACCTTAAACTTATCCGAATCAAGAATATCACAACTTCATACCAAAGCCGTGTTGAGGCTTAGAGGGGGATTGAGCAAAAAGAAACATTTAGTAATCTAGAAAGGGGGTATGAGAATGTCCGAACAGAATATGAACAAGGATGGACAGGTGAAAATTAGTTTCGGTCCGGGGAAAATGTACGCCTTTCTGGAAGTTACCGCACCCATTGGTGAGGGAGTCCCATGTAAGCGGGAACAGGTGTTAAAAGCACTTAAGGATCACGAAATTGTCTATGGAATCAATGACAGTGTAATAGACCAAGCCCTGCAGCAGCAGAATTGGAATAAAAGGCTTTTAGTAGCCAAAGGACTTGAACCCGAAAGCGGAACTGATGGAAAGCTAATCTACAAGTTTCCATTACCCCAAGAGCGATTAAAACTCCAGGAAGACGAAAAAGGTAATATTGATTACCGTGAACGTGGTTTAATATACAACGTAAAAATGGGTGAACTGTTGGTAGAAAGAATCCCTCCTACTGAAGGTACCCCCGGGAGAGATGTAACCAACCGGGAAATACCACCCAAAAGGGGGAGAGATTACCACCTTCC
>Ga0116181_1001078_pt1 | contig 24062 bp, 22 predicted proteins | sample AD_UKC075_MetaG_FD_89752 | JGI IMG/M metagenome (GOLD analysis project Ga0116181, IMG submission 89752) | Active sludge microbial communities of municipal wastewater-treating anaerobic digesters from USA - AD_UKC075_MetaG | ecosystem: Engineered > Bioreactor > Anaerobic > Digestate | place: USA... | reverse complement strand
CTCGCTGCCATAGCCTGTGAGCGGCGTTCGTCGTCTTCTCGCGGGCGCCGTTCCAACCTGAGTGGGTGAGGGGGCCGAGGGGTGACCTGGAGACTGTTGGTGAGGGCCGTCGTCTCGACGGCGGTGGCGATGTGCCTTCTGGGGGTCGCGGCGGTGCCTGCCCAGGCCGCCGGGCCCGACGTGTACTCGACCCCGGGCGGGCAGAAGAAGGACGGGACCCTCTACAAGACGTCGTGCGCCAAGCAGTCGAACGGGGTTGTGCGGTGCAAGACGAACGTGTGGTCTTCGGTGATCTCGGTCAAGAAGGGCAAGTACGTCACGGACAAGGGCTGGCGCCTCGACCGGTACACGTACCTGCCGTCGGCGCGGAAGCTGTGGAAGAAGAGCCCGTACGCCGCCTACGGCAAGGTCAAGGGGAAGGCCTCCTGGACGTCGGGCGGCAAGAGGTACCGCTCGGAGTGCGACACCAAGAAGACCGGCAAGGGTGCCTGTCGCGCGTATGTCTGGACGACGACGATCAGCAGGTCGGCCTCGGGCGGGTACGCGAAGAAGTCCGCCTGGAAGCTGAACCGGGTGGTGAAGTTCGCGGAGAACGGCCGCAAGAAGGTGACGAAGGTCCCGAAGCACGTGCTCGACCAGTCGGTGCTGACGACCAAGGGCCTCGGGCCGCTGAAGTTGGGTGCGAAGTACCGCGACCTGCAGAAGTTGGGGTACGTGCGTTGGGCCCGTCCGGACGAGTACTGTCGCGCGGGGTTCCCCACGACGACGCTCGAGAGACGTGGACTTTCTGTCGACATCATCCGCCGCGACGATCGCCTCGAAGAGCTGTGGGTCACGTCGCCGAAGGTGAAGACCGCCGCCGGAGCCCGTGTGGGCATGACGGTCGAGCAGGTGCTGAAGAGGTACGGCTCCAAGGCCGTCGCAACCACCAAGCAGGGCAACGGCGGGCCGTTCTACGTGGTCGAGGTGGTGGAGAGAGGGAACGCGCTGGTGTTCACGCTCGAGGACTGGCAAGGCCCGGACTTCACTGACCCCGAGGATATGAGCCGGCTCGATCCGAGCGCGAAGATCGGCGTCATCATCGTCTCGGCCTACTCGGACGGATACTACGGCGGATGCTGAGAAGAGGAGAGCCCGGGATGAGGGCACAGAAGCTGGTTCGTTTGGTTGCCGCGGCGTTGCTGGCGGCAGCGTTGGTGCTCGGCCCGGTGGCGACGTCGCCGGCGGAGGCGGCCGCGAAGGCGAAGCTGACGTTCACGACGGAGAAGGTCACGTTCAAGACGGCGTGCGGGAAGGTGAGCGTGAAGCTCAAGACGCCGGTCTTGAAGGGGAGCACCAAGGCGAACCGCACGCGCGTGGCTGAGTGGGCCAAGTGGCTTCGGAAGGACGTGAAGAAGGTACTTGCGTCGAACCGGCACCACTGCGACGGCATCACGTCCAGTGCCGGTAGTTCGGCGCAGGGATCGATCTACAAGGGGCGGTACCTCTCGGTTCGGATGAGTTGGGGCGGCAACATCGACGAGACGAGGGCGAAGTTCCTCAACCTGGACCTGAAGACGGGCAAGAAGGTGCCCTTGTCGAGGTTCGTGTCGAACAAGGCCGGGCTCTTCGAGCGCGCCGTGTGCGATGCGGCCGGCGGAGACACCGGGGACTCCATCGAGAGCTACACGTGGTGCAGTTGGAAGTCGTCAACCACGAGCGGCAGTTGGTGGATGGTGTCGAGCAAGGGCGTTCGGCTCCAGCACGTCTACGCCGGCGAGGTGCTGATCCCCTGGAAGCACATCGTCAAGCCGGACTACAAGAAGCAGAAGAAGCACGTCACGAAGAACGTCCCGATGTGGTGGGACGGGGAGCTCAGGGCCAGCAAGACGAAGGTGACGGTGCAAGGGAATCTGGTCACCGTCGCCGCTGGAGGCGTCACGTACCACGGCGTCAGGGGCAAGGCCGAGACCGGGAAATACGCGTGGCTGGAGGTCTTCGCGCCAGGCCAGGGGGACAACCTCCGCGGCGTCCGGTTCGCCTCGGCCAAGAGCAACAAGGCAATCGAGTACGTCCAAGCAAGCTGAGGAGCCGTGCGGCAATCGCTGCGCCGCACCATTACGCAAGGAGTGTCACCACCCTGGCGATGCGCCCGAGAGCACGCCGACAGCCACAATGATGCCGGACCGCGTCCGTCGTGGGCCTACTTCTTGACCTTTGACGTCTATCTGCCAACATCGGGGCCCAACCGGCACGCGCGTGCCAGTTGGGCCCCGATGTTGGCAGATACGTGCACTCAGTCGGCGCGGCGGGACTCCTGGGCGCGGATCTTCGCGGCGCGGGCGAAGTAGGTGACGACGAACGACAGCACGAGGGCGAAGAAGACGCCGAGGTTCGCGTAGGCCCAGTCGCCGTCCTTGCCGCCGATCAGGAACAGCAGGTAGCCCTGCCAGTTGTTCCACGTCGCCGACTCCGCGAACGCGTTCACCACGAAGCCCCAGCCGATCACCGACGCCGCGACCATCGTCCCGATCGACGTCCAGTCCCAGGCGCCGTAGCGACCGCTCGGGTCGAAGAGGGCCTTCTCGTCGTAGTCGGCCCTACGGCGCAGGATGTCGGCGATCAGGATGCCCGCCCACGACGCCAGCGGCACGCCGAGCGTGATCAGGAAGCTCTGGAACGGCTCCACGAAGTTGGCGGCGAAGAACACGACGTAGATGGTGCCCAGCGTCAGGATCGCGCCGTCGAGGCCCGCCGCGGCGGGGCGGGGGATCTTGATGCCGAGGCTGATCAACGTGAGGCCCGACGAGTAGATGCCCAGCACGGCGCCGGAGACCAGCGCGAGCACCGCCGTCAGCAGGAACGGGACGAGCACCCAGACGGGAAGGATGGACGCCAAGGCCCCGAGCGGGTCGGAGTTGATGGCCTCGCTGAGCGCGGGATCCGATCCGGCGAGCAGCAGGCCGACGAGCACCAGCGGGATGGGCGCGACCGAGGCGCCGAACGTGTTCCAGAAGATGATGGCGCCGTCGGAGGCGGTGCGCTTCTGATAGCGGGTCCAGTCGGCGGCGATGTTGATCCAGCCCAGGCCGAAGCCGGTCATCACCATCACCAGCGCGCCGATGACCTGCCCGAGGCCGCCGTTCGGGATGGAGCCGACGGCGGCGAAGTCGATGTGCGGGAACGTCAGCACCACGTAGAGGATGGTGATGAAGCCCGTCAGCCAGGTCAGCAGCGACTGGAGCTTCATGATCGTGTGGTAGCCCAGCACCGAGGCCCCGACGATCATCGCCGCGACGACCGCCGTCGCCCCCAGCTTGACGGCGGTCCCGCCGTCGCCGCCCAGCCGCGTGATGATGCTGGAGGTGGCGAGCACCGCGAGGATCGCGAGGTAGGTCTCCCAGCCGATCGACGTCAGCCAGCTGACGATGCCCGGCACCTTCTGCCCGTTGACGCCGAACGCGGCGCGCGACAGGACCATGGTGGGCGCCGAGCCGCGCTTGCCCGCGATGGCGATCACGCCGCAGAGGAAGAACGAGACGACGATGCCGATCACCGAGACCAGCGCGGCCTGCCAGAAGGAGATGCCGAAGCCCAGGATCCAGGCGCCGTAGCTCATGCCGAAGACCGACACGTTGGCCGCGAACCACGGCCAGAACAGGTCGCGCGGTTTCGCGTGCCGCTCGGACTCGGGGATGATCTCGATGCCCGCGTGCTCGATCAGGGTCGAGCCGACGGTGTTCTCCGTGGTCACGTCTACCTCCCGGGTGTTCCGATGTGACAAGGGAGATCCTGCCACCACGGCGGGCGGACGGCCATCACCTGTCGCCGCGCGCCGCGGCGCGTCGCGCCGGGTGGGCTCCTCGAGGAGCGAGAGTTGCCGCGGCGTGAGACAATCCGCAGCATGAGCAGCGTAATTGCCCTCGATGAGGCAGCCTGGGCCGAGGCCGACTGGCCGCTCGGCGCGCACCCCTCCGCGGAGGGCATCACCTTCGCGGTGCACGCCCCGGCCGCGACCCGCGTGCAGCTGGAGATCTACCCGGAGGCGCTGGGCGTCGACGCGTCGCACACGTTCCTCCTCGCGAAGGGCGACGACGGCGCGTGGCGCGGCAACCTGCAGGGGCTGCAGCTGAACGCGCTCTACGCCTACCGGGTCTGGGGGCCGAACTGGGACTGGGCCGACGGCTGGGAGCCCGGCTCCGACCTCGGCTACCTCGCCGACCTCGACGAGGCAGGCAACCGTTTCAACCCGAACAAGGCGCTGTTCGACCCGTACGCCCGCGAGGTCACCCACAACATCTACACCGACAAGCTTGTGCCGTTCGGCGTCGACGACGGCGTGTTCGGCACCGGCGGCGACCTGATCGACGGCGTGCCCCGCCGCCTGATCGACACCGGGCGGTGGGTGCCGAAGGGCGTCGTCATCGCCGATTACTCGAAGGTCACCGCGAAGCCGCACGTGCCGCCGGAGCGCTCCACCATCTACGAGGCGTCGGTCGAGCAGCTCACCGGGCACCCGTCCGCGGCGCGGCTGAGCGAGCTGCTGCTGCGCGAGCCCGACTTCGGCGCCGTCGGCAACATCCCCGCGGAGTACCTCGGCACCTACAAGGGCGCGGGCCTCATGGCGCCGTATCTGCGCGCGCTCGGCTTCACCACCATCGAGCTGCTGCCGATCCACGAGACCAACGCCTCCGAGGCCAGCCGCGACGTCGCGAAGACCAACGCGTGGGGCTACATGACGCTCGCGTTCTTCGCGCCCAACCGCCGCTACGCCCACGACAAGAGCTGGGGCGGCCCCACGCGCGAGTTCAAGGAGATGGTCTCCGCCTTCCACGACGAGGGCCTCGAGGTGTACCTCGACGTCGTCTACAACCACTCCGCCGAGGGCGGGAACTGGAACGGCGACGTCGCCACCACCGGCTTCTCCTCGCTCGGCGGCTTCGCGACCGCCGACTACTATCAGATGACCGAGTCGAAGCTCCTGGTCGACGGCGCCACCGGCACCGGCAACCAGCTGAACTACTCCTCGCCGGTGGCGCGCCAGTTGGTGCTCGACTCCCTCGCCTATTGGGCCGACGACATGTTCGTGGACGGGTTCCGCTTCGACCTCGCGACGGTCCTCGGCCGCAAGCCCGCCGACGCGCCCGCCGACGACTGGGACAATCAGAAGCGCTTCTTCGGAGACCATCCGCTGCTCGTCGACATCGCCGCCTTCGCCGAGGCGACCCACGTCGAGGTCATCGCCGAGGCCTGGGACCTGTGGGGGTACGAGGTCGGCAACTTCCCCCGCGGGTGGGGCGAATGGAACGGCCGCTACCGCGACGCCGTGCGCCGGTTCACCAAGGGCGACGGCAACACCACCGCCTTCGTGGACATGGTCAACGGCGACTACCACCACTTCCACTCCTCGGGCGGCGCGCAGAAGACCATCAACTTCCTCGACGCGCACGACGGGTTCACGATGGCGGACCTCGTCAGCTACCAGGCGAAGGTCAACGACCAGCCGTATCCCTTCGGTCCCTCCGACGGCGGCACCGACGACAACCTCTCCTGGGACTCGGGCGGTTCGCAGGCCCTGCGCCGCCAGCGGCTGAGGAACCTGTGGGCCATCCTCTTCCTGTCCCGCGGCGTGCCGATGGTGGTCGCCGGCGACGAGCTCGGCCGGACCCAGAACGGCAACAACAACCCGTGGGCGCTGGACTCGATCGCGATGCGCAACAACTACGCCGCCATCCCGACGAACGCGCCGCAGGCGGTGGCCGTCGAGGCGGGGGTCGAGGCCGCGTACAACAACAACCTCGGCACCTACGACACCGACGCGCACGTCAACGGGCAGTTCCGGTTCGCGACCTTCGTCGCCAACCTCCGGCACCGCCATCCCGCGCTCCAGCAGAGCCACTACGGCGACCTGATCCCGGACAACGAGGACGTGTCCTACCTGTTCCACGCGCCCGCGGGCGGCCCGCCGAAGGAGGGCGACCGCGCCGTCGCCGTCCACATCAACTCGCCCGGCGACGACTTCTGGATGATGGTCAACATGGCCGACGTGGACGTCGACTTCGCCGTGGCCGACGCGCCGGAGGGCTGGGTGTGGCGTCGGCTGATCGACACCGCGGAGTGGGCCGAGCCCGCGTGCAACCACTGGCCGGAGGGCGAGGGCCGCGTCGTCCAGGGCGGCGCGACGGTCGCCCCGTGGTCGGTCGTCGTCTGGCACCAGTCGCCGGGCTTGGCCGCCGACGAGGAGGAGTAGGAGATGCCCGCCGCCGTCGTGTTCAACCCGACGAAGCTGACCCGGCGCGACCTGGCCGCCGTCATCGACCCGGCGACGGAGGCCGCGGGCTGGGGCGAGACGATGTGGATCGAGACCACCGTCGACGATCCCGGCGCGGGCCAGGCGCGCGAGGCCGTGCGACGCGGCGCGAACGTGGTCCTCGCCGTCGGCGGCGACGGCACGGTGCGCTCGGTGGCGGAGGGGCTCCGGCGCACGCGGGTGCCGCTGGCGATCCTCCCGCTCGGCACCGCGAACCTGCTGGCCCGCAACCTGGGGCTGCCGCTCGACGACCTGGAGGCGGCCGTCGACATCGCCGTGACGGGCAGGTCGCACCCCGTCGACGTCGGCCTCGCCCGCTGGCTGCGCGCGGGCGGCGACGTGGTCGAGCACGCGTTCGTCGTCATGGCGGGCATGGGCCTCGACGCGCAGATCATGTCGAACACCGACGCGGACCTGAAGAAGCGCGTCGGGTTCCTGGCCTACGTCAAGACCGGCGCGGTCGAGGTGAGCCGCAACCGCCGGATGAGCCTGACGTACCGGCTCGACGGCGGCCGCGAGCGCCGCGCGCGGGCGCACATGATGGTTGTCGGCAACTGCGGGTCGATCGGCTACAACGTGTACCTGATGCCCGACGCCGCGGTCGACGACGGGCTGTTCGACGTCGTGCTCGCGAAGCCGGCCAGCCCGTTCGGCTGGCTGCTGGTCGGCTGGCGGGTCTTCGTCTCGAACGCCATCCGCCGCCGGCTGCTGCATCGGTCGCCCCGCTACGACGACCCGGTGTTCGCCTACCTGCAGGGCCGCTCGTTGGACGTGTCGCTGAAGCGTCCGCAGGTGATGCAGCTCGACGGCGACGCTGTCGGCGACGTGGGCTCCGTCAGCTTCAGCATCGATCCCGGCTCCCTCCTGGTGCGGGTACCGGACCGTTCGACTTCGTAAGAGGTCGCCATGCGGTGCGCCGCAGTAGGCGCCACCTACCCGCGCGATCTCTACGGCTCGGCCCGAGCGGCGGGATGCGTGCGAGACTTGGCCGCATGGAGTTCACCTCGCTGTACGAGCACGGGTTCGCCCGCGTCGCGGCCTGCACGTTCCCCGTCGCGCTGGGCGATCCCGCCACGAACGTTGAGCGCATCGTCGAACAGGTCCGGCTGTGCCACGACGACGGAGCCGCCGTCGCGCTGTTCCCGGAGCTCAGCCTCAGCGGGTACTCGCTCGACGACCTCCTGCTCCAGGACGTGCTGCTCGACGCCGTCGACGAGGCCATCGTCCGGCTCGCGAAGGCGACGAAGAAGCTGCGGCCCGTCATCGTGGTCGGGGCGTCGGTCGCCGACGACACCGCCCTCTTCAACAGCGCCATCGTGATCCACCGCGGCAAGGTGCTCGGTGTCGCAACGAAGTCGTACCTGCCGAACTACCGCGAGTTCTACGAGAAGCGGCACTTCGTGGGAGGGTCAGCGATCAGTGGCTGCGTGAGCCGACCGCATTGGCCGGGGGCAGACGACGACGGCGACGTTCGCTATGGCTCCGACCTGATCTTCGAGGCGGTGGACGTCCCGGGGATGCGGTTCGTCGTCGAGATCTGCGAGGACATGTGGGTCCCGATCCCGCCCTCGGCGAAGGCGGCGCTGGCCGGGGCGAACCTCGTGCTCAACCTGAGCGCCTCGCCGATCACCGTCGGCCGCGCCGAGGACCGGGCGCTCATGGTGCGGTCGCTCAGCGCGCGCTGCAACGTCGCGTATGTCTACGCGGCGGCGAGCTTCGGCGAGTCGACGACCGACCTGTCGTGGGACGGGCAGTCCATCGCCTACGAGTGCGGCGACCTGATCGGCGCCTCCGAGCGCTTCCCGCAGGGGCCTACGCGGCTCGTCGTCGACATCGACCTGGATCGGCTGCGCCAGGAGCGGCTGCGCCAGAACTCGATGGAGGACAACGCGAGGCAGGAGAAGGTCTGGCCTGCTGACTTCTCGTGGGTGCAGTTCACGCTCAAGCCGCCGTCGGGCGACCTCGGCCTGCGCCGTCCGCTCGACCGGTTCCCGTTCGTGCCCGACGACGCCGCCCGCCTCAACCAGGACTGCTACGAGGCGTACAACATCCAGGTCTCCGGGCTGGAACGCCGGATGCTGGCCATCGGGGGAGGGATCGCGGAGCGCGCGCCGAAGATCGTCATCGGCGTCTCCGGCGGCCTCGACTCGACCCACGCGCTGATCGTCGCCGCGAAGGCCTGCGACCGGCTCGGCCTGCCTCGCACCCACATCCTGGCGTTCACGCTGCCGGGCTTTGCCACGTCGTCGCACACCAAGAACAACGCGACGCTGCTCGCCGAGGCCCTCGGCGTCACCTTCGAGACCGTCGACATCCGGCCCATGGCCGAGTCGCTGCTGAGGGCGCTCGGGCACCCGGCGGGTGACGGCGAGCCCGTCTACGACGTCACCTACGAGAACGTCCAGGCGGGGCTCCGCACCGACTTCCTGTTCCGCGTCGCGAACCAGCGCGGGGGCATCGTGCTCGGCACAGGCGACCTGTCCGAGCTCGCGCTGGGTTGGTGCACGTACGGCGTCGGCGACCAGATGAGCCACTACGGCGTCAATGCGGGCGTGCCGAAGACGCTGATGCAGCACCTCATCCGCTGGGCGATCGCCACCGGCCAGTTCCCGGAGGACGGCGTCAACGACACGCTGCTGTCGATCCTGAACACCGAGATCTCGCCCGAGCTGATCCCCGTGGCCGACGGCGCGAAGCCGCAGTCGACGCAGGACTCGATCGGGCCGTACGCGCTGCACGACTTCACCCTCTTCGGGGTGCTCCGACGCGGGTACCGGCCGAGCAAGATCGCCTTCCTCGCCTGGCACGCGTGGCGCGACGTCGACGCCGGCGAGTGGCCCGCCGGCTACCCCGACGCCGACCGCACCTCCTACGATCTCCCCATCATCAAGCACTGGCTAGGGGTCTTCCTCCGCCGATTCTTCGCAAACCAGTTCAAGCGCACCGCCATCCCGAACGGCCCGAAGGTCCTCGCCGGCGGCTCGCTGTCCCCCCGCGGCGACTGGCGGATGCCCTCGGACGCCTCCGCGGCGGCCTGGCTCGCGGAGTTGGAACGAAACGTGCCCGGCGAGGAGTGAGATGGGCCGCACCGCTCACCGCTACACCCGGCTCGCCGTCGCCCTGATCCTGGGGGTGGCCGCGGGCCTGCTGGGAGGGTCGCTCGGGCCGGGTGCCGGCGCGCTGCTCGGGTGGTCCGTCGGCGCGCTCGTCTACTGCCTCTGGACCTGGGGCCGGCTCTGGCCGCTCGACGCCGACGCTGCCAAGGACCACGCGCAGGAGGAGGATCCCGGCCGGGGCCTGGTGGATGCCCTGCTCGTCATCGCCGCGGTGGGAAGCGTCGGCGGTGTCGCGCTGGTCCTGGTGGCCGCGAAGGGCAGTGGGATCGCGGCGGCCGCGCTGGGCGTCGTCGGCGTCGTCGCATCCTGGGTGCTCGTCCACACGGTGTACGGCGTGCGCTATGCGGATCTGTACTTCGCCGCGCCCAAGCGACCCATCGACTTCGGCGACGAGCCACCCACGTACACCGACTTCGCCTACCTCTCCTTCTGCCTGGGGATGACCTATCAGATCTCCGACACCAACCTGAAGACCCGGCAGCTGCGCAAGGTGGTGCTCTGGCACACGCTGCTGTCCTACTTTCTGGGCGCCGTCGTGCTGGCCTGCACGATCAACCTGGTCTCCGGCCTCGTCGGCGGGTGAGTCTCGGGGGCGTCTGCAAGGATCTGCCAACATCGGGCCCCAACTGGCACGGCCATGCCAATTGGGGCCCGATGTTGGCAGATCCTTTCACTCCCCGGACAGGACCGCCGAAACCGGCGCGTGCGGGAGGCCGAAGGCCTCGGCGACCGGCGTCGAGGTCAGCAGGCCCGCGTGGGTTGAGAGGCCCCGGGCGAGGGCGGCGTCGGCGCGCATCGCCCCTTGCCAACCGTGGTCGGCGAGCGCGACGACGTAGGGGAGCGTGGCGTTGGTGAGCGCCCGCGTCGACGTCGTCGGCACGGCGCCGGGGATGTTGGCCACGCAGTAGAACGTGGACCCGTGGACCCGGAAGGTGGGGTCCTCGTGCGTCGTCGGGCGGCTGGACTCGAAGCAGCCGCCCTGGTCGATGGAGACGTCGACGAGCACGGAGCCCTCGCGCATCGTGGCCACCATGTCGTCGGTGACCAGGTGCGGGGCGCGAGCGCCGGGGACGAGCACGGTGCCGATCACCAGGTCGGCGTCGACGATCTGCTCGCGGATGGGTAGAGCATTCGAGGCCAGCGTGTGGACGCGGCCGCCCCAGTGCTTGAGCGCGCCGCGGAGCTTGTCGAGGTTGGTGTCGAGGACGGTGACGTCGGCGCCCATTCCGAGCGCGATCGCCGCGGCGTTCTGCCCGGCGACGCCCGCGCCCAGCACCACGACCTTCGCGCTCGGCACCCCGCCGATGCCGCCCATCAGGATGCCGCGCCCGCCCCGGCTGCGCAACAGCTCGTGCGCGCCCACCTGCGGGGCCAGGCAGCCCGCCACCTCGCTCATCGGGTACAGCAGCGGCAGCGCTCCGGTGTCGAGCTGCACCGTCTCGTAGGCGATCGACGTGGTGCCCGCGGCGAGCAGCGCGTCGACGAGTGACCGGTCCGCGGCCAGGTGCAGGTAGGTGAACAGCGTCTGATCCCGGAGCAGGTGCCGCTCCTCGGGAACGGGCTCCTTCACCTTGAGCACGAGCTGGGCCGCCCAGGCGCCCTCAGCCGTCCCGACGATCTCCCCGCCGACCGCGCGGTAGTCCTCGTCGGAGATGGCGGACCCGACGCCGGCGGAGGCCTCGATCAGCACCCGGTGCCCGCGATCGACGAGCTCGTGCACGCCCGCCGGGGTGATCGCCACCCGGAACTCGTTGTTCTTGACCTCGCGCGGGACACCAATCAGCATGGTCCAACCTAGCGCCCCGCGAGCCGGGTACCGCGCCAAGTTGACGGAAAAGTCCCTCAGGATGCTCCGCAGAAGCTGAAAACGGCCGGAATCCCGAGATGGCCGCAGTTTTACGTCAGGACGGCGGAAAGCTCGTCGCGGGTGGGGCCGGTCGCGGATCCGAGGCGGGTGACCGCCAGCGCGGCGGCGGCGTTCGCGCGGCGGACGGCGGCGGGGAGGGTCAACCCGTCGGCGAGGCCGGCGAGCAACGCCCCCGCGTGCGCGTCGCCCGCGCCGGTGGTGTCCACGACGTCGACGGCGATCGACCCGACCAGCTCGGGTTCGGCGCCGCGGCGGTGCAGCCACGCGCCCTCGGCCCCCACGCGCGCGACGACGACAGCGCCGTCGGCCAGGCGGGGCCAGAGCGTCGTCAGCGCCCCGCCCGGCTCCTCTCCCAGGAGGTCGAGCTCGCGCTCGTTCAGGCTGAGGACGGTGGCGGCGGCGAGCGCGGCGTCGAGGACGGCGGCGGGGATCTCGGCGACGAGCGGGCCGGGGTCGATGAGCAGCGTGCCCGGCCGGAATCCGGCCAGCCAGCGGGCGACCGCCGGGCCGGTCGTCGGGTAGACGAGGTCGTAGCCGCTGAGGTAGACGGCGTCGTCGGCGCGCCAGCCGACGGACGCGAGGTCGTCGTCGGTCAGGCCCTGCTCGACGCCGGGGCTGGTGACGAACGTGCGCTCGCCGTCGGGCTCGACCAGGCCGATGCACGTGCCGGAGTCGCCCGAGGGGTCGCGGGGGAGGAGGGCCTCGACGCCCAGGTCGGCGAGGGCGTGGGCCAGGAGGTCGCCGAGCGGCCCGGTGCCGACCCGGCCGCAGAGCGCCGTCGGCAGGCCGAGCCGAACCGCGGCCGCGGCGATGTTGAACGCGCCGCCTGCCTGCGTGGCGACCGGGCCGGCGAGGACGTCGCCGCCGCGGTCGGGCAGTCGCGGGACGGTCATGAGCTGGTCGGCGATCACGCTGCCGATCACGACGAGGCGGTTCATCTGCGGATCTCCATCAGCTCGTGGGCCAGCGCCCTCAGGTTCAGATGCGCGTTCGCGGTCTCGAGTTCGGCGACGGCGTCGGGCGGGAACGCGTCGACCCCGTGGACCGCGCCGAGTACCGCGCCCGCCATGGCGGCGACGGTGTCGGAGTCGCCGCCCAGCGCGGCCGCGGCGCAGACCCCGCCCCAGGGGTCGTGGGCGTGGACGGCGACGATCGCCAGCGCCGCCGGGACGGCCTCCTGCGTGGCGACCGACGTGCCGACCAGCGCGTGGATCGCGCCCAGCGGGTCGGGGCCGGCCGCGAGCTCGAGCGCCCACCTGATCCGGTGCGCGACCGACGCCCCGGGGGTGTAATGGCCGTGGCCCGCGCCGAGGCCGGCAGCCTCGACGGCCACCTCGAGCGCGTCCTCGATGGCCGCGCCCTCGATCCCCGCGGAGACCGCGGCGCCGATGGCCGCGGCGCCCGCGTTGGCGATCCTCGTGTTGTGCGTCAGCGCGTTGACCTCGGCGACGCGCGCGACGAAGGTGCGCAGCGGCAGCGGCCGGTGCGCGATGCCGAGCGGCGCGACCCGCATCGCCGCGCCGTTCGTGTCGCCCCACCGGCCGGTCTCCGTGGCGGGCACGCCGTCCTGGAACGCCCTGATGGCGCGCAGCGTCGACGGCCCGAGCAGGTCGAGCGACCCGCGGGCCTCCATGTCCGCGTGCCACTCGGCGAGCGCCGTGGCGAACGCGTGGGTGTCGACGGCGCCGCCGCCGTCGAGCAGCAGCCGGGCGAGGATGACGGACTGTTCGGTATCGTCGGTGACGGTGCCGGCCACCTGCCCGGGGCTGATCGGGTTCTCCGCGGGCCCGGGATGGAAGCGATCGAGGACGCCGTACAGCTCCGTCACCCGCGCCCGGTCGAGCATCTGGGTCGGCATCCCCAGCGCGTCGCCCAGCGCCAGCCCGATCAGGGCCCCCTCGGCACGTTTCGACATGGGCCCAAACTACTATTACCGACCATGCGTTGGTTGGCCCTCGTGGGCGGAGTCCTTGTCCAGCTCGTCATCGGCGGGGTCTATGCGTGGAGCCTCTTCGGGCGCGCGCTCCAGTCGCCCGAGGCGATGGGGCTGGGGCACGTCGAGGCGACGGTGCCGTTCGAGCTCGCCATCGGGCTGATCTTCGTCGGCGCGTCGGTCGGCGGGCGGCTGCAGGACAGGAGCAGCCCGCGCCTGGTGGCGCTCGTCGGCTGCGCCATCTACGGCGCGGGCGTGATGCTCGCGTCGCTCGCCCGCGAGGCGTCGGACCTGTGGCTGCTCGTCCTCGGGTACGGCGTCGTCGGCGGGTTCGGCCTCGGCATGGCCTACATCGTTCCCATCGCGCTGTTGCAGAAGTGGTTCCCGCGGCACCGCGCCATCGTGACCGGCCTCGCGGTGGGCGGCTTCGGGTTCGGCGCGACGGTGACGTCGCCCGTCGCGCAGCGGCTCATGGCCCTCTCCCCGGCGGAGCCGACGGCGGCCTTCCTCCCGCTGGGCGCCGGCTACCTGGTCCTCGGCCTGCTCGGCGCCGCGCTGCTGAGTTCGCCGCCCGAGCGTTTCGACGCGGACCCGGCGCTTCGCGCGGGGGTCCGGCTCAACGAGCATGGGGTCGAACCGGCGCCTCGCGCGGGGGTCCCGCTCGACGAGCGCGGGCGAGCCGACCTTACCGTCGCGCAGGCGCTGCGCACCCCGCAGTGGTACCTGCTCGCGGGCACGTTGACCGTCGCGGTCGCGGCGGGCATCTCGCTGATCTCGATGATGGCGGCGGCATCGGTCGACGTCGCGGGCCTCGACGCCGCGGGAGCGGCCACCGCGGTGGGGATGCTCGCGCTGTGCAACGGCGGCGGCCGCATCGTGTGGGCGGCGGTGGCCCAGCGCGTCGGGCAGTTGCCCGTGCTGATGGTCATCCTCGCCGTCGAGGGCGCCGCCCTGCTCTTCCTGCCGCACACCACGGGAGCCTGGTTCCTCGCCCTCGCCGCGTTGGTCTACCTCTGCTACGGCGGCGCGTTCGGCGCGCTGCCCTCCGCGGCCGGGGCGGCGTTCGGCCTGCGCCACGCGGGCGCGATCTACGGCCTGATGCTGGTGGGCTGGTCGCTCGCGGGCGTCGTCGGCCCGCTGCTCGCCTCCGCCTTGGTGGGCGAGGCCGGCAACTACCGCCTGGCGTTCAGCGTGCTGGGCGCGGTCGCCGTGGCGGGCGTCGCGCTGCCGTTCGCCTGCCGCCGGATCGGCCTGGAGGCCACGGCCTAGCGCTCGGCGAACGGGTCCAGCAGGTGGCCGACCGTGGCGAGGACCTTCGGGCGCTTCGCCAACGCGGCGCGGAGCGTGGGCTGGCCCTGGGGGACGGCGCCGAGGTAGCCGTCGATCATGGCGCGCGGCAGCCGCTCCGCGCCCGCGGCCTTCGACCCGGAGCCGACGATCACGGCGAGGGTGGCCGCGGCGTCGTTCGCCATCTTGCCCGCCAGCTCCTCCTTCGGGAGACGCTTCATCCCGAACAGCGTCGAGCCGTAGGCGGAGTCGTCGATGCAGGTGGCCCAGTACCGCTCCGCGGCGTCGCGGAGCTCGGCGAAGAAGGTCTCCTCGCCGACGGCGTCGATGGTCTTCCCGTGCTCGCGCAGGAATGCGTCGATGATTCGCCGGGCGCCGCGCTCCCCGGACGAGATCCCGGCCGCGCGGCCCTCGACGGTGAGCCCGAGCCAGAACCCGAGGAACCGGTCCCCGCCATTGGGAAGGAAACGCGCGCGGGCGAGCGGTGAGGTTGCGTCGTCGGCCATGCGCAGAACGTAGCAGGTGGCGGGAAGCACTCGGCTAGCGGGAAGTCAGACCGGGGCGTTGGTGAAGCGGCTGTAGTGGCCCTGGAAGAGCGCGTCGATCTTGCCCGTCTCGCCGTTGCGGTGCTTCGGGATGTGGAAGGCGGCGAGGCCGCGCTCCTCGTCGGTGGGGTTCTGCGTGTACATCTCGGGGCGGTGGAGCATGATCACCATGTCGGCGTCCTGCTCCAGCGAGCCGGACTCGCGGAGGTCTGACAGCTGCGGGATGCCGTCCTTGCGCTGCTCGGTGTTACGCGAGAGCTGCGAGAGCGCGATGACCGGGATCTCCAGCTCCTTGGCCAGCAGCTTGATCTGGCGGGAGAACTCCGAGACCTCCAGCTGGCGCGACTCCACCTTCTTGCCCGAGCTCATCAACTGGATGTAGTCGATACAGAGGAGTTGGAGGTCGTGGCGCTGCTTGAGGCGGCGGGCCTTCGCGCGGATCTCCATCATGGTCAGGTTGGGGGAGTCGTCGATGAAAAGGCTCTTCTCCTGCAGCAGCACCGACTTGTCCGTGATGCGCTGCCAGTCCGTCTCGTCCATCTTCGAGCCGCCGCCGCGGATGCGGCCCAGCGGCACCGACGCCTCCGCGGACAGGATCTTCATCACGATCTCCGTGCGGCTCATCTCGAGCGAGAAGAACGCGGCCGTGAGGTTGTGGTGGATGGCCGCCGAGCGGCAGACGTCGAGCGCGAACGTCGACTTCCCGACGCCGGGGCGCGCGGCGACGATGATCATCTGGCCGGCGTGCAGGCCGTTGGTGAGCCGGTCCAGCTCGGTGAACCCGGTGGGGACGCCGGAGAGCGCGTCCCCCGACGACTGGATGGCCTCGATCTCGTCGAACGTGGGCTCGATCAGCTCGCGCAGCGACTTGTAGTCCTCCGCGGCCTTCTTCTCCGTGACCTCGAAGAGGGTCTGCTGCGCCTCGTCGACGATCTTGTCCACCTCGCCCTGGCCCTGGTAGCCGAGCTGTGCGATGCGGATGGAGGCGTTCACGAGCCGGCGGAGGACGGCCTTGTCGCGGACGATCTCGGCGTAGTAGGGGGCGTTCGCCGCGATGGACACCGAGGCCAGCAGGTCGTGCAGGTAGACGGGCCCGCCGACCTTGGCGAGCTGCCCCGACTTGCCGAGCTCGCCCGCGACCGTGATCGGGTCCGCGGGCTCGCCCCGGCCGTAGAGGTTCAGGATGGCGTCGAAGATCGCCTCGTGGTTGGGGCGGTAGAAGTCGACGCCGCGGAGCACCTCGACGACGTCGGAGATGGCGTCCTTCGACATCAGCATCGCGCCCAGCACGCTCTGCTCGGCGTTCAGGTCCTGAGGCGGGGTGCGGTCCAGCTCGCGGTCGTCGTAGACCGGTGCCTGGGTCATGGCGCACCTCCTCCCGCTCGTCGGCTCCTGGGTGTAACCCCGTCACATCGGGCCGCGACGGGCCGATCGTCTCCTTAGGCTAGGGCAGCCCCCCGACAGTTTTTCTCCGTGGTCTCCCGGCGGGGTTATCCACTTGTGGATAACCCTGTGGGCGGCGTGTGGATGGTGGTGGACAAGGAACCCGCCGCGCCGGGCTGGATGTGGAGGACCCTGTGGGGTGTCGACAAGTCGTCGTTATCAAATCGTTATATTTCGGTGGGGTGTGCGCACGCCGCCCGAGGGGAAGACCGGCGCGACTTGCGGAGCTACCCCCAGGGGGTATAGTTCTCCCGGATGGAGGTGGCGATGACCGACGCACTGCTGGCCGACGTGGCGGAGCCCGCCGCGCCGCACGAGGCGACGGCGCACGCGCACCGGGGGTACACCTCGGAGAAGGCGGCGTACCTGCGCCGGCTGAAGCTGATCGAGGGCCAGGTGCGCGGGATCGCGCGCATGGTGGACGAGGACAAGTACTGCATCGACGTTCTCACCCAGGTCGCGGCGGCCACCAGCGCGCTGAAGGCGGTCTCGCTGGGGCTGCTCGGCGATCACCTGTCCCACTGCGTCGCCGACGCCGCCCGCTCGGGTGGGCCGGAGGCCGACGAGAAGCTCGACGAGGCCCTCCAGGCCATCAAGCGCCTGGTCAAATGAAAGGAAAACCATGATCACGAACTACACCGTCACCGGCATGACCTGCGGCAACTGCGTCGCGCACGTCACCGAGGAGGTCTCCGAGGTCGCCGGCGTGACCAACGTGGCCGTGCAACTCGACGGCTCGATGGCCGTCGAGTCGGAGGCGCTCATCCCCTTCGACGCGATCATCGAGGCCGTTCGCGAGGCGGGCGATAACTACGTCGTGGTGGAGGCGTAGGCGGGGGCCATCCAGGGAATCCTAAGAAACATTTTGGATTTTCTCAGGAAGCGTTTAGGCTGAGGGGACCCGATGGACGTCGGGTTCCCTCTTCGCTTTGGAGAACAATGGCCAAGGTCCTGATCCCCGCCCTCGCCGGAGGCACAGCGCTCGCGCTCGTCGGCACGGTCGCCCTCGCCACCGCGCTGCGGACGAACGACGTCGAGCTCACCGTCGACGGCGCCACCTCGGCCCTCTCGGTGCGCGAGCGGACGGTCGGCGAGGTGCTCGAGGCCCAGGGCGTCGAGCTCGGCGCCCACGACGCCGTCCTCCCCGCGTCCGACACCCGCGTCACCGACGGGCTGGCCATCTCCGTGTCCTACGGCCGCCCGCTGGAGCTCACCGTCGACGGCGAGACCCGCACCGTGTGGACCACCGCCCGCACCGTCGGCGATGCCCTGCAGCAGCTGCAGCTCGACGAGTCCGACGCCAAGCTCTCGGCCACGCGCTCCTCGGGGATCGCCCGCGAGGGTCTGGAGCTGACCTTCACCACGGCCAAGGACGTGACATTCACCAACGCGGGCAAGAAGTCCGAGGTGCGCGTCGCGGGGACGGTCGCCGACCTCCTGGCCGACCAGGGCGTGAAGGCCGACGGCGACGACATCGTCAAGCCCGCGCTCGACGCCGAGCTCGAAGACGGCATGAAGGTGAAGTACGTCGAAGTCGAGACCAAGGAGCGCACCGAGAAGATCGTCGTCAAGCACGACACCGAGCGCGTGAAGACCAAGTCGATGGTCAAGGGCGAGACGAAGGTCGCGACCGAGGGCGTCAACGGCAAGGCCGTCGAGACCTACGAGGACGTGTACCGCAACGGGAAGCTGCACTCGTCGAAGCTGGTCGACACCGAGGTCACCAAGAAGCCGGTCACCGAGGTGATCAAGGTCGGCACCAAGGTCGTGAAGACCTCCTCGAGCTCCGATTCCGGCTCCGACTCGAACCTGAGCCCGGCCAGCGGCTCCAGCTGCAAGGCCTCCTACTACTGGCAGGGCCAGATGACCGCCAACGGCGAGCGCTTCAACCCGAGCTCGATGACGGCCGCGCACAAGACGTTCAAGTTCGGGACCAAGGTCAAGGTCACCAACCCCCGCAACGGCAAGACCGTCGTGGTGCGGATCAACGATCGCGGTCCCTACATCTCGGGCCGCTGCCTCGACCTCTCGAAGGCCGCCATGCAGGCGATCGGCGGCACCTCCGCCGGCGTGATCACCGTCAAGTACGAGGTCGTTTCCTGATACCGGAAGGTTCGTAAAAGAAGTTCCCATATCGAGTTGAGGTGGCCTCGTTGATACGTTAGTATCCAGGCGTACGTCCTCGTGACGCACCATAAAAGGCCCGATCCGCTGCCGCCCCCCAATTGCAGCGGGTCGGGCTCTTTTGTGTCCCCGGATGGGTAGGCTCGCTGCCATGGGATACCGCATCGAAACCGACTCCATGGGCGACGTGCAGGTCGCTGACGACCGCTACTGGGGCGCACAGACCGAGCGCAGCCTCCACAACTTCGACATCGGCCGCGACTCCTTCGTCTGGGGCCGCCCGATGATCCGCGCGCTCGGCGTGCTGAAGAAGGCCGCGGCGCTCGCCAACGCCGACCTCGGCCAGCTGCCGGCGGACCGCGCCGCGCTGATCGCGCAGGCCGCCGACGACGTCATCGCGGGCTCGCTCGACGACCACTTCCCGTTGGTGGTCTTCCAGACCGGCTCGGGCACGCAGTCGAACATGAACGCCAACGAGGTCATCTCCAACCGCGCCATCGAGCTGGCCGGGGGAGTGCGCGGCTCGAAGACGCCCGTGCACCCCAACGACGACGTCAACCGCGGCCAGTCCTCGAACGACACCTTCCCCACCGCCATGCACATCGCCGTGGTGAGCGAGCTCGCCGGGCTGTACCCCGCCGTCGCCGAGCTGCGCGACGTCCTCGCCGCCAAGGCCGCCGAGTACGACGACGTCGTCATGGTCGGCCGCACGCACCTCCAGGACGCCACCCCGGTGCGCCTCGGCCAGGTCATCGGCGGCTGGGTGGCCCAGCTCGACTTCGCGCTCGACGGCGTGCGCGCGGCCGACGCCCGTGCCCGCGAGCTGGCCATCGGCGGCACCGCCGTCGGCACCGGCCTGAACGCGCACCCCGACTTCGGCCGCACGACGGCAGAGAAGATCTCGGAGGAGACCGGCCTGGAGTTCGCGCAGGCGCCGAACCTGTTCGCGGCGCTCAGCGCCCACGACTCGCTCGTCGAGGTCAGCGGCGAGCTCCGCGTCCTGGCCGGCGCGCTGATGAAGATCGCCAACGACGTGCGCTGGTACGCCAGCGGCCCGCGCAACGGCATCGGGGAGCTGGTGATCCCCGAGAACGAGCCGGGCAGCTCGATCATGCCGGGCAAGGTCAACCCGACCCAGTCCGAGGCGCTCACCATGGTGGCCGCGCGCGTGTTCGGCAACGACGCCACCGTCGGCTTCGCCGGTAGCCAGGGCAACTTCCAGCTGAACGTGTTCAAGCCCGTCATGGCCCACGCGGTGCTCGAGTCCATCCGCCTGCTCGCCGACGGGTCGCGCTCGTTCAGCGCGCACTGCGCCGTCGGCATCGAGCCGAACCTGGAGCGGATCGCGGCGAACCTCGAGTCGAACCTGATGCTGGTGACGGCGCTCAACCGCCACATCGGCTACGACCTCGCGGCCAAGATCGCCAAACAGGCGCACAAGCAGGGGACCTCGCTGCGCGAGTCGGCCGTCGCGAACGGCGTTGCGGGCGAGGACTTCGACCGCTGGGTGATTCCGGGAGACATGACGCATCCCTCGGCGTGAGTCAGGCGTCGGCGAGCTCGGCGTAGATGTCGAGCATCGCCTGGGCCTGCGAGGAGATGCTCCACTGGCCGGCCAGCTCGACGGAGCGCGCGGAGGCGTGCGCGCGCCAGGCGTCGTCGCGGAGCCTGTCGAGCACGCGCAGGATGCCCGCGGCCAGCGACGCGGGCGTCGGCCGCGTGAAGTCTCCGTTGATGCCGGGCTCGATCACGAGGTTCAGCTCGTGATCGACGGAGACGATGGGCAGCCCGGCCAGCGCCGCCTCGTGCAGCACGAGGGCCTGGGTGTCGGTCTGGCTGGGGAACGCGAACACGTCGGCCATGCCGTAGTACGCGCCCAGTGCGTCGCGCTTCTGCTCGCCCGGCAGGATGATGCGCCCGGCGTCGCGCCCCTCGGCGAGCACCTTCTTGATATGCGAATAGCGCTGCCAGTCGCCGACGACGCAGAGCCGCGCGTCCGGGCGCTGCGCGTGGACCAGCGAGAACGCCTCCGCCAGCAGCGGGATGCCCTTCTCGGGCGCGATCCGGCCGGCATACAGCACCAGCGGCCCCGCGGGATGCGGGAAGGGCGGGGGGCCGGGAGGCAGCGGGTCGACGCCGTTGGGCACCACCCGGATGGGGATGTTCGGGGCGATCTCGTGGCACCGGGCCGCGGTCTTGGGCGACGGCGTCGTGGTCAGCGTCGCGCTCTCCAGCATCTTCTGGGCGACGCCCAGGAGCAGGGCGGTGGAGCGGCCGCGGTCCTCGTAGCGCACCTCCGCGTTGCGGAGGTCGTTGGAGTCGACGAGCTCGCCGCGCGAGAGCACGGCGGCGGCCCGCACCACGCCGGTGAGGAGCGGGAGCACGGCGGAGTAGTGGTCGGCGTAGGCGTCGAAGTCGGTGTGCCAGGTCACCAGCATCGGGATGCCGAGTCGCCGGGCCGCCAGGGTGCCGAGCGCGCCGACGGTGCCGAGCCCGTGCACGTGCAGGATGTCGGGGGCCAAGCGCCCGATCTCCTCGATGGTGCGCTCGAAGTGCCGGCCGTTGGCCACCCGCGTCGGCATCTTGGGGACGCGCACCGACGGCAGCCGGATCTCGGTGCGCCCGGTGCGCCCGTGGTGCGGGTTCGGCCCCTTCGCGGCGGGGGCGACGACGACGACCTCGTGCCCCGCATCGAGCAGGTTGCCCTCCAGCTGCTGGACGGCGTACATCAGCCCGTTGCTGCCCGGCCCGTAGTTGTCGGTGAACTCGGCAACCCGGAGTGGGCGCGCGGCGCGGGCGGCGGGTGGAGTCACCCGGTCACTCTATCCGCAACCTCGGCGATGACCGCTCGGCGATGCGGAACTAGCGTCGCGTGTCGACCGGAATCCATCAACCTCCCTCCGGCACACGACACTAGGTGCCCTGCGGGAGGAGAGCGGCGAGAAATCTAGATACAGGTAGACAAACGACGTAGGATGGGTGCATGAAGACCATCACCGTCGGCGAGCTTCGCCAGAATCCCACGGCAGCTCTGGCGGATGTCGAGCGCGGTGACGTCTACAGCATCACGCGGCACAACCGCGAGATCGGGCGGATCGTTCCTCCCTCGGCCACGCCGGGCGTTATCCCCCCCAAGCGTCGGGGACGACCCGACACCGCGGGGATCCCGCGCCATGAGCTGCGAACCGCCGCCTCGATCGATGAGCTCCTTGCCCAGGAGAAGGGCGAGTGGTGAGGCGCTACCTTCTCGACTCCTCGGTGGCCGTCAGGATCCTGCTCGGCCATTCCCCAGCCGCCGCCACCTGGTTTGCCGACGCCGCGGCCGACCCCGACGTCGAGCTTCTGGCCTCGCGACTATTGCGTACGGAGGTGACGCGCGTGCTGCGGCGGGAAGGACTGCCGGTGAGTCGGCGAGACGAGGTGGTGGACTACGTCGGCACGATTCCCATCTCCGACGCCATTCTCGCCGAGGCAGAGGCGATCGTCCCGCACGTGAAGACGCTCGACGCGATCCATCTCGCCTCGCTGCTGCACACCGGCTTGGACGCGACGATTGTGACCCACGATGCGAACATGCGGGCCGTCGCGGAGGTGCTCGGGTACCCGACGGTGGATCCGGTAGCCGACTGAGATCTGAACAGCCCGGAGGCCCTCGGCGCGCGCAGGCTCGTCGGGGGCTACCCTGGCGATGTGTCCACCCCCAACGCGCAGCGGTTCACGGAGTTCTACCGCGCGCATCACGGCGCCGCGCTGCGGTACGTGCGGTTCCGGGCGCCCGACGGCGACGGCGAGGCTCTCGTCGAGGACGCGTTCCTGCTGACCTGGCAGCACCTCGTGGCGACGGGGGAGCTCCGGGCGGGGTGGTTTTACCAGGTGCTGCGGAACAAGATCGGTGACTTCTACCGCTCCGCGAAGCGCGGCACGGTGCCGGTCTCGCCGGAGCAGCTGCCTGACGACGGGTCTCCCTACGACCTGGCGGCGTCCGTCGCGCGGCGCGAGGACGTGCGCCGCGTGCTGCGGTCCTTGCCCGAGGCCCACGCCGAGGTGCTGTTGCTGGCGTTCTGGTGCGACCTCAGCGGCGTGGAGGCCGCACGCGCGCTCGGGATCCGCGAGGGCGCCTTCCGCGCCCGGCTGCTGCGGGCCCGGAAGGCGTTCCTCACGGCGTATGACTCCCAGGCGGGTCCTGCGCCCGAGGCGCGCGAGGGGGTGATGGCATGGATCGCGCTGAGCGACTGATCCGCGACGCCAAGCCGCCGGCGGAGCTGGACGACCGGGCGGAGGCGGCGCTCGCGCGCATCCTCGCCACGCCCGTCGACGCCGAGCGGCCTCGTGGGCGTCGAGGCTGGGTGCGTCTCGGAGCGGTTGCCGCGGTGCTGGTCCTGGGCCTCGCGCTGTTCCTCAGCCCGCTCCTGGGCGGGCGTGGGGGAGCGACGGCGGAGGCGGCGTCCGTGCTCGACGCCGCGGCCCGCGCCGTCGAGGACACGCCTTCGCGGGCGGACCAGTACTGGAAGGTCACCACCCGCGGCGTGTACCCGCAGGTGGTCGGCGATGGTCACAACGACGCGCCGGACGCGGTGCACGCGCTCCAGCCGGAGGTGCAGATCGCCTACGTCGCCGTCGACGGGACGCGGCCCGGGTGGCTTGTCCAGATGTCGCTGCCGTACCTCCGCCAGGTCAGCGGCCCGCCCACGACGCTGCCAGTGAAGACCCCCGCGCCGTCCTCCTTCGTCGTCGCGGCCCCCGAGCCCGACTACCGCCTGGGCGAGCTATCCCTCGACCCCGACGAGCTCCGCGACCAGCTGTACGCCCGCTCGGCGGGGCGCGGGAACTCGCGCGACGACGCCGCGTTGGAGGAGGCCGCGGGGATACTGCGGATCGGCTACGCCTCGGCAGACCTGCGCCGGTCGCTCTTCGCCGCGATGAGGTCGATCCGGGGCGTGAAGGTCGTCGACAGGGGCGAGACGCAGGACGGCCGCGCCGTGGTCGCCCTGGGCCGGGACGAGCGCAGCACAGGGGAGCACCGCGAGCTGCTGTTCGCGGCCGACACCGGCGAGTACGTGGGGGAGCGCTCCCGCTGGTCGGACCCGGAATGGCACGTCTCCGAGGCGACGTTCACCCGCGAACTGGTCGACGAGATCGACGACGACCCCAGCCAGATCTACGAGCAGCGGTAACAAACCGACCCCCTCGCCCAAATACGGGGGTGAGCAGGCCGACCTTCCCGAGCGCCCGCGGATGAGGGCGGAGAGATGGCGACGTGGCGGATGCGAGCCGCGGCGGTGGTGCTATGCGGAGCGACGGGGGCGCTCGTCGGCTGTTTCGACGACGCCCCGGCGGCGCCGGAGTTGACGGCGGCCGACGAGGCGGCCTTCCGCAGCCTCGCGCAGGTCTACGAGGTGAGCAGCGAGCTGCACCGGGCGGAGGACGAGCTGATCCGGCGCTGCATGGTGGCGAAGGG
>Ga0116181_1001072_pt1 | contig 24171 bp, 23 predicted proteins | sample AD_UKC075_MetaG_FD_89752 | JGI IMG/M metagenome (GOLD analysis project Ga0116181, IMG submission 89752) | Active sludge microbial communities of municipal wastewater-treating anaerobic digesters from USA - AD_UKC075_MetaG | ecosystem: Engineered > Bioreactor > Anaerobic > Digestate | place: USA... | reverse complement strand
CAACAGGCACCCCGCACAGCGTCGCGGACCTCCCGGACGCTCGCCGCTGGCCGCATCGCCAGCGTTCGACTGCCGCAGGCCACCTTCACACGCCGGGCGGAAATCTGCCGCCCACGCTCCTAGCGGCCCGCAGGAGCGTGCGGGGATCATGGGGCAAGGGGTGTGTAGCCATGCACCCATGCGATGGCCTGTAGCGCATGGGAGCCGATGCAGGGCAACTTGACGGGGACCCCGCAGCACAGCGCCGGGACTCCCGAATCTCCAGCCGTGACAACGGCCCGCGGGCGGATGGAAGCCCGGCCGGCCTCTAGACGCTGATCCTTGCAGAGGCAGCCAGCAGAAGCGCCCGAATCTCCAGCCGTGACAACGGCCCAGGAGCCCCCGAAGAAGCGCCAACCGCCTAGACCCTGCCCCTAGCAGAAGCAGCCAGCAGCACACACCGCCGGGGACCACTTGAAGTGCCCACTCCGGGCCCGATGGCTGGCGCTTCGCGCTTGAGACCACACAGCCGAAGGATGGGGGGTAAGGGGGGCCCTTAAAGGGCACCTTAGAGGTGCTCCTGAAGGATGCTCCTTTCAAGAGTTATTCCATAGGTTGTATTCATCCTTCAGGAGAACCTGAAGGAGCCCCTAAGCGCTGCTGACCATCACCGATCAACCCCAGGCCAGGAGCCCTGCCCATGCCCACCGTGAAGGCAACCCCGCCCGCTGGGGCGATCACCCGCAAGGAAGCCCAGGCCCAGGGCTTGGCCGAGTTCCTGTCCATGTCCATCTGCCGCAAGGCCGGCTGTGACACCTTCGTCAGGGAAGCCCGCAGCCCGTGGCGCTGTGTCGCCTGCCGTGACAGAGAAGCCCCGAAGGTTGCCGCCCAGGCCGAGAAGGCCCGCGAGCTGGCCCAGGCCAGGGCCGCCAAGGCCCGCAAGGCTGCAGCCGCCGAGCGCAAGCGCCAGGAAGCCCGGGACCTGAAGGAAGCCGCGAAGGCTGCAGCCCGCAAGGCCCGGCAGGAAGCCCGAGAGCTTGCGAGTCGACAGGCAGCAGCGAAGAAGGCTGCAGCCACCCGAGCCGCCAACAAGGCCCAGGCGAAGGCCCAGGAACTGGCCCAGAAGTACGCCCAGGCGCTGATCGGTCAGGCCCTGGACATTCCCCCTTGGGAGGACCTTCCGCAGGCCCCAGAGGCCGCGCCGCTGGTGGACGATGAAGAGGCCCTGCACGAGGCCGACGAATGGGCCGATGAAGGCGCCATGCCGTGGTGAGAGACCGGCAGCAATGCAAAGCCTCAGGGGACCCCTGGACAGGCAAGCGAACAGAGGGGGTGCCGGTGTTCCTTAGGGGACCCCGGTGCCCCCTTTTTTGTGCCCGTGGAGACCTGGGGCCGTGCCCCTGTTTTTGTGCTCGCGGGCAGCATCCTGCGGGGGCCCCTTCCAGAAACGACAAAGCCCCTGCAGGACGCCTGCGGGGGCTTCGGTCTTTGCACCCACATCATGCACCCACGGGGTCCGTAAGTGCTTGATTCGTAAGGGCTTCAGGAACTGGGGTGGCTGATGGGACTCGAACCCACGACGACCAGAATCACAATCTGGGACTCTACCAACTGAGCTACAGCCACCGTCGGGCCGCGCAGTATAGCGTGCCGCGCGGCCGGCGCCTCAGGGCTTGCTGCCCGAGGCCGCCGAGGCGGCGGCTGCAGCGGCCGCGGCCACCGCATCGGCGCTGCGCGAGACCTTGAAGCGGGTGCTCAGCGCCCGGTAGTAGGCATCGGCCTCGGCCCGGGCCCAGGCCTGCGTGTACTGCGCCTTCAGGGCGTTGTCCTGCTCGGCCTGGGGCTCGCGCGGCAGCAGCTTCTGGATGCGGACGACCACGTAGCCGTCGCCGGGCAGGGCCACGCCCACCAGCGCCGGCAGCTTGGCGGCGTCGGCGGCCAGCACCGCGTCCAGTGCGGCGCGGGGCAGGTCGCCGGGCTGGGCGCGCGACACCATCAGCGGGCCGTCCAGCGCGCCGGCGGCCGGATCGGCCTTCAGCTGCGCCAGGCGCGCTTCGCCGTCCTTCTTCGCCAGGGCCTCGGCCTGGCTGGCGACCAGGCGTTGGCGCACCGCGTCGCGCACCTCGGCCAGCGGCAGCGTGCGTGCCGGCTGGTGCTGCACCACGCGGGCCGCAGCCAGCTGGTTCGGGCCGGTCTCCACCGCGTCGGTGTTGCGCTTGTTCTTCACCGCGTCGTTGCCGAAGATCGCCTCCAGCAGCTTGGCCGACACCAGCGGGCCGCTGGCGCCGGGCATGGGCTGGCGGCGCACGGTGGCGGTCTTCTTCTCGAGCTTGAGCTTGTCGATCACCGGCTGCAGGCTGTCGGCCTGCTCGTAGACGGTGTTGGTGAATTGCTCGGCCGCCTCGGCCCACTTCTGGCTGGCACCCTGCTGGCGCACCTCGTCCTCGATGCTGGCGCGCACCGCCTCGAAGGGCTTCTTCTCGCCGCCGCGCACGGCGTCGAGCTGGATGATGTGGAAGCCGAAATCGGTCTCGACGACATTGCTGATCTCGCCCGGCTTCATCGCGTAGGCGGCGTCCTCGAAGGGCTTGACCATCGCGCCGCGGCCGAAGAAGTCGAGATCACCACCGTTGGGCGCCGAGCCCGGGTCGTCGCTGTTCTTCTTGGCCAGGTCGGCGAAGCCGGCCGGGTTCTTGCGTGCCTCGGCCAGCAGGGCCTCCGCCTTGGCCTTGGCCTTCTGGCGCACATCGGCCGGCGCATCCTTGGCCGCCTGCACCAGGATGTGGCGGGCGCGGCGCTCTTCGGCGGCGGTGTAGCGGCTGGCGTTCTCGGCGTAGTACTTGCGCAGGTCGTCCTCGGGCACGGCGATGGCCTTCTTCAGCACGGCCAGGTCGAGCACCACGTACTCGATGGCGGCCTGCTCGGGGGCGCGGAAATCGGCCTCGTGCTGCTTGTAGAAGGCTTCGATCTCGGCGTCGGTCGGGTTGACCTTGGCCAGGTAGTCGCTGGCACGGAAGCGCGCGACCTGGATCTGGCGGCGCTGCAGCAGTGCATCCAGGGCCTGGTCGACCGGGGCCTTGGCCGCCAGCACCGAGCCGGTGATGCCACCCTGCACCTGCTGCAGCATCAGGTCCTGGCGCAGCCGGGCCTCAAAGGCGGCCACGCTCATGCCCTGGGCGGCCAGCAGGTCCTTGTTGATGCTGTTGTCGGCGTTGCGCAGCATCGCGAACTGCGGGTCGGTGACGAACAGCCGCTGCAGCCGGTCGTTGCCCACCACCAGGTGCAGCTTGTCGGCGGCCGTGGCCAGCACCTTCTCGCGGATCAGCGCCTCCAGCGTCTGCGTCCGGGCCTCGGGCGAGTCGAGCAGCTTGGGGTCGATGTCGGGCCGCTGGGCACGCACGCGCTGGGCCTGCTGCTGGTGCGAGGCGTCCCACTCGGCCTGGGTGATCTTGTGGCCGTCGACCTTGGCCACCGCCGCATTCGCGCCGCTGGTCATGCCCGAGTAGCCCTGGATGCCGAAAACCACGAACGACGGCAGGATCAGCAGCAGGATCAGGGCCAGGAACAGCTTGTTGTGCTGGCGGACGAAATCGAACATGGCGGCAGTGTGAGGTGGACGCGGCGCGGACCTTGCCACCCGGCCGCTGCAGGCGGCAGATGCGACGGGGAACCGGGACCGCGGTGGTGGGTGCTGAGGGGCTCGAACCCCCGACCTACGCCTTGTAAGGGCGCCGCTCTACCAGCTGAGCTAAGCACCCGCGGGCCGCCATTGTCGGGCATCTGCGCAGGTGGCCGGCACCGGGGCCGGCAGCGTCTCAGTTCAGGGCGTCCTTCAGGCCCTTGCCGGGGCGGAACTTGGGCACCTTGGCGGCCTTGATCTTGATCGTGGCCCCAGTGCGCGGGTTGCGGCCCGAGCGCGCCGCGCGCTTGGTGACGGCGAAGGTGCCGAAGCCGACGATGGACACGCTGCCGTTCTTCTTCAGCGTCGTCTTGACCCCGCCGATCAAGGCCTCCAGCGCCCGGGTGGCGGCGGCCTTGGAGATGTCGGCCTGCGCGGCGATGCGGTCGATCAGCTCGGCTTTGTTCACGAAAAATACTCCCTCTCAACAGTCTGTCTCGGTCTGGTCGAGCCGGCTTCGCACAGCGGGTCGCTGCAATGGGTGCGGACGATTACAGCGGTCGACCCTGGCAGTGTCAAGCCGGGCGGACGCGGTCAAACCCTGGCTTGCCCCCTCGATTGCAGGCACCTGTGGCCGTGATCCGGCAGCCTTCGGACGGTGCAGTGAAATCCTTTGCAACCCGTGCAAGTCAACGTGACGGGCGCGCCGGCTGGCGCAGCACCAGGCCCACGCCGGCGGCACACAGCGCCATGCCCAGCCAGCCGCTGGTGGCCATGCGCTCGCCGAACAGCCACCAGGCCAGCAGCGCCGTGCAGGGCGGCACCAGGTACAGCAGGCTGGTGACGCGGGTGGCCGCGCCGCGCTGGATCAGCATCATCAGCAGCGAGCTGCCGCCCAGGGTCAACACCAGCACCGACCAGGCCAGGGCGATGAGCAGATCCGGATGCCATTCCACCGTGCCCGGCTCCAACGCCGCCAGCGGCAGCGACACGGCCAGCGCCGCCGCCAGTTGCACGAAGTTGCCGCTGCGCACGTCGGCCGGCACCACGTGGTGCTTCTGGTACAGCGTACCGGTGGTGATCGAGGCCAGCGCCAGCAGAGCCAGGCCCAGGTTGGCGCCGGTCACCTCGCCCAGGCTGAGCTTGGGCCAGACCACGCAGACCAGGCCGGCCAGCCCCAGCAGCAGGCCCAGCCACTGCGCCGGGCTGACGCTCGGCTGCCCCGCACCTGTGACACCTGCGCCCGCCCCAGCCCGGCTGACCCACAGCGCGGTGAACAGCGGCTGCAGGCCGACGATCAAGGCCGTGGTGCCGGCGGGCATGCCCAGGCGCACGGCCGCCCACACGCCGCCCAGGTAGCCGGCATGCATCAGCACGCCGCTGACCGCCAGGTGCCCCCACTGCGCCCGGCCCAGCGGCCAGGGCGCGCGGGCGATGGCGATCCAGGCGCCGAAGGCGACCAGCGAGGCGGCATAGCGCCAGCACAGAAAGCCCAGCGGCGGCGCATGCGGCATCGCCAGCCGGGCGACGACGAAGCCGGTGCTCCAGATCGCGACGAACACCCAGGGCATCGACGCCAGCAGCAGCGGCTGGCCTCCCGCGCCGGGCGCGCTCACCGGGCCTTGGCCCGGATCTCGGGCAGGGCGCGCTGCAGGTAGTACACCATCGACCAGATCGTCAGCACGCTGGCGACGATGATCAGCACCGTGCCCCAGATGCGCGTGTCGATGACGCCGAAGAGCGCGCCGTCGTAGAGCAGGAAGGGAATCGCCGTCATCTGCGTGGCCGTCTTCAGCTTGCCCAGCATGTGCACTGCCACGCTGCGCGACGCGCCGATCTGCGCCATCCATTCACGCAGCGACGAGATCGCGATCTCGCGGCCGATGATCACCAGGGCGATCAGCACATGCACCCGGCTCAGGTCGACCAGCACCAGCAGTGAGGCGATGACCAGGAACTTGTCGGCCACCGGGTCGAGGAAGGCGCCGAAGGCCGAGGTCTGGTTCAGCTTGCGGGCCAGCCAGCCGTCGAGCCAGTCGGTCAGCGCGAACACCACGAACATCACGGTGGCCACCAGGTTGCGCGTAGCCGCGTCCAGCGGCAGGTAGAACACGCCCACCAGCAGCGGAATGGCGACGATGCGCGCCCAGGTCAGCAGTGTCGGCAGGGTGAGAAACATGGGCTCATTGTGCAGGACGGTTCCTGCGCGGCCGCGCAACACCGCCGGCTAGAAATCCAGGGTGCGCGGCTTGAAGCGGCGCTGGGCGTCGAACAGGAAGGTCTCGGTGAAGCGCCAGGGCCGCGGCAGGTGGGCCACGCTGCCGAAGGGCGCGGCGCGCTGCACCGCGTCGATCGCCAGTTGCACCGTGTCGAAGGCCTGCGTGGGGCGGCGCAGCACCTGGATGCGGCGCACGCTGCCGTCGCCATTCAGGTCGACCTCCAGCACCGGAATCGCCAGCAGCGGCTCGGGCACCGCGCCCAGGTAGGTGGTGTCGGGATGCAGGGCGACGATGCGCAGCGCCGCCTGCTGGCGGAAGTCGTCCCAGTCGCGGGCGCGGCGCCAGGCGGGCGGTGCCGGCGTGGTCGACCGGGCGATCGGTGCGTGGCCGGGCGCGGGCACATGCCCGGCGGGCGTGGCAGGGCTCGTCGACGCCGGCGGCGGAACGGTGGATGGCGTGCCCGGCGGCTGCGGCACGGGCGTCTGCCCGCAGCCGGCCAGCAGCAGCAACGCGCCCAGCCAGCCACGGCTCGTCAGGATGCGGTGTTCAGTGCAGGGCACGGTAGATCGTCTCCGCCAGGTCGTGCGAGATGCCTTCGACGGTGCACAGGTCGTCGACGCTGGCCGCCGTCACGCCGCGGATGCCGCCGAAGCGCTGCAGCAGCTTTGCGCGCTTCTTCGGGCCGACACCGGCGATGTCCTCCAGCTTGCTGCCGCCGGTGCGCACGCTGGCGCGCTTGGCGCGCATGCCGGTGATGGCGAAGCGGTGGGCCTCGTCGCGGATCTGCGCCACCAGCATCAACGCGGCCGAGTCGTGGCCGAGGTACACCTTCTCGCGGCCGTCGGCGAACACCAGTTCCTCCAGGCCGACCTTGCGGCCCTCGCCCTTCTCGACGCCGACGATCAGCGACAGGTCCAGGCCCAGGCTTTCGAACACCTCGCGCGCCATCGCCACCTGGCCGCGGCCGCCGTCGACCAGGACCAGGTCGGGCAGGCGCAGCACCTTGGGCAGCACGGTGTTGGCGGCGTCCGCGGCCATCTGCCCGGCGGCCTGGGCGGCGGTGCGGGCCTCGGCCACCTTGGCATAGCGGCGCGTCAGCACCTGGCGCATCGCGGCGTAGTCGTCACCGCCGGTGATGCCCTCGATGTTGAAGCGGCGGTAGTCGGCCGGCCGCATGCCGTGGTTCTCGTAGACCACGCAGCTGGCCTGGGTCGCCTCGCCGGCGGTGTGGCTGATGTCGAAGCATTCGATGCGCAGCGCGTCCATGTCCTCGACCACAAGGTCCAGCGCCTCGACCAGGGCCCGCGTGCGCTCGCGCTGGCTGCCCTCCTCGGCCAGCAGGCGGGCCAGGGCGATCTGCGCGCCCTTCTCGGCCATCTCCAGCCACACCTTGCGCTGTTCGCGCGGCTGGTGCTGGGCGGCGATGCGGCTGCCGGTCTGCTCGCTCAAGGCGGCCAGCAGGTCGGGCGACACCGGGCAGCTCAGCACCAGCAGGGCCGGCGGCGCCACGCCCAGGTAGTGCTGGGCGATGAAGGCTTCGAGCACTTGCTGCTCCACCGTCAGCGCGGCCTGGCGTTCCTCGGCCTCGTCTTCGGTCAGGGCCGAGGCGTCCTCCACATGCGCCGGGAAGTAGGCGCGGTCACCCAGGTGCCGGCCGCCGCGCACCATCGCCAGGTTGACGCAGGCGCGCCCGCCCTGCACCCGCACCGCCAGCACGTCGACGTCGCGCTCGCCGCCGGCCGTCAGGCTGCTCTCGTCCATGGTCTGCTGGTGCAGCACCCGGCTCAGGGCGGCGATCTGGTTGCGCACTTCGGCCGCGCGCTCGAACTCCAGCGCATCGGCGTAGGCCATCATCTGCGTCTGCAGGGTGCCGATCACTTCGTCGGTGGCACCCAGCAGGAAGCGCTCGGCATGGCTGACGTCGCGCTGGTAGTCCTCGGCCGAAATCAGCCCAACGCAGGGCCCCGAACAGCGGCGGATCTGGTACAGCAGGCAGGGCCGGCTGCGGTTGGCGTAGACCGTGTCCTCGCAGGTGCGCAGCCTGAACGCCTTCTGCAGCAGCAGGATGGTCTCCTTCACCGCCCAGGCGCCGGGGTACGGCCCGAAGTAGGTGTGCTTGCGGTCGACCGCGCCGCGGTAGTAGGCGATGCGCGGGAACGGATGGCGCTGCAGCTTCAGGTAGGGGTAGCTCTTGTCGTCCCGGAACAGGATGTTGAACCGCGGGTTCAGCGTCTTGATCAGGTTGTTTTCCAGCAGCAGCGCCTCGGCCTCGGTGCGCACCACCGTGGTCTCCAGCCGGGCGATGCGGCCGACCATCACGCCGATGCGGGTGCCGCCGTGGTCCTTCTGGAAGTAGCTGCTGACGCGCTTCTTTAGGTTGCGCGCCTTGCCGACATAGAGCACGTTGCCCTGGGCGTCGAAGTAGCGGTAGACGCCGGGCAGGCTGGGCAGGGCCGCCACCTCGGCGAGCACACGCTCGCGCTGGGCCTCGGCCTCGGTGGGCTGGGCCATGGCTGCAGGGACGGGGACGGGCTCGGTCATCGGCAGGGCTTCGGGGGCTGCCGATTCTGCCGGTCATCGACCAACCCGCCGACAATTCCGCCGATGCAAGGCTGGCGCTGGGATGTCTTCTGCCGGGTGATCGACAACTTCGGCGACGTCGGCGTCAGCTGGCGGCTGTGCAGCGCCCTGGCGGCGCGCGGCCACGCGGTGCGGCTGTGGATCGACGACGCCAGCGCGCTGGCGTGGATGGCGCCGGGCGGCGCGGCCGGCGTCACGGTCCATGCCTTCGACGACGCGTCGGCGGCCGCCGAGGTCGGCGACGTGGTGGTCGAGACCTTCGGCTGCGACCCACCGCCCGCCTTCGTCGCCGCGATGGCGGGCCGGCCCGTGCCGCCGGTGTGGATCAACCTCGAATACCTCAGCGCCGAACCCTATGTCGAGCGCAGCCACGGCCTGCGCTCGCCGCAGTTCAGCGGCCCGGGCGCGGGGCTGGACAAATGGTTCTTCTACCCCGGGTTCACGGCCCACACCGGTGGGCTGCTGCAGCATCCACCAGCGCCTGATGCGGCCGAGGCCCGCGCCTGGGTCGCAGCGCAGGGCTGGGCGCCGGCGCCCGGTGAGCGTGGCGTGCTGCTGTTCGGCTATGCCAGCCCGGCGCTGCCGGACCTGATCGCCGCATTGGCCGCGGCGCCGGCCCTGCTGTGGGTGCCGCCGGGCAGCCTGCAGGACCAGCAGGCCGGCCTGGCGCTGCCGGCCGGCCTGCGGGTGCAGCCGCTGCCCTGGCTGCCATCGACCGCCTTCGACCGCCTGCTGCAGGCCGCCGACCTGCGCCTGGTGCGCGGCGAGGACTCGTTCGTGCGCGCCCAATTGCTGGGCGACGCGCCGCTGCTGTGGCAGATCTACCCGCAGGACGACGGCGCCCATGGCCCGAAGCTCGACGCCTGGCTGGACCTGCAGTTGGCGGGCGCCGCACCCGGCCTGGCGGCGGCGGTACGCCGTGCGCACGTCGCGATCAACGGCCTGGCGCCAGGGCCGTTCGCCCTGCCCGACGCGACCGCCTGGGCGGCCCGGCACCAGGGCTGGCAGACGCAGCTGCGCAACCAGCCCGACCTGGTGACGCAGCTGCTGGCCTTCGTGGAAACCCGCAAACGGGCGATTTCCGGCTAAAATCGCGGGCTTTGCTTCACGCCGGCTCAGGCCACGCAGCGCCAACCGGGGCCTGGACCACAGGCCGCGCCAAGCCGGCACCAACCCCGTCGATCACCCCGGGAACCCCCATGAAAATCGCTCAAGAAATCCGCGCCGGCAACGTCATCATGCAGGGCAAGGACCCGTGGGTCGTGCTCAAGACCGAGTACTCGCGCGGTGGCCGCAATGCCGCCACCGTGCGCATGAAGCTCAAGAGCCTGCTGAACAACCAGGGCACCGAGACGGTGTTCAAGGCCGACGACAAGATGGACCAGATCGTGCTCGACAAGAAGGAGTGCACGTACACCTACTTCGCCGACCCGATGTACGTCTTCATGGACGCCGAGTACAACCAGTTCGAGGTCGAGGCCGAGAACATGGGCGACGCGATCCAGTACCTGGAAGACAACATGCCCGTGGAAGTCGTGTTCTACGACGGCAAGGCCATCTCGGTGGAACTGCCCACCAGCCTGGTGCGCGAGATCACCTGGACCGAGCCGGCCGTCAAGGGCGACACCTCGGGCAAGGTGCTGAAGCCGGCCAAGCTGGCCACCGGCTTCGAGATCATGGTGCCGATCTTCGTCGCCCAGGGCGACAAGGTCGAAATCGACACCCGCACCCACGAATACCGCAAGCGCGTCTGAACCTGCGCACCGTGCCGGACCACGACCACGAAAGGGCACCTCGGTGCCCTTTTTGCTGGCCGTGCGGGTGCGATACCGTCACGCATGGCCTTCGATTTCGACGCCGCGGTGCAGGCACCGCACCGCATGCAGCCCGGGCTGCGCCGGCTGGCGGCGGGCGCGCGGCAGCTGACGCCAACGATCGCCGACGCCACCGGCGCGCTGGCCGGCGCCGACAGCCGCCGCACCGACGCCGGCCAGCGCCACCTGCGTGAGAAGCTGGCCGTGCTCGGCGCCTTCGCGCCGCAGGCCCTGCTGCAGGTGCCGGGTTTCGACGCCGGCCCGGCCCTGGCCGCACTGGCCGCCCAGGCGGCTGCCGAACACCCGGACGCCTTCGCCATCGACGGTGACCACTGGCTGGCCCACGGCCTGGGTTGGGCGCTCGATGGCGACGCACCGGTGGAACTGGCCCCGGGCTGGCCCGAAGTCGGCACGGTGCTGGCCGCGCTGGAACCGGGCTGGCGCCGCACCGCGCTGCTGAGCCTGGCCTTCGCCGAGGACTTTGCGGTGATCGACGCCACCACCGGCACCCTGCCCTGGCTGGCGGTGGCCCTGCCCTCGGTCTGGGCGCCCGAGCACAAGGTGGGCCGCAGCTTCGCCGAGGCCCATGCGCCCGTGGCCGACAACCGCCTCATCACCGGTGCCGCGCCGCAACTGGTCAAGCTGGTGACGGGCGGCGAGCGCTGGGAGCGCTTCGTCTGGACGCTGACCGCCCATCCCCGCCTGCACGCCCATCCGGATCGCGTCGACCCGGCCCGCTGGGCGCCGGGCCTGGACGACGACAGCCTGGCCGCCCAGACCTGGTGGCGCACCGAGCGCCAGACCTTCATCCCCGTGCCCGGTGCGGCGCAGGCGGTCTTCACCATCGGCGTCGATGTGCAGCCGCTGGCCCGGGCGATGGCCACACCGGCCATGGCCGGCCAAGTGCACGACGCGCTGGCGTCGATGAGCGATGCGGTGCTGGCCTACCGCGGCCTGAGCACTGCCCGCCCGGCCCTGCTGCGCTGGCTGGCGCGGCGGGCGGCCGAAGCCGCATGAGCTGGGGCCCGGTCGAGCCGGCGCACATCGACTTCAGCGATGCCCTGGCGCCCAGCGCGCCCGCCTTCGGTGACCTCTACCACACGCGTGCCGGCGCCGACGGCCAGGCCCGGCATGTCTTCCTGGCTGGCAACGGCCTGCCGGGGCGCTGGGCCGGCCGCGACCGCTTCGTGGTGCTGGAGACCGGCTTCGGCCTGGGCAACAACTTTCTCGCCACCTGGGCGGCATGGAAGGCGGACCCGCAGCGCTGCGACCGGCTCTGGTACGTCGGCATCGAGAAGCACCCGCCGCGCCGCGACGACCTGGCACGCGCCCAGGCGCAGACGCCGCACCCTGCCCTCGCCGCCGAACTGCGGCGCGCCTGGCCGCCGCTGACGCCGGACCTGCACCTGCTCGACCTCGACGGCGGCCGGGTGCGGCTGCTGCTGGCCTTTGGCGACATCCACCGCGTGCTGCCCGACCTGGTGCTGCAGGCCAATGCGTTCTACCTCGACGGCTTCGCCCCGGCGCGAAACCCGGCCATGTGGGAGGCCCACCTGCTGCGCCAGCTGCCGCGGTTGGCCGCACCCGGCGCTTCCGTCGCCACCTGGAGCGTGGCGACTGCCGTGCGCCAGGGACTGTCGGCGGCCGGCTTCCGCGTCGACAAGCAGCAGGGCTACGACGGCAAGCGCGAGATGACAGTCGGCCGCTTCGCGCCGCGCTTCACCCCGCCCGCACCGCCGGGCCGGGTGGCGCAGGCCGGCGTGCGCCAGGTGTCGGTGGTGGGCGCGGGCCTGGCGGGCTGCGCCGTGGCCTCGGCCTTGGCCGCACGGGGTCTGGCGGTGACGGTGATCGACCGCCAGCCCGGGCCGGCGCGCGAAACATCCGGCAACGCCGGCGGGCTGTTCCACGGCGTGGTGCATGCGCAGGACGGCCCGCACGCCCGCTGGCTGCGCGCGGCGGCGCTGCACACGGCGCGGGTGCTGCGGCCACGGGTGGCTGCCGGCCAGGTGCCGGGGCAGGTCGACGGCCTGCTGCGGGGTGAGCGCATGCTCACGCGCGAGGCCATGCAGCGGCTCATCGACACGCTGGCCCTGCCTGACGATTTCCTGCGTCTGGCCGACTGGCCCGGCCCCGGCCAGGGCCCGGCCTGGCTGTACCCGGATGGCGGCTGGGCCTCGCCCGCGGCGCTGTGCGCGGCCTGGCTGGATGCGCCGGGCATCACCACCCGCTTCGGCCAGGCGGTCGACGCCCTGCAGCGGGTGGGCGACCGCTGGCAACTGCTGGCTGATGGCCGGTCGGTGCTCGCCGAAGCCGATGCGGTGCTGCTCTGCAACGCCGCCGATGCACAGCGCCTGGCCGGCGTCTCTGCCGCCCACTGGACCCTGGGCCTGGCACGCGGCCAGACCACGCTGCTGCCCGCGTCGACCGCCGGCCTGACCGACCTGCCCCAACCGCTGGCCGACGGCGGCTATGCGCTGCAGCTGGCCGACGGCCGCTGGCTGTGCGGCGCGACGTCGCAGCGCGACGACGCCGATCCAGCGCTGCGCGGGGCCGACCACGGCGACAACCTGACCAAGCTGCGCCGGCTGACCGGATGGACCGGCGACATCGACCCGGCGCAGCTCGAAGGCCGCGTCGGCTGGCGCCTGCAGGCCGACGACCGCCTGCCGCTGCTGGGCCCGCTGCCCGACCTGGCCTCGGCCGGCCGCCCGGTCGACCAGCCGCGCCGCATGCCGCGCCAGCCGGGGCTGTGGGTCTTCACCGCGCTGGGGTCGCGCGGGCTGACGCAGGCCGCGCTGGGCGCCGAGGTGCTGGCCTCCTGGCTGACCGGCGATCCGGTGCCGGCGCCGGCCGCGCTGCTGGATGCGCTGGACCCGGCGCGCTTTGCCACCCGTGCGGCGCGGCAGGCGGCGCGGGGTTCTTCAGTCGAATGACAGGCGCTGAACGCCTGCGGGCGTGCCCAGCAGGCAGACCCGCGCACGGTGGCGGGCGAAGATGCCCACCGTCACCACGCCGGGCCACTGGTTGACCTCGGTCTCCATCGCCAGCGGGTCGCTGATCTGCAGGCCGCGCACGTCCAGGATCAGGTTGCCGTTGTCCGTCGTCACGCCGGCGCGCACGGTCGCCTGGCCGCCGTAGGCCGCGGCAAAGCGCCGCGCCACCTGGGCCGCCGCCATCGGGATGACTTCCACTGGCAGCGGGAAGCGGCCCATCACGTCGACCAGCTTGCTCTGGTCGGCGATGCAGACGAAGCGCTCGGCCAGGTCGGCGACGATCTTCTCGCGCGTCAGCGCCGCGCCGCCGCCCTTGACCATGTTGCCGCGGTGATCGATCTCATCGGCACCGTCGATGTAGACCGGAATGCGCTCGACCTGATTGGCATCGAGCACGGCAATGCCATGCGCCTGCAGCCGCTGCGTGCTGGCCACCGAGCTGCTGACCGCACCGGCGATGCGGTCCTTGATCGTCGCCAGCGCGTCGATGAAGCAGTTCACCGTCGAGCCGGTGCCCACGCCCACCACGGTGCCGGGCACCACCATGTCCAATGCCGCGCGGCCCACCAGCGCCTTCAGCGCGTTCTGGGCATCCTGGGCCTTCAGTTCATCCTGGTTCATGACGCAAATCGGTGGCCACGAAGGCCTCTGGGACAATCCCGAATTATGGCTTTGATCCCCTACGCGCTGACCCGCCCCTTCCTGTTCGGCCTGGACCCCGAGCGCGCCCACGAGCTGACGCTGGAGTCCATCGCCACGCTGCAGAACACGCCGCTGCAATGCCTGTGGCAGCAGCCGCGGGTGGCCGACCCGGTGACGGTGGCGGGCCTGACCTTCCCCAACCGCATCGGCCTGGCCGCCGGACTGGACAAGAACGGCCGCTGCATCGACGGCCTGGGCGCGATGGGCTTCGGCTTCATCGAGGTGGGCACGGTCACGCCCAAGGGCCAGCCGGGCAACCCCAAGCCGCGCATGTTCCGCATCCCCGAGCGCGATGCGCTGATCAACCGCCTGGGCTTCAACAACGAGGGGCTGGACAGCTTCCTGGCCAATGTGCGGCGCGCCCGCAGCTTCCGCGCCGCCGGCGGCGTCCTGGGCCTGAACATCGGCAAGAACGCCGCCACGGCCATCGAGGACGCGGCCAGCGACTACCTGGCGGGCCTGGACGGCGTGTACCCGCATGCCGACTACGTGACGGTCAACATCAGCAGCCCCAACACCAAGAACCTGCGCGCGCTGCAGAGCGACGAAGCGCTGGACGCCCTGCTCGACGCGCTGCAGCAGCGCCGCCAGCAGCTGGCCGCTCAACATGGACGGCAGGTGCCGATGTTCGTGAAGATCGCGCCCGACCTGGACGAGGCGCAAGTGGGCGTGATCGCCGCCACGCTGCGCCACAACGGCATCGACGGCGTGATCGCCACCAACACCACGATCGCCCGCGACGCGGTGGCCGGCCTGGCGCATGCCGACGAGGCCGGCGGCCTGAGCGGGCGGCCGGTGTTTGCCGCCAGCAACCGGGTGATCACCCAGCTGCGGGCCGCGCTCGGTGCGGGTTATCCGATCATCGGCGTGGGCGGCGTGCTGTCGGGTGGCGACGCCGCCGCCAAGCTCGCCGCCGGTGCCGACCTGGTGCAGGTCTACACCGGGCTGATCTACAAGGGCCCGCAGCTGGTGGCCGACTGCGCGCGGGCGCTGGCCAGAGCTTGAGACAGCGGGCGCGAAGCCAGCCGATCAGTACCAGTCTTCCAGCAGCAAGCCGGGCACCCGCGAGAACTCGCGTGTGTTGTGGGTGACCAGGGTGCAGCCATGGCGGCGCGCCGTGGCGGCGATCAGCAGGTCGGCCAGGCCGATGGGTGTTCCGGCTGCTTCCAGTTGCAGGCGGATGCGCGCCGCATGGTCGGCGGACTCGGCGTCGAAGTCCAGTTCGCCGCAGGTGGCCGTCAGTTCGTCGAACGCCGACAGCGCCGCCTGCATGCCCCTGCGCAGCAGCCCGAACCGAACCTCCAGGACGACCACCGACGGAATCGCCAGTTGATGCGGTCGCAGGGACTGCAGCCGGGGCACCACGCCACCCTCACGCCGCATGTAGTAGGAGACGATGTTGGTGTCCAGCGCGTAGACCATCAGAGGTCACGCTCGGGGTCGGGCGCCAAGCCCGCACGCAATTCCTCGGCCAGCGGAAAGTCCGGGATCGACCCGGCCAGCGCCAACACGGCCGCCGGCCAGGCATCGTCAGTGGCCCGGCGGATCAAGTCCGCCACGAACTGGCTCTGCGACACCTTGCGCTGAGCCGCCGCCTCACGCAGCTTGGCCTGGGTCGCGTCGTCGATGTACAGGGTGATCTGGGCCATGCGCAAGCCTCCACTTACATCGGCAAGTATATGGTTGCAGCCAGCGCAGCGGCTGGGCAGCCATCAAGCCTGGTCGTGGAAGAAATCCGCGATCAGCGGGTTCACAGCCTGGGGGTTCGTGACTGGCGCCATGTGACCCAGGCCGGGCAGAACCTGCAGCCGCGCCTGCGGCAGCGCACCGGCCAGCAAGGGCAGCAGATCATGTGCCGAGGTGGGCGAGACCTCGCCGCCCAGCAGCAGCACCGGCAAGGCCAGGCCGGCAAGATCGGCAAGTTGCCAGGGCTCGGCAAAGATCGCATCGGTCCACTGCCGGATGGGCCGCATCGATTCGGCCACGGCACCGCGCCGCGCCTCGGGCATCGCAGCCCAGGCACCGGCACCCATCCAGTAGTCGATGAAGCCCGCGGCGGCGGTGGTCAGGTCACCCTGGTCCACCTGGGCCATGGCGGTGGCGGCCACCGCAGCGATGCCGATGGCCCCGGGCTGGCCCGGGTGCGGCTGGCCCAGCAGCGGAAACAGCGTGGGCTCGAACAGCACCAGCGAGGCCACACGTTCAGGCCAGGCCAGCGCAATGCGCGTGGCCACCGCACCACCATAGGAATGGCCCACCAGGTGCAAGCGCGGCCCCAGGCCCTGCAGCAGCGGTGCCAGCGCATCCAGCTCGTGCTGCAGGCGGGCACCGGCCACCACCGGCCAGGCCGCGCTGCGGCCAGCGCCCAGCAGGTCGGGCGCCAGCACATGAAAGCGCGGTGCCAGCAGGTCCATCAGGCCGCGCCACTGGCTGGACGAACTGGCGTTGGAATGCAGGCACAGCACGGGTGTGCCCTGGCCGGCCTGGCGGACGAATGGGGTGCTTGCCTCGGTCATCCGAATCCTCGCACTGTCACCAGCCGCAGGCGCCGACCTCAGCAACACGGCAACGCCCGGGCCTGGGTGACAGGGTTGGGGGCGGCGCTCTGCCATCAAGGGCACACCGTCGCCCGCATGGACGTCCGTCACTACAGAGCCGACCAACTCGTAGCAAATTGTGTACTTGCAGCGCTTAAGCGCTGATCGGCAGGCGCCGAAGGCGGCGCCGGCTAAGGGTCAGGACGGCTGCGAGGCCGGCAACGCTCAGCGCCCAAGTCTGGGGCTCGGGCACCGGCGCATAGTTGTGGCCGGAAGCAGAGATCAGGAACACCTCATGCGCTGGTGCATCGGCGGACGCCACGGCGTTGACCACCGCCGACGAGACACCCACGGGTGGGGCGCATTCATTGCACCAGACCGCCAGATTGAGCCAGGACAAGGCGGCAATGCCGTCCGAGTCCGAGTCGTCGCGCCCGACCGAAGAGGCGGTCTGGAATTGAGTGCGGTAGTCGAGCTGGATCTGGTAGCCCACGGTGAGGCCATCAATGAAGGTTCCGCCAGTCGTCTTGCTCGGATTGTTCTCGTTGACGTCCAGGCGCAAAAAAACGGGCGGCAATCCACCCACCGTGGCCGTACCGCTACCAGACCCGAGCACTGCTCCCAGGGAGAGCTCGAGTTGAACCCACAGCGTGACGGGTGTGCCGATCGGCAAAGTGGGGGAGGAGACGGTCAAGATGTCAGCAGAACTCGTTTGGACTGAGGTGCCCGCATTGGCCCTCACCCAGTCCCCGGGAACGCCAACCCTCGTGGTGGCATAGGTGCTGGTATCGACGGCCACCGCTCCGAACCCGGTGGTCGCGGCGACTTCGACACCGAAGCGCGCACTCTGTTCGAGCACATAGACAGCGTCGGTTCCGTAGACCCAGCCGTTGTTGAAACCTTCCCCGATGTGGCAGCAATGGGTGGCACCGCCAAAGGCCAGAACGGCCGTGTCCAATTGCTGAGCCGCCGGGCTTGTGCTCCAGAGCACAAGGGCGAGCGCCGCCGGGGCAGAGATCTCAGTCGCCCGCCAGCGACCCCGAGATTGGGCTTGGACGGTGCGAAGTTCAGAGCTTATCGATGCGGGCATGGGGAATCTCCGATGGCGACTGCTTGTCGTGATTTGTCGGATGTCACGCGCACTTCAACCTTTTGTCAGGTGGCCTCAAGCTGGAAGTGCAACACCTTCACCCTGGATGGGCTCAGTTGGCGCCGGCTCCGCTCGTCTGAGCACGCAACAGCCTGAGAGAGGTGGAGTGGCAGCGGTTTGAACTTCTTCAGGTTGCCGGCAAACACCGGGGTGTTCGAACTGAGATTCGTCACTGCCACCGCATGGCTGACAGTGCCGACAGCGGAGGCGGCGATGGCCGCAGCCACCAAGGCCGGATGGCAGGTTGCCCGGCACAGCGCTCTCAAAGCATTCATCAGGTTCTCCCGAGGTGTGCGGTGTGTGGTGTGTGGTGTGTGGTGTGGCGCCAAGCTGACCCCATGTGGGTTGAAGCGCAATCCGACGCGCTGACAGATCACGGAGCCAGTGCCTCAACAAGGTGATTGCAGTCTCCTTGCGCACCGCTTTAAAGTCCTTTAGCCGCGTCCCGATGTCGTCAGGTTTGACGACGCGACGGCAGCCCAGGGAGGCCATTGATGCCCGGCGTTGTTCACTTTGGTGACTTCGAGTTGCGCCCGGGCCAGCGCCTGCTGCTGCACCATGGCGCGCCGGTGCAGTTAGGCGGCCGGGCCCTGGACCTGTTGCTGCTGCTGGTGGCGCAACGGCAGCGGGTGTTGTCCAAGCGCGAGCTGATCGACCACTGCTGGCCCGACCAGGCGGTGGAACCGAACAACCTGGCGGTGCAGATCTGGGCCCTACGCCGCCTGCTGGGCGCCGATGTCATTGCCACCGTGCCGGGGCGCGGTTACCAGTTTGTCGGTGTCGATGTCGCCTCGGCCGATGCAGCACCGACCGGCGATGCGGACGCGCCGTCGATGGCGCTGGGCGACGCTGCCCAGGACGGCCTGCGCCTGCTGCTGATCGACGACCATCCGCTCTTTCGCGAGGGCCTGGCCCTGGCCCTGGCGCAGGCGCTGCCCGGCGTGCAGGTCGCCACCTGCGCCACACCTGCCGAGGCGCAACGGCTGCTGGCGGCCGATGCCGACGGCATTGACCTGGTGCTGGTCGACCACCGCCTGGCCGGTGGCGTCTCGGGGCTGCACTGGGCGCGTGCGTTGCGGCAGGCCAGGCCGGCGCTGGCCGTGGCGCTGATGTCGGGCGCGGACGACACCAGCCTGCCGGCCCGTGCCCGCGACGCCGGGCTGGCGGCCTTCCTGCCCAAGACGCTGGACGTGACCACGCTGGCCCGGGTGCTGCAAGCCCTGCAGGCTGGCGACACCTGGTTTCCACCCGCCGCGGCCGCTGCGCCAGTCAATCCGGCCGCCGGGCTCACCGAGCGCCAGCAGCAGGTGGTACAACTGGCCGCCCAGGGCGCCAACAGCAAGGCCATTGGCCTGGCGCTGGGCATTTCGCCAGCCACGGTGCGCAACCACTTTGCGCAGATCTTCGAACGGCTGGGCGCGCGCAGCCGGGCACAGGCGGTGCAACTGCTGCGGCGCGCCGATGGGCTTGGGCGGCACAACCCGGATTGAGGGCAGATGGCCCCGCCCGACGACACGGCGCCCCCGCTGCCGCCCAACGCGAATATCGACGCTCTGGTGCTGCGCGACCAGGTGCTGGGCCTGTATGCGCAGGAGCGCCGCAGCCGGCCGATCGGCTGGGCCTTGCTCGCCGGCATGGTGCTGGTGTTTGGCCAGCGGGCTGGCGCGCTGCGCGCCGGCGCCTGGTGCGCGCTGATCGCCGCCGCCTTGGCCTTGTCGGTGTGGCGCCAGCGCGCCTTTGCGCAGGCCGTGGCCGACGGCAGCTGGGATGCCGAACACTGGGCCCGGCACAACCGCTGGGGCGTGGCACTTTCCGCCGCAGCGCTGGGCGCTTCGATGTGGTTTTTCTATCGCGACGAGCAGGGCGACCTGCGCTATCTGCTGCTGATGATGCTGCTGGCCACGGCAGCCGGCTCGATCAATGCCTATGGCCACGACGCCCGCTCGATGCGCGCCTGCCTGCTGGGCCTGGCTGCGCCGATGCTGGCCTGGATGCTGTTGCTGGGACTGCAGCGCAAGGCCGGGGTGGCCGGATCGCTGCTGTTCGTGTTCTACATCGGCATGCTGCTGCGCTTCGGCCATGCCCATGCCACCCTGCTCGCCGACAGCCTGCGCATGCGCCACGAGCAGCGTGCCCTGGTAGCTGAGCTGGAGCGCAAGACCGCCGAGGCTGAAAGCGCGGTGCGCGCCAAGAGCGCCTTCTTCGCCGCCGCCAGCCATGACCTGCGCCAGCCGCTGCAGGCCATGACCTGGTACGCCGAGGTGTTGGGCCAGCCGGATGCGCCGCCGCAGGTCGCGCAGCGGCTGCGCGAGAGCATCGCCGCACTGGGCGGGCTGTTCGACGCCATTCTCGGCATCGCCCGACTGGATGCGGGCAAGCTGCAGGCCGACCCGCAGCCCTTGGCGCTGAAGCCCCTGGTGCAACGCGTGGTCGCGCAGTTTGCGGGTCAGGCCGAATCCCGCGGCCTGCGGCTGCGCTGGCGCGTGCCGGCGCGGGCGGTGGTGCACAGCGATGCGGTGCTGCTGGAGCGGATGCTGGGCAACCTGCTGTCGAACGCGCTGCGCTGCACCGTGCGCGGCGGTGTGCTGATCGGCGCACGCCAGCGTGGCGGCGACTGGCTGCTGCAGGTCTGGGACAGCGGCATCGGCATCGCGCCGGCTGATCAACAGCGGGTGTTCGACGAGTTCGTGCAGTTGGGCAACCCACAGCGCGACGCCACCCAGGGTGTGGGCCTGGGCCTGCCGACGACGCGGCGTCTGGCTGACCTGCTGGGTCATGGGTTGCGGCTGAAGTCGAACCCCGGGCGGGGCAGCTGCTTCACGCTGTGCATGGTGCGCGTACCGCTGCCGCCGGCATTGGCGCAGGACAGCCCGCCGAGCCAGCCGCCGGCTGCGGCGCTGCAGGGCCGGGTGCTGCTGGTCGACGACCATGCCGCGGTGCGCCAGGCGCTGCAGCTCACGCTCGAACGCTGGGGCCTGGTCTGCGACAGCGCGGCCACGGCCGCCGAGGCGCTGGCCCTGGCCGACCGGCACCGGCATCACTACCAGGTGCTGCTGTGCGACCAGCGCCTGCCGGACGGGGCGGGCATTGCGCTGCTGCCCCGGCTGCGGGCACTGCAGCCGCAGGCTGCGCTGAGCGCCGTGATCTCCGGCGACGCGCCACCGGCAGACTGGCCGGACAGCGGGCCCCTGGTGAACCTGTGGCTGGCCAAGCCGCTGAAGCCGATGCAGCTGCGCGCACTGCTGATGCAGGCGCTGGCGCAGGCACCGGATCGCTGAATTCCCCTGCGTTCAACCCGGGCCCGGTCGCACCGGGAGCAGGGCCTGGCCCGATGGCAGGGCATCCGGTTCCACCGACCAACCGCGGTCGAGCAGCCGCTCGACGATCAAGCGCCGCGTCTCGTCGGGCGCCTGCATGCCCGAGCTGATGCGGTGCGCCATCAGCACGCCGTGGTTGAAGATCTGACGGTTGTAGAAGTAGGTGAGCTGGCGAACCGAGTTGCGGTAGATCCACAGAAACAGCGCCGAGATCAGCTCGATCACGACGCCGCAGGCGATCACCAACAGGCCGGCATCACCATCCAGCGCCCGGATGCCGAAACGCTCCAGGTCAAGCACACGCACGACGATGCCGCTCATGATCACCGCGAAGCCGATCCACATCGCGACGACGCTGTAGCGAAAGCTGCGCTGCGTCTGGTCGAGGCCAATGCTGTAGTAGGCCTCCAGTTGCACCCGGCTGTACGAGAGCAGTGGCACGAGTTGCAGGCGGTCGTCGACGGCGAGCCTCCCTTCAACCTCCTGCAATGCCTGGCTGCCCTGCTCGACCCTCTTTTGCAGTCGGTCTGCCGCCTCGTCGATGCTGATGGCCACCACGGTGCGGGTCAGCGCCAGCGCCTGGATCGGCAGATGCACAGGCAGCAGGGCCAGGAACAGCACCGCCAGGCTGCCCGGAATGGCGTGGTACCAAGGGCCCGCATAGGACCAGTGCCACAGCTGCGGCATCCAGATGAACCAGGCGTACCACATGGCGGCCAGGGCGCCGACGATCAGGCCGATGCAGACCACCAGCGCCAGATTGCGCAGGAATCGCGAGCGACCGAGCACCTGGTGCAGTGACTGCAGCGTCGCCAGGTCGAACTGCAGCACGTTGATCAGGCTGGCACCGGGCGAGTCCGCGGCAGATTCGCTGGTCATGCTACGCATTTCCGCTCAACCGAAGTGCATGCCCTGCACGCGCCGGATGGCCACGGCCTGCGCCGGGTTCAATGCGCACAGGCGATCAAAGTACTCGCCGGCGCTGTCGATGGTCGGGCCATCGCGCAGCGTCACCAGGCTGGGGCTGAAGACCGCGAACAGCTTGGCGAAGGGCAGTGTCACCGCGTCGTTGGCGATGACCGCCATGCCGGGGGGCGGCGCGGGTGTGTCGTTGGGGATGTCATACAGGTCCCACAGCGCCAGCGCCACGTTCGACTCGACGATGGGGCTGCGGGCCAGGCCGGCCGGCCGCTTCTCCCAGCTGCGGCCGTTGTAGCCCGCCGGGTTGGCCTTGCTCTGGTCGAAGCGGATCGCCAGCGCCACGAAGTGTGCCCAGCCCTCGGACAGCGCCAGCGCCGGGTGGCTGGCAGTGTCGATGTTGTGGCCGCCACCCGGCGTCGACACCTGGATGCAGCGGTGGCCCAGCGTGGCATGGCCCAGCTCGTGGTGCAGCGTGTCGAGGAAGGCCTGGCGTTGCGCGTCCGGATCGAAGTGCACGTTGAGCGCATGCAGGCCAACGTCGTAGCGGCTCCACATTGGGTTGTCGCTGCCCTGGTCATGCGGCGTCGGCGCCAGCGGCCGGTTGTAGATGCGCAGTGGCCGCAGCGGCGTGGTCATGCGCACACCCAGGCTGACGAGGCGGTCCACCGCGCGCGCGACATCGGTCTGCAATGTCGCACCTGCTGTGCAGTAGACGATGTGGCGGCTGTTGTCGCGGTGCAGTTCGGGCAGCAGGTGCCGACAAGGCACATGGCCCAAGGTGATCGGCTCGGCGGCCTGCTGCAGCTTCCAGTGGGCGCAAGGCAGCTTGAGCTTGGGTGAACCTGGACCGGGAAGGGTCACTTCGTCGTAGGCATGCTCGGGCTTGAGCTCCCAGTTCGGCGCAGTGATCGGATCACCGTCGACATGGGCGTAGACGAAGTCGGGGAGGACGTTGTACATGGGCGGCTCCGGGGGTTGGCTGGTGCCGCCAGCCCCCGGTGTGTCGGGCGGCCAGCGACTGGCCCCGACTGTGCAAACACCGCCTGTACGCGGCCATGGTGCAATTGCACCAGCCGTCCATCACTCAAGGGACGCGGGCGCCGTCGACGCTCAGAACACCAGCGCCACGCCCGTCTTCTGCTGAAGTTCCTCGGGCGTCACGCCAGGGGCGATCTCCACCACCTTCAGACCGGCCGGCGTCACGTCCAGCACCGCCAGGTCGGTGATGATGCGGTTGACCACGCCCAGGCCGGTCAGCGGCAGGTTGCACTCGGGCAGGATCTTCAGGTCGATGCTGCCGTCCTTCTTCTTCGCGACGTGCTCCATCAGCACCAGCACGCGCGCCACGCCGGCCACCAGGTCCATGGCGCCGCCCATGCCCTTGACCATCTTGCCGGGGATCATCCAGTTGGCCAGGTCGCCTTTGGCGCTGACCTGCATCGCGCCCAGGATGCTCAGGTTGATCTTGCCGCCGCGGATCATCGCGAAACTGTCGTGGCTGCCGAAGATGCTGCTGCCGGGCAGCGTGGTCACGGTCTGCTTGCCGGCGTTGATCAGGTCGGGGTCGACGTCGGCCTCGTCAGGGAAGGCGCCGATGCCCAGCATGCCGTTCTCGCTCTGCAGCCAGACCTCGATGTCGGGCGACACGAAGTTGGCCACCAGGGTGGGCAGGCCGATGCCGAGGTTGACGTAGAAGCCGTCCTGCAGTTCCTGGGCGGCGCGCGCCGCCATCTGGTCGTGGGTCCAGGCCATCTCAAACTCCCTTCGGGTTCTGCTTGGTGGTGCGCTTCTCGATGCGCTTCTCGGGCGTGGCGTTCAGCACCAGGCGGTGCACGTAGATGCCGGGCAGGTGGATCGCGTCCGGGTCCAGGCTGCCGGTCTCGACGATCTCCTCGACCTCGACCACGCTGATCTTGCCGGCCATGATCACCGCCGGGTTGAAGTTGCGCGCGGTGCGGCGGAACACCAGGTTGCCGCTCTTGTCGGCCTTCCAGGCCTTGCCCAGCGACACGTCGGGCACCAGGGCGCGCTCCATCACGTAGGTGGCGCCGTCGAATTCGCGCAGTTCCTTGCCCTCGGCCACGATGGTGCCGACGCCGGTCTTGGTGAAGAAGGCCGGGATGCCCGCGCCGCCGGCACGCAGCTTCTCGGCCAGCGTGCCTTGGGGCGTGAACTCCAGCTGCAGCTCGCCGGCCAGGTACTGGCGCTCGAACTCCTTGTTCTCGCCGACGTAGCTGCTGATCATCTTGCTGATCTGGCGCGTCTCCAGCAGCTTGCCCAGGCCGAAGCCGTCGACACCGGCGTTGTTGCTGATGACGGTGAGGTTCTTCTTGCCGGTGT
>Ga0116181_1001071_pt1 | contig 24203 bp, 20 predicted proteins | sample AD_UKC075_MetaG_FD_89752 | JGI IMG/M metagenome (GOLD analysis project Ga0116181, IMG submission 89752) | Active sludge microbial communities of municipal wastewater-treating anaerobic digesters from USA - AD_UKC075_MetaG | ecosystem: Engineered > Bioreactor > Anaerobic > Digestate | place: USA... | reverse complement strand
GTTCTCTTTTCTAAAGCAGGGAAAGAAAGTACAAGGGTTTTGGTTATCTATTTTATAGTAAATTATAGTAGAATAAATGCAGGAGGTGAGGAAGTTGAAAATTCGTTGGTTTGGACATTCTTTCTTTTTAGTGACGAGTGGAGACACGAAAATAGCCTTTGACCCTTTTGATGATAGTGTTGGTTATCCCCTCCCTCAAGTAGAGGCAGATTTAGTTGTAGTAAGTCATGACCATTTTGACCACAATAACGTTTCTCTGGTGCGGGGACACCCTGAGATAATTAAAGAACCAGGGGTTTATGAAAAAAATGGGATTAAGGTAGAAATTTTCTCTACTTTTCATGATGAGGTAGGGGGAAAGAAACGGGGTAAAAATAATGTTGCCCGGTTGGAATTGGAGGGGATGTCTCTCATTCACGCTGGAGATTTAGGAATAATACCTCCAGATGAGGAGCTATCTTCCTGGAAACCGGTAGATATTTTATTGCTTCCGGTAGGAGGGATTTTCACTATTGATGCTCAAGAAGCTCAAGAATTGGTTTCCAAGCTTTCTCCTCATCTTGTAATACCGATGCACTACCGAACTGAATATACTAAATTTGAACTTAATCCTCTGGAACCTTTTCTGCAGGGTTTTAGGGAGGTGAAGAGGTTGGGTAGTTCTGAGGTAGAAGTTACTCGAGAGATTCTCCCGACTAATCTGGAAGTGTGGGTTTTAGAAATCTAAATTTATGTTATAATAACCAGCTAAAATATAATTTGATTAATTTATTATGAAAAACATAAAAACTGAGGGAGGTGATTTCACTCCCTCTGTTTTTATGTTCGATGTTTTTGGTTATCTTAAAGATAAAGTGGTATATTCTTTTTTTTAGGAGAGGTAAGGATGGTTACTATATCGGTTTGTGTAGGTAGTTCTTGTCATCTTAAGGGGGCTTATGAGATTATTGAAATTTGTGAAGAGTTGATTGAAAAATTAAAGCTTAAAGATCAGATAGAATTAAAAGGTAATTTTTGTCTGGGAAGATGCACAGAAGAGGGGGTTACTGTAATGGTGGATGATGAGATACTCAGTGGGGTTTCTCCTCAGAATTTCAGGGAGATTTTCCAGGAGAAGATTTTGAAAAAGCTGGGAGAAGATGGTACTGATGGGAGTAATTAGCACCATTGAGGCAAGATGCCGGGATTGCTATAAATGTATACGCAATTGTCCGGTGAAGGCCATTCGGGTAAGTTTAGGACACGCTGAAGTTGTGGATGAAAGATGCATAAAAGATGGACGCTGTGTTCTGGTTTGCCCTCAAGATGCTAAAAAAATTCAAAATGACCTTCCCCGGGTTCAAGAACTGCTCCAGGGAGAAGACCCGGTAGTGGTCAGTTTAGCTCCTTCTTTTGTAGCCGCTTTTTCTGAGGTCACAGAAGGACAGATAGTGGCAGCTTTGAAAAAACTGGGTTTTCAAGAAGTACGAGAAACAGCGGAAGGGGCAGAGTGGGTAGCCAGAGAGCATGCCCGGCTTTTAGATGAGGGGAAAAGAAATATTATTTCTAGTTCCTGTCCAGCTATCAATGCTTTGATTTATAAGTATTATCCTCAATATGTTTCTTACCTTGCTCCAGTTGTCTCTCCTATGGTTGCTCATGCTCGTTTAATCCGTCAGGAGTATGAAAAAGTAAAAGTGGTCTTTATCGGTCCTTGCATTGCCAAAAAAGCAGAAATTGAAGAGGAAGAAGTAAAAGGAGAAGTAGATGCAGTTTTAACTTTCGAAGAATTAAAAACCTGGTTTCAAGAAGAGAATATCTCTCTTTCTGCGTTAGAGGAAGAAGAAATGGGTTTATCTTCAGTGGAGTGGGGAAGAGCTTTCCCCGTGGAAGGAGGACTCCTGAAAACTGCTTCTTTGGATACCGGGATTTTGTCCAAAGAAGTTATGGTAATAACTGGAATCGACCGTTGTCGTCAGTTTTTAGATGATTTAAAAGACACCAAAGGTGATTTTGAAATGGTGGAAATGATGTCCTGTGAGGGAGGCTGCATTGATGGACCGGTGCTCCGCTCTTCGCTTTCTCCTTACGAACGGCGGAAAAAAGTCATTGACTATACCGAAAAAGCTAAGATGGCTTCTAATCCTCCACCAGAGAAAAAAATTATTTCTGTTCCCACTTTTAGTCGAAACTTTGCACCTCATCCCATACCTCAGCCAGAAGTTCCGGAAGAAGAGATAAAAAGGATTTTATCTCTTACCAGTAAATTTTCTCCTCAAGATGAGCTAAATTGTGGTGCTTGTGGGTATAACACCTGTCGAGAAAAAGCTCAAGCGGTTTATCAGGGCATGGCGGAAGCGGAGATGTGTATTCCTTTTATGCGGGCAAGAGCAGAATCTTTTTCCAGCTTTTTGATTGCAGTAACTCCCAATGGTATTGTGCTGGTTGATGAAAATCTGCGCATTGTGGATATTAACCCGGCTCTTCGTAGGATGTTCGGTTTGACGGGGAAGTTAGTGGTGGGGGGGAAATTAGACCAGCTTACTGATCCATCTCCTTTTGTGGAGGCGTTGCGCACTAAAAAGATGGTCACCAGAGAGGTGTTTTATCCTCAATACCAGAACCTTTACGTTCAATTGTCTGTTTTTTATCTGGAGAAGTCTCAGCTTCTTATGGGGGTATTTGTGGATTTGACCAAAGAAAAGGAAAGAGAAGTTTTGATGGAGCAAATCAAAGAAGAAACTTTAGAGAAAGCTCAACAGGTCATTAATAACCAGATGAGAGTAGCTCAGGAAATTGCCAGCTTATTAGGGGAAACTACTGCTGAAACTAAAGTTCTTCTAGATAAGTTGATGAAAATACTCCGGGGAGAATCGGTAGAGGGATGAAAGACCTCTTTGTAGAGTTTGCCTATGCTCAGCTTCCCAAATGGGGGGAAGAGCTTTGTGGGGATAGTGTGAGTTATGATAAGGGAAATAATTATACCATACTGGCCTGGTCTGATGGTTTGGGTAGTGGAGTAAAGGCTAATATTCTTTCCACTCTGACTTCAAAAATTATTGTTTCCATGTTGAAAAGAGAATCTACTTTGGAAGAAGTGATAGCCACTTTAGCAGAAACCTTACCGGTGTGTAAGGTGAGGAAAATTGCCTATAGTACTTTTTCTGTAGTACAGGTTCTCTCCAGTGGAGAGACCTATGTAGCAGAGTTTGATAATCCCCCTCTTTTCTGGTTGCGTAATGGAAGGTTGATGCACCTGGATAGAAAAGAAAGAGAAATAGGAGAGAGGGTGGTTTTAGAATCTATAATGAGGGTGCAAAAAAATGATTGGATTGTAGGAGTAACCGATGGAGTGGTTCATGCTGGGATTGGAGGCTTGTGGAATTTGGGATGGAGATGGGAAAAAATCGCCTCTTTTTTAGAAAATACTGTTAATGACCAGCTGGATGCTTTGACTCTAGCTAATAAAGTAATAGCTACTACTAAAAGGCTTTATCAGGATAGATTAGGTGATGATGCTACCTGTGTGGTAGCTAAAATACGTCTTCCTCGTTACTTAATAGTGTGGGCCGGGCCTCCTGAAGACCCGGCTTTAGATGAATATATAGTCAAAAGGGTAATGGAATTTCCGGGTAAGAAAGCAGTGTGTGGTGGTACTACAGGAAACATTTTAGCCCGGGTTTTGGACAAAGAGATAGAAGTAGATTTAACTTCTCTCCAAAAAGATATTCCTCCGGTAGGAATGATGGAAGGAGTGGATTTACTTACTGAAGGGATCCTGACTCTGGCCACAGTTCTTCGCCGACTGCGGAAAGGAGTGGAGTTAGAAGAAGTTATTTACCAGCGAGATGGGGCTAGCCGTTTACTCTCACTTCTCCTAGAAGCGGATGAGATTACCTTTATAGGAGGAAGAGCTATCAATCCTGCTCACCAAAATCCTAAACTCTCCGGAGAACTTTCGCTAAAAGCTCGGTTGTTAGAGGATATAGTTAGTGAGTTACAAAAAAGAGGGAAAATAGTAAATCTGGAATATTACTAAAAAACTAATGTTATCTATAAAGGGGGTAGAGTGATGGAAATAGAAAAAGAAAGCTTAGTTCTCAGTCGTCAGTTTGAAAAGGTCAATGCTATTCTGAGAAAATATTCTCATAATGTGGACAATTTGATTGCCATACTACAGGAGATTCAGTCGGAATATCGCTATCTGCCAGAAGAAATTCTCACCTATGTTGCTACTGCTCTACAGGTTTCTCCAGCGCACGTCTATGGGGTGGCTACTTTTTATGCTCAGTTTTCTCTGGAGCCCAAAGGTGAACATATTATCAGGGTTTGTGACGGTACTGCGTGTCATGTAAAGGGTTCTGCGCAAATCTTGAAGGCAGTTCGAGAAAATTTGGGATTGAGAGAAGGAGAAAACACCACCTCAGATTTGATGTTCACTGTGGAGACGGTGGCTTGTATTGGGGCTTGTGCTCTGGCTCCGGCTCTTATGGTAGATGAAGAAGTTTATGGTCAAATGGACGAAGAAAAAGTGCAGCAGCTTGTTGATCACCTGTTAGGGGAAGGAGAGAAAGTAGATGCGGTTTGAAAATCGGGAACAATTAGAAAAATATATTATTGAATTAAAAAACAAAAACGGAAAGAAGAAAGTCCTGATTTGTGGAGGGTTAGGGTGCTTAGCTAAAGGAGCAGAAGAAGTGCTTGATACCTTCAGGAAAGTGATAGAAAGAGAAAAAGTAGAAGCAGAAGTGGAGAAATTAGAAGAAAGTCCTCACCTGGTTAAAACTGGTTGTATGGGACTTTGTGAAGCCGGACCTCTCGTGAGGATAGAACCGGAAGGGATTCTTTATTTAAGGGTCAAGCCTGAAGACGTAGAGGAAATAGTAGATAAGAGCCTGAAAGAGGGGGAAGTGGTAGAAAGATTAGTTTACCAGGAAAAAGTGAATGGAGAAGTTCACTATTGGCCCCATCTTAAAGATGTTCCTTTTTACCGAAAGCAAGTTAAAATTGCGCTTCGCAACTGTGGTTCTATTGACCCTCAGAATCTGGATGAATATTTAGCCCGGGATGGTTACCTGGCTTTAGCTCAAGTTCTCAATGAAAAAACTCCTGATGAGGTTATCGAAGAAATTACTAAATCTGGTTTGCGGGGAAGAGGAGGAGGAGGTTTCCCCACCGGGAGGAAATGGCAATTTGCTCGGGTGGTTAAAGCAGATAAAAAATACATTATTTGCAACGGTGATGAAGGTGACCCGGGCGCTTTCATGGATAGGAGCGTGATGGAGGGAGACCCCCACTCTATTTTAGAAGGTATGGCCATTGCCGGTTATGCCATAGGAGCACAGGAAGGATATATTTATGTGCGAACAGAGTATCCTCTGGCAGTGAAGCACCTTAGAAAAGCTATAGAAGATGCAGAAAGAGCTGGATTTCTGGGAGATAACATTTTAGGTAGTGATTTCTCTTTCCGGATTATAGTTCGGGAAGGGGCAGGAGCTTTTGTCTGCGGAGAAGAAACAGCTTTGATTGCTTCTATTGAAGGTAAAAGAGGTATGCCCAACCCTCGTCCTCCTTATCCTGCCTATCGGGGTCTGTGGGGTAAACCTACAGTGATCAATAACGTTGAAACTTTGACCAACGTGCCGATAATCATGCTCCGGGGAGTAGATTGGTTTCGCTCTTTTGGCACCGCAAGTAGTGCGGGAACTAAAACTTTTGCCCTGGCCGGTAAAATTAAAAATACCGGGTTGGTAGAAGTTCCTATGGGAGTTACCTTGCGAGATTTGATTTTTGGTATTGGAGGAGGAATACAGGACGACAAAAAGTTCAAAGCGGTGCAGATTGGAGGGCCTTCAGGAGGATGTTTAACTGAGAGACATCTTGATTTACCCATCGATTACGATTCCCTATCTGGAGCAGGGGCTATTATGGGGTCTGGTGGGTTAGTAGTATTAGATGAGGATACCTGTATTCCAGAAGTGGCTCGCTTTTTCATGAACTTTACTCAAAATGAATCTTGTGGCAAATGTGTTCCTTGTCGAGAGGGAACTAAACATATGTTAGGCTTGTTACAGAAAGTAGTAAAGGGAGAAGCCAGCACTTCTGATCTGGAACTTTTAGAAGAGACCGCCCAGGTGGTAAGGGATTCCTCTTTGTGCGGTTTAGGCAAAACTGCTCCGAATCCTGTTCTTACCACTCTTTTTTATTTCCGGGATGAGTATTTAGACCATGTGGTCCATAAGGTTTGCCCTGCTCATATTTGCCAGGCTATGAAAGAATACAGGATTGACCCGGAAAAGTGCCGTGCTTGTGCCAAGTGTGCGCGAGTTTGTCCGGTATCCTGCATTTCTGGCCGTCCTCGGGTGCCTTATGTTATAGATCAGGAAAAGTGTACTAAATGTGGGGCTTGTTTTGAAGCCTGTCCCTTTGATTCCATAATTGTGGAGTGGAGGAAAAAAGAAGATGAATGAAAAAATAGCTAAAAAAGCAGTAGTGGTAGATGGGCAAGAAATTATTTTAAACGGTGAAAAGAATATTCTGGAAGTAGCCAAGAAAGCCAACATCGAAATTCCCACTTTTTGTTATCATTCTGACCTCAGCGTTTATGGAGCTTGTCGAATGTGTCTTGTGGAGGTGGAAGGGCGAGGTCTTATGCCTGCTTGCTCCACTTCTCCTGAGGCGGGGATGGTGATAAAGACTACTACTTCTCGAGTTCTTCAGGCCCGGCGCATGATAGTAGAATTTTACCTGGCTAATCATGAGAGAGATTGCACAGTTTGCGAGAGAAACCTTAACTGTCGCCTGCAGGCAATCGCTGCTTCACTGGGAATAGACGAAGTTAGATTCGGAGAGAGAGAAGAAAAGTTACCCAGGGATACTTCTACATTTTCTTTAGTCCGGGACCCTAATCGTTGTATTCTATGTGGAGATTGTGTGCGAGCTTGCAAAGAAATAGAAAATATTGGAATTTATGATTTTACTCAGCGAGGCTCTCAAACCAAAGTGGAACCTGCTTTTGGGAAAAAACTCTCAGAAGTGGAGTGCGTTTATTGCGGGCAATGCTCCGTTCGTTGTCCTACCGGTGCTTTAGTAGTAAAATCAGAGGTCAATAGTGCCTGGGAAGCTGTTCTTGATTCTGATTTGATGGTGGTGGCTCAAATTGCTCCAGCTGTGCGAGTAGCCATAGGAGAGGCTTTTGGACTTCCTCCAGGAGAAATTACTACTGGTAAAATCGTAGCTGCTCTGAAGAAAATTGGTTTCGATCGGGTTTATGATACAGCTTTCAGCGCTGATTTAACCGTAATAGAAGAAGCTGAAGAGTTTTTCAGGCGCTTACAAAAAGGAGAGAGGCTCCCTCAGTTTACTTCTTGTTGCCCCTCCTGGGTAATATATGCGGAGAGAAATTATCCTTTTTATCTGGAGAATCTTTCCTCGGCTCGTTCTCCCCAGCAGATGTTTGGATCGGTAATCAAGAATTTCATTTATGAAGCGGAAAATACTCCTCGGGAGAAAATAGTTTCTGTTTCCATAATGCCCTGTACAGCCAAAAAATTTGAAGCTCGACGTCCAGAGTTCATTCACGACGAAATTCCCGATGTAGATATAGTTTTGACTGCTCAGGAAACCATTAGAATGATAAAAACTGCTAATATCGATTTTAAAGAATTAGACCCACTTCCTTTTGATGTTCCTCTGGGGGCAGGAAGTGGAGCAGGAGTTATCTTTGGAGTAACAGGAGGAGTAACGGAAGCGGTTCTGAGATACGCTTATGAACGTCTGACTGGCCAGGAGCTGAAAGAGGTAGAATTTAAGGGAGTAAGAGGCATGGATAGCACGAGAGAAGCAGAAGTAGATTTTGGAGGAAGGAAAGTCAAAGTAGCTATTGTTCACGGTTTAGCCAATGCTCAGAAGCTGGTAAAAGATATGAGAAGTGGCGAGAGATATTATGACTTTGTGGAAGTGATGAATTGTCCTGGAGGTTGTATTGGAGGGGGAGGAATGCCCCTTGAGTATCCTGATTACCAGGAGGTTTTACGCCGCAGAGCAGAAGGTCTCTACAACGCCGATCGTCTGAGTGTGGTTCGTAAAGCTCAGGATAATCCCTCCATTAAGTTCTTATACGAAAAGTGGTTGAAAGAAGCTAATAGTGAAATTGCAGAACATCATCTTCATACTTACTATTACTCCCGTCGTCGAATTAGTGATGAGATGATTCGCATTCAGGAAGCCAAAAGTGCTCAGAAAGTGGATATTGCAGTTTGTGTAGGCACCAGTTGTTATCTCAAAGGCTCCTATGACCTTCTTCAGGAGTTACTGGAGTTAACTAAAGAATATGGAGTAGAAGACAGGGTGAGCGTGGGAGCTACTTTCTGTTTAGAGCGGTGTACTGAAGGCCCCAATATTCGGATTAACGAAGAAGTATTTTCAGGGATAAGTAAGGACAATCTTCGGCAAATTTTTGAAGAAGCGGTTTTAAGTAAATTAGTAGCTGAGACTCATTGACGGATAGAAGTAGTTTGCGTATAATGTATAGGGTTTTTGAAAGGTAAGGGGCTGTAGCGCAGTTGGGAGCGCGTCTCCTTGGCGTGGAGAAGGTCACGGGTTCAACTCCCGTCAGCTCCACCAGATGATAAGCTCGCCCCCGGGGGCGAGCTTTTTTTGTGGGAGGTTTAAAGGTGCTCCAGGATTATGATTTTACAGAGATAGAGCTTAAGTGGCAGGAAATCTGGCAGAAAAAAAGGATTTTTGAAGTAGAAATAGATGAAAATAGGGAAAAGTACTATGTTTTAGAAATGTTTCCCTATCCCTCTGGCGAGCCGCATGTAGGCCATGCTAAGAATTATATCATCGGAGATGTGGTAGCCCGCTATTTCATGCGTCAAGGTTATAACGTTTTGCACCCTATGGGCTTTGATGCTTTTGGTTTACCGGCGGAAAACGCCGCTATCCAGCATGGTATTCATCCTGCTATCTGGACCCAAGATAAAATTAACCAGATGAGGGAGATATTGAAGCGATTGGGTATCAGCTATGACTGGAGAAGAGAGGTTATAACTTGTGAGCCCGATTATTACCGTTTCACTCAATGGTTTTTCCTTCTTTTCTACAAAAATGGTCTGGCTTATAAAAAAGAAGCTCCAGTTAACTGGTGCCCTTCTTGTTCTACGGTTTTAGCTAATGAGCAAGTAATAGATGGAACGTGTGAACGCTGTGGAACAGAGGTGGTTCGCAAAAAACTTGATCAATGGTATTTTCGAATTACTCGTTATGCCGAAGATTTACTAAAAGACATGGATCTTTTAGGAAACTGGCCAGAAAAAGTTTTAACTATGCAAAAAAACTGGATAGGTAGAAGCGAGGGGGCATATATTGATTTTCTCCTGGATAATGGTGAAAAAGTTACCGTTTTTACCACCCGTCCCGACACTATCTACGGTGCGACTTTTTTTGTTCTGGCTCCTGAACATCCTCTGGTAGATGAGCTGGTAACCGGTACTCCCTATGAGGAAAAAGTGAAAGAGTTTCGGGAAAAAATGGCTCGGAAAAGTGAGGTAGAGCGTCTCTCCGATGTTACCGAAAAAGAAGGAATGTATATCGGCCAGGAAATTTTAAATCCAGTAAGTGGAGAAAAAATTCCCATTTGGATAGCTGATTATGTGCTCTTAGAATATGGAACGGGAGCAGTAATGGCTGTTCCAGCACATGATGAACGGGATCATCAATTTGCTCAAAAATATGGTCTTCCAATTAGACCGGTGATCAAAAAGATAGATGGAGACGAATACTGTTTTACTGAGCCAGGTATCATGGTAAATTCTGGCCCTTTTTCTGGTCTACCATCTGAAGAGGGTAAAAAGAAAGTAATAGAGTTTTTAGAGGAAAGAGGAATAGGTAAAGGTGCAGTGTCTTATCGTCTGCGAGATTGGTTAATTTCTCGACAGCGCTACTGGGGAGCACCTATTCCCATAATATATTGTGAGCGCTGTGGAGAGGTGCCAGTGCCGGAGGAAGATTTGCCAGTATTGCTGCCCCCGGATGTAGATTTTCTGCCTGGTGGCCCTTCCCCTCTGGCTCGAAGTCCAGAGTTTGTTAATACTACCTGTCCTCAGTGCGGAGGGAAGGCCAGGCGAGAGACTGATACTATGGATACTTTCGTTTGTTCTTCCTGGTATTATTTGCGCTACACCTCTCCGGAAGCAAAAGATAGACCATTCCGCAAGGAAGATGTAGATTACTGGATGCCAGTAGACCAGTATATAGGAGGGGTAGAGCATGCTATTCTTCATCTTCTTTACTCTCGTTTTTTTACTAAAGTGCTTAATGATTTAGGTTTAGTTGATTTTCGGGAGCCATTTTCTAACCTTTTTGCCCAGGGTATGATTACCAAGGGTGGAGTTAAAATGTCTAAGTCTAAAGGAAACACGGTAAGTCCTCGAGAAATCATTAACCGTTTTGGTGCTGATACGGTAAGGGTGTTTATTCTCTTTGCCGGACCTCCGGAGCTGGATATGGAGTGGTCAGATCAAGGAGTGGAAGGAGCCTTTCGATTTTTAAATCGGGTGTGGAGAACAGTAGGTAGAGTTATTGAATTTCCAACGCAGGAAATTGAGATAGATGAAGGAAGAATGGAAGCTCTGGAACGTAAAGTACATCAAACTATTTTCCGGGTAACTCGAGACATCCAGGAAAAGTTCCACTTTAACACTGCTATCAGCTCTTTGATGGAGCTTTTGAACGAGATGATTGATTATGTGCGATTTTTAGAAGAGAAAGGAGCTAGCTCTGAAGAAAAAGAAATACTGGTTTTCGCTTCTCGAACCTTGGTTTCTCTTCTAAATCCTATTGCTCCTCACCTGAGTGAAGAGCTCTGGCAGCTTCTAGGGGAAAAAGACTTGCTTTCCACAGAGAGCTGGCCTGTTTATCAAAAAGAAAAAATGTATGAAGAAGAGGTAGAAGTGATAGTGCAAATCAACGGCAGAGTGAGGAGTAAGGTGGTGGTCTCCAGAGGTTCTTCTAAAGAAGAGGTTTTAGCTCTGGCTTTGCAGGATGAAAAAGTAAAAAGCTGGCTAAATCATGGGGAAATTAAAAAAAGCATTTATGTACCAGACAAATTAATCAATCTGGTGGTGGGATGAGGTGGATTTTTCTCGTGAGGAAAGATTAGCACTTTTAGTAATTTCTTTGGTGGTAGTTTCAGGGCTGGGATTTATAGCTTGGAGGAATTTTTCTACACCCGGGGTCAGTGAAGAAACATTACTTGTTATTCAAGTGGATGGAGCAGTAAACTCTCCGGGTATTTATAGAGTCAAATCCGGAACTCGTATTTTTGAAGCTCTGGAACTGGCAGGGGGAACTAAAAAGGATGCTCAGACTGAAGACATGAATTTAGCTCTTCCCGTTTATGATGGACAGAGAATATCTATTCCCTCTTCTACTACTACTTCTCTAAAAGATAGAGCTGCCACTCCTGAGGTGCGGTCAGCTCTTCAAATGGTAAACGTTAATACTGCTTCTCAAAAAGAGCTGGAATCTTTACCGGGGATTGGTGAAGTGATTGCCCAGCGCATCATAGAATACCGAGAACAGAATGGCTCTTTTTCTCGTTCTGAGGAACTTCTTAAAGTAAAAGGTATAGGGGAAAAGAAGCTGGAGGCAATAAAAGATTTGATTACCTTTTAATTGCTGTTTTCTGCATAGATAGCAGAGCCGAACAACAGATGGCGTCCCCTTGTGACCTCCTAGAAAAAACAAAAATATAGAATTGTCTACGGTGTAAGATTAAAGAAGACTAAAAAGATGAGAAAAAAATTAAAGAAATTTTTACGCTAAAGAAAAGGCACTCCAGTGTTGTGGTAGTTGGTTTCAATTTTGGATTCTCACAAGAGAAAATATGAAATTACCTACCACACCATACAAAAAAAGATAACATCCTGCAGTAACAGCATACAAAATCACTCCGAGATTGCGCTGTGGTCATAGGGATGAGCTTTCCAAAAAGAGTAGGCTATAGTGATTTTTATGATTAACTATACTTCCCTAATAAGCTGTGTTTTCTTCCTCTTCCTTTTCCTTTTCGGAATAAGAAACATCTCTAATGCTTATATCTATTTTATTAACCGTCATCCCGGTTTTATTTTCGATTACCCTTTTTACTTCTTTTTGTACTTCTTTCGCTACTTCAATTAAAGAGGAGTCAATATTAACCACTAAAGATATTTCTAAATTTACCGTTTTATCTTTTAGCTCTACTTTCACCCCTTTGTTAATATCTTTTCTACCTACTAGAGTGCTTAAGGGAGCAGCAGGTAATCCCCCCATGCTGGTTACCCCGGGAACTTTCATAGTGGTGATAGCTGCCAGAGTAGCTATAATATCTGGAGAAATAGTAATTTCTCCCGCTATTTCTTCCTCTTTGATCATCTCTTCTTTGTTATTTTCCGTTGTCATTTCTTCTACATTATTCTGTGCTGTCATCTCTTCTTTTCTTTCTTCCATAGATTTAACACCTCCTTTTTTATAGGACCTACACACTTCCATTACATTTTACAACAAAATGATAAAAAATAGAACTGTAAATAACGTTTACTTCTCTCTTCGACTAAAAAATACATATTAAAGACCTTTATAACAGGAAAGACTTTATACTACTTGTAAATATAATCACGCAAAAGATTAGGATTGGAAAAGGGTTTTTAAGACGGATTTAAATAAATGATTTTCTACAGCAAACTAATTTATACGAGATATAGCTCTTATGAGGGCAGCGATAACCTTAAAAGAAGAAATGGTTTAGCGATGAATTTACTGGTTTTTTGAAAAAAGTAATTGGGGAGTAATATTGTGAGCTCATGAGGTGCTGCATGAATGCTTTATGGGTGGTCACACTATATGTTGTGGAGGGAGCAATATATTGAACAAGATAAACTTATCTTTTGAAACTGAAACCCCCAGGTTTACGTATAAAGAATCAGGTGAAGAGTATGGATATAATGGATACAAAAGAAGAGAAACTTATTGAATATCTGGAAAGCTTACCTCAGCTTGAGGTAAGCGAAGATTTTGCTCAGCAAGTTATGCACCGAATAGAAGGGCGCAAAAAGCGTTCGTGTTATGCTGATTATAAAAAATGGGCAGTGGTCTCTTTAGCGGCTGTGTTTCTCGTTTTGATTTTCTTTAGCGATCTTCCTTTGCTTCCTGAGCTGGAGATTTCTCCTTCTCTAGGTTATCGGAAAATAGAGTTGGTTTTTTATTCTCCTTCTCAAAGCTCCCGAACAGTAGCAGTAGCAGGAGATTTTAGCGGTTGGGACTACCTGCAAATGGAGAAAGTTAAAGAAGATTGTTGGAGAATCACGTTAAAGGTTAAACCAGGTAAATATCAGTATGGTTTTTTAGTAGATGGTAAAGAATGGGTAGCTGACCCCAATTCTTTCCGACAGGTTCCCGATGGATTTGGGAAATTTAACTCGGTGCTGGTGGTTAACGGTGAATCGAGCTCATGAAGAAAGAGATTTTTGTTTTATTCCTTGTCTTTTTCTTGTTTTTTGTGGGAATAGCTCCCCTATGGGCGGCAAGCGACCCTTTTTCTCTCATTGAAAAATCCTCTTATCCAGAAGAGGATAAGGAGTATCTTCGGGACCAGGTAGATTCTTTAATAAAAGAAGCACAGGAAAAAAATCTTCCTCTCTCTCCCATTGTTTCCAAACTCAAAGAAGGTTTAACCAAGAAAGTCACTCCTAATGAACTGGTGAAAACTTTGAATCATAAAAAGGATTCTCTGGAGAAAGCTCAGGAAATTTTGCAAAGGAATGGGGTGAGAGAAGAAGATTTAATAATCAATTTGGCTTTATCTCTAGAGTTATCCGTTTCTCCTGAGGTAGTAGAAGAAACTTTAAACAAAGCCTTGGCTAATGATGGAAAGCGTTTGCAGTTGATAGTGGATTCCCTGTCTTCTCTTTTAGAGATGGGGGTGGATCCGGAGAGAGCTGGGGAGATCGTAGAAAAGGTGGCAGATAAGAATCTTTCCTCTCGAGAGATGAAAAAGATGGCTCAACTCCTCGAGAGGGCCCGCAGAGCAGGAGCAGATTCTGAACAAGTTGCCAAAGTATTAGCTGATGCTCTGGATAAATATGACAATTTTAATCTTGTAGAGATGGAAGTCCAACAGTTTATTGCTTCTTCTCGGGAAAAACCAGCTCTTCGGTCGGGACAAGGGGTGACAGTTTCTTCACCGGGAATAACCTCTGGAGGCACTCCAGCACAAGAAGGAGGAACACCTCTGGAAACTACTACTACCCCATCTCCTACGGGTAAACCTCCTATCCAGGAAGGAGGAACGCCTTTGGAAACCGCTCCTTCCTCTGAGACAAAACCCCCGGTAGGAGAGGGAGGAGGAACAGCTGGAGAGCAGCAGTCCTCCTCTACAGGTAAACCTCCGGCACAAGAAGGAGGAACACCTTTAGACTGATCCCTAAACTAGGGAGGCTATTAAATCCCCTACTTCAGAAGTGGTGAGTCCCATTTGCCCGGCACTCATACTTTTGATTTTTCCACTTTCTAAAGCTTTAATCAGGGCTTCCTCTACTCTTTGAGCCGCTTCTTCTTCTCCTATATGAGATAGTAACATTTGCAAAGCAGAAATGGCTGCCAATGGATTGATCATATTTTTCCCCGTGTACTTAGGGGCGGAACCCCCGATAGGCTCAAACATAGAAACTCCCTCGGGGTTGATGTTGCCACCGGCTGCTATTCCCATACCTCCTTGAATCATAGCTCCTAAATCAGTAATGATGTCGCCGAACATGTTATCGGTTACTATTACATCGAACCACTCGGGGTTTTTGACCATCCACATGGTAGTAGCATCTACATGAGCATAGTCAGTTTTAATATCGGGATATTCCTGAGCTACTTCTTGAAAAGTTCTTTCCCATAAGTCAAAGGCATAAGTTAAAACGTTGGTTTTACCGCACAGGGTGAGTTTATTATTTTTATTTCTTTTTCTGGTAAATTCAAAAGCAAAACGAATGCATCGTTCTACTCCCCGACGAGTGTTGATAGATTCCTGGGTTGCTACTTCGTGAGGGGTACCTCGATGCAAGACTCCTCCTGCTCCTACGTATAAGCCCTCGGTATTTTCTCTCACCACCACGAAATCTATGTCTTCTGGCCCTTTATCTTTGAGGGGGGTCCACACTCTGGGATAAAGTTTTACTGGTCGGAGATTAATGTACTGGTCTAAAGAAAAGCGCAGTTTCAGTAAAATTCCTCGCTCCAGAATTCCTGGCTTTACTTCAGGATGCCCTATGGCTCCCAGATAAAGAGCGTCTAATTGCTTGAATTCTTCAATAGCCGAATCGGGTAAAGTTTCTCCTGTTTTAAGATAATGTTCTCCTCCAAAGGGATAAAAAATAGTAGTGTAAGAAAAACCTGACTTTTTAGAAACAGCTTCTAAAACCTTGAGTCCTTCTCTTACTACTTCTGGTCCTGTCCCATCTCCGGGTATCACGCCCAGGCGATAAGTTTTCATTTTTTTCTCCTTTCTGTTGTTTTTGGTCTATATTTTATCATTTTCCTTTTACTTTTGCTGACTTCGTAACTGTCATCAAACATTTCTTACCCATCTTTAGCAATTATGCTGATGAACTGTCATTCTTCCTGAAAAATTAATATTTCAAATTGCCGAGTGCGCATAGTACAGTTTTTTGGGATTATGAGGGGGGGGTTTCCCCCTCTCGACAAAAATTGAATAATGAGTTAGGCTATATTGGATTGACTTTTCGATATAATACCTTGCTCAGAAAAGCGAGCGATGTCCACCTTTCTTTATATTTTCTACTATAGAGGAGAAGAGTTAAAATTGAATATTTGTCGAAGAGAGAAAAAGAGAAAAGCTGATTATATAGCGAAGAAAAACATTTTCCGCTCTGTTCTCCTTTTTGGCAAATAGCCTCTTCTTCCTTGCCAGGATAAAATATGAGATGAGAGAAGAAAACTCCTTAGTAAAAAATACCTTAGTAGTGGGAATTGGCACCTTTCTTTCCCGGATCTCGGGTTTTTTTAGGGAAATTTTAATTTCCTCTTCCTTTGGGGCTACCTGGGTTACCGATGCCTTTCTAATTGCCTATACCATTCCCAACCTTTTACGCCGACTTTTTGCAGAAGGAGCACTGAGCACCTCAGTAGTTCCAGTTTTTTCTCGCTATGGAGAGGAAAAAAAGTCCTCTCAAGAATTTATTTCTGCTTCTTTTACTGGCTTTACTTTAATTGTTTCATTGGTTTGTATTCTGGGAATGGTTTTTTCCCCACTGCTCGTGCATCTCATAGCAGTGGGATTTCGAGGTGAGGTAGAAAAGATATCTTTAACTACCGATTTTACCGTTATTATGTTTCCTTTTCTTCTTTTGATTTCCTGGTCTGCTTTGCTTATGGGTTTTCTTAATACTTTTCGTATTTTCAGCTGGTCAGCAGTGGCACCGATTTTCTTTAATCTGGGAGCTATTTTCTCTATTTACTTCTTTAAGCCTTTTTTAGGCCCTTATGCCTTAGCCTGGGGGGTAATTTTGGGAGGGATTGGTCAATTTCTATTCCAGATTCCCCCTCTTTATCGAGCGGGTTTCCGTCTCTACTGGGATTGGAAGTTCTGGAAAAACAAAGGATTCCGACAAGTTATTGGTCTCATGCTTCCAGTTAGCTTTTCTCTGGCAGTATCCCAGATCAATACCATAGTAGATAGAGTTATTGCTTCCACCTGCCAGGAAGGAGCAGTATCTGCTCTCTATTTTGCTGATAGATTAATGGAGCTACCTCTGGGAGTCTTTGGAGTGGCACTTTCCGTTGCCATTTTACCGTCTCTTTCTCAAAAGTTTGCTGGGGAAGAGGAAGAAGAATGGAAAAATACTTTAGCTCAGGGGATGCGGTGGATTTTATTTTTGATGTTGCCCGTAGCTGCTTTCCTGGTAATTTTTTCTACCCCCCTTGTGAAATTGGTTTATGAAAGAGGGGCATTTGATTTTATAGCCTCTTCTATGACTGCTCAGGCCTTAATTTTTTATTCTCTGGGGTTGCCCTTTTTTTCTTTAAATCTTCTCCTTACCCGGGCCTTTTATTCTCGAGGAAATACCAAAACCCCGGTTAAGGTTAGTTTGATTGCAGTATTTTCTAACGTAGTTTTGGACCTTCTCCTGGTTAGATGGATGGATTTCAGTGGTCTGGCTTTAGCCAGTTCTCTGGCTGCCTTTTTGAATTCTTTTTTGCTTATTTTATGTCTGAGTCGGGTGTCTGAGTCGCTGGAAATTAAAACTCTTTTACCTGGAAAATGGATGGGGAAAATTTTAGCTCAGACCACAGCTTTTATTTTTTTCTGCCACTTTCTCCAGGGAAGGCTTTATTCTGGAGGAGAAGGTAAAGGTTTGCTTTCCTTTATTGGTATAATAGTTTTAGTTAGTGGATTTTATTTTTTGCTTACCATTCTTTTTCAACTGGAGGAGGGACAAACTATTGTTTATTTGTTTCGCAACTGGAGGAATAATGCTGGCTAATGGATAGAAGTAAAATTAGAAACTTTGGTATCATTGCTCACATTGACCATGGCAAATCAACTCTCGCTGATAGGATTCTGGAAATCTGCAGGGTGGTGCCCAAGGAAAAAATGAAAGAGCAATTTCTGGACCGTATGGATTTAGAAAGAGAAAGAGGCATTACCATTAAGGCCAAAGCAGTGAGGATGGAGTATTTTTCCCCTCGGGACGGGGAAAAATACATCTTAAATTTAATTGATACCCCCGGGCATGCCGATTTTAGCTATGAAGTTTCGCGAAGCTTAGCAGCTTGTGAGGGAGTTTTATTAGTGGTAGATGCCTCTCAAGGGGTAGAGGCTCAGACTTTAGCTCATGCCCGTCTTGCTGTTTCTCAAGGTCTTGTTATTCTCCCGGTAATCAATAAAATCGATCTTTCTTCTGCTGATCCAGAAAGGGCCATGAGGGAAGTGGAAGCTATTTTGGGAGAAGACCATCTTCCCTTTACTCTGGTGAGTGCCAAATTGGGAACTGGAGTGGAAGAACTAATAGAAAAGATTGTTCAATTCATTCCTCCCCCTCAAGGGGAAGACTCTCCTTTTCTTCAAGCATTAATTTTTGATTCGATTTACGATTCCTACCGGGGGGTTATTCCTTTCATTCGGGTAAAAGAAGGGAAAATTAAAAAAGGGATGGAAATCATGATGTTTTCCACTCGCAAAAGCTTTTCTGTTTCAGAGGTAGGAGTTTTTACTCCCGAAAGAACAGAAGTAGATAGTCTGGGTCCTGGAGAGGTAGGTTATGTGGTTGCTAATATTAACCAGTTGGAAGATAGTCAGGTGGGAGATACCATTACTTCTTCCTCGCACCCCTCTCCTTCTCCCATTCCAGGATACAGAAAAATAAAACCTCTGGTTTTTTGTAGTTTTTATCCAGTGAGCTATGAAGATCATTCCAAATTAAAAGAAGCTTTAGAAAGATTGCAGCTTAACGATGCTGCTCTAAGCTTCGAAGCTGATTTTTCAGAAGCTCTGGGTTTTGGTTTCCGTTGCGGCTTTTTGGGTCTCCTGCATATGGACATAACCCAGGAAAGAATGGAGCGAGAGTTCGGAGTGGAAGTGGTAGCTACTGCTCCCCACGCAGTATATCATGTTTTGACTAAAAAAGGAGAGGTGCTAGAGGTAAGGTCTCCCAAGGATTTTCCTCCTCCTTCAGAAATAGAAGAAGCGGAAGAACCTTATGTAGAGATGAGTATAACCGTTTCAGCAGAATACTTAGGGGGAGTAATGGACCTCTGTCAATCTCGGCGGGGGATTTTTAAAGACATGATTTATTTAAGTGAGAAGTTTGTTCTTTTGAAATATGACCTGCCTCTCGCGGAAATTTTACTCGATTTCTATGACCGTCTAAAAGCGGTGAGCAGAGGCTATGCCAGTTTGGACTATGAGTTTGCAGGGTATCGCCCGGCAAACCTAGTAAGAGTGGATATTCTAGTTAATCGAGAAAAAGTGGATGGCCTTTCTTTTATTTCTCCAGAAGAGAATGCTTATTACCGGGGTAGAGAGTTGATTTCCAGATTGAAGGAACTTATTCCCCGGCAACTTTTTACCATTTCTTTGCAAGCAGCTGTGGGGGGAAAGATAATTGCTCGAGAAGATATACCAGCCTTGCGCAAAGATGTGTTACAAAAGTGTTACGGTGGAGACATAACCAGAAAGAGGAAACTCCTGGAAAAGCAAAAAGAGGGCAAAAAGAGAATGAAAGCGGTGGGCAAAGTTAAAATTCCTCAAGAAGCTTTTCTGGCAGTGATGAAAAGCGAGAAATGAAAAAGCTATCTCTTTATTTTCATTTTCCTTTTTGTGTTAAAAGATGTCGTTACTGCGACTTTGTTTCTTATCCTCGAAGGGACCGACATACTCATCTTAAATACAAAAAAGCAGTTTTTCAAGAAATAGCTTTGAAGGTAGAAGAGGAAGGCCTCCGGGGAAGTGAGTTGTCTACTGTTTATCTGGGAGGAGGAACTCCTTCTTTGTTATTTTCTGAAGATGTGGAAGAAATACTTAATTATCTCCGGCATTTCTTTGCTTTCTCGTCTTCTATAGAAATAACTATGGAGGTGAACCCGGAAACGGTAAATGGAGACAAAATAAGAGCTTTTCGAGAAGCCGGAATCAACCGATTCAGTGTAGGAGTTCAATCTTTTAACCCTCATTTTTTATGCTTTTTAGGTCGTTCTTCCTCCCTGGAACAAATTGAGAATGTTTTGTCCTGTATGGGAAAAATTAATTGCTCCTCCTGGAGTTTAGACCTTCTCTATAGCTTACCTTTCCAGAGTTTTCTGGAGTGGCAAAGGGAAGTAGAGAGCGCTCTTGTCTATCATCCTCCTCATTTTTCCATCTATGATCTTACCTTTTCTCCCCGGGTTCCTCTTTATCAATTTGCTAAGCGCCACCCCGGGATTTTTCCTTCTTCTGATGAAGAAGCTCTCTATTTTGAATGGGCAATGGAAAGATTAGACAGCGAAGGATATAGACATTATGAGATTTCTAATTTTGCTCAACCCGGAGCGGAGTGCCGCCATAATCTCAATTACTGGAGTGATGGAGAATACTTAGGGGTAGGGACTTCGGCGTGGTCTTACCTGGGAGGGAGAAGACAAAAAAATACCAGTAGCTTAAAGAACTACTTTACGCGCTTGAGGGAGGGAAGAACTCCTCTTACTTTTCAAGAAGAACTTGCCCCTCACCAAAAATTAACAGAAGATATTATGCTCCGGTTAAGGACTGAAGAGGGAGTAAAAACTTCTTATCTTTTAGCGCAATACAAAAGAGAGGAAGTAGAAAGCAAGTTAAAATGTTTGGAATTTTTGTCTAAAGAAGGCTTTATAATTAAAGAGGAAGAAAGATTTTATCTTTCTCAAAAAGGAATGCTGGTGGCTAATCAAATATTTCAAGAAATTCTTGATTGAGGAGGGTAGTTGTGTTATTGTAAATTATGATACCAATTAGAGATGAGTTACCAACCCAGAAGCTTCCTATAGTAACTGTATCTATCATTGTAGCTAATGTGGTATGTTTTATTTACGAATTACTCTTAGGTCCTCAGCTGGAAACTTTCTTTTTCCAGGCGGGATTGGTTCCGGCAGTTTTATGGGGTAAAGTTCGTCCTTTAAGTCCTTTTATCCACCCTTTTCTCACTATTTTTACTTCTATGTTTCTTCATGGTAATCTCTTCCATCTTCTGTCTAACATGCTCTATCTCTGGATTTTTGGCAACAATGTGGAAGATTTTTTAGGCCATTTTCATTTTTTACTATTCTATTTGGGCTGTGGTCTCGTGGCAGGCCTCTCTCATGCTCTGATTTTCCCTTTCTCTACTATTCCTACAGTGGGAGCAAGTGGTGCTATAAGTGGAGTGATGGGTGGATATTTAATACTTTTTCCCTTTGCTCGGGTGCTGGTTTTGGTGCTATGGGGGTTTTTCTTTACTGTGGTTCGAGTTCCGGCGGCTCTGCTTCTGGGCATCTGGGTTTTTTTCCAATTAATTTATAGTTTGACTTCTCTTCTTTCTCCCACTTTGGGGGGAACAGCGTGGTTTGCTCATCTGGGGGGGTTTGCTATGGGTTGCTTATGGTGTAAAATAGCTTCCAATCACTATGAACGTCAGGTCTATTGGTGATAACTATAGAGAGTAATAAATCGATAGGGAGGAATGGTTAAGTGTTGGTAGAAGAAATTATGTTACCTGAGGTTATTATGGTAAACGACTTTGATCTGATTGCTGATGTCATAAGATTTTTGGCCCGGAGAAAAGTTAGTGGAGCACCTGTTGTAGACTTGGAACAAAGAGCCGTGGGCTACTTTTCTTCTTCCGTTTTTTTCCGGCAGGTTATAGAATTAGCTCAAAAAGAAGTAGCTATTACTGGTAACTTTGTAGTCGCCATTAGAGAAAAAATCAAGGATTTTTCCTCTCGGGAAGTTTCCGAATTTATGAGTGCTGATTTTGATTATCTGGAAGCAGACGAAGGGTTGGAAGAAGCTATAGATTTACTGCTTGATACTGATTTGGAACTTGTGCCCGTGGTGCAGGGAGGGAAAATTGTAGGGGTGATAAATCACAATAGCGTCTTGCAATATTTTATGGAAAAAAAATAAGGGAGGTGTAGGAAGATGAATAAGAAAACCATTCGAGATATTCCTCAAGAAGAGCTTAAAGGAAAAAGAGTACTGGTGAGAGTGGATTTTAATGTTCCTCTGGATGAAAACCGGCAGATTACCGATGATACGAGGATTGTAGAAAGTTTGCCTACTATAAAGTATCTTAAAGAAAGAGGAGCTAAAGTTATTTTGGTTTCTCATCTGGGCCGCCCTAAAGGCAAATTCACTGAAGAACTTAAAATGGATCCTGTAGCCCGGCGGCTGGAAGAACTCTTAGGGGAAAAAGTTTATAAAGTAGATGATTGTATAGGAGAAAAAGTGGAAGAGGCGGTTTCTAAGCTAAAAGAAGGGGAAATACTTCTTCTCGAAAATATCCGCTTCTATCCCGCAGAAGAAGCCAACGATGAAGAGTTTGCTCGAGCTCTTTCTCGCTTGGCTGATATTTACGTTAATGATGCTTTTGGAACTGCTCACCGAGCCCATGCTTCCACTGCCGGAGTGGCTAAGTTTTTGCCTGCCTATGCCGGGTTTTTGATGGAGAAAGAGCTGGAAGTTCTGGGGGAAAAACTCAATAATCCGGTGCGACCGTTCTTGGCTATCCTAGGAGGAGCCAAAGTGTCAAGTAAAATTGGAGTGATTAGAAGGCTTCTGGAAAAAGTTGACGTTCTTCTTTTGGGAGGAGGGATGGCTTATACTTTTGTTAAAGCTTTAGGCTATGAAGTGGGTAATTCTATTGTGGAAGAATCTATGATAGGAGAAGCCTCTGATGTTATGCGGATAGCTCGAGAAAGAGGAGTGCGTCTGGAGCTTCCAGAAGATTTTGTAGTGGCTCCGGAAGCTAAAGAAGGGGTAGAGTATAAGGTGGTAAAGTGGAACCAGATCCCTCCTGATATGGCAGGGTTTGACATTGGTCCAGAAACGGTGGAGAAATTTGGTCGTTACATTCAGGAAGCTCGAACTATTTTCTGGAATGGACCTCTCGGGGTTTTTGAGATAGAGCCTTTTTCTCGAGGGACAGTGGCCATAGCCAAAAAGATTGCCCAAAGCGGTGCTACGAGTGTAGTAGGCGGTGGAGATACTATAGCTGCTATTAAGAAGGCAGGGGTAGAAGATAAAATTACTCATATTTCTACCGGTGGCGGTGCTTCTTTAGAGTTTTTAGAAGGGCGAGTTTTACCCGGAGTGGAAGTATTACAGGATAAATAGTTTTGGGAGGTCAGGAGCTCGAGAGAGTTTGGATTATTCTCTGCCAGTGAGTTCCTGGCCAATATATTCGATGACATTGAGGACATTTTTTGAATTGAGAAAAGGTTAAAGAAACGAAAAGAGGGACTTCTCTCTTAGCTTCTTCCTGGTAGATGTCAAAGAGTAGTTCATTGCAGTGGGGGCAACGGGGAAAGGGAGTAGGATAAGGAAGATGAAAAGCTTTTATGACTTCTTGAACTTGTTCTTCTACCCGGGAAGAAGAGATGAGGTAAGCAACATCAGAAGCACCTTCTGCTAAAGCTTTGTCTCTGGTGAGAAGAATTCGATGTTCAAAACGGGCTAATGCTACTATTTTGGGGTCGTCCAGATATCGGGAGTACTTGGTATCGTATCCTAAAATTCTCAGCCATCGAGCTAACTTACCTAACATGCAATCAGCTAAAAATTTGGGGAAAACCATGTTATTATTTTAACATGATAAAGTAATTTGCTGTTGTGGAGGTCTGAAAATTATGCCGAATGCCAAACCACCTTATTTTTTAGGTATTGATGTGGGAACTCAAGGATTGCGAAGTGGTATCTTTGATGCTCGTGGTAATGTGGTAGCTCTTTCTTTCTATTCTTATCCTGAACATCATCCTCGTCCGGGATGGGCAGAACAAGATCCTGCTGATTGGTGGAAAGCGATTCAAGATACTGTTCGTCGCTGCGTTATACAGGGAGAAGTGCAACCGGAAGAGATTGCCGCCTTGAGCGTGAGTGCTAGTTCTTGCACCGTGCTTCCTGTAGACCAATTTGGTAATCCTAAACACCGGGCCATTATGTGGATGGATGTCCGGGCTTTTGAGCAAGCAGAGAGAATTAATGCTACTCATAACCCTGTTCTTCGCTATGCAGGAGGGAGTGAATCGCCGGAGTGGATGATTCCAAAGGCTTTGTGGCTTAAGGAGAATTTACCTGATGTTTTTGCTAACTCTGACTATTTGGTAGAATGCCAGAATTGGATAGTTTTTAAACTTACTGATCGCTGGGTAACTTCCTTGAACAATGCTATTTGTAAATGGAATTATTGTCCACCAGAAGGAGGATGGCCAGTTTCTTTATTGCGAGAGCTTAACTTTGAAGAATTGCTGGATAAGTGGCCCCGGGATTTAATCCCGGTAGGGGAAAGAGTAGGGGAGTTGACCAAAAGAGCAGCTTCTGATTTAGGACTTATTCCGGGTATTCCTGTTATTCAAGGAGGAATAGACGCCTATGCTGCTATGGTGGGATTAGATGTGGTTCATCCTCATAGATTAGCCATGGTAATTGGTTCTTCTACCTGTCATCTGGCTCTGTCTGATAGTCC
>Ga0116181_1001055_pt1 | contig 24445 bp, 21 predicted proteins | sample AD_UKC075_MetaG_FD_89752 | JGI IMG/M metagenome (GOLD analysis project Ga0116181, IMG submission 89752) | Active sludge microbial communities of municipal wastewater-treating anaerobic digesters from USA - AD_UKC075_MetaG | ecosystem: Engineered > Bioreactor > Anaerobic > Digestate | place: USA... | reverse complement strand
GTTTCAAAAGTGAATTGTGAATTCGCTTCGCTGTGAATTGTGAATTTCTTAAAGGCTCAAAATTTTATTTCGGATTACAATAATCAAACAATATCAAACGACTTCAAACAATTTCAAACTTCAAATTAGATTGTGCCTGCAATTTCAGTAGAAAATATCACCAAAAATTACGGCAAGAAAAACGAAAAAGTTCTTGCGGTGGATGACTTGTCTTTTTCGGTGAAAAAAGGGGAAATTTTCGGATTAATTGGTCCAGATGGAAGTGGAAAAACTACGGTTTTCAGAATTTTGACCACGCTGCTTCACCCCGATTCAGGAATGGCGAAAGTAATGGATTTCGATATTGAAAAAGATTACAAACAAATCCGCAAAATTGTTGGTTATATGCCTGGAAAATTTTCGCTGTACCAAGATTTGAGTGTGGAAGAAAATCTACAGTTTTTCGCTTCGGTTTTTAACACGACGGTTGAGAAAAATTATGACTTAATCAAAGATATTTATGTTCAATTAGAACCATTTAAAAACCGAAAAGCAGGACAGCTTTCGGGTGGAATGAAGCAGAAACTTGCTCTTTGTTGCGCCTTAATCCACAAACCTGAAGTCCTTTTCCTCGATGAACCGACCACAGGAGTTGACCCTGTTTCACGAAAAGAATTTTGGGAAATGCTGAAACGTTTGAAAGAACAAAACATCACGATTCTCGTGGCAACGCCTTACATGGACGAAGCTGCAATGTGCGACAGAATCGCCTTAATGCAAAACGGAAAAATTCTGAAAACCGCTACTCCAAGAGAGATTTCAGATGAGTTTCCTGAACAGATTTTCGAAGTAAAAGCAGGAAGAAATGCCAAACTTTTGAAAATTCTCGAACATTATCCCGATAAAGAAGATGCCTACGCTTTTGGAGAATTTTCGCATTTAATCATCGGTAAAAATGAAAATTTTGACAAAGAAAAACTTGTACAATATTTAAAGGAAAATGGTTTGACGGAAATTGAAATCAACCCAACGAAGGCGACGATTGAGGATAGTTTTATTTTGTTGCTCTCCGACAAAGATGAGTAATGAGTAATGAATAATGAGTAATGAATAAAACTTCAAAGAATTGAAAAACGAAATTCTAGCCCCGGTTGCAACGGAAATCCCGCAGCGACGACGAAGGAGGAGCGAGGAATTGCAGTGGAAAACGGGACCGAACTCTAAAAGATGCGAAAACAGTGTAGCTCCTAAAATAATAAATAATGAATGCAGTGCAGAAAGCCAATAGCGGAAAGCTGACAGCAATTTTCGCAGAAAACATCACCAAAAAATTTGGCGATTTCACGGCGGTTGACCACATTAGTTTTGAGGTTCCGAAAGGGGAAATTTTTGGTTTTCTCGGCGCAAACGGTGCAGGAAAAACTACGGCGATGAGGATGTTTTGCGGACTTTCCATCCCAACTTCAGGCGAGGCCAAAGTGGCGGGTTTTGATGTGTACCGGGAAACCGAGCAAATCAAGAAAAATATTGGCTATATGAGTCAGAAATTTTCGCTGTATGGAAATCTGACCGTGAAAGAAAATCTTGAATTCTTCGGTGGAATCTACGGTTTAAGCGATTCGGAAATTAAAACAAAAAGTGACGAGCTGCTGCAAAAACTACAATTGGAAAGCGAGAAAAACAAGTTGGTTTCGGAACTTCCTTTGGGTTGGAAACAGAAACTTGCTTTTTCGGTGGCGGTTTTCCATAATCCGCAAATTGTGTTCCTGGACGAACCTACAGGCGGAGTTGACCCTGTAACGCGGCGACAATTTTGGGACATGATTTATGACGCTTCCGAACGGGAAATCACGATTTTCGTGACGACACATTATATGGATGAGGCGGAATATTGCGACCGAGTTTCGATTATGGTGGATGGAAAAATTGAGGCGCTCGATTCGCCTAAAAATTTGAAAAAACAGTTTAATGCCGAAAATATGGATGAAGTTTTTTATCAGCTGGCGAGAAAAGCGGAAAGAAATGAATGATAGAAAGTGAATGGTGAATTAAAAATAGCAGAAACTAAACAACTCAAAACCCGAATCTCGAACCTCGTAACTCGTAACCCGTATGAACCGACTTCTCCCCTTCATCAAAAAAGAATTCTATCATGTTTTGCGTGACAGAAGGGTTTTGCTGATGATTTTCGGGATGCCGATTGTGCAGGTTTTGTTGTTTGGTTTTGCTTTGAGTACGGAAATCAAGAACACCAAAATTGCCGTTTTCGACCAAGACAAGACGCAGGAATCGGCTCAACTTTTAGAGAAAATTAATCAGAACCGATACTTTGATATTGCGGAAAACATTCGTTCAAACAAAGAATTTGAACAGGTTTTTAAAACGGGAGAAATAAAAGTGATTGTGAATATTCCGAGAGGTTTTTCTAAAAATATTAATAACGCTGAAAAAACTGATATTCAATTAATTGTGGATGGAATTGACATTAATCTCGCCAACCAAATCACCAATTTTTTAGAAAATATCGCCACTGATTTTTACACCAAAAAACAATTGCAGACTACGAATCAAATGGTCATCAAACCCGAAATCAGGATGTTGTATAATCCGCAGTTGAAAGGCGCACCGAATTTTGTTCCAGGCGTGATGGCGATGATTTTACTAATTGTTTGTGTGATGATGACCGCCATTTCCATCGTGAAGGAAAAAGAGACAGGAACCATGGAAATTCTTTTGGTATCGCCGATGAAACCTGCATTCATCATTATTTCCAAGGCAGTTCCCTACTTATTTTTATCGTTGTTGATTTTAGTTTCCATCTTAATTTTGAGCGTGACTTTGCTCGAATTGCCGATTCACGGAAGTTTGTTTTTGCTTTTTGCCGTGAGTTTTGTTTACATTACAGTAAGTCTTCTCCTCGGAATTTTGATTTCAATTTTCACTCAAACGCAGCAACAGGCGATGTTGATTTCACTTTTGGGAATGATGCTTCCGACTTTGCTATTGAGCGGTTTTATGTTTCCGATTGAAAACATGCCGATTCCGTTGCAAGTTATTTCGAATATCATTCCTGCAAAATGGTATTATTTAATGATTAAAAACATCATGATTAAAGGAACAGGACTGTTCATCATTTGGAAAGAATTGCTCGTTTTGCTTGGAATGATGGGAGTTTTATTTGTTGTGGCAATAAAGAAATTTAAAATTAGACTTGAGTGAAAAAAAGTGAATGGTGAATTTTCCTTCGGAAGTGAATGATGACTTTGAAACCTGCAACTTTAAAATTTAAACTTTAAACAAAAACCTGTGTTCCGTCAACTTTCCATATTAATCAAAAAAGAATTCCGACAGATTTTTCGGAACAAATCGATTTTGGCAATCATTTTTGTGGCTCCAATGATGCAGTTGTTGATTTTGCCGCTGGCTGCAAATTACGAAATCAAGAACATCAATCTTGCCGTTGTTGACCAGGACCATTCCACGCTTTCGCGAGATTTAATCAATGATATCACGAGTTCAGGTTACTTTAGAATTTATTACTACGGCGCAAGTTATGATGCTGCTTATGAAACTTTAGAGGAAGAAAAGTCTGATTTGATTCTTCAAATTCCACAAAATTTTGAAAAGAATCTGGTTCGGGAAAACTCGCAGAAAATCTCGGTAGCAATCAACGCCATCAACGGAACAAAAGCAGGACTTTCAGGAACTTACCTTTCTGCAATTTTGAAAAAATTCAATCAAAAAATCAACATTCAATACCATCCTCAAATCGCGGAAAAGATAAAAAATTCGGGTTTGGAAGTTCGTTCCTCGCTTTGGTTTAATCAAACTTATAATTACCGACTTTCGCTCGTTCCAGGAATTCTGGTTTTTTTAATAACACTTGTTGCAGGAATGCTTTCCGCCTTAAATATCGTCGCCGAAAAAGAAATCGGAACCATCGAGCAAATCAACGTGTCACCCATCAAGAAAAGTAATTTTATCCTCGGAAAGACCATTCCGTTTTGGATTCTAGGAAACGTGGTGTTTACGATTGGATTATTGATTTCAAGATTTATTTATGGAATAGAAATCCACGGAAATCTGCTCCTACTCTACTTTTTTGTCGCGATTTACTTGATGGTCGTTTTAGGTTATGGGCTTTTGATTTCCACTTTTTCCGAAACGCAGCAACAGGCGATGTTCATCAATTTTTTCTTCGTGATGATCTTTATTTTGATGAGCGGACTTTTCACGCCAATTGAAAGTATGCCAAATTGGGCGCAAAAAATCACTTACTTTAATCCGCTTCGTTATATGATTGAAATTGTGCGCCTGATTATTTTGAAAGACAGCAAGTTAACCGATTTATTTCCGCAAATTTCTGCACTAATTGCAATGGCCGTAGTTTTCAATTCTTTGGCGATTTGGAACTACAGGAAGAGAGGTTAAGGTTAAGGTTAAGGTTGAGAAAATTACCAAGTTTAATTTCATTAACTTGCATAAATGACAAAGAAAATTTTGCTTTTCGTTTTAACAATTTTCGGATTGGTTACTGCTTTTATGAGCAGTTCCGTACTTTTCGATTGGTTTGGAATTCGGGAAAAGGAAGGGAATTATGTTCCATTTGTCGTGATAGCCAATTTCATTTGCGGATTTCTTTATTTGACTGCAGCTTTCGGAATTTTTAAGGATAAAAAGTGGTCGCCATACCTTCTAATTCTTGCATTCATCATTTTAATAATCACGTTCATCGCTCTATATTTTCATATCAGTTCGGGCGGAATTTACGAAACAAAAACCGTGAAAGCACTGGCTTTTCGTACCGTTCTAACTTTAATTTTTACCATAACCAACTTTAAAATATTTAAGAAATGAAGAAATTAATTGTTCCTGCAATCCTAGGAATTGCGATTCTAACTTCTTGTGAAAAGAAACAAAACGAAACCGTTGTTACTGAAAATGCTGCAAAAACAGAACAAGTTGCGGAAAATCACGATGAACACGCAACTCAAGATGAACATTCCGCTGAAAGTACAAAATTAGAACTCGACAACGGGAAGAAATGGAAAACCAATGCAGAAATGCTTCCTTTCATCAACGAACAGGAAAAACTTCTGGAAAATTTTGACGATGACAAAGATGATTACAAAGTTCTTGCAGCCCACCTTAGTTCCGCCAACGAAAAATTGATTAAAAGCTGCACCATGACAGGAAAACCGCATGATGCTCTTCACGTTTGGTTAACCGACCACATGAAGAATATCGACTTGCTCGCAAAAGCTCCTAATAAACAGGAAGCCGAAAAAACGATCGATGTTTTGGAAGATTCCATGGAAACTTATCACACTTATTTTGAGTAACTTCTAGAAAAATAATCCTTCAAGAATGTGAAACTTGAAGGATTATTTTATTGAAGAGCTGAACGTTCAATCTCAAAATATTCTACATGTTAGACAAATCACGATTTGTCCCTACAAACTCACCAACTCACAAACACACCAACTCACCCATTAAAACCTCTTCGCTTCTTCCCAAAGCAAATCCATTTCCTCCAAATTCAAATCCGCTAAAATCAGATTTTTTTCCAAAGCCAATTTCTCCATCTTTTGAAAACGGGAAATAAATTTTAAATTGGTTTTTTCCAAGGCTGAATCGGGATTGATCCCCACAATTCTCGCATAATTGATGAGCGAAAAGAAAATGTCGCCCAATTCCTGTTCCTTTTTGTCCAAATCAGTTTCTGCATGAAATTCGGCGAGTTCTTCGTCTACTTTTTTCCACGCATCTTCTGCATCGTGAAATTCAAAGCCAATTCCTTTCACTTTTTCCTGAATTCTAAACGCTTTCACCATACTTGGAGTTCCTTTGGAAACCCCTGAAAGAACAGATTTGTTGCCTTCCTTTAATTTCAGTTTCTCCCAATTTTGTTTTACTTCCTCTTCATCTTTCACCTCAACATCACCATAAATATGTGGATGACGGAAAATTAGTTTTTCATTTAAAGAATTGATGACATCCGCAATATCGAAACTTCCTTTTTCTGAACCAATTTTTGCATAAAAAACCAAATGGAGCAAAACGTCGCCGAGTTCTTTTTTAATTTCGGGCAAATCTTCCTGCAAAAGTGCGTCGGAAAGTTCATACACTTCCTCCAAAGTCAAGTGCCGCAAACTCTGCAAATCCTGTTTTTTATCCCACGGACATTTTTCCCGCAAATCATCCATAATGTCTAAAAGTTGCGAGAAGGCTTCGAGTTTTTGTGCTTTGGAATTCATGAGATTTGAAGTATTTTGGAAACTTTTTCAAAGTTCGGAACTTTGCCAAAGTTGTGCAAGGATTAAAAAATGAATTTATTTCAGAGTGAAATCGCTTCGCTGTCAATTTGATTCGCAGTGAATTTACTTTGTAGTGAATTCTGCGAGTAAATTTGGTGAATATTTTAAAAAGAAAAAAGATAATCCACCCCGTCAAATTTGTTGCACAAATTTTACACCCCTCGAAAGGAGGGGAATTCTCACGCTTTTATTGAGATTTTAAATAAAGAAAAACCTCCCCGAATTTTGGAAAGGTTATATTTAAATTTTGTTTGCTGAAGGCTGATTGCCGAGCGCCGAAAGCAAAAACTACCCTTGCTTTCTGTGCGTACTTTTCGGGGCAGATTTAGCGGCAGAAGTTGAAGCCTTCACTTTTGGAGCGGCTGCTTTTTCTGCTTTTGGAGCTGCTTTTTTGGTTTCCTTTTTTTCTGTTGCTTCCGTTTTTTCAGAAGTTTCTGCTGTTGTTTCTTCTGCCTTTACAAAACTTTCAGGAGTGATGTAACCTGCCTTGTTCAAAATATTGTACCACTGCGCCAATTTTTTGATATCGGAAACGTAAACTCTTTCTGTATCGTAATCAGGAAGCGATTGAAGCATGAACGCTCTCAATTCTGCATCGGTTGATTTGTGGGAAATGGTTTCTTTGAAATCGTTGTTTTTTGCCACGTTTTCAAAAACTTCAAACAAAGGAACTTCTTTATCGAAAGTAAACATAGCGATATTATCCAACAAACTTACCTGCGAAGAATTGGAGATGCTCGCTTTTTTCTTCGTTAAAACATCTTCCACGATAAAACCGCTTTTCAACTGCGAAATCAACTTGTAAAGTCCTGGTTTTCCAGAAATTGAAATTATTTTTTCTAACTGCATTTTTCTATTTTTTGTTTGATTTTATTTGATATTGTTTGAACTTGTTTGATTTGACTTCCAGCTTCCATCATCCAGCTACTTTGGAAATCTCATTTTATAATTGACGGAAACGTCGCCCTGCGAAATTTTCATCAGTTTTCCTTTCACCAATTTTTTCTTTAAGGAACTTAAATGGTCCGTGAAAAGAATTCCTTCAATATGGTCGTATTCATGCTGAATGACACGTGCTCTCATGTCGGAAAAAGTGTCGGTATGTTGAGCGAAATTTTCGTCGTAATATTCTATCTTGATGGTTTCTTTTCTTTTCACATCTTCACGAACGTCGGGAATGGAGAGACAGCCTTCGTTGAATTTCCACTCTTCGCCAGTTTCCTCCAAAATTTTTGCATTGATGAAAACCTTCTTAAAATTTTTGAATTCTTCCGCCAATTCTGCATAATCCTCATCTTCAGAAAGCGGTGACAAATCAGCGATAAAAAGGCGAATATCCAAACCGATTTGCGGTGCAGCCAAACCGATTCCGTGCGCAGATTCCATGGTTTCAAACATGTTTGAAATCAGTTCCTGCAACTGCGGATAATCTTGGTCAATTTCATGGCAATGCTTCCTCAAAACGGAGTCTCCAAATGCTCTTATCGGTAATATCATCTTTGTTTCTGTTCTAAAAAATTCTGCAAAATAATCGTTGCACTTACTTTGTCAATCAATCCTTTTTCTTCTCTTTTCCTTTTGCTTTTTCCGCTTTGAGAAATAAAAAAAGAAGCCATTTTTGAAGTAAAACGTTCATCAAAACGATGAATCTCAACTTCAGGAAATTCAGATTTGAAACGTTCCAGAAATTTTAAAATCTCTGTTTCCACTTCAGAAAGATTTCCCTTTAAATCTGTAGGAAGTCCCACTACGATTGAATCCACCTGATTCTCAACAAAATACTTTTTCAAAAATTCAAAAATATCGCTTGTTTCGATGGTTTCCAAACCGCTTGCAATAATCTGCATATCGTCGGTAACAGCAATTCCACAACGTTTTTTCCCATAATCAATCGCCATTATTTTTCCCATAGTCTGCAAATTTAAGAAATTTTGCGAAACTGATTTTTATCCATAAAATAATAATTACTCCGTTTTGTTGGGAAATATTTTATAATTTTATTTTCTCAAATTTTTAATTGGAATGAAAACATTGATTCTTGTGCGCCATGCAAAAAGCGATTGGCCCGAAAACACCGACGATTTTGACCGACCGCTTGCTGAACGGGGTTTAGAAGATGCGGTAAAAATGTCGAAATTTTTGAAGGACAACAAAATCGAGATTCAAAAATTCGTCTCGAGTCCTGCGGTGCGCGCTTTGAACACGTGCAAGATTTTCAACCAAACTTATGATATTGAGATTGATACCAATCAGAAACTGTATAATCCTTCCGAAAGAAATTTTGAATCGGTGATTTATGATTTGGAAAATGAAGTGAATTCTGTTGCGATGTTTTCACACAACAACGGAATTTCAAATTTTGCCAATTCGATGTCGGATGATGTTTTCATGTTTCCGACTTGTGGTGTTGCGGGTTTTCAAATCGAGACCGATTCATGGTCTGATTTTGAAAACGCCAAAAAGAAATTGGTTTTCTTTTATGAACCGAAAAAAATTTAGAAGTTTTAAAGCCACATAGGTACATAGAATTTTTTTATTAAAACTATGTGCCTATGTCGCTTCAAATTTTGAGATTTATTTCTTTTTCAAATCCAAATCTCCGAAATCAAAAGAAAAATCCGTCACATCTGAAATCGGCTTCATTTTCGCACCTGTTGCTTTTCCGTTTTCATCCAAGCTGAAATTGATGAACGCATCTGCATCGTAACTTCTGTCGTCCCATTTCGCAATCATCACGTTGGGCGAATAAGGCAAAAGCTCCCCTTTTAAACGTGGAGAATTTTTGCAGATGATTCTGAAAGTCTTTCCGTCATGTGAAATAATTATATCTCCAAACCAAGGATCATTGTAAGTTCCCACGATTTGTTCAGGTTTGATTTGGCTGTTTTTATCTTTTTTAAAAGTTTCAGATTTTGCGAAAACTTCTTTTTTTCCTTTGTCGTAATCGGCGTTTAATTTAGCCATTCTGTCGCCGTAAGTTTTCAGCCAATTTCGGTCGGCAATTCCCAGATAAGCATCTTTTACCGTATTGGTAATCGTACTGAAAGCTGCTCCACTTTGCTGATTGGTCAAAACCACAATTCCTAATTTCATGTCGGGAATCAAAGTAAATTGAGTTACCGTTCCAATTAATCCACCTGTGTGATAAACCTGTTTATGGCCTTTCACATCCGTTAAAAACCAACCCAATCCATAACCGCCAAAGTTGGAATCATACGAATTTTTCAAAGCAACAGGTGTTGAAATCTGCAAATTCCACAACTGCTGAATTTGCTTGTCAGAAACCAATTTTTTGCCGTCTTTCGTGGTGAAACCATTCATTAAAAATTCCGCCCAAGTGTTCATATCTTTGATATTGCTGATAATTCCGCCCGCTGCATTTCCGGTTTCATTCCAATCGTGAGGAACGGGAATTGCTTTTCCGTCAACGGGAGCATGAGCTTCAATAATATTGGAAACATTGGCTGCTTTTGCACGGTTGTAACTCCCGTAACTTGAAGTCATTCCGACGGGTTTCATGATTTTTTGTTCGATGAATTCCGCCCAACTTAAACCGGAAATTCTGTGAATCACTTCTCCTTCAACGATGAACATGATGTTGTTATAATTCAAAGTCGAACGGAAAGAATTTGCAGGTTTCAAATATCTCACATTGTGCACAATATCGTTCACCGTCAAACTTCCGCCTTCAGGAAAAAACATCAGATCGCCTTGTCCTAAACCAAGTCCTGCTCTGTGTGTAATCAAATCATTCACTGTCACCTGTTGTGAAACATAAGGATCATACATCTGAAATTCAGGAATAAATTTGGTCACTTTATCGTCCCAGTTCAGTTTTCCTTCATCCACCAAAATCGCTAAAGCGGTCGCTGTAAAACCTTTCGAGTTGGAAGCAATTCCCACCAAAGTATTTTCGTCCATTTTCTGTTGTGTGTTCATTGAACTTACTCCGAAACCTTTTGCATAAACCGTTTTTCCGTCTTTAATAATTCCAACAGAAATTCCTGGAACATCAAAAGTTTTCAATGTATTTTGAATAAGTTCGTCGAGTTTTTTTTCTTCGATTTGAGAAAAAGAAAGCATTGAGAACAGAACAAATAGTAAAGAAAGTTTTAGTTTCATTGTGACATTTTTGATTTTTCAAAGATAGAGATTTTCTGTCTGAATTATAGAAATCTTTCCGTTCTCAACTTCCAATTTCCAACTTTTCCACGTAACTTTGTGAAAAGTAAAAAATTGAATGGAAACTAAAAAGGAATTTTTTCTCGAGTGCTACAAACTGGGCATCATCAAATTCGGAAGATTCACCTTGAAAAGCGGCATTGAAAGTCCATTTTATGTGGATTTGCGACCACTTGCTTCAGACCCAAAAATTTTGAAAAATTTGGCCAATTATCTTTTGGATATGCTTCCACTGGACAATTTCGATTTGATTTGCGGAGTTCCTTATGCGGCGCTTCCGATGGCGACTGCGATGTCTTTGGAAAGTTATATCCCATTGATTATGAAGCGGAAAGAAGCCAAACAACACGGCACTAAAAAATTGATTGAAGGCATTTTCACGAAAGGTCAAAACTGTCTTTTGGTGGAAGATGTGATTACTTCAGGAAAATCTCTTTTAGAAACCATTCCCGAAATTGAAAACGAGGGAATCACCGTTTCCGACATTGTGGTAGTTCTCGACCGACAACAAGGCGGAAAAGAACTTTTGGAAAGCAAAGGTTACCATGTTCATACGCTTTTCACAATTTCTGAAGTGTGCAAAATGTTGAAGGAAGAAGGATTGTTGATGGATGATGAAATTGAAAGAATCAACGATTTTCTTGCAGGAAATGTGGTAAAATTCAAAGAAGAAAAAAGAATTTCCTACGAAGAAAAACTGAAGATTTGTGATCATTCTGTTGCTCAAAAATTGTTGAATATCGCTATTGAAAAACGTTCGAACCTCATCGTTTCTGCAGATGTTACGACTACCGCCGAATTATTAAATTTGGTTGAAAAAGTCGGTCCTCACATCGTTGCACTGAAAACGCATATCGATATTATTTCTGATTTTGATGCCGATAAAACAATTTTACCGTTAAAAGATTTAGCTTCAAAATACAATTTCCTTTTAATGGAAGACCGCAAATTTGCAGACATTGGAAACACGCAGGAACTTCAGTTTTCGATGGGCGTTTTCAAAATTTCTAATTGGGCGGATTTTGTCACGGCGCAAGTTATTGCCGGCTACGATTCACTCGATTGTTTCAGAAATGTGGGTGTTGTTGCGATTTTAAGCATGTCTTCCACAGGAACTTTGACCGATATGGAATACCGCGAACAAGCCGTAAAAATTGCAGTTTCTCATCCCAATGTTTTTGGCGGAGTGGCTCAAAATAAAATTCCGAACGAACTTTTATTGTTTACTCCGGGTGTGAATCTTGCCGATTCGGGAGATGGAAAAGGACAACAATACAACACGCCTGAACACGTTTTTACAAAATTAGAAACCGATTTCATCATCGTAGGACGCGGAATTTACAAATCTGATGATGCGGAAAAAGCAGCCTTAAACTACAAAATCGCAGGTTGGAATGCGTACGAACAGAGTCTTTAATTTTTGAAATAAAAACTGCCCCGAATGCACGAATATTTTATTTGTGCATTTTTGATTTAAACATTTTATAAAAGAATTCCTGTCGCTTCATGTCAAATTTAATCCTACTTTTCCTTTGTCTGTTTCTCGGAATATTTTTGAGAAAAACCAAAATTTTTCCAGAAAATGGACATTCTGCGTTGAATTCTTTTGTGGTGAATATTTCACTTTCAGCTCTTGCGCTTTATTACATTCCGAAAGTGGTGTTGAGTTACCAAATTATTTTTCCTGTCGCCATTGCGTGGATGAACATTATCTTGGCGATTTTGTTTTTCACTTTTTTAGGAAAGAAAATGAATTGGTCAAAAGGTTTGATTGGCGCATTGATTATGGGTGCAGGTTTTGGCAACACTTCATTCATCGGAATACCTGTCATTCAGGCGATTTATGGCGAAAGCGGAATTAAAACGGTGATGCTTGTTGACCAACCGGGAGGATTTGTCGCCCTTTCCACAGTTGGAATTGCGGTGGCGAATTTTTATTCAGGTGGACAAAGTTCAGTGTTGGAGATTTTTAAAAAAATTACTCGATTTCCTCCATTCATTGCTTTTAGCATCGCAGTTTTGTTGAATATTTTCAGTGTTTCCGTTCCAGTTGAATTGGATGAAGTTTTCTCAAAACTTGGTGCGACAACGGTTCCGCTTGCACTGGTTTCTGTGGGAAGTCAGCTCCGTTGGCAAAAATTAGATTCAGATTCTAAACCTCTTTTTTGGGGACTTTTATTTAAACTGATTCTTTTTCCTGCATTTGTTTTTGTTCTTTATTTCATCATTCTAAAACAGCGCGGGGAAATGATTGAAATTTCCTTTTTGGAATCCGCAATGGCTCCGATGATTACCGCCGTCATCATTGCAATTGACCACCAACTTTCGCCAAAAGTTTCAAACCTTATGATTGGTATTGGGATTCCGCTTTCCTTTGTTACTTTGGCGATTTGGTATTTCGTTTTGAAATATACTTTTGGATTTTAGGGGATTCGGACACGGAAATGAAATTAAACACCAATCTAAATTTGAATAATTTGCATTAATATTTTAACTTCAAAACTTCTGTCACAGAATACTTTTTTTAACGCAAAGATTATTATTAATCCTTCGCTTTTTTAAGGACGCAAAGTTTATCCCCAAGTTTCGGGATTGATTAAGCGAATGTTTAGGGAAATGTTCAAAACAGGCTTGATCAGTGAATTGATTCGAATCTTTGCGTTGTTCTTTGGTGCAAAATAAACTTACCATACATCAATGTAGCTCACTTTTTAAGGCACTATCTTTGTTCCAATAAATCAAATCAGTATTATGAAAAATATGAAAGTGGATATTTGGAGCGACATTCGCTGTCCGTTTTGCTATGTCGGAAAAAGAAAGTTTGAAAGAGCGTTGGAACAATTTCCCAGTGCAAAAAATATTGAGGTGAATTGGCACAGTTTCCAACTCGATCCTGATTTAAAGACCGATGCAGACAGAGATAATTACGAATACCTCGCTTCACGAAAAGGAATTTCGGTAGAAGAAGCCAAAATCCTTCACGGTCATGCAAAAAATGCAGGTAAAGAAGCAGGAATCGATTTTAATTTTGACGAATCGAAAGTGGCAAATTCGTTCAGAGGACATCTTCTCATTCAATTGGCGAAAACTAAAAATCTAGCCAACGAAATCGAGGAAAAACTTTTTGAAGCACAATTTGAAAATGGTCAAAATATTGACGATGAAGCGACTTTAATTAAAATCGGAAAATCGGTTGGATTAAGTGAAGATGAAATAAAAGATGCTTTAAAATCTGATGAAATGGGGTATAAAGTTAATGAAGACCTTCAAATAGCGCGACAGCTTGGAATAAATGCGGTTCCGTTTTTCGTTTTTAATGACAAATATGGCGTTTCTGGTGCACAACAACCTGAACTTTTCCTGGAAGTCTTGAATAAATCCTGGGAAGAATTTTCTTCCGGCGACAACGGCTTGCAAATCATCAATTCGGGAGAAAGTTGCGATGTAGACGGAAACTGCAATTAAAAAGTAAATCGTCAAATCGTTTCGCTGTCAATAGACAATAAATCAAATTTAAATCAACCAAAATAAAATCATTATGAAAAAATTACTTTCAATCATCACTGTTTTAGTGTTTTCAATTTCAATGTTCGGACAGATTGTTCTAAAGAGCGATCCTGCTCATTCCAGAATTCAATTTGCGGTCATTCACCTCGGAATCAATGATATTACGGGAAATTTCAACAAGGCATCATTAACGATTAACGCCAACGAAAAAAGTTTTGCGAAATCTACTCTTACATTTTCTGCCGATATCAATTCCATCAACACGGATATTGAACAACGCGACACCCACTTGAAAAGTCCTGATTTCTTTGACGCAGAAAAATATCCAACCTTGGATTTCACCAGTACTTCCCTCACCAAAACTAAAAACAATTACTACACTTTGAAGGGAAATCTCACCATGCACGGAATTACAAAACCGGTGACTTTAACCTTGGTTTACAGAGGAAATACCATTAACGCAATGAACAAGAAAAAAACCTACGGTTATCAAGTTTACGGAACTTTGAAGAGATCCGACTTCGGAATTGGCCCAAAATTTCCGGCACCGATGATCAGTGACTTGGTAAGAATAAAAGGAGATTTTGAATTGACTGCTGAATAAAAAATTAGTTTTAAAAACAGCAAAGCGGAAATTCGGGTGACACCAATTTCCGCTTTTTTTATTTCAATTTTTGAAATCTTTTAATGGAAGTAGGTTTAAAAATATACTTTGCAGTCACGGTTTGTGGTGCATTGACATCCAGTTCGTACCAAGGCGAAAGTTTTGCGTCGGGATTTCGCAAAATATGGATGTCCTGTGCAGGCATAAAACTTTCCGCTAAAAGATAGAGTCTTTTTCCTGCATTATTTCTCGCCACCCCCACAATAATTACGGAATGGCCGGGACTTCCTGGTTTTATCAGATAATCTCCCGATTTAATTTCAGAATTTTTCAACACCGGTACCGATTCTCTGTCCAAAGAAATGGTTCCCGCATACCGGAAAATAATGTTCAGATATTCGCGGAAAGTCTCGTAAGAATCGTCCACTTTTCCCGTTTTGATAAACCTTACCCGTTTTCCAACTTCTTTTGTACGGGTTCCGTTTTTGTAATCGTTCCATGAAAAAAATTGCCCGCTCGTTAATTCGAAACCAATTTCATCAAAGCGTTTTTTTGACCAAAGATATTCCCCGTACAATCTCATCCATGCATCGGCACATTGCTGCAAATCTTTATCGCCCACATCAATTTTCAAAATCGCAACGTGTTTATTTTGTCTCGGTATGGGAACTGCCTTGAAATCACGCACCGGAAAATTCGGCGGATGCAGCGGAAAATAATTGAGGTATTCGCTAAAACTTCCCGCTTCTTCTTTTATCCAAATATAGCCTTTGGGCGGCGTAAAACGAGTGCGAATCGTTGCTTTACTTTCATCAATAATTAAAGGCACTGTAGTTTCAATCACTTGGGAAAATGTTTGCTGAACACCAAGGATCAAAAACAGAAAAACAATATGGAACGCTTTAAACAATATGGAAAGTTTTACCAAAAATAAATAAATCTGAACAAAGTTTGAGGTTATAATTGATTAAGGTCAAAAAAACGGCTTCTTACCGAACCTCATGCAGGTGGATTTTCCCTTTAAAATTTTAAGAAAAACACCATCAGTTTTATAAAAACATCATTATATTTGAGAATTGCTTTATAATGAAAAGATTTCTGTGCGGATTTTTATTGGTGTTCGGTTTTGTTGCTGTTATTGGCCAACAGGACAGTGTTTACATCGCTGCAAGAATCGTTGAAAATGATAGGCAGGTTTCCGTAAATGAAGAGATTACCTATTTCAACAACACCAATTCAAGTTTAGAAAAAATCAAACTTCTCAATTGGATTTCCGCCTACAAGAACCGAAACACTCCCCTTCTCAAAAGAAAATTGGAAGACCGAAAGAGCGAACTTTACTTCGCAAATTCTAACGAATTAGGAAGTGTAGAAAATTTTAAGGCTAAAATTGATAATAAAGCGATTTCTGGAGTTAACGAGTCCGATGAAAATATTTACCTTTCACTTGCCGAAAAATTAGAGCCAGGAAAAAGCGTAAAAATTTCGTTGGAATATACACTGAATTTGCCATCAGAAAAATTTACGAATTACGGAAAGGATGGAAAGAAATTCAAACTTAAGTACTTCTTCATCGTTCCCGATGGTTTTGAAAACGAGAACCAGCCCGAAAGAAATTTTATTGATATTGAGGAAAATCAAAGCCCCGGAATTTTCTGGACGGTGAATCTGGATGTTCCCGCAAACTGGTTTTCAAAGAGCAATCTGAAAGAAATTCAGCCCAATTATTTTCAGGGAAATCTAAATAATGATCCAGAGTTTTTAATTACTGAAAACAAATTTGACAGCATTGCCACTACTGTTGATGCACAAAATATCCAAATTGATTTCGGTTATCTCTTAACCCCAGCTGAAAGACAGAATCTGGAATTTTATCTACCGCTGCAACTTAATTTCATCAAGAGCAAAATAGGATTTCTGCCCTCAAAAATCTTGATCAGCGAAAAATTTAAAAATGCGGAAAACTTTACCGGAACGGACGATATTAAATTCTGGAAATTCCGTTGGCAACTTTTTGATGACGCAAAAAAGATTGATTTGAACTATTTCAGCATTTTGGCGAAAAATATTGTATCGCAGACAACTATTTTTGAGAAAAACGCTGATCATTGGATGATGAACGGACTAAAAACCTACCTCGAAATTCAGTACCTCGACCGATACTATAAAGAAGAAAAACTGTTGGGCGAACTTCCCGACAATGCAAAAATTTTTGGGTTGAAACCGCTGAAAATGTTTCACGCCTCCAAACTGAAACTTTCAGAGCGTTATGGTTTGGCCTACCAATACATCATGACGCAGAATTTGGATCAAAAAATAGCTGAACCTTTTGAGAAGTTGAGTAATTATAACGCCTCTGCAATCAGTTATTTTGAAATGGGAAGTCTAATTTCCTTTATCGCCGAAAAAATGGGTAAAGAAATTTTTGATGATTTTATGAAATCTTATCTAAAAAAAAATGCCGCAAAGCCTATCAACACTAAAGAGTTTTTGGATGAGTTGGCTTTAGCTTCGGGCTATTCTTCGGAATTTTTAGAGCGGTTTATCCAGCAAAAAAACCGCACGAATTTCAGTTTAAGACGTTACAAAAAATGGGGAGACGAATTTCAAATCAAGGTGAAAAAAAATACGGTTCAGCAAATTCCCTTTAAAGTGGAAACCGAAAATAAAAAGGGAGAAAAGAAGGAATTCTGGTTCGATACCGACGATTCTATGGAGCCTAAACCCTACAACATCCCGCAATCTGATGCCGATAAAATTGTAGTAAACAGCGAATATATCTTTCCAGAAAATAATTTCAGAGATAATTATCGCTACACGAAAGGATTTTTCGCCAATCAGAAGAAGGTACGTTTTAAACTTTTCAAGGACATTCCCAATCCCGAATACAACGAGATTTATCTGAATCCGAGAACGAATTTCAATGCCTACGACAAAGTTTTGTTTGGTCTTAATTTTAGAAATTCTTCACTTTTTGAAAGGAAATTTAAGTATTCAATTACGCCCTATTTTAGTTCAGGTACAGGAAAACTTACCGGTTCCGGTGGTGTTTCGTACTCGTTCTTACCTGCTGAAAGTTTTTACAGAAGTTTGGATTTGGGAGTATCCGGATCCTATTTTCATTACGATTATGATTTAACCTATCGCAAATTCTCGGCATTTGCAAGCATGAGTTTTGCGAAAAATCCCAGAAGTGATACCAGTAGAAGCGTGGGAATTTCCTACAATTTCTTCGACAAAGATTTGAATCCGGAAATGATTCGCAATAACGAATATGCAAAGTACAATCTGTGGAGCATTGGTTACGGTTATTCGAACCGGCAGATCATCCACGAAAAATATTTCAGCACGAATCTTCAGTTGATGGAGGATTTCCAGAAAATTTCAGCAGAGGCGTTTTACCGCTGGGAATACGCGAAGGACAAGAAAGTAAGTTTCAGGATTTTTGGGGGCTATTTTATCTCTAATCAAACGAAAAACAACCTTTTCGATTACGGAATTTCACGCACATCGAATTACAGTTTTTCTTACGGATTATTGGGACAAAGTGCCACTTCCGGAATTCTTGCACAACAGCTGATCATTACGGATGGTGGTTTTAAATCCTTTATCGGAACTACCGCAAATCGATGGATTACCGCATTCAATGTAGATTCTCACGTTTGGAAATGGTTTAATATTTATGCGGATGCGGGAATCTATAAAAATGTAGGTCGTGATTCTCAATTCATTTGGGATTCTGGCGTGAAAGTGAAGGTCATTCCTGATTTTTTGGAAGTTTATTTCCCGATACAAAGTTCGCTCGGTTTTGAGCCTTCTTTTAAAGATTATGGGAAGAGAATACGTTTTACTTTGGTACTGAATTTCTCTGCCGTAACCAATTATTTCAGGAGAGGATGGTTTTAAGAAGCCGGATGTTGGGTGATTGATGCCAATATCAACAAAAAAGCCGCTTTAGAAAAAAGCGGCTTTCAAAATATTTATAAAAAATATTAGTTTTTGATTACTTTTCTGCTCACTTTCGCAGAACCGTTATCTACCGTAACGAGATAAGTTCCTTTCGCCATTGAAGAAGTGTTGATTGCTTCACCATTGCTCACTCTGTTTGAGCTTACCAATCTTCCTTCAGCTGAATAAATATTTACCGTAGCTCTTTCTGGAAGCATTACTCTCAACTCGTTCCCAACGATGGTGTTCATTTTTACGGCTTTGTCGAACGACTTTACATCAGTAACAGCCATTGTAGATTTGTCTGCAAAAAGTACATCATCAACATAAATCACTCCACCATTGTTAGTTGCGCTTTCACCATAAACTCTTAAACCTGGTCTTGCAACGGTTGCTCCTGCATTTGGCATAGCTTCCGCAGTGAAAAATTTCCACTCTGGAGAGTCTACAGAAAAATCTGCAGCCTGCATAGCGTTACCACCTGTATCTGCTGTATTTCTAAATTGATTCCAGTACTTAAATTTCGCATTTGGAGTATTGTCTAAATACCATCCTGAAAACACGTAAGTTTTAGTAAGATCTACAGGAATATCGGTAGTTGGACTGATTGTTCTGTTACCTGATGCAGAAGCTGGAGCAGTAATTCCAACTGCAAAAGTTCCACTATGTGCATTTGCACCAGTACCCTGAACAATTGTAGTACCTGTAACGTACCAACCATCTGGAGCCGTACCAGTCCAAGCCTCAAATCCTGGATTTGGCATTAAATTTTGTGCAGATACTGCTGCAACGGCTGTAATTCCTAAAATTGTAAAGATTTTTTTCATAATAAATTGATTTTAATTATATTAAAAAATGAGAACACAAATTTACAAAAAAATACTTCCCAAAAGAGAAGTATTTAAAATTTAACAATTTATTAAAATTATTTTTTGATAATCTTTTCAGATACTGCTTTTCCGTTTACAGTTCCTGTTACGATGTACATTCCTTTTGCTAAATCTGCAACATTTAAAGAAGTGTTTTCGTTTACAGAAGCAGATTTTACAACTTGTCCGTTCATTGAAATTACTTTCACATCAGCTTTTGCAGAGAATAAAATGTTGTTGTCAACAACGGTATTTTTCACCAAGTTTACTTTTGCAGCGTTTACGTTTCCTACCGCCATTGAAGAGGTTGGTCTATAAGTAACGGTGAAAGAAGGAATACGCAACTGAATGTTAGTTGTCCCACCAAGATGGGCATTTTTGAAAGTTAATGTACTTGCTGCAGCAATTCCAGAAAGTGTGTAATCGTTTGTGCTTTTTGGCATCGTTGCAAAAGCGCCACCATCAACGCTGTAAGTTACAGTTGGGTTATAGCTTGCTACTGCTGTAAAAGACAATCCAGTAATCTCATAACCTGTTGCTACTGAAATAGTGAAAGAATTACCGTCTCCTGTCGCTCTGTCCGAATAGATTCGAACACCTGCAGGAGCTGCGGTAAAAAATGTTGGAGACTGTGCAGAAGTTCCTTTAGCTGTCACAAAAGTAAGGTTTGAATCAATTGTTCCAGACAATACTTCCGATTGATTTGCTCCAGAAAAAGTGTACGTTGCCGTCGTTTGCGCATTAACTGTTGCAGCCAAAACTACCGCTGCGAATAATGAATAAAGTTTTTTCATTGTTTTAAAAATTTAATTATTAATAATTTATGGCCCAAAAATACAACGTTTTTTATTAATGTCATAATTATTAGGTTAAATAATTGTTAAGACTTCAATAACAATTTTAAAAGCAGTTTTTCGTTACTTTTACACAACGGTTTTGCAGAGATTTTGGCTAAAAAAATATTTTCTTTTTTCTTTATCTTTTCAGTATTAAGCTTGATTAATGCCCAAATTTTCACGTGGAAAAATCCAAACATTCCCGAAGATTCGGTAAAAAGAGACTCAATCATCGCTGCAAAAATCAATAAAGATGTTTTCTCGAAAGATACACTCGACTTTATCCGAACTCAAAATAAAGTTATTTTGGATGAAGGCGTTTTGGTGAAAAATACCCGTTCCAATATTTTAGGAGATTTGAACTCGAAAGGTTCGATCATTCGTGGAATTACTTTCGGGAATAATCAAGGACAAAGCGTGCAAAGCTCGATGGATTTGCAGATTACGGGTAAACTTTCGAAGGATGTTTCCGTTTTGGCGAGCATTTCAGACCACAATCTCCCGATTCAAGCCGATGGTTACACGCAGACTTTGGAAGAATTCGACAAAATTTATATCCAGCTTAATATTAAAGACAAATCAATCCTAAGAGCCGGACATTTGGATTTGCTGGATGAAAAAACCTACTTCGGCCGATTCCAACGACGAAGCATGGGTTTGGAATTTGAAACCCAATTTGGGAACATTAACAAAACTTTCGTGGATGTTTCCGCCGGAGTTGCGAGAAGTGAATTTCACAGAATTCGTTTTCAGGGTGTGGAAGGAAATCAAGGGCCGTATCGATTGAATGGAAAAAACGGCGAACAATTCATCACGATTATTTCTGGCTCTGAACAGGTTTTTATTGATGGAATTTTAATGAAGCGTGGCGAAAACCAAGATTATGTCATCAATTACAACACAGGAGAAATTACTTTCACGAGTTATCGGCCTATTTTTAAACAAAATTTCATCACCATTTCCTATAATTATACCAACCGAAATTACAACCGATTTTTAGTAACGGGCGGAATTCGACATGAAAGGGAAAAAGCCAAATTCGGGTTCAATTGGTTTATGGAAAACGATAATAAAAATGCCCCGCTTTCCTTAAATCTTTCCAAAGAAGATGAACAGATTTTAGCCAATGCAGGAAACAATCCCGAATTAATGTATGCACCTTCAGGAACGGTTTCGGAGTACGATGTCAACAAAATACTTTATCAATTAATTCAAAATCCGAACGGAAATTATTATGAATTTTCTACCGATCAAACTCAAACCCTTTATCAGGTTGCGTTTACCTATTTCGGGCAGAATTTGGGAGATTACAGACTGAAACAAACTACCAATAACGGTCGGGTTTTCGAATATGTGGGAAACAATCTCGGCGATTACAAAGCCGTGCGAAAGTTACCCGCTCCACAAAAATCTCAGGTTTTTTCCGCAAATACCGAAATTCTTTTAAATGAGGGAAAAATCGGGGCGGATTTTTCATTGAGCAATTTCGATGTGAACTTATTTTCTTCAAAAGATGCCCATCAAAATATCGGTTATGCAGGAAGAATTTTCGGGAATAAAACGTTTACCAAAAACAATTGGAAGGGAACGCCGAGTTTTGAATTTCAGCACATCAATTCGCAGTTTCATATTCTCGACAGAATTAATGACGTTGAGTTTTCAAGGGATTTTAATTTAACCTCGGAGTTCAATAAAATCACCCAAAACCGTTTGATTTTTAGCTTTTTAAATCAATGGAAAAATCTTTCATTTATAAATTACCGAATCAATTATTTGGACGAAAAAGATTCTTATAAAGGAATTAAAAACGATTTGGATTTTGGTTGGATAAAAGGGAAATTCAACACCAAAGGAAATTTCTCCTACCTCGACACCAAAGCAACTTTGCAAAACACCAAATTTGTTCGGGGCGGAATTATCGCTGAAAGAATCGGCGACAAAGGAAGTTGGGCAATCGGCGGAAGTGTGGAACACAACCTGAAAAACTTCAATCAAACCAATCAACTCGACGTTTCAAGTTACAGCTGGAAAGAAATTTTTGTACAGAAAAAAATCGGCGATTCGGCACGAACAAAACTTTTAACTAAAATGTATTTCCGTGATAATGATTCTGTGCGAAACAATTCTCTGGAAAACATGAACCGAATTTTGGGTTTAATGGCGGAAAGTCAAATCATCAAAACCGAAAAAACCACATTGAATGCGTTGATTCATTATCGAAAATTCTTTTATCAAGAACAAAATTTTGCCAACAAGTTCAATCACGATTTTGTGGTGGGAAATATTTTATACAATCAGCAACTTTTCAGAAACGGAATGCGTTTGCAGGCATTTTACGAACTCGGAAACGGGCAGGAAGCACAACGGGAATTTCAATACATCAAAGTTACCGACGGACAGGGAATTTACAAGTGGACCGACTACAACGGCGACGGAATTCAACAACTCGACGAATTTGAAATTGCGGAATATGCCGATTTGGCGCAGTACATCAGAGTTTACACCAACACGGTGAATTACATTCCTTCCAATAAAAATAAAATGCAGTTGGCTTTGTTTGTGAATCCATCGGTGGTTTTCAATTCTGAAAATAAATTTTTAAAACGTTGGAACTTAAATATTTCTTTGAATTCGCAAAATTCTTTCTACAAAAAAGAAAAAGTTTTGGTTTTGAATCCATTCGAGAAAAATGAAGACCAAATCCTGAAAAATCAAAATATTTTGGCTTCGGCGCAATTCAATCCTACCGACAAATCGGGTTGGAACGGAAGTTACCGCTTCATTAAAAATGACAATTTGATTAATGCCAACTTTAGTAATGAAGAACGTTTGCAAACTTCAAATTTTCTAAACATCGGATATTGGTTCAATAAAGATTTCAGGTTGGATTGGGAAAATTCAGTTCATCATATTTCCAATTCGTCGCAACTTTTCAAGACGAGAGATTATCTTTTAAATAATTTTGAAACGAAGCCGAAAGCGACTTATAAATTGACGGAAACCATCCAAGCTGAGTTATCCTCTGCTTTAAGGCAAAAGAAAAGAACGGACGGAGAAGAATTTTTGAAAACCTTCGATTTAACGGGAAGTTTGCAGTGGGACAGAAAGAAAACCTCAGTTCGCGGCAGTTTCTCGTTCATCAACAATAATTTCACAGGGAACAATTTTTCTTTGGTCGGAAATCAAATGTTGGACGGATTAAAGCCGGGAAAAAACCAGGTTTGGAGCGTTTTCTTTCAACAGGCGATCAGTTCGTTGATTCAACTGAATGTGAATTATGAAGGTAGGAATTCTGGGGAAAGAACGATTCATATTGGTTCGATGCAGGTGAAGGCGTCTTTTTAATTGAATCCGCTTTGCTGTCAATTCGACTGCGTCGGTGAATGGTGAATTTTCTTCGCAGGAATGGTGAATCTTTTAGGAATTCAAAGACATTTAATAAATTTGAAATTCACTCTGAAAGAAATTCACTCTGAAAGAAATTCACTCTGAAAGAAATTCACTCTGAAAGAAATTCACTCTGAAAGAAATTCACTGCGAAGGCAAATCACCTGAACTCAATCCTCATAAACCACATATTTCGCACGAATTTTCTGAAATTTCTCCAAATCGCTTTTCCACGATTCTTTAATTTCCTTCTCAGATTTTCCCGCAATGATTTGTTTCCTCAACTCATCGGTTCCAGCCAATTTATCGAAGAATAAATTTTTCAGGAAGAAATCCTGTTGCGAATTTTTGTAGTTTTTATAAGCATTTAGAAGCCAATCTAAATTGAGTTCTCTTAAATCATTTGGATCATTTGAAAGGTTTTCGCCATAACAAATCTTCCCATTTAAGAAAGGATCTTTCGCTCCGGAAGTTGGTTTTGGCGTAAATTGATAGGGCAAATTTTTCGTCCAAGGCGAACCATAAATCTGAAAAGGTAATGTGGTTCCCCTTCCAACAGAAACTTGAGTTCCCTCAAAAAAACACAAACTCGGATAAAGGTTGATTGACTTATCATTCGGCAAGTTCGGCGACGGTTTATCGGAAATTTCGTAACGCTGTTTTTTGTGATAACCCTGCATCGGAATCAAGGTATATTTTGCTTGTACTCCGCTCTTCAGCCACTTTTCGCCATTCACCATTTTTCCGTATTCACCAATCGTCAAACCGTAAACTATTGGAACGTTGTGCATTCCCACGAAACTTTTCCATTGGTCT
>Ga0116181_1001054_pt1 | contig 24458 bp, 19 predicted proteins | sample AD_UKC075_MetaG_FD_89752 | JGI IMG/M metagenome (GOLD analysis project Ga0116181, IMG submission 89752) | Active sludge microbial communities of municipal wastewater-treating anaerobic digesters from USA - AD_UKC075_MetaG | ecosystem: Engineered > Bioreactor > Anaerobic > Digestate | place: USA... | reverse complement strand
CCGGCGGGTTTGCGGCTCGGCGCGGCGGCGGTGGGTCGGCAGCCCCCTGGTTCGAACCGGTTGCGGGCCGGCCCAAACCGGGCGACGGCAGGTGGAAGCTGCCTGGATCCTGCGGTGAGGCGCGTGGCGGACCGGCCGTGGAAGTATCGACCGGCGCCCACCCTTCCGTGCCGGACGGCTGCAGGCGACGCGGCTCGACCTCCGCCAGCAGCGCTTCCAGCCGCGCGCGCACCACCTCGCTCATCATGGGCTCTGGCGCAACCTTCACACCTGCACTATCGACAGCTTCCACCGAATCCGGTCAGGCGAATCTGCCGGCTGTGGAAAACCTCCCCCGGAATCTCAGCTATCCACAGCCTGACTTCGATCGGAGCCATGCGCCGGGTTACCCTTGGTGCGCTCAACCCCGATCGCATCACAGGAAATTCAAATGGCTATAGATATCGACCTCAATGAGAAGAAGACCGAAGGCGGCGGCTGCGGCTGCGGTTGCGGCACCCGGGCCGGCGTCCCGGAACTACAGGCCGCCGCGTTGCCGAAGGTGATCCGCCACGGCGCAATCATCGGCGGGCTGACCAGCATGAAGTCCGGCGAGGCGCTCGTGCTCGTGGTAAGCCACGACCCGCTGCCGCTGCTCAGCCAGCTCAACCGAGTCGCTCCGGACGCCTTCGACCTGGAGTACCTCGAGCGCGGCCCCGAGGCCTACCGGCTGCAGTTCACCAAGCGCTGAGGCGCTCCGCCCAGGCTCAGGGAACCTCGACAGGTTCGACCAAACGCGACACGCCCGCCGACCCAGGGGTCGGCGGGCGTTCGCTTACGTCACACCCTTAGCCCGGGACGATGCTGACCAGCTTCGGGGCGCGCACGATCACCTGGCGCACCTCGCGTCCGGCCAGCGCGCGCTGCACTCCATCGTCCGCCAGCGCCACCGCGGTCAGGTCGTCGGCGGAGATGCCGGGCGAAACGTCCAGCTTGGCCCGCACCTTGCCCTGAACCTGCACCACACACGTGACCGACTCGGTGACCAGCAGCGCGGGATCGGCCACCGGCCAGTTCGCGTTGGCCACGGACGGTGCGCCGCCAAGCAGTTCCCACATCTCCTCGGCGACGTACGGCGCAACGGTGCTCAGAGTGACCGCCACCGTCTCCACGGCCTCCCGAACTGCCGCGTCCGCACCACCGACACCCGAGTCGATCGCCTTGCGGGTCGCGTTCACCAACTCCATGATTCGCGCGACCGCCACGTTGAACCGGTGGCTCTCGATCGATTCGGTGATCTCGGCGATCGCCTTGTGGGTCACCCGCCGCATCGCCAGGTCACCGGCGGCGAAGCCCGCACCGGGCGCGCTGGTCACGTCCGCGGCCAGCCGGTAGGCACGCTGCAGGAACTTCAGGGATGAACCCGGCGACATGTCCGCCCAGTCGATGTCGTCCTCGGGCGGACCGGCGAACACCACAGTGGTGCGGATCGCATCCACCCCGAAGCGATCGATCTGCTCACCGAGATCGACGCCGTTGCCTAGCGACTTGCTCATCGCCTTGCCCTGGTTGATCACCTGACCCTGGTTCATCAGCCGGCTGAACGGCTCGCTGAAGTCGACCAGGCCGAGATCCGCGAGCACCTTGGTGAAGAACCGCGAGTACAGCAGGTGCAGGATGGCGTGTTCCACACCACCGACGTACTGCGCGACCGGCATCCACTTGGCCACTTCGGCCACGTCGAACGGCCCTTCGGTGTAGTTCGGCGAGCAGTAGCGGAAGTAGTACCAGGACGAGTCGACGAACGTGTCCATCGTGTCGGTGTCACGCAAGGCCCCGCCACCGCACTTCGGGCAGGTCGTGTTCACCCAGTCGGTCGCGGACGCCAGCGGGCTGGTGCCCTTCGGCTGCAGGGCGGCGCCCCGCAGGTCGGGCAGCGTCACCGGCAACTGGTCGTCGGGGACGGGCACCTCGCCGCACTCGGGGCAGTGCACGATCGGGATCGGGCAGCCCCAGAAGCGCTGCCGACTGAGCAGCCAGTCGCGCAGTCGGAAGGTGACCGCGGCTTCGCCGGTGCCAGCCTCGGTCAGCACCTCGTTGGTCTTGGCGACCGCCTCCTTCACGCTGGTCATACCGGTCAGCGGGCCGGCGTTCACGTAGGTGCCGTCGCCCTTGGTGGCGATGCCAGACTCGGCAGGGTGCGGATCGCCACTGTCCAGCACGATCCGAACCGGCAGCTCGAATGCGCGGGCGAAGTCGAGGTCACGCTGGTCGTGACCGGGCATGCCCATCACCGCGCCGGTGCCGTACTCGGCCAGCACGTAGTCGGCCGCGTAGACCGGCAGCCGCTCCCCGTTGATCGGGTTGATCGCGTGGACGCCGAGGAAAACCCCGGTCTTCGGACGCTCGGACGACTGCCGCTCGATCTCAGTGGCCCGCTTGGTCTGCTCCAGATAGGCCTCGAACTCGGCCCGGGCCGTGGGCGCGCAGATCTCGTCCGCGATCGCAGCCTCGGGCGCGACCACGAAGAAGGTGGCGCCGTAGAGGGTGTCCGGACGCGTGGTGAAGACCCGGACCGGCGCCTCGCGGCCCTCAATCCGAAAGTCGACCCAGGCGCCCTCGGAACGGCCGATCCAGTTACGCTGCATCGCAAGCACGCGGTCGGGCCACTTGCCTTCGATCTGCTCCATGTCGTCCAGCAGTCGCTGGGCGTAATCGGTGATCTTGAAGTACCACTGGGTGAGCTTGCGCTTGGTCACCACCGCGCTGCAGCGCTCGCACAGCCCCTGCACGACTTGCTCGTTGGCCAGCACCGTCTGGTCGTTGGGGCACCAGTTGACGTAGGAGTCCTTGCGGTAGGCCAGGCCGCGCTCGAAGAAGCGCAGGAACAGCCACTGGGTCCAGCGGTAGTACTCCGGGTCGGAGGTGTGCAGCCGCCGCGACCAGTCCAGGCTGAGCCCGTACCGCTTGAAGGAGCGCGCCTGGGTGTCGATGTTGGCGTAGGTCCAATCGGCCGGGTGCGCGTCGCGGGCGATCGCGGCATTCTCGGCCGGCAGGCCGAAGGAGTCCCAGCCGATCGGGTGCATTACGTCGTAACCGGCCAGGCGCCAGTAGCGGGACACGATGTCACCCATGACGAATGCTTCCGCGTGACCCATGTGGAGGTCGCCGGACGGGTACGGGAACATGTCGAGCATGTAGCGACGTTCCTTCGTGCCATCGTCGGCTGGGCTGAACGTACCGTCGGCTTCCCAGAACCGCTGCCACTTCTCCTGCGCTGCGGCCGCGTCGTAGCCGATCCGTTCCTCGGTCACTTCGTCTCCTTCGTGTGGTGTGCGCACCCGGACAAGAAAAAACCCCCGCGGGCCGTCAGGCTCGCCAGGGGCCGCCGCGGCTGCCGAAAGCAGTCGCGGCTAGAAAAGCAGGGTGTACGTCTGCACGATCGCCAATCCTAACGGATCTGGCGGACGCTGTTCGCCCGCCCAGTCCCAGCGTCACCGGAGCGGCTTCGCCAGGCTCAGCCAGCATTCGCGGGGGCAGGTTCCAGACGTTGTCGCAGACGGCGGCAGAACCGAGAGCCCACTGACCTAATTCACCGCACACCTTGAACGGGTCACCATCCGAGCACTTTAGGACAGCCTCACCTTGCTTGCGACTAGGGCAAATGCCGACAACACTGGAGTTGTGACCATCACCATTCCGGCACTCGAGGCGAGCGAGCAGTCCCTGTCCGCCCGACTCAACTGGCTGCGTGCGGGCGTGCTGGGTGCCAACGACGGGATCGTATCCACCGCCGGCCTGGTTTTCGGGGTCGCCGGCGCCACTGCTGACTCACTCGCCCTACTCATCGCCGGACTGGCCGGACTGGTGGCTGGTGCGCTGTCGATGGCCGGCGGCGAGTACGTCTCGGTGAGCAGTCAGAAGGACACCGAGACCGCAGCCTTGGCCGCTCAATCACAGCGGCTCAGCGACGATCCCGAAGGCGAACTCCAGCGACTCGCCGATCACTACGCCGGCAGCGGACTGTCCTCCGGCCTGGCCCGGCAGGTGGCCGAGGAGCTCACCAGCCACGCGGCACTCGACGCCCACGCCCGGGTCTTCCTGCACCTCGACGCGAACGAGCGCGTCTCTCCATGGTCAGCAGCCCGCGCGTCCATGATCGCGTTCACGATCGGAGCGCTGATCCCCCTGCTGGCCATCGTGTTGACTCCGCAAACGCTGCGGCTACCCCTAACCGTGGTGGCGGTGCTCGCGGCACTCACCCTCACCGGCGTCGTGAGCGCACGACTCGGCGGCGCGCGTGTGTGGCGAGCGATAGTGCGCAATGTCTTGGTCGGCAGCCTGGCCATGGGACTCACCTACCTGGTCGGCTCTCTGGTAGGGCAGCTTCTCTGACCCGGTCGGCCAGCTCGTCCGACCACTCCGCCAGCCACGCCAGCACCGGACGGCGAAGCTCCGGCCAGGCGCCCGGCGGCACCATCTCGTGATTCAGCTTGTCGATGACCGCCGCCAACGGCAGGCCGGGATCGATTCGATCGAGGCGTTCCAGGCAGACCATCTGCAGGGCACCGTCACCGGTCTGCCAGGCAGCCATGGCCAACAGCCCCAAGGGCACCGCCTGGTAACCGAGCAGGCAATGCCGCACCACACCCGTCCACAGCTCCAGTTGCTCGGACGCCCGCTCGCGGCTCAGGGCCCGCAGCGCGATCAGCATGCCGGCCGGTTCGTCCACCAGCAGCGCCAGCCGTGCCTGCGCGAACAGATCGGGTTCCGGCTCGCGCAACAGGCGGCGCAGCAAGCGGGCACGAGCCGAGGCCGAGGCACGGTCGAGCGCAGCCGCTGCCCGCTCGAACATCCCGAGCAGATGGTCGATCTCCGCGTCGGGTGGACCGGCGATGCCCTCGGCCAGCGCCGCCCGCGACGCCCGAGCCGGCAGCCCAAGCACCGCGGCCTGCGCCGCCGCGGCCGTCACGGTGCCGTTGAGCGCGCCGCTTGGCCCGTCCGGATGGTCTGCGCGCCAGACCGTATCGGAGACCTGCAGGAGCCGGCCGACCCGAGTGGCCCCGACCAGGCCGGAGCACGCGCCGAGCACCTCCCAGGCGCACGAGTCGTCGGCGGAGTAGGCGAAGAACCAGCCAACCGCGCGTGGGAATCGATCGAACAATCGGCCGATCAGGTCATCCAGCGCCCCTGGCTCGGCCACGGCGGCAAGATCCACTCTCGCGGTGACCTCCACCTGGCCGGACTCGATCACCACGACCACCAGTGACTCGGCTGGATGGAAGCCGATCAGGAACGGCACCAGGCCGACCAGGTCGTCGATGTTGCGTACGGCCAACCGGGCCGGCGGTTCCGAGACGTTCACACCAGAGCATTGTCGGCAGGTCGGGCTGATTTCCGTCACCCATCCACAGGCGATGCCGGCCGATCGACGATATCCACAGGCGAGCGGTCGTTACCTGGTGAAGTCCGGCGGGTAGCGTAGATGCCGATGACACCCGAACCCAACCGCGATCCCGCGTCCCAGCAGCCGCCCGCGTCCGCGCCGCACCCGTCCGCGCCACCGGCGGGCTGGGCACCCACACCGCTCTCCGGTGTCACGCGGCCCGCAGTCCCGCGACCAGCCGCCGGCGGCGGACCGTCCGCTCCCCTTGGCGGGTCGAACCTGCCGTCCACCAGGATCGACGAGTTCGCCGCACCACGTTCCTGGTGGCCACTGGTCGTCGGCGTAGTCGCGGTCCTCGCGGCCGCCCTGATCTGGGCCAGCACCACCTTGCGGCCAGCGCTGCCCTCGGCGACCAAACCGTCCCCGACTCCCGCCCCCACAGCGACCGCGCCCGGACGCCCCTTCGTCAGCCCGAACGAGCGATATTCGGGTCGCTGGGAGATCCTGCAGTCCGAGTGGACCGACAGCGGGGTGGAGGTGCAGATTCGCATCTCGGTGGACAAGGGCCCGCTCAGCTACTCCTTCGTGGCTTTCGAGAACAACAGCGTCACCGCCAGCGATCCGCTGCCCGCCGCCCATTCGCCGCGCTTCTCCGGCTACCCGATCGAAACCGGCGACACCGAGACCGGCTGGTTGCTCTTCCCGCTGGAGCGCGGGCAGGCCACCGTGATCCTTGCCAATGCCGCGGGCAGCCAGATGTCGGCCCTGCCCATCCCCGGTTGAGCCGCTGCCAGCCGCCAAGCCGGGCTAAGCCCGGATCCACCGATGGCCGTCGTCGCGAGCGGCACCAGACGGGTGGCCTGGCTGGCCGAACCACGCGATGGCATACCGGGCGCATGTTGAGCGTGGTCAGCGACGCCAGGGTGCCCGGGGGTCGCGCAGCAGACGGAAATCGGTGGATCCGGGCTAAGGTGTGCGGGTGACGGCGCCACTATCGATCGGCATCTTCACCGACGACTTCTATCCCGAATCGGGTGGTGTCTCGCGGTCGATCCAACTGCAGTTGCAGCAGTTGAGCCAGGCCGGACACGGGGTCACTCTGTTCGCCCCCAACTTCCAGTTCACTGCGCCGTCCGAGTGCGCCTGGGAGGGCCTGCCGTACTGGCGGCTGCCCGGCACGCCGAGCTATCTATGCTCGCTGCAGACCGGACGTCGGCTGGCTCGCCGGATCGCCGCGGACCACCGGCTGGACGTGGTGCATTCGCAGAACGAGAGCGGCTCGGTGTTCCTGGCCGCCCAAGTGGCCCGGGCCGCAAACGTGCCGCAGGTGCACACCTTTCATTCCAACTACGTGGGTACCCACCGCACCACGCCGCTGGTCTCTGGCCTGAACTCGTTCACCTATCTGGACTGGTCGGGACGCTGGCTGCGCCGCACCGCCGGTCGCGGTAACGACGTCACGATCAGATCCTCGAGCGATCCGGACGCCGGCAGCGACTCGCGGTTCGCCAACCGCGACTGGCGAAGCCTCGCTCGACTCGCGTCCGCCGTGGACGCTTTCACCTCCCCGGCCGCCTACCTTGTCGAAGCGGTGGTGGACGCCTCAGGTGGCGAGTTGGACGGACGCGGTCACGTCGTAGCCAGCGGCGTGGCGGACGCCTTCGTCCACGCCGAGCGCAAGCTGCCCAGAGGCGGACGCGTCCGCTTCCTTAGTTGTGGCCGTCTCGGCCCGGAGAAGCGGGTGGACGTGATCCTCGATGCGTTCGAACGGCTCGGCCGCGACGACGCCGAGCTGCATATCGTCGGCACCGGATCAGCCGAGGGCGCCCTGCGCCAGCAGGCCTCGCGGATCCGGCACGGGACCGTCCGCTTCCTTGGGCACTTCGACGATGCCGCGCTGATCGCCCAGGAGATCGCGGACGCGGACGTGTTCGTGCTCGCGTCCTACCGATTCGACACCCAGGGCATGGTGCTGGCCGAGGCCGCCGCCGCGGGCACGCCCATCCTCTACTGCGACGATCGGCTGAGCGTTGGGGTGTCAGGCGAGAACGCGCTGCTCACCGGCCCGAGCGCGGCGGAACTGGCCGCTGGCATGGCCGAACTGGCGGACGCACCGGAGCGGCTGGTCCCCATGTCGAAGGCGTCGAAGAGACTCGGCGCGACGCTCACGGCCGAGGCCATGGCCGAGCGCTACCTCGCGGTCTACCGCCAGGTGATCTCGGGCTGAGCTGCCCCGAGAGCTGCGGGCCGGGCTCAGGCTGGATCGGGCTGAGTCGCCGGCTGCGTGGCCGGGCGGGCCACCTGCGCGTCCGGGTGGTACTTCGAGAGCACCACGACGCCGGCGACCGCCACTGCGCCGCTGATCACCATGCCGACCGCGTCCCAGCCGCCCAGTAGGACGCCCTCGCCGAGCACTGCCAAGCCGAAGGTGACGGCAACGATCGGGTCGGTGGTGGTCATCGAACCAACCACGATCTCGGCCGGACCGTTGGCGTAGCCCTGCTGCACCATCCAGCCGCCAACCAGGTAGCAGACCAGCAGGAACGCCACGGCGGTCCAGAACAGCGGACGCGCGGTGAAGTTGCCCATCCGCACCAGTTCGGCGATGGTCTTGATCAGCGCCGAGGAGAGCCCGTAGAAGAACGAGCCGCCCGAGGCCCACATCAGGCAGCGGCGCGACGGCGAGCCGAAGCGCCCCAGCCAGCCCAGAACGCCGCCGGCTGCGAACACGATCAGGCAGGACACGATGATCCGTGCCGGTGGCAGTTCAGTATCCGGCGCTGCCGTGCTGGCCGAGAACAGGGTGAACACGACGATCCCGAGGATGGTGAGTGCGACCGCCCCCCAGATCACCTTCGTCGGCCGGAAGTGGTGAATCTTCGCCGCCAGCAGCACCGCCCAGGGCACCGCGAGGATGCCGACCGGCTGGACGACCGTGACTGGCGCGAGCATCAGTCCCACGATGTGCAGGCTGGCGCCAAGGCCGACGGTAAGCAGGCCGAGCAGCCACCGCCGGTTCGTCAGCAGCGCGAGCACCTGGCGCAGGCCCATCGACCGGTTCTCGGACTCCTTGTCCACCGTCCGGCTGACCGCGAGGTGCTGGATGGTGGAGCCGCCGGCGAACAGGAAGGACGCAAACACCACGATCAGAATGGCCAGCGGAATGTTCTGCTCGAACAACCAGGCGGGCGCGGCCAGCGGAATTGACGCGGTCATGGGGTCCTTGTCTGCTCAAAGGCGGCCAGCTTATCCCAGCCGTCCCGACCCAGTTGGCTGCCCACCGCTCAACCAGCTTCGGAGAATCGGACGGCGGCCCGCAGCTGGGCGGCGAGATTGGCGCCGACCCCCATGGGCCAGCGGTGGTTCACGTAGTCAGCCGCTTCGTCCACCGACAGCTGCCGGGTGGAGTTGCCGGTACGCAGCCAGAACTCCGGTGACGCGGCTTTGCCCGCACGCAGGTACACCGGCCGCGGGGACGGGGTCGCCGTCACCCGGCACACCAGCGCGGGAACGCCGGCAGCGTCGGGGAGTTCGGCGAACTCGACGCCGACCTGGGCTGCGGCGTTCTGGCCCATCGACGAGGTGATCAGGTCGCGCAACCAGAGCTCGAACCGGTCGGCGTCCGCGCTTTTCAGGGTGCCGAAGTCGGGCGCCAGGCCGAGCGGCACACCCGCATCGTCCACGCCGATCAGCAGCGTGCCGCCGTCCGCGTTCAGGAAGGCGCAGATCGTCTTGGCAACCACCTGCTCCATGCGCTCGTCCTTGGCTCCGGTGCGCAGGTTCACCCGGGCCGTCGACTTGAACTCGACCCGATCCGACTCACCTGCGTGCAGCAGCTCGGCTGTGGTGGCCCGCTGCGGGTGCTGGAAGTGGGCGGCCACCGCGGCGTAGCCGGCGATGCCGAGCACGGAGCTGCCGAGCGCCAGCGCTAGCGTCAGCGGGCTCCACAGCAACACCTGAGGGCTGATCCAGCCTGCGAGGAAAAGCCCGACCGAGGTGCCGAGCACCGAGATGACCATCGACGTGGCGACGCCCAGCCTCGCACGTCCGCGCAATACCCAGCGGGCGATCGCGCCGAACACCCCGGCCACCAGCAGCACCAGCGGCAGCGCCGCGGCCACCGCCCACACCGGCACGTCCCGAAGCAGCACTCCATTCATGATGGGGCAACCGTAGCGTGCGGGCGCCGGTCGGGTTTCGGCGGGTCAGCTCACCAGCCCCCACCGCCGCCACCACCGAAACCGCCGCCGCCGGAGAACCCCGAGCCGCCGCTGGTGGCCGCCGTGGCCGCCTGCATCGAACTCGACATCGTGGCGGACAGCGTGTCCATCGACGAGGCGAACGTGTGCGCGTTGAAGCCGTAGCCGTAGCCGACGTACCAGTAGCCGGTATCGAAGGTGTAGCGGCCGGCGGCCGCCAGTTCCTCGAAGACCTTCGTCCAGCGTTCGGCCACCCCGAACATGATCGCGTACGGCAGGTAGCGGGAGAACACGTCAATGCCCTCCTCGAACTTGATCTGGTCGGCCTCGGCAGTGCGCAGGTAGAGCTCGAAACCCTTGGTCTGGGCAAGCACAGCCGATCCAGTCGCGGTGCGGCTGCCGAAGCGGTTGTTCAGGATCAGCACGACCACGCCGACCAGCACACCGGCTGCGCCCACCAGGCCCCAGCCGAACGTGCCCAGCAGCAGCCCCAGCCCGACCCCGGCCGCGATCAAAGCAACACCGGCGGCGATCACCAGTCCACGCACGGTCGCTGGGTTTCGGGTGAACCAGCCGAGCTCGGTGGCCACCCGCCGGTGCAGGGCCGTCCGGGCGTCAGTCAGCACCCCGGCGTGCTCAGGTTTGCGAAGTTCGTCCGTGGTGACCGTGCTGCCAGAGGAAAACAACTTCGACAGCAGGCCGGACTCGTAGTCGGCCAGGTCATCGGATCGCCGCAGCCGGGTGAAGGTCCAGTCCTTCTTGCCGGTCTGGGTGATCTGGAGGTGCCCGCGCACCGCGAGGTCGATGATCGTTGCGGTCACGTCGGAGTTGTCCGCGGTCGCGTCCAGCAGCGTGCCGAGTTCACCCGGACGCGCGCCGTCCGGCGGGTTGAAGCGGACCGCGACCGGTGCGTCCTGGCTCGCGTAGCCGACGCTGACCTCCTGATTCGGCGCCGGCACGACCCCGGGGGTGAGGCCGAGGTAGACCTGGTCACGCCGGCTGCGCCGCGTCCGGCGGAAGACGGCAGCGAGACCGAGCGCGGCGAGCACCGCCGTCACACCACCGGTCACCGGAGTCACCGGGAACATGTTCGAAACGGTGAACCGACGCTCCAGCCGGGCCTCAGCCCCAGTGAACGTGCCCGCGGGGAAGCCCGCGACCACCTGCATGCCGGTGCCCTCGCCGATACCCATGGTCGAGAAGGTGGCGCTCTCGCCGGATTGCTGCGCAACGCAGGCCTCGGTGAAGCCATAGCCGGTGAAGCAGGCGCTCTTGGTGACGTAGGCCGGACCACGAACGGTCGCCGACGCGTTGTCGATCGGAATCTCCCAACCCGTGCCGACGGCGTTCCAGTTGAACTCGTCCAGCCCGGATTGCGCGTGGTCGGGTGCGATCAGCCCGCGCATGGACAGGTAGATCACATAGGACTGAGTGCCGCTGAACTCCTGGTGCTCGTTGCCGACCCGCACCAGCAGGTTGCCGTCCTCGGTCTTGGTCTCAAGTTCGGCGTTCGCGCCGCTCGGGCTGTTCGCCCCGGCCACCTCGATGTCGATCATCCGCCAGTGATCGGGGTCGTCGGCGATCTCTTGGCGAAGCGGGAAGGTCAAGTAGGGGCCGTGGCCGCTGTCACTGCCGAAGTCGAAGTCCAGCCGCAACTCGATGGCGGCTTTGCCCGAGGCGTCGACCTTCGCGATCACCTGGTAGTTCGAGACCGAGTCATCGTCGGAGTCGGCGAAGGCCTGCCCCGGTGCCCACGACAGCACACCGAGCACGACCAGAGCACCAGCCAGCGACCTGCACAGCATCCGGATCATGCGTTCGAGCCTAACAAGAGCATCTGACGGCCGCTGCCCGTGGCTATCCTGACTAGACCCTGGTCCGGCCGCAGGTCGGATCGTGGGTGGGAGCGTTGGAGTTGGGCCGATCGATTGGGGTGCGATGACTGCGCAGGCGGTGGCTGCGGAGCTTCTGGCCGTCGTTGTGGCCATGGTCGATGGACAGCCGTCCGTCCTCACCCTCGGCGAGCCACCGCGGCTACCGGCGGGCCCGCTGCTGCCGAGCCATCGCTCGTTGCAGGCGGCCACCAGGGCGTGGGTCGAGGAGCAGACCGGACGCCGGCTTGGCTACCTCGAACAGCTGTACACCTTCGCCGATCTGGACCGCGACGACGGTCGGGGCGGACGGCCGATCTCGGTCTCCTACCTCGGCCTGACCAATCCCGGCGATGAGCTCGCGATCGGCAAGTGGCAGCCGTGGTACGACCTGCTGCCCTGGGAGGACCGCCGTCCCGATGTGGCCGGGATCGATGTCACCGGCCCGCTGCTCGCTTGGGCGGACACCGATCTGGAGACGAGCACGGAGCGACGGCAGCGCGTCGCGATCAACTTCGGCCTCGACGAACACTCCTGGCAGCCGGAACTGGTGCTGCAGCGCTATGAGTTGCTCTACGAAGCTGGGCTGGTGCCGGAGTCCCCGTCCGCGTGGCGACGGCCGGACGCGGAACTCGCGGCCGGCGTCCGCATGCTCGGCGATCATCGGCGGATTCTCGCCACGGCACTGGCGCGGCTGCGGGCCAAGATCACCTATCGGCCGGTGGTGTTCGAACTGCTGAGCCCGACCTTCACGCTGCGCCAACTGCAGGACTGCGTCGAGGCCCTGGCCGGACGTGCAGTGCACACCCAGAACTTCCGGCGCCTGATCGACCAGCAGGCGCTGGTCGAGGAGACCGGCGAACTGGAGACGAGCACCGGCGGACGCCCCGCGCGGCTCTATCGGTTCCGCCGCCAGGTGCTCGCCGAACGCCACTTCTCGGGCACCAAGCTGCCGACGAGCCGCGTCCGCTGACGCCCCTTCGGGCTGGTCGAGCTGTCGAGACCACCACCATCGGCTGAGTCCAACTGGCGGACTACCCTTTGCACCGCTTTTGCTCAGATGTAGCATAAGTCTATCGAGAGGGGTTCCTATGACCGCCAACGTGACCGTGGAGACCGCGGCCGACCGCTATCCCCGCGTCGCCAACGTCGTCCCAGCCGTCGAGTGGGCCACCATGGCCGACGATGTGGACGCGATTCTGCGGCTCAAGCGTGGGCGCAACGCCGTGATCCTGGCGCACAACTACATGACGCCCGAGATCTTCCATGGTGTCGCTGACATCGTCGGCGACTCCCTGGCGCTGGCACGCGAGGCCACCACCGTCGAAGCCGACGTGATCGTGCTGGCCGGCGTCCATTTCATGGCCGAAACAGCCAAGCTGCTCAACCCCAGCAAGACCGTACTGATCCCCGATCTGGCCTCCGGATGCTCACTCGCCGAGTCGATCACGCCGGCGGACGTCCGCGCACTGCGGTCCGCACACCCCGGCGTGCCGGTGGTCACCTACGTGAACACCTCGGCGGCAGTGAAGGCCGAATCGGACATCTGCTGCACCTCCGGCAATGCCGTCCGGGTCATCGAGAGCCTGCAGGTGCCGAAGGTGATCATGATCCCGGACCGCTTCCTCGCGGCGAACGTTGCCAGGCAGACCGGGGTGGAGGTGATCGTGCACCCGGGTGCCTGCGAGGTACACGAGCGGTTCACCCCTGCCGACATCGAGCAGGTACGCGTTGACTATCCGGGCGTGACCGTGCTGGCCCATCCCGAGTGCCCGCCCGAAGTCGTGGACGTAGCCGACTACGCCGGATCCACCGCCCAGATGCTGAACTACGTTGAAGTACGTCGCCCTGCCAAGGTGGCCCTGATCACCGAGTGCTCGATGAGCGACAACGTCGCCCAGCAGTTCCCCGAACTGGAGTTCGTCCGGCCCTGCAATTTGTGCCCGCACATGAAGCGCAACACGCTCGCCAATATCCGGTACTCGCTGGAGACCCTGACCAATGAGGTCATCGTGCCCGAGGACGTGGCCGACCGGGCACGCCTCGCGGTCGAGCGGATGCTAGCGGTTGGTACCGGCAAATGACTCACGTTGTGGACGCAGGCTGCCCGGTCATCATCGGCGCAGGTCTGGCCGGCCTGGTCGCCGCTATCGAACTCAGCCCAATGCCCTGCATCGTGCTCAGCGCCGGCGCGGTCAGCACCGGAACTTCCACCGGCTGGGCTCAGGGTGGTGTGGCCGCAGCGGTCGGCCCAGACGACGACCCCACCCTGCACGCGCAGGACACCCTCGCCGCGGGCGCCGGACTGTGCGAACCGGAAGCCGTCCAAGCGATCACCGCGGCAGCACCGGACGCGATCCGCTGGCTCGCCGAGCAGGGTGCCCGCTTCGACCACGAGGCCGACGGCAGCCTGCGGCTCGGCCTCGAAGGCGCGCACAGCCGACGAAGGATCGTCCACGCCCGGGGCGACGGCACGGGCGCCGAACTGTTGCGCACCGTGGTCGACAGCGCACGTGAACTGAGTTCCGTATCGCTGTGGGACCACTCCCCCGCCACCGACGTCATCGTTTCGGGCGGACGAGTCGTCGGCGTCCGGGTGAGCACGCCGGACGGACCGGTGGAAGTCCTGTCCCCGACTGTGATCCTGGCGACAGGCGGCATCGGCGGCCTGTTCAGCCACACCACCAACCCACTCGGATCGCGCGGTCAAGGGCTGGCGCTCGCCCATCGCGCCGGTGCCACGCTGCGCGACGTGGAGTTCGTGCAGTTCCACCCGACCGCGCTCGACGTGCACCTCGACCCGATGCCGCTGGTCAGCGAGGCCGTGCGCGGCGAAGGCGCGATCCTGGTGAACGAGGGCGGCGAGTGGGTGCTGGCGAACCCGCTCTCGGCCCGCGACGTCGTCTCCCGCGCCGAATGGGCGCAACTCCAGGCCGGGCATCGGGTCTTCCTGGACGCTCGAGAGCATCCCGGCGAGCGCTTCGCCGAGCTCTTCCCGTCCATCCACGCCACCGCGCTGGCCGCAGGACTCGACCCGGCCCGCGACCTACTGCCGGTCCGGCCGGCGGCGCATTACCACATGGGTGGCGTGCTGGTTGAGCTCAGCGGTGCCAGCAGCGTGTCTGGGCTGTACGCGGTCGGCGAGGTGGCCTCGACCGGACTGCACGGCGCGAACCGTCTGGCCAGCAACTCGCTGCTCGAAGCCGTGGTGTGCGGGCGCTGGACCGCACAGCATCTGCGCAGGACGGCCAACCTCACGCCGACGAAGGCACCGCTGCCGGACTGGCGCACCTGGGGAGACGTGACCGGTAGCCGGCCGGCCGATCCGCGGGTGGCCGCGGTGCGGCAGATCGTCAGCCGGCACGCGGGCGTGCTGCGCAACGAGGATGGTCTCGCCACCGCGCTCACCGCGCTCCAGCCCTACCTCGACACCGATGCCGGGTTGGTCGCCGAACTGTTGGTTTCCGCAGCCCGTGGACGCACCGAATCCCGCGGCGCCCACACCCGCACCGACCATCCGGGAACCGTGGAGCCGGCTGAGCACACGCACACCGCCGCCCTGGAAGGAGCCGCCCGATGAGGGCACTGCCTCGAATCGTGATCAAACCGCTGGTGCGCGCCGCGTTGCTCGAAGACCTCGGCCGCGCGGGCGACCTCACCACGGACGCGATCATTGACGCCGAAGCTACCGCCGAAGTCGCCCTGGTCACCCGCGAACCGGGAGTCGTCGCCGGGTTGGGTTGTGCGGCGCTCGCCTGGGAGCTGGTCGATCCGCGCATCGTTCTCACCGTCGAACGACCGGACGGGACCCGCGTGCAACCCGGTGACGTGATCGCTACCGCGTCCGGCCCGGCCAGGGGCCTGCTCACCGGCGAGAGGGTAGCCCTGAACTTCCTCGGTCACCTCTCCGGCGTAGCCACCGGCACCGCAACGATCGCGGACGCCATCGCGCACACGGCAGCCAGGGTGGCCGACACCCGCAAGACCATCCCCGGCCTGCGCGCGCTGCAGAAGTACGCCGTCGTGGCCGGCGGCGGGGCCAACCATCGCTTCGGGCTCGACGACGCCGTGCTGATCAAGGACAACCACATCGCGGTCGCCGGTGGCGTCCGCGCGGCGGTGACCCGCGTCCGCGCGCACGTGGGCCACCTGGTGAAGGTCGAAGTCGAGGTCGACTCGCTCGCCCAGTTGGCCGAACTACTGGAGGTGGGTGCCGACGCCGTCCTGCTCGACAACATGACGCCCGAACTGCTGCGCGAAGCAGTCGCGATGGTCGACGGACGCATCGTCACCGAGGCCTCCGGCCGAATCACGCCGGAAACGGCGGTACCGATCGCCGAAGCCGGTGTCGACCTGATCTCGGTCGGCTGGTTGACCCACTCGGCGCGGGTGCTGGACATCGGCCTCGACCACGTGACCGGTACGGCAGGCTGATCGGTTGTTCACCTGCCGGCTGCTGCTCGTCGATGAAGGCCCCCGTACTACGACGGCGAACGACGACTCACCGGACCCGACGATCGGCGTTTCGGCGACCCTGAACGCACCCCTGTGCCCCTGCGCAACGTCGGCCGGGTAACAGGTTGGTTCGTCCTGAGGTTCGAGGCCATCCACCGCGGCCGGCCGGCCGGCCGGCTTGCGCCGGGCGCGTCGAGCGGGCCTACAGCATTCCGCTGGAAGCACTGCCCGCCAGCAACGCGCTGCTCCAAAACCGTGCGGATACGGCGCCACCGCCGCCCGAACTGTAGCGCGCCATGCCCGAGGATCCCCTCAGCATCGCCGAGCACCCCGGCGCGTCCATCGGGTTCATCGAGGACGCGCAGCGAGCCGAGTGGGCCCAGCTGGGGCTGGGCTGGCGGCGGGGGACGTTCGCGATCAGCGGCACCTGGTTCGAGGATGCCCAAAGCTACGTGCTCCTCCTGCGATTCGCTGGAGTGGCTCCGCGATCAGCACCCGAGATATTCCGCGCCGCGCACCTACCAGGTGGTCGACAAGGTGACCGGCCAAATCACCACCGAATCAGCGGCTGCCGACAGCCCACTGGCTGATCGCCTGAGCCGAGCCACCCGCCACCAGGACGGGCCGTGGGCAGGACTGTGGTGGTCCACGCCTCGAACCGGGGCGCCTGACGAGTTTCGCCACCGTGACCTCGTAGCGTTACGGTGTCCCAATGACCGCTGACACTGTCAACGAAACAAGCCTGCCCGCAGCGCCGACCGACGAGTCGCCCAGCACCGATTCCCGCCAGGTGGGACCCATGTTCCCGCCGACGAGTCCGATCGCGCTGGCGCCCGTGACCTCACCGGCGTTCTCGGTAGACGGCTTCGTCCGCGAATTCCTGCGTGAACTCAACACCGGACAGGGCGTGGCCCTGTCCCGATCCACCATCAACGACCAGTACCTCGCGCTCGCGCGCACCGTCCGCCACTACCTGATGGCACGCTGGCTGGAGACCCTGCGACACAACCGCACCACCAAGGCCAAGGTCGTCGGCTACCTGTCGGCGGAGTACCTGCTCGGTCGGCAGCTCGGCAACGCGCTGATGGCGTCCGACCTCAACGACATCGCCGACAAGGCGATGGCCGCCTGCGGTCTCGACCTGGCCACCCTCCGCGCCCAGGAGGTCGAGCCCGGCCTCGGCAACGGCGGCCTCGGTCGCCTGGCCGCCTGCTTCATCGACTCGCTGGCGACGATGAGCGTCCCCTGCATCGGCTACGGCATCCGCTACGAGTACGGCATCTTCCGGCAGACCTTTGTGGACGGCCGCCAGGTCGAGCAGCCGGACACCTGGCTCTCACTCGGCGGTCCGTGGGAGTTCCCCCACCCGGAGGCCGCGGTCCAGGTCGACTTCGGCGGCAGCACCGAGACCTACGACGACCATGGAATCGAGCGCACGCGCTGGGTGCCGGCCTGGAACGTTCTGGGCATTCCTTACAACTACATGGTGCCGGGCTACCAGAACGGACGCGTCAACACCCTGCGGCTGTGGAGCGCGCAGGCGACCAAGGCGTTCGACCTGCACATCTTCAACTCCGGCGACTACGCCGAGGCCGTGCGGGCGCAGACTTTCGCCGAGAACATCTCCAAGGTGCTCTACCCCGAGGACTCAACCCCGCAGGGCAAGGAACTCCGGCTGCAGCAGCAGTACTTCTTCGTCGCATGCTCGATCCGTAACTTCATCGAGGAGGTGCTCGAACAGGACTTCGACCTGCACAACCTGTCCGAGCGGATCATCTTCCAGCTCAACGACACCCACCCGGTGATCGCGGTGCCAGAGCTGATGCGAATCCTGGTGGACGAGAAGAAGTTCGAATGGGACGAAGCCTGGGAGGTCACCCGCAAGTGCTTCGCCTACACTTGCCACACGCTGCTGCCCGAGGCGCTCGAAGTCTGGCCGGTCGAGCTGATGGAGCGACTGCTCCCCCGGCACATGGAGATCATCTACCGGATCAACGAGGACTTCCTCGCTGAGGTGCGTGCGGCTTACCCGGACGACGAACTCCGCGCCCGCCGCATGTCGATCGTTGCCGACTACCCGACCCGCTCGGTGCGGATGGCCTACCTGGCCACCGTGGCGGGCACCAAGGTGAACGGCGTGGCCGCGCTGCACTCGCAACTGCTGGCCGACAAGGTGCTGCCCGACTTCTCCGGCTTCTGGCCCGAGAAGTTCACCAACGTGACCAATGGCGTGACCCCGCGGCGCTTCCTGAAGATGGCCAACCCGTCGCTGTCCAGTCTGATCACGGACGCGATCGGTCCGACCTGGGTGACTAACCTGGAACGGCTGCAGGAGCTGGAGCCCTACGCCGAGGATGAGGAGTTCCGGAGCGCGTTCCGCGAGGCCAAGGAGAAGAACAAGGCCCGGCTCCACGCCCTGCTCCGCGTCCGCGACGGCATCGACCTGCCCGGTGGCCACCTGCTGGACGTGATGGTCAAGCGGCTGCATGAATACAAGCGGCAGTCGCTGAAACTGCTGCACCTGGTGACGCTCTACGACCAGCTGATCAGCGGAACGGTCGACCCGGCGACGATCACGCCGCGCACCGTCGTCTTCGGCGCCAAGGCTGCCCCTGGCTACCGGATGGCCAAGGAGACGATCTACCTGATCAACCGGGTGGGTGCGACCATCAACTCCGACCCGCGCGTGGCCGGACGGTTGAGCGTGGCCTTCCCGGCCAACTACAACGTCACGTTGGCCGAGAAGCTGATCCCCGCGGCGGACCTGTCCGAGCAGATCTCGCTGGCCGGCATGGAGGCGTCCGGCACCGGCAACATGAAGTTCGCCCTCAACGGCGCGCTGACAGTGGGCACGGACGACGGCGCCAACGTGGAGATCCGGCAGTTGGTCGGCGACGACAACTTCTTCCTGTTCGGCATGGCCGAGCCCGAGGTCGCTGCACTGGGTGCGGCCGGCTACCAGCCCACCGCTTACTACGAGGCCAACCCACAGCTGAAGTCGGCGATCGACCTGATCTCCTCGGGCGCCTTCTCGGACGGCGACCGGCACGCCTTCGAGCAGGTGGTATCGAACCTGCTCTATGAGGACAGGTTCATGGCCCTGGCCGACTACCAGTCCTACATCGACGCCCAGGCCGAGGTGGAACGCAGATACGCCGACGTGGACGCCTGGACGAAGTCCGCGATCCTGAACGTCGCGCGGGCCGGCTTCTTCTCCTCCGACCGTTCGATGCGCGATTACCTGGCCCGTATCTGGGGTGCCTCCCCGGAGATGTGAGCCGCAACGGTCTCTGAGGAACGAGCGTTCCTCAGAGACCGTTCATGTCCCGAGCGGGACCGCGACAAGTTGATCGTCGTCCGCGCCCGGGTTGCCGCGGGCGGTGTTGTTGGTCAGCACCCAGAGCTGGTCACCGACGGCCTCGACCGCTCGGATCCGGCCCAGGTCGCGCAGGAACACGTCCGGCTCGCTGAGACCGTTCGAGGTGAGCCGGCTGTGCCAGACCCGTTCGCCGCGGAGGGCCGCCAGGTAGATCTCACCAACCGGTGTGACCGCGATACCGCTGGGGGAAGCTTCGTCGGTCGTCCAGACGAGCAGCGGCGCGGTGACCCCGCTCGCGTTCGTGGCGCCCTCGGTCTGCGGCCAACCGTAGTTCGCGCCAGTTTTGATCAGGTTGAGCTCGTCATACGCGTTCTGCCCGAACTCACTGGCGTAGAGCCGCCCGGACGCGTCCCACCCGAGTCCCTGCACGTTGCGGTGGCCGTAGCTATAGACGGCGTTGCCGAACGGGTTGTCGTCCGGGATCGAGCCGTCGGGATGTACCCGCAGGATCTTGCCGCCGAGCGAGTCCCTGTCTTGGGAGTTCCGGGTGTTGCCGGCATCACCGGTGCCGATGTAGAGGTTGCCGTCAGGGCCGAAGCGCAGCCGTCCGCCGTTGTGGTTGCCGGCCTTCGGGATGCCGGTGACGATGGGGCGCGAATCGGCCAGCCCACCGTCGTAGCGGTAACGCACCACCCGGTTGTCAGCCGCCGCGGTGTAGTAGAGGTACAGCAGTTGATCGCTGGCGAAGGCTGGCGATAGTGCGATGCCGAGCAGCCCGCCTTCGCCGCCAGGACGGACACCGTCCACCTTGGCGACCGTCTGCAATTCTCCGGACGACGCGAGCCGGACCAGCTCGCCACGGTCCCGCAGGGTGATCAGCACGCTCTCGTCGGGCAGCCGGACGAAGTCCCACGGCACGTCGAGCTTCGTGGCGAGCACGCGGCGAGCAGCACTCGCCGGAGCCGAGCCGGTGGCGTCCGGGCTAGTCGAGACCTCGGTTCCGCTGGTCGAGCCACCCACTCCACCGGTAGAGCCGGTCGAGACCCCGGACGTGCACCCGCAGAGCAGCACTCCAGCGAGCAGGGCGACCACTATCCGGCTCATCGGGCAAGTCTGCCCGCGGCGATCAAGCCAGCGGCCGGTTCTTGGCTTCGGGTAGCAGAAGTGCGGCGCCCGCGGCCAGCAGGAAGGCCACGCCGAACACCCCGAAGACCAGCACGAGTCCGCCACCGGCCAGGAACAGCGGGACGCTGAGCGGAGCGAGGATCGAAGCGATCCGTCCGAATGCGGCCGCAGCCCCGGTCCCGGTGCCGCGCACACCGGTCGAGTAGATCTCCGGGCCGATGGCGTACAGGGCACCCCAGGCGCCGAGATTGAAGAACGAGAGCGCAGAGCCGGCCGCGATGACGGCCGCGTCCGTGCCAGCCAACCCGAAAGCTGTGGCCGAGATCGCCGAGCCCAGCAGGAAGGTGGCCAGGGTGCTGCGCCGTCCCCACTTCTCGATCAGCCAAGCGGCGACCGCGTAACCGGGCAGCTGAGCAAGGGTGATGATCACCGTGAAGCCGAACGATTTCACCAGCGGGAAGCCGCGTTCCACCAGAAGGGTCGGCAGCCAGGTGAACGCTCCGTAGTAGCTGAGGTTGATCAGGAACCAGACTGCCCACAGCGCAGCGGTCCGCCGTCGATAGACCACAGACCAGATCGAGAGTTCGCTGGCCGGCACGTGCGGTACCACGTCGGGGCTCGGCACCGACTCCACGCCCGCGGCCTGCTCGAAACCGACCACGGCCTGCTCGGCCTCAGTGAAGCGGCCCTTGAGTTCCAGGAAGCGGACGGATTCCGGCAGGCCCCAGCGCACCACGGCGGCGTAGGCGGTGGGGATCACGCCGATCGCCAGCGCCCAGCGCCAGCCGTTCGCGACGTTCGGGATGAGCAGGTAGCCGATCAGTGCGGCGGCGAGCCAACCCAGAGCCCAGAAGGCCTCCAGTGCCACCACCATGCGGCCGCGGATCCGCCTCGGTGCGAACTCGCTGATCAGCGTGGACGCGACCGGCAACTCGGCACCGAGCCCGAGACCGACCACGAACCGCAGGGCGATCAGGGCAGCCACCCCGGTCGCCAGAGCGGACGCACCGGTCGCGATGCCGTAGACCAGCAGGGTGATGGCGAACACCTGACGGCGTCCGATGCGGTCGGCAAGGAGTCCGCCGAGGGTCGCGCCGAGGGCCATGCCGACGAAGCCGATCGAGCCGATCCACGACAGCGTGGTGGTATCGAGCTGCCACTCGGTGCGCAGCGCGGCCATGACGAAGGCGATCAGGCCCACGTCCATCGCGTCGAGTGCCCAACCGACACCTGAGCCGACGAGCAGCTTGGTGTGCTTGCTGGTGAAAGGTAGCCGGTCCAGGCGCTCGGCGCGCGTGGGTGGCTGGCGTTCGGCACTGGTCATTCCCGGCCCCCGTCCTTAGTCCCGGGCATCGTAGCGGCTGCTACCCGGCCGAATCGGTAGCTCCGGATTGCTGAGCGGACGTGCCTTCCTCCGCACTGGAAGCAACGGGCGAGTCCTCGTTCGGCACGTCCCCACTGGGTGTCTCTGGGCTCGGCGACTCCGGGCTCGGGGTTGGGGTTGGAGTTGGCGTCGGCGACGGGGTCACTGCCGGGGTCTCGGTGCCGGTTGATGACGGCGTATTGGACGCAGGTGCGGAGCTGTCGGTTCCGGCCGCACTGGTGTCGCTGGCGCCGGCAGCCACGGGACTGATCGGCGCCGGCGTGCTGGTCGTGGTACTCGGGGTCGCGCTGGACGGCTTTGGCGTCCTAGTGCTTGCGTACGGGCTCGACGTGTCCGTGCCGGACGGTGAGGGCATTCCCTGAGGCATACGGCTGCCCACGCGGCGACTCAGGGCCGCCTTGGTCTGATCGCCGGTGAGGAAACGCATCGGGTCTACGTATGCGCCGTCCAGGATCACTTCGAAGTGCATGTGGCAAGCGGTGGAGCGTCCGGTCGAGCCGATCCGTCCGATGGTTTCGGCCTGCTTCACGGCCTGGCCGACGGTCACGTCGATCTGGCTGAGGTGGCTGTAGGCGGTCTCGAAGGTGTGGCCGGAGCGGTCGGCATGCTTCAGGATGATCCGGTTGCCATAGCCGCCGGCCCATCCGGTGTAGGTGACCGTTCCGTCCAGTGAGGCCCAGGCCGGGTCGCCACAAGGCTGGCCGAGATCAACGCCGTCATGCCAGCGTTGGCGGTGGGTGAACGGATCGCTGCGGTAACCGAATCCGGTGCTCGGTGTGTGGTCGGTTACCGGCCAGCCGATCAGGCCATCGACGTCGGCGAGGGTCGTGCCGGTCACCACACCGATCGGGTTGGCAGTCAGGTCGTCAGTCTCGACGATTCCCCCGACGAGCGCCGCCACGGCCGTGACCGAGGGCTGAACCACCTGCACGACCACCGGCGCGGCCAGCGGCACCGGAGTGGGTCCGCCCGGAGCCGCACCAGAGGGAATCGGCAGGAGGATGTAGGCCAACGGACCGACGACGAGGGCGACCACCGTGACCAGGAGCGCCCGGCGGCCGATGCGGCCGATGAGTCGGCGGAGCCGACCCGAAGGGCGGGCAGCAAATCGCTTCCCCGCACCCATCACCGGCACCAGCCCCTCTGCTCGACCCGACAAGGATCGCCCCCGGACGGGGTGGTTCCCAATAGCCGATTGGAGAATCTGAGCAGAATCTCAGGTGGCGCTCAAGGCCCTCAGCTCTGACTCAGCAATCGCTCCCTATTGGCGCCCACCTCGCCCCGGGGCTCCGGTGGATCGTCGATCAGACCAGTGCTGCGTCCAGAGTGATGGTGGTGCCGGTGAGCGCGGCGGACACCGGGCAGCCAGTCTTGGCGTCCTCAGCGAACTTGGCGAATTCTTCCGCGGTCAGGCCAGGGACGCTTGCGCGGACCGTGAGGACAATGCCAGTGATGCCCTGGCCGGCCACGAAGGTGACGTCGGCGCGGGTGTCGACCGCTGCGGGCGGCGTGCCGTTGCCGGCCAGGGCGTGGGAAAGGGCCATCGAGTAGCAGGCGGAGTGGGCCGCGGCGATCAGCTCCTCGGGGCTGGTGCGGCCCTCGGTCTCAGCTGAGCGTGAGCGCCAGTCAACCTGGACGCTGCCCAGGTTGGAGTTGAGGAACTCAACCTCACCCTCACCTTCGATGAGCGAACCTTCCCAGTGGGCCTGAGCCGAGCGAACCGTCATGTCGTTGCCTTTCGGAGTTGGAAACCTTGCCGCTTTGAACCCGAGTACCCCGCGACGTATTCCTCGACTCGGCTAGCCTCAAGCAATGAGCACTCCCCCACCGGTGGCTGCCAGCCCGGTGGATCGTGCCCTGCTGGTGACCGGCGGGGTGGGGATCGCCGTGTTCACGGCGCTGATCCTGGCGAGCGCCTGGGTATACGACGCGGTGGTGGACGCGGACGGGGTGAGCGGTCTCGACCGGCCGGTGCTCGACTGGGCTCTGGGCGTGCGGACGCCGGCGGCGGAGTACTGGGTGACCGCGTTCACGAATCTCGGCAAGACGGTGCCGATGGTGATCCTCGGCCTGATCCTGACCAGCCTGATCGGGTGGCGCTGGCGGCGTCGGACGGCCTGGGTGCTGATGCTGGTCGCGTCCGCCGGTTCGGTGACGTTCACGATCGTGAGCAAGGCGATGATCGCGCGCGCCCGTCCGCCGCTGGTGGACGCGGTGCCGCCATACGAGGACAGCTTCTCGTTCCCATCCGGCCATACGCTGAACAGCACAGTCGTCGCGGGAATGCTCGCCTACCTCGTGGTCTGGCTCAGTCGGACGCTATGGGTGCGCCTCCTGGCGGTGCTCGGAGCGGTGTTGTGGGCGGGCCCGATGGGGTTGAGCCGGGTCTTCCTCGGCCACCACTGGCTCACCGACGTGATGTTCGCCTGGATGTTCGGCCTGGGCTGGCTGGCGCTGCTGATCACCGTCCACCTGGTGGTTCTCGGCGTGCAACGAGGGCGTCAAGACCGGATTTCCCAAAGGTCCGCGGACTAGGTAAGGTAAGGAACCGTCCTACGGGACATGGGGCTATGGCGCAGTTGGTAGCGCGCTTCCATGGCATGGAAGAGGCCACGGGTTCGAATCCCGTTAGCTCCACCGAATTGCAAGCCGAGGTCCGCCGCTGGCGGGCCTTCTTGCTTCGCCAAGGTTTGGTCCCCATCGGGTGCCGAGTTGCCGGGTGAACTCCGCTCCTGGCTGG
>Ga0116181_1001053_pt1 | contig 24462 bp, 26 predicted proteins | sample AD_UKC075_MetaG_FD_89752 | JGI IMG/M metagenome (GOLD analysis project Ga0116181, IMG submission 89752) | Active sludge microbial communities of municipal wastewater-treating anaerobic digesters from USA - AD_UKC075_MetaG | ecosystem: Engineered > Bioreactor > Anaerobic > Digestate | place: USA... | reverse complement strand
TCTGCATCGCTACGGACATGATGTGCATGATCGGTCTTGATGCACACCATCGCAGCGCGCATCCTCACGCGAGCATGCCGACAGTCCAGGTCAAAGGACAGAGGGTGGTAAGACCACGCTTACTTCCTTGTAGTGGCACGTCTGCAGAGCTATGTAGTTCCTATTGTTGCCGCTGATGTAAATCCGCCGCTATTCGCTGGCGAGGTGGCGGATTTGGAGGTGGGCGTGGATTTGCGGTGATGTGGCCACGCCCCAATGGCAACAGGGCCTGCATGCAGGCCCTGTTGCGGTGGGGTTGGTTGCGTGGCCGATGCCGGTGGGCGTGGCCGGTACGACGGGTCAGAAGGGCTCGTCGGGATCGAACTCAGGCGGCCCTTGGTCGGGCATGAGCTGCTCGCGCCAGGCCTGCTGCATCTGCGGCCCGTAGGCGGCCCACAGCGCCTGGCGCATGGCCTGAAGGCACTCGGCGACGGCCAGCGCTTGCTCGGGCGTCCAGTGCTTGGGGACGGCCGCCGCAGCGGGCGATGTCGGCGCTGCGCTCATGCCCCAGCCTTGCGGGACCGCGCCGGCGTTGCCTTGGCCGAGCGCGCAGCCAGGCGCTGGGCCTCGCGCTCCTGGGCTTCCTTGGCACGGTAGGAATCGCCGTCGATGCGCACCACCTCGGCGCGGTGCATCAGCCGGTCGATCAACGACACCACGCAGGCCGCGTTGGGGAAGACCTCGCCCCAGTCGGCGAAGGCCCGGTTGGTGGTGACCACCGTGCTCTTGTGCTGGTAGCGCCGGCTGACCAGTTCGAACAGCAGATCGGCGTGGCGGTTCGAGTACGACAGGTAGCCGACCTCGTCGATGATCAGCACATCCGGGGCGGCGTACTGGCGCAGCTTGCGGCGCAGGCCCGAGTCGCTGTCCAGCGCGGCCAGTTCGCCCAGCAACTGCCCGGCGGTGGTGAACAGGGCCGTGTGCCCGGCCAGCACCGCCTGGTAGCCGATGTTGCAGGCACACATGGACTTGCCCACCCCGTTGGGGCCGACCAGGACGACGTTGCTGGCGTCCTTGACGAAGTCCAGCGTCATCAGTTCTTCGACGGCACCGCGGTCGATCTGCCTGGGCCAGGTCCAGTCGAAGTCGGCCAGCGGCTTGAAGCGCCCGATGTGGGCCTCGCGCAGGCGGCGCTCCAGGCTGCGGCGGCTGCGTTCGGCCGCCTCCCAGGTGAGCATCTGCGCCACCCAGTGGGCCTGCTCGGGCTGCGCCATCACCTCGGCCCAGTGCTCGATCAGGCCATGCAGGCGAAGTGCGGCGGCCTGCTCGCGCAGCGCGGTGGGTGTGGCGATGTCATTCATCGGGGCTCTCCGGTGGATCCTGGGGATGGTCGGGTTGCTGGTCGGGCTGGCGGTCGGGCTTGCGGTCATAGGACCGCAGGTCATGGGTACGCACCGGTGCGTCGCGCTTGGCCACGTGCTCGGGCAGCACCAGCGCCACGGGCGGCGGCTCGCCGCTGGCCGCGCGCGCACGCTCCAACGCCAGCCGCACGGCGTTGGGGTGAGCCACGTCGCGCGCCAGTGCCTCGGCGATGGCCGCCTGCAGTGCGGCAGCACCCCAGCGCTCGAGCAGTCGCATCAGGGTGGCGGTGATCGAGCCCAGGTTCTCGCCGCGCGCGCCGGCGCGCTGGAGCAGCTGTGCGCTGGCCGGCGCGGCCTGGGCCAGGCGGTCACAGGCGCGGTGGGCTCTGCCGGCACGCTTGGCATCGAGCAGGCGCTGCACATGGGCGTCATCCTCGATCTGCGCGTGGCTGTCCCAGCAGCGCTGGTGGCGGGCCAGTTCGGCGGCGCCGTCGAGCACGCGCACCCACTGCTCGTCGGCCAGCACCGTCAGCGTGCGCCGCACATGGGTGTGCGGCACCGAGTAGTCGTTGGTGTCGAAGCGCACGTAGGGGGTCTTGCCGACCTTCACGGCCACGCGCTCGCCCAGTGCGAAGGCCGTATCGGGCAGCGCCATCAAGCTGCGACCCTCGGCCTCGAAGGCCTGGCGCACGCTCAGGGCACCGACCTCGGGCCAACGCCGGTCGGCGGCCACGCCCAGGCACCAGGCCCGTGCCTGCGCTTTGAGGTCGGGCAAGTCGGTGAACGCGCGCCCGGCGAAGAAGCTGTCGCGGATGAACCGGATGGCGCGTTCCACCCGGCCCTTCTCATTGCCGCGGGCAACTGCCACAGGGCGTGGCTCGAAGCGGTAGTGCGCCGCCAGCGCGAGCAGCTCCGGGTTGAAGCGGATCGCCTCCCCAACACGCTCGAGCACCGCGCTCTTCAAGTTGTCGTACAGGGCGACCCGGGGGCAGCCGTTGAAGGCGATGAAGGCCTCGACATGGCCGCGCAGGAAGCTGTCCATGCGGGCGTCCAGGAAGAAGCGCAGGAAGATCATCCGGCTGTGGCTGAGCACCATGACGAAGGCCATCAACGGGCGCCGAGCGCGGCCGATCTGCAGGTGGGCGAAGTGGGCCCAATCGACCTGCGCCTGTTCACCGGGCAGCGTGCGCAGGCGCAGGTAGGCCTGGGCAGGCGGGCGCGGGCGCAGCTCGGCGATGAGGTGGCGGAAGTGCGAGTCGCAGCCCACGTAGCCGCGCTCGCCGACCATGGCATACAGCCGCGCCGCGGTGAGCGTGGGGAACTTGTCCAGCGTCGCGAGGATGAAGGGCCGGTACGCATCGATGCGGCTGGGCCGCAGCGGTGATGGCGGCACGGCTTGGCCGCTCTGCGCAAGCACGCGGCGCACGGTGTCGCGGTGCACATGCAGCTGCCGGGCGATGGTGCCGACCCGCCACTTCTCTGCCGCATGCAGACGCAGGATCTGCGCAACCAGGTCAGGGGCTATGGTCATGGTGCCACCGTGGACGCACCGGGCGCAGACCATGGCGCAGGAAGCCCTGGCGCACCCAGCCGGGCTGCGGCCTGGCACAGCGCCGGCACCGCCAGGGCGTGGTGGCGGTGATCATTGTGGTGGTGGTCGCCACGGTCATCGGGGTGGTGGCCGCCGAGTCTGCAGGCTCGGGCGCCGAGGTGGTGTGGTGTGTCCATGCGGCCAGTGGAGCCGCAGCCACCCCAGGCGGGCAACCCTGGTGCGTCACGTTCTGCTGCAGGCCAGCACCACCACCACCGCCGTCGCCACCATCATTGCGCGCGCGGCACCGTTGGCGCCAGCGCCGCGACCGCTCGGCGTGGGCAAGCCGGCCCCGCCGAGACCGTTGGTAGCGGCGTGCGCTCTCGCGCCGAGCCGCGTCGTGCGCCAGGCGACGGCAGTGCCGGCCACAGTAGCGGTTGCCGCGATCGCAGTGGCTGCACAGTACGACCTGCACACGGCAACGCGCACACAGGAACAGCCTGCCTGGACCATCCATGCCCACCTCGGTCGATGACCGAAGCTTCAGTGCTGGACGGACGCGTCCCAGCAGTGCCACACTGAAGTGGCACCACCTTCATCGGCACGGTGTAGGGCGCGGTACGGTTGTCAGGCTTCCCGGCGAGATTGGCCGTTGCCGCGCCCACCTTCTTCGGCATGAGCGCTGTTGTATCCCGAGCGCCGCCCCGTACGACCGGCGTACCGCCGAAGTCACGCCGTCACCCTGATCCGCGTCGACCGCGATGGCATTGCGCCTACGCCATCGGCTGCGCCTGCCCGGCCGCCCTGCAGGGCGGCCGGGCAGGCGCAATCCCTCCAACTCCCCAATCGATCAGATCACGAGCTAAAGATCAAACCCGCCACCTCACCGGCGAATAGACGCGGTTCCTGACCGGCGTTCACACCTATGCGAGCGCGTCTGGGCATGCATACCTCCCGCTCACGCCGCCGTCGGCGATTTCAGGAGAATAGTTGAATCGCGCCCCTCGTTACAACTTCTCTTGTCGCGCACGCCCTCAGTAACCCATCTGCGCTGCCGGCGCAGCCCAGGAAGATGATCCGGCCGGTGAGTTACAACTTCTCTTGTGTGAGCGGGCAGGGCGCAGGCAGCAGCTTCAGATCAGGGCCTGCGCCTGGCGCAGGTGCGCCGCGCTCGCCGGAAGTCCCGAGCGCTCCAGCGTTGCGATGAGCTCGGCCGCCGTCTGCGGCGGGCGGTTCAGGCGTGCGCGCATCTTCTTGACAGCCGCCAGCGCCTCGAAGGGGCGGAGCTCGAGTTGGTTCAGCACGAAATCGTCCGGGTGGATGGCTTCGATCTGATGCGGATCGAGGGCATCCGCCGGGAAGTCCTTCAGGTTGAAGGTGACGATCGCGTCAGCGTGACCGGCGATGGCGGCAGCCAGCACATGGCGGTCATCGGGGTCCGGCAGGTCCAGGCCAGCGATCAGTCCTTCATAGTTCTCAACGAGGCAGTCCGGCACCGAACGGTTCATCAGCTCGACCAGCGCGCTGAGCCGCGGCTCTAGCTCCGGCCTGTTGCCGATCAGGTTCCGAGCCCATTCCTCGTGAATCCGGGCCGTCCATCGGGCGTGGTACAGGCCCTCGATCGCCAGGCTCAGCAGCAGGTCGCGCAGCGGCGCCGGGTAGAGCGTGTTCGCGTCCAGGATTGCCGTGTACTGCGACGAGCCGGCCATCAGTAGCCCAGGCTCAGATCCTGGGACAGGTCAGATAGCTTCTGCAGCGCCTCTTCGGACTGCGCGCGCTGCGCCGCTTGGTAGCGCCGCAGTTCTTCGAACTCGATCCGCCGGTGCCGGCCCACCTTGCGGCACTTCAACCGCCCGGCCTCGATTTCCTTGATCACGAAGGGCCGCGACACATTGAGCAGCGCTGCAGCGTCCTGCGTGGTCAGCTCATGGTTCTGCGGCACCAGCATCACCGGACGGCGTTGCGCCATCATGCCCAGCATCTCGGCGAAGAAGCGCAGCGCCTGCGGCGGCAGTTCCAGGACCGGCGCGTCGGCGATCTCGCCCTTCTCGTCGACGAGGGCGATGCGCTGCGCGCGCGAGTGGTCCAGCGCGGCCATCAGGCAGCGCTGGGCAACCTTGGCCATCTCGGCCTCCCGTTCAGAGGCCGGGGGTTCGAGCAGGTCAGGCGTCGACATCGTGTCTCCAAAGCGATGGGTCGGACCAGTGCCGACAGGCCTCTACTCTACGCCCTATTCGAATTATTCGCAGCGTTCGAAGCCAACGAACACCGGGGGTGCCTGGCCGGAGTGTGAACCGGTGTTCAGGCGGTGATTCGGCATTGGCAGTCCCTTGTCTCAGCGAGAAAGCACTCGGCGCGGCAGCGGGCTGGAGCGGCATCTGGTGTCCACGCGGTTCCCACGAATTTCCGCGCTATCAACGCGTTTCGCTATCACGTCACGATCCTGTGGATTCGCGCGCTTCGGCGCCGCAGTCAAAAGTCCACATTGACATGGGAACGCATGCTTCAGATCGCAGCCGCCTGGCTCCCCGCCGCCAAGTTCCTCCATCCATGGCCCAACCAGCGCTTTGTCGTCAACCACCCGAGGTAGGAGCCGTATGCGGGAATCCTGCACGTACGGATCTGTGCGGGGGGCGATCAGCAATGGTCGTTCCTACCGCGATTGGGTGCTGGGGCCCATGCGCGAGAGCCTGTGCCTGATGGGGAGTGAGATAACCCAGGAGGGCCTGCTGCGATAAACCCGGGATTCGGCGGGATCAGGCGGGATCCTGGGGGCCGGGTCTGCAAAGCCTTTGCCCAGGGCGCAAATTTTGGCCGCAAGGTTGAAAAGCGGTGGCGCAGCGCTTCGCCGACCGGGCGGTCGCGTGTCATTGGCGGAGCGTTTCGGCCAAGGCGGTCTTGCCAGTTGCCACGGCAACTAGGCACTGCGCGCGCGGGGGCTTGCGCAGCGGACTGCCGGGATCGCGCCCGACCGCCTCGCTTGCCCATTCGTGCGCGGGGAGCCGACGCCCTCCAAAAGCGGCGTTGACGCCGCATTTTCCTCGCGCCCGCGCGCGCAGGTAGCCGACCGACCGACGGCGTGATGACGATCGTGCGCACGGCTCGCACACTCGCGCGCAGGGAGCCGACTGGCAACGGGCGATACCCGGGTAGTCGGTCACGCTCGCGCCCGCGCGCGCAGGGAGCCGACTTCGCGGGGCTTGTGGGGCAGGCGAAATCGGCGCTCGCGCCCGCGCGCGCAGGGAGCCGACCTGGGTGCAACCCAAAACACTGCAGGAGGAGGGCTCGCGCCCGCGCGCGCAGGGAGCCGACCGGCCATTGCCCACGCCCCAGGTGGCGTCGCCGCTCGCGCCCGCGCGCGCAGGGAGCCGACCACCTCTTCGACGGCGGTCTTGTCCTGGCGCAGTTCGCGCACTGCGGAGCGCAGTTCCTTGACGGACATGGTGGCCACGTCGTCGAGTGACAGTTCACCGGTCTGGCCGAGGGTCAGCAGGTCGTCGACCTGGTCGTCGTCGAGCACCACCAGTTCGGCAAGTTTCTTGACGCCCACCGACTCCAAATGCGAACTCGAGTTCGCATTTGCAAAGCGGCGCGTGACTTTCATGTATTGCTGCGCGACGCGCGGCTCCAGGCCCAAGCGCTCAAGCGTCGGCAGGAACTGCCCATGCGGGCACGCCTCACGCAGCAGCAGCAGATACCCGCCCAGCTCGAAGATGCCCATGCCAATGCGGCGGATAGCCTCGCGGGCGCTGTTCTCCAACACATCGGGCGCGGTGCTGCCCTCATAACGCAGCTGGCGCGCCAGGCTGGCCACCTTGGCAGCCTGCTCAGACACCACCAGGTCGGTGGCTGCCGCGCCCTGGCGCACCACCGCCAACGCCTGCGCGATCTTCTCGGTGTCGGCCCGGTCTGCGGGAATGGCCGGGTCGGCCTTCTTGGCTCGCGCCCGCGCGCGCAGGGAGCCGACCGATCTGACAGCACGGCATCACGTCCCAGTGATCTCGCGCCCGCGCGCGCAGGGAGCCGACGCAGCCATCAGCAGCGCACGTTGCTCCCGCTCGCTCGCGCCCGCGCGCGCAGGGAGCCGACCCAGCGGGCTTGTAGGGGTCGCGGCCGCCATTGCTCGCGCCCGCGCGCGCAGGAGGCCGACCATCGCCAAATGCGACGACGTCGTCGCATTTGGACTCGCGCCCACCCGCGCAGGGAGCCGACGACACCAAATGCGACGACGTCGTCGCATTTGACTCACGCCTGCGTGCACCGGGCGCAGGCTGTCCCTTGCCCTCCGCCAAAAGCGGGAACGTCCCCGCATTTGCCCCCGCTGACAACCCACCGTCCGGCTCACCCTGGCGACGGATGCCCACCCAGCCGGCCGGCATGATGATGGCGTTGTTCACGGTCAGCCATCGCCTGCCAGATGCCGCGCCAGCCTGGCGGCACTGACGGCGCTTGCCGCGCCGTGGCCGTTTGAACGATACTGCGGGTTCGCCCGGAAGGGCGGACGGGCTTGGTCGCCCGGTGATAGGCGCAACAGCCGCGCCGCCAACACGTCGCGGCTTTTTGTTGCGCAGCATGGTTCGCTCCTATGGCGGGCCGTGTGGGGACATCCGCAAGGATGTGCCGGTCCTATCCCGGTCGACCAACCCCGCACGGTCTGCCACCCTCTCTTGGTCGGGAGGTTGGCAGGTACACCACCTGTCGATAGGAGCCATCCCATGGCTGACACCCGCAAGTCCGGCAAGGTCGCCGGCAAGTCCCCCCGCCTCGCCCAGTTGAAGAAGCCCGCTGCGCAGCGCACGCCTGCCGCAGCCAGCCACGAAGTGGCACTCGACGGCCCCTCGCAATGGAGCGCGGCCACTGGCACGCCGGTGGCCGACATGCGTGCCGCGGCTGAAGTCATCCGCCGCGCCACAGGCGAGCGGCCCAACCGCCTGGTGCTGCGGGCCGATGCCTTGGAGGCCCTGCGCCACAACACCGAGGTGCGCAACTACGCCGCCGGTGTTGAGCCCGGCCCGGCCGGGCTGCAGCTGCTGCAGGTGGTGCTGAACGTGGCCGAGATCGAGGTGAACGACAAGGGCGGCAACACCGCGTTGCTGACCTGCACACCACGGCAGCTGCAGGCAGGTGGCAGCGCGACGGCGCTGCACAGCTTCAAGTTCACCAACGTGGTGGCCGAGCACACCGGCGCGCAAGCCACGGCGCGCAAGCCGCGCCAGCAGGCCGCCGCGGCGCCGCACGCCCGCTGCAACGCGCCCGACGGCCTGGAAGAGTCAGGCCTGCAGCTAAAGGCCGTTGTGCAGCCCGTGAAGATGCGCACCTACAGCGCGATCGAGTGGCTACGCCTGCTGCCGGCGGTGGAGCCGATGGTCAGCGCGATGGCTGCTGTCATTGCTGCCGGGCGTGAGCCGAGTTATGAAGAGGCGCTGACCTGCATGGTGGCGCAGGGTGACCTGACATCGCTTCTGGTGGCTGACGCGGCCGACCTGACGGCTGCCACCGTGAGGGCGCTGTGCCCGAACGATTGCGAGCTGCTGCTGATGACCTGGTGGGGTGCCAACGGCCGGTATCTGGTGCGGCGGGCAATGAACCGGGTCGACGTTCGGCGTGCAGAGCTGCGGCCTGCGGAGGCAGCATGAGCCCCGACGCCGCCCGGTTGCTCTGGGCTCATCAGCAACTGCGGAACCTGCACAGCGTGCTGGCGAGCTGGCCCGACCTTGACCCCGCCACCAAGACCCGCGCACGGTTGCGTCGCATCCGATCGAACATCAGCCGGTTGGACTTCGTGGTTTGCTTCCTGGCCGAGCAGCTGATTGCCGAGACCTGCCGCACCTGGAAACGGCCCCTGCCCGGCGTTGACCAGGTGGTCGCGTCCAGGGGTGGCTGCCCGGCGCAGCCGAGCCTGGCCGCACAGGTCAGCCAGTGGCCAACAAGCGTGAGCTGAGCCATGCCACGCGGCCCGGCCTTCACCCATCGCCTGGTGCAGATCGCCGAGGCGGCGGCACAGGCAGGCCATGGCCGCAAGGGCGCGGTGTACGCCGCTGCCTGTGATGAGCTGGGCATCAGCCGCGCCACGCTGCTGCGGGCGCTGCGCGAGGTGTGCGACAAGCCCGCCCGCAAGCGCCGCGCCGATGCCGGTGTGCTGGCGCTGCGGCGCAGCGAGGCCGAGCTGATCGCCACGGTGTTGGTGGAAAGCCTGCGCAAGAACGGCAAGCGCCTGATGTCCATCGGCCAGGCGGTGGCCACGCTGCGGGCAAACGGCCTGGTGCAGGCTGAGCAGGTGGGCGCCGATGGCGTGGCCAGGCCGCTGGCCGACAGCACCATTGCCCGCGCCCTGCGGCACTACTGCCTGCACCCTGACCAACTGCTGCAGCCTGCGCCCGCGGTGCGGCTGCGCAGCCTGCACCCGAACCATGTGTGGCAGATCGACGCTAGCTTGTGCGTGCTGTACTACTTGCACGCCAGCGCGCCCGAAGAGGCGGGCCTGCAGGTGATGGACGCCCGCAAGTTCTACAAGAACAAGCCCGCCAACCTCAAGCGCATCGAGAGCGAGCGCGTGTGGTCCTACGAAGTGACGGACCATTTCAGCGGCAGCATCTTCTGCACCTACGTGCTGGGCGCCGAGAGTGGCCTGAACCTGGCCGAGTGCTTTCTGCAGTGCATTCAGCCGCGCATGGTCGACGGTCAGCCTGAGCCAATGCACGGGGTGCCGCTGGTGGTGATGATGGACATGGGAAGCGCGATGACGGGCGCCTTGTTCAAGAACCTGGCACGTCGGCTGAGCGTGCAGCTGATCCCGCACAAGGCGCGCAATGCCCGTGCGACGGGCCAAGTCGAGCAGGCACGCGACATCATCGAATGCAGCTTCGAGAGTGCGCTGCGCTTTCAGCCGGTGCACGACCTGGCCGCGCTGAACGACGCCGCCCGCGCCTGGGCGCGGTGGTTCGGCGCCACCCAGGTGCACCAGCGCCACGGCATGCCGCGGCACGCCGCGTGGCAGACCATCACGGCCGAGCAGCTGCGCCTGGCGCCACCGCCCGCGCTGTGCCGCGAGCTGCTGACGCACGCGCCGGAGCGGCGCAAGGTGAACGACTTCCTGGAGGTCGAGTTCAAGGGGCACGGACGCTTCAGCGTGCGCGATGTGCCGCGTGTGTACGTGGGTGAGTGGCTGCACATCACCTACAACCCGTATGACCTGGTGAACGGCCGGTTGCAAAGCGCGATGGTGGTGGAGACCGACACCGAGGGCCGCGAAGTGCTGCGCCGCATCCCGAGCGTGGAGCGCACCGCGGGCGGCTTTGCGGCAACGGCCAACGTGATCGGGCAGAACTGGACGCCCGCACCAACCACGGTGGCAGACACAAACCGCCAGCGCATCGAGCGGCTGGCGATGGACGCGGCCAGTGATGCCGAGGCGCAGGCCAGGCGCAAGGCCAAGGCCCTGCCACTGGGCGGCAAGCTTGACCCGTTCAAGCACCAGGCGGCAGCCGCATCGGTCACCTGGCTTCCCAAGCGTGGCGTGGCGCTGGTGCCGGCGGTGGTTGTGGCCGACAGCGGGGAGCGGATCTACACGCTGTTCCAGGCCGCCAGCGAGCTGGTGCGGCGCGGGCTGGTGATGGACCCCGAGCGCAATGCGCTGGTGGCGCAGTGGCACCCCGATGGCGTGCCTGAGGGTGCCTTCGACGAGCTGGTGCGGCGGCTGACCCAGCGTGCCGGCCTGCGCGTTGTCGGCCCCCATTCGAACGACCCCGAAGGAGATGCACATGTTGCTTGAGAACGTGGCCCTGACACCCGAGGCGATGCGCCACTTTCGGCTGAGCCGAAGCCCCTTCGTCGACGACGTGGTTTGCCGCGAAGACGTGTTCAACAGCCCGGACAGCCGGTATGTGCGCAACGCGCTGATGCAGGCTGCCGTGCACCAAGGATTCGTGGCTGTGATCGGCGAGAGCGGGTCGGGCAAGACGACGCTCAGAGAAGACCTTGAGGAGCGCATCCGCGACGAAGAGCTGCCGGTGAAGGTGGTCAAGCCCTATGTGCTGGCGATGGAGCCCACAGAGACACGCGGCACGATGATGAAGAGCGGAAACATTGCCGAGGCGATCGCCCGCACGCTGGCGCCTGGCCTGCGCTTGCCCAGCAACCCCGAGACGTGCCTGCACCAGGTCCATGAACTGATGCGTGACAGCTGCCGCGCCGGCCGCAGTCACCTACTGCTGATCGAAGAGGCCCACCGCATGCCCGCGGCCACCTTGAAGCACTTGAAGGGGTGGATGGAGCTGAAGGACGGGTTGCGCAGGCTGCTGGGCGTGTGCCTGATCGGCCAGCCCGAACTGGCCGATCTGCTGAGTGAACACAACGTGGAAGTGCGCGAGATCGTGCAGCGTTGCGAGAAGGTGACGCTCGGCCCGCTTGGTGACCAGTTGGAAGCCTATGTTCGGCACAAGCTGCACCGGGTAGGTGCGAGTCCTGAGCAAGTTCTGGCACCTGACGCCTATGACGCGGTGCGCGCGCGGCTGACCTATGTTCCGCGTGACGGCAAGGCGAGAGACGCACAGAGCATCTGCTACCCGCTGGCGGTCAACAACCTTCTTGCGCGGGCCATGGTGGCTGCGGCGCGCAACGGCTGGCCACTGGTGGACAGGGCCGCGGTGTTGGGCTGCTGAGCGGTGGCTTCAGCAGCATGGTCGGCCGCCTGGCGGCCTTGACCTGAAGAGTCGACGATGACAGTGACGAAGCGGGCCGGCGCCGCCCAAGAGGCTGGCCACCAGCGAAGCGATGGAGAAGAGATGAGGCCACTTGAACAGAAACTGACGGAGATCGCCGCAGGCATCAACGCGATGCAGGAGCGGCAGGCGCTGCTGACTGGCAACGAAGCGCGCATGCTGGGTGCCGAGCTTCACGCGCTGCGCGAGAGCCTGGGCGCTGATTGCCTGGAGCGCGCGCTGCGCAATCTGCTGGCACTGCCGCGGCAAGCGACCCGATTGCTGTTGATCGCCCAGGTGATGCAGACCGCAGCAGGCGTGGCAGTGCTGGGCGAGACGGTCGGTCTCTCCAAGCTGGCCGCGCTGGCGAACCTGGACGAGTCGGAACTGCAGGTGCTGGCCGCCGGCCAATGCTTGCGCGGGCTGAGCCTGGCCGATCTGCGCGCCATGTCGCCCCGCCAGCTGGGCAACGCACTGGCGACGGTAACCGCTGATGAGCGGACGCTGCTCGTGCGCTACCGTCGGTGCACTGAACAGGCCAAGCGCCATGTGCAGCAGGCCGCGCAACTTCTGGCCGAGCAGCGCTGAGCAGGGGCACGCCAATGAGCAGCATCGGCAACAAGCGAGCAGCAGGCAGCGCGCCCGCGGGTGAAAAGCGATCACGGGCGCAGGCTTGGATGGTGATCTGCGCGGCCTTCACCGGCGCGGCCTGCGCTGAACTGCTGGCAACCGACCAGGCTGACGAGGCAATGGCCGCGTGCGAGGGCAACGCTCAGGCGCTCGCTCTGTACCTGAAGGCCGCCGAGCAGCTTGAGCAGCGAGTGCGTGCTGGCGACAGTTTGATGGCGGCAGTAGAGACGATGGTGCAGGAGGGCTGGCCGGCAAAACTGGGCGTTGCAGTTTGCGCCGGGCTGCACTGATTGGCGCCATCTTCTTGCCTGCCCGCGATGCCCTGCGCCGGCCCGCAATGCCGTTCCAAATCGTTCCAATTGCGCCGGCAAGGGGGTAGTGGCCCGGCGGGCTGCTGGCGCCCCTGCGGCCCTGCCTGATCCAGATAGCCAGCTCAGGCTTGAAAAGGGTGCGGCGGAAGGGTCACTGAAGCGCTCTGAGCGCCTGGGGCGGACCACCCGGCTCGGCTTGCCTGGACGGGAACCCGGTTGTCACCGCGTCGTTCCCGTCCGGCGCCGACAGATGCGACCACCGGCGCAACTGGCCACGACATCCCGTCGTTGCACTGTCAGTTTGACAGGGCGTTCCGCCCCGTTAGAAGTCAAGTGACTTTCATTATGCAGGTGGGGTGCCGGTCAGAAAAAATCGGTGTGCAAACACGGCTTCTTAGCACCGATGACCACTCCACCCCAGTTCGTGCCTGTCGACATTTCAAGGATGTCGGTGGAGCAACTGAGTCCGCTGCAACTCGCGATGCCTGAGCAGTTCGTAGAACGGCTGAGCGACATGGCCTTGTCAATGTATGCGGTTCTCGTTGACGGCGAGAAGGGAAAGTCGGTTGATGAGATGGGCGCCGCAGCGAGGCTGGCCATCAGGTTGGTGGTGCAGTTGTGCCAGGACTTCGGTGGCCGCTCCTTCTACATGCACAAGTCGCCCTTGGCCGCCGTCTATGCCCAGGCTGCTCGAGACAAGGCCATCGCAGACGCATTCAATGGCAGGAACATCCTCGACCTGGCGCGGCAGCATGGCCTGACCGAAATGCGGATCAGGCAGATCGTCAATCAGCAGCATCAGCGGGAGAAGAGCGTCAAGTTGAGCCCGCAGCAGATCGCGGAGCGCAACAAGGCCATCGTGGCCAAGTTCAACGGTCGCAACCACAAGGCGCTTGCCAGCCAGGCGGGCCTATCGGTGCAACAGATCAGAAAGATCGTCGCGGACAGTAAGTCCGACACCAACCAATCGACAGCGGCGTTCAACACCTATTGGCGATAGACGGCAGCCGCTGCGACGCCGCCACCTCAACCACCAGCGAACAAACACATGAACATGCAACAGCAAAACGTCACCATCGAGAAGAGCCCGGAACTCGAACGCCTGCTTGACGTGCAGAGTCGCTTGTCCAAGGTCAGAGACACGCAGGCCGATCTGGACAGGCGCATTCACGAGACGCAGGCGCAGGTCGACAAGCTGAAGGCGGGCCTTCCCGATGTGGAAGCGCTGCAGAGCGTTCGGCGTCGAGTCGCCAGCCTGGTGGCCACTGGTGATGCAACCGAAGGCGAGTTGCTGCAACACGAGCAAGCCGTGGAGACGGCGAAGTTCGAGGCCGCGGGGATCGTCCAGCAGATCGAAGTGAAGAACGATCTGCTGGCGGGCTTCCAGCAGCGGCAAGAGGAGCAAGCGAACGCCAAAGCCGCGCTGCAGGCCGAGTGGAGAACCGCACTGCTGGCCCTTCTGATGGCGCACGCGGACCAGATCGGCGCTGCCTACGTGAGCGCCGCAGCACAACTGGATCTGCTCTACCGGCGGCTGACGGCCCTGAGCGCGCAGGTCGGCAACATGACTGGCCATCGCGGCTTTCGCTGCCTCGGCCCCATCAGTGTGCCGTCTTTCAGCCTGCCGGTGATCGAGCAGAACAGGTCGCCCATTCCGCCTTATCAGCTCGTTGACTATTCAACGCGGCAGCACAACCCGATCGGGCAGTGGGAGAACGATCTGAACGTGGCGCTGCGCGCAGCCGGCGTCCAGATCGACTGATCCGTTCAATCAACGAAAGGCCATCGTGGCACGCGAATTTCCGACTGATGCTGAGCTGCACAAGGCAGCCACCGAACTGGTGAACCGGGAGCACTGCGACTACATCGTGGCGCTTCAGGCCGTGATCGGTCTCGCCAATGCCAGCCGCAAGCCAGTAGGGGCTGCCTACGCGATGCTGGAAAAGGACGGTGAGCTTGACCAGCTGATCAATGCGTACTGGCAGACCTTTGGCGGCAACTACCTGACGGCGCTGGAAGCGGTCAGCGCCTTGGCGGCAAGCAAGGGTGTGTCAATCTTGGACGCAGCTCAAGCGGCGCTGAAAGACTCGAAACTCTACGAGCAGGCGCAGGCCTTCGTCGCTCAACACGGTGGGGGCATCGATTCGGCGATGAAGGTTCTGGCTGACATTGCGAAGCTGAAGAAGAAATAGATGTCCTTCGTCGACTTCGCGCGATCCATCGTCGCTGGCATTGCTTCGGACTCTGCGCCCGCCGGGCGTGCCGCACCCCCTGGCGGCCAGGTCAACTTCGCCGAGCCCTGGGGGCGCGTGTCGACAGACCGAACGTCTGGTGGGGCGTCCCATGCATCAGCAGCTGACCTGGAACTCCACAGGCGTGCGATGTGCATGGTCAATCAGCGGGGACTGACCTACGTTGATGCCTTGCAGGCGTGTCACGTCGTCGACGTGCGCTTCGCGGAGGCGGAATCGAAGTCGACAGCGCTGGTGGATGCGGCGCGAGTCATTCTGCGGGTCGGCACACGCACATCCGACGATGGCCAGAGTGTCGCCTTCTCCAGGAGCGACCTGATGGCCACAGCTGCGGCCTACAACCCGAGCCAGCGCGAGGCGCCGCTGACTCTGGGCAAGCCGGCCCACGATGCACCAGCTTTCGGGTGGGTTCGTGGCTTGGAGGTCACAGCCGCCGGCGAACTGGTGATGACCGTCAGCGATGTCCACCCGGAGTTCGCCAGCTTGGTCAACGATCGGCGATTCACCGAACGCGCCGTAGTCTTCTACAACCCGCGTCATCCCAGCAACCCAAGCCCGGGTGTCTGGTATCTGAGGAACATCTCGTACTTGGGTGCAAAGAAGTCGATTCACGTTCCTGGGCTGAAGCATGCATAGCGCGACCGATGGTGCGCAGTACAACTGGTGCCCGGCGCCTTTCGAGATACCGTTGCCGGACGGGCGCAAGGTGCTGGTGGCCGCTCACTCGGCCCAGAGGTGGCAAGAGCTTGAGCCGGCGCTGATGCCCTTCATCCTGAGCTTCGCCGAGCTGTTCGATGCCGGGCATCCGATCATCCAGGCAGACGCGTTGAACCGCATGGCACTGCATCTTGCCGCTGTGCTGCCTTGCGTGCTGGAAGCGTCTGGCCTGGACCTGGCTGGGCTTGAAGAGTTGGGCACGGATCTGGCCGTCGCCATGCTGTGTGCATGGTGGGCAACCAACGGGGCCTTCCATGTCTGTCGCATCCACTACATGCGGGCGATGAACCCAGGGACAGGAACGCATGACTGACGGTCAACGGCTCAGCGTCGGGCTTCAGCTGCGCACCGACTTCGCACGCGCCCTGCGCGATCTGGGCGACGTCACCGACCGACTGCAGCAGTTGGAGAAGGCCACCAAGGGGCTGGACGGTTCCGGCGAACTGGACAAGCTGTCCAAGGGCGCGGCGACAGCGGAACGAGCGGTCGACAGATTGGCCACCGCGGTGAAAGCGGCATCGGACGTACGCAAGGCGGAATCACCGCTGATCGGCGCGCTTCGCGAGCAGATCGCGCTCTACGGCAAGAGCACTGAGGAGGTGCTGCGCTACCGCGCTGCACAGGCCGGCGTGGGGGCCGAGGCGGCACCGCTGATCCTGCAACTGCAGAACCAGCGTGCGGCCCAGCAGCTGGCAGCCCAGGCGGCCCAGGAGGAAGCCAACGCCCAGCGTGCCGCAGTGCAGGCCAAGCAGCAAGCCGCCGCGGCGCAGCAGGGCTTCATTGCCGGCCTGCGCGAACAGGTGGCGCTGCAGGGCAAGAGCCAGGCCGACGTGCTGCGCTACCGCGCCGGCACGCTGGGCGTTGGCAAGGAAGCCGAGCAGTACATCGCCGCGATCGAAAAGTTCGACGCTGCCAGCAAGAAGGGCGCGGCGGGGATGAACCGCTTTGGCGTGTCCACAGGCCAGACCGCCGCGGCGCTGCGTCAACTGCCGATGCAGCTGACAGACATCGGCACCCAGTTGGCGGGTGGCCAGTCGCCGCTGCTGGTGATGGTGCAGCAGGGCGGCCAAATCAAGGACTCTTTCGGCGGATTGAAGCCGGCGCTGGCTGCGCTGGCCACCTATGTGACGCCGGTGGCCGTGGCAGTGACCGGCCTGGCGGCGGGCATCGGTGCGCTGGCATTGGCCTACACCGCCGGTCAGTCCGACCTGAAGGCATACAACATCGCCGTGCAGTCAACCGGCAACTTCGCGGGGGTGACGCGCGGCCAGATTGAGCAGATGGCCCAGCAGGCAGCGGCCACCACCGGCATCAGCCGTGGCGCCGCGCGCGATGTTGCGACCGCGATGGTGCAGAGCGGGCAGATCGGCAGCGGGGCCATCGCCAACCTTGTGAGCAGCGTGCAGGGCTTCGCGGCCGTCACGGGCCGAAGCACTGACGATGCCGGCCGTGCGCTGACCGACATGTTCAAGAAGCCAGGCGAGGCGGCGGAGACGCTGAACCGGCAGTTCCACTTCCTGTCGGCTGAGCAAATGCGGTACATCCGCCAGCTAGAGGAACAGGGCCGCACCGAACAGGCGCAGCTTGAGCTGAGCAGGCGGTTTGCTGATCACATTGGCGGCACGTTCGTGAACAACCTGGGCACGCTTGAGCGTGCCTGGCAGAAGGTCGGCAAAGCGGCGAAGGATGCCGTCGACGTCATCGCAGGCATCGGGCGCGGGTCAACGATCGAAGAGGACATCGGCAAGGCCCGTGCGGAGCTGCAGAAGCTTGAAGCCGGCTTCGGCAGCGCACTGCGCAGCGAGGCCGGGCAGCAGGCCGCGATCGTGGCCGCCCGTGAACGACTGCGGGCGTTGGAGTTGACGCGCAGCATGGAAAGCCGGACCGCGGCCGCCCAGGCCGAGGCCGCGCAGAACGAGCAGCGGCGAGCAGCCAATCAGAAGTACTACGACGAACAGCTGAAGAGCATGGCGTCGAACCGCAAGAAGCTGGCCGAAGAGAAGGAGAAGCTCGACCAGGCGCTGCAGCTTGGGGACATCGACCGGGGGCAGTACAGCGAGGTTCTCGCCGGCTTGCGCAAGCGGTATGCCGACCCCAAGGCGCCTGCCGACCCAGTGGCCACCGCGTTTGAATCACAACAGCTCTCGCTGACCCAGCAGCTGGCCGAGGCCAAGAACCGACTGGCGAACGAGGTTGCCGGCCTGACCGACCGCCAGGACGCCGCTACGGCCAAGCTCGAGGCCTGGCTGTCGACCAGCAAGGAGGCCAAGCAGCTGGACACCCAGCGCGTAGCTGCGTTGCGCAGCCTGGCCAGCGAGGTCGACGCCACAGCAAAAAAGACCGCCGCGATCGACGCGAGCAAGAAGCAGGCGGATCGCATCGCCAGCGGCCTGGCCGACGTGAATACACAGTTGCTGCGCGCCACCGGAAAGAGCGCCGACGCGGCTGCCGCCGAGATCGAACAGCGCTTTGCCAAGCTGCGCGCCGACCTGGTGGCCGCCGGCAACGGCGAGGGCCTGCTGAAGGTCGACCAGCTGATCAACGTGGAGAAGGCCAAGGCGCAGCTGGCCGACCTGCAGCAGCAGGTCGACCTGGTGCTGGGCGTCCAGAGCCGTGATGAGCAGACGCTGCAGGCGCAACAGCAGGCCGGCCTGGTCAGCGAGCTGCAGGCGCGCCAGCAGCTGCTGCAGCTGCACGCCAGCACGGCGCAGCAGATCGACGCGCTGCTGCCGCGCATGCGCGAGCTGGCCGCGATTACTGGCGATCCGCGACTGGCCGCCGGCGTGGCCGACCTGGCCACGCGAGTGACGGTGCTGAAGACCACCACAAACGAGCTGGAAACGGCCTTCACAGGTGCGTTCCAGGGCAGCTTCGCCAACGCGCTGCAGGGCCTGGCCAACGGCACAAAGAGCCTGGGCGAGGCCGCACGCGGCTTCCTGGTCGACTTGGCTGCCGGGCTGGCGCAGTGGGCGGCGCAGCAGCTGGCGATGAAGGCAACGGCCGGGCTGATGGAGATGTTCAACGGCGGTGCCCCCACGCGCGGCGCGGTAGCCGGCGCTGCGGCTACTTCCACGGCCATCACCAGCGCGTCTGCGATTGGGGCACAGCAGCTGGCCGGGGGGGTGGCGTCAGGTGCGGCACAAGGGGCGCTGGACTTCTCCAGCCGCCTGGCTGACGTGTTCTCTTCAGGCTCCCAGGTGCTGCAAAGTGGGCTGGCCTCTGCCTTCGATGCTGCATCGTCCCTGCTGGGGTCGATCCTCTCTAGCTTTGGCGGTGGCGGTGGCGGTGGTCTTGGCAGCCTGGCCTCGCAGTTGGCCGGCGGCCTGATCCCGCTGAGCAGCGGTGGCTACACCGGCCCCGGCGGCAAGTACGAGCCCGCAGGCATCGTGCACGCCGGGGAGTTCGTGCACCGGCAGGAGGTGGTGCGCCAGCCTGGCGCCCTGTCGTTCCTGGCCGACTTCAACCGCCGCGGCATGGCCGCGCTGACGGCCTGGCGCGGCAACGGCTACGCCAGCGGCGGCTTGGTGGTACCCGCCAGCGCCATGCCATCGGCCGCGGCCTACCAGCCCGTCGACGGCCGCAGCGGCAGCACCCAGGTCAACGTGCAGCAGCGCCTGCTGCCGGTGCTGGATGACGGCCTGATCGCCGATGCGCTGCGAGGCCCGAAGGGCGAAGAGCTGCTGGTGCTGCACATCGGCCGCAACCCGGCGAAGTTCCGCCAACTCCTGAAGGTCTGATCGCGACCTTGAAACTGAAAGGCAACGACTATGCTGGGCATCGATCAGATATTCGAGTTCTTCGCCATGTTTGAAAGTTGGATGGTGCTGGACGTAGACAACCACCGCACCTCGCCGACCTTCAAATGAGCACAGCTGGCATCCGCGCCAAGATCGACCTTGGCGAGATTCAGGATGGACTGGACGCGGTGGCAAGCCTCCTCGACGGTGCAGGCAAGACCTCGCTATTCAGGTCGCTGGCGCAAACGCTGGAATCCGAGACAGAGGCGAACTTCGAGGCCCAGGGACGTCCATCGTGGGCGCCCCTCTCTGCTGCAACCAAGGCAGAGCGCATGAAGCGCAATAAAGGCTCTTCGGTGCTGCAGATCCTGAAGGACGGGGGCATCCTCGCATCCAGCATCAGTTCGTATTTTGACGACGAAACCGTTGTCGTTGGGGCTGGCGGCGCGGCCAGGGCCTACGCGGCCATCCACCAATACGGTGGCACGATCGAAAGGCCTGCACAGAGCGTCAAGACGCGGCTGCGGACCGACCGGAAGGGCAACCTGCTACGGCAGAGTGCCGAAGGGCCTGGCAAGAACTTGGCGGTGTTCGCCAGGGACAAGCACAAGCAGGCCCGCGAGAGTTGGTCGACGGTCGACGCCTACAAGATCGACATCCCGGCGCGGCCGTATCTGCCGTTCTCCGGCCCGCCCGGAGGCGAGCAACTGCAGCCCGCTGCTGCGTCTTCCATCCTTCAGGTGTTTGAGCGGGCACTGCTTCGCAAGTTGGGCTGACCGTACGGGCCTTGCGACTTGCACGTTGGTGCATTTCGTTTCCCAACGTGCAACTTCGCAGCGTTCGATTTATTGCAGCGCGGTGCGGTCAAATATCGCGCGCGGCATCATGTGCCGCGCAGGCACGGCCGACGGCCCGGCGCCCCCCCCCCCCACGGCGAGGCGCCGCGCGCCTGATCACGCCCCGGCTCGCCGGGCCAGTCGCTACTCACCGGCAGGCGACGGCTTGCGCTTGCCTTCCAGCGACTGTCCGCCCTGCTTGAGCAGCGCGCTGACCACCCGGCCGCCGGCATCGCGGCGGAACTCGATGATGGCGCCCACGGCCTTGACCTCGAGCGTGCCGGCCTCGGTCAGCTCGGCGGCAATCGCCGGCTGGCCGGTGCCCTGCACCTTGAGCACGCCAGCGTCCTCGAACACTCGGAGCGTGAAGCGCGGCATCAGCACATACTCGCCGGCCAGGTCCTTCCAGCGCGGGTTGCTGGCCGTGGCCGCGGTGTGGGTGCCCTTGCGCGTGACCTCCAGCACCCCACCGCCCTGGCGCCACACCGCGCGGTCGATGCGGCCTTGGCGCCATTGCGGGGTCAGCAGCGCGCTGAAGGCCTCGGGGTAGAAGTCACCCGCGCTGTCGTACTTCAGCTCGAAGGCGGGCTGGCCTTCGGCCTGGGCCATCAGCAGCTGGCCGTCCCGCCAGATGCGGGCGTTCAGGGCCCCCAGCTCATAGTCACCGGGCATGGCCGCCAGCAACTCGGCACTGGGCGTGGCCGGGCGCCGCGGGCGCAGCGGGGCCGCCTCCACGCCGAGCAGGGCATGGCCCAGGTCCGACAGGCCGCCCAGATCCGCCAGGCTGGTGTCGGTCAGGATCACCACCGCGCGCTGGGTCTTGGGCTCCAGCGCCACCAGCGACGAGAAGCCGCCGGTGCCGCCTTCATGGGCCACCAGCTCATGGCCCTTCAGCGCCAGCAGCCCCCAGCTCATGCCTTGCTGCCCCTGCAGGCGCTGTTGGGTGCGCTCCAGGCTGGCCCGCAGCGCGGGCTCGGCGCGGCCCAGCTGGGCCTGGGCATACAGCACCATGTCGTCGAGCGATGCGCGCACCATGCCCACGCCGGCCAGGTTGTTGGCGATGTGCCAGTCGCTCGTGGGCTGGCCCGACGGCAGATGGCCCCGGGCGCGTGGCCGCGGCTGGCGCGGGCGCTCGACAAAGGCGCCGTCCATCTTCAGCGGCACGAACAGGCGGCGCGTCAGCGCGTCCTCGAAGTCGCTACCATGGCTGCGCGCCACGGCCAGCGACAGCAGCATCATCGCGAAGTTGGAATACTCGAACTGGCTGCCGATCGGCCGCGACAGCCTGACCTTGGCCAGCGCGTCCAGCAGGGCCTGCTCGCTCAGGTCGGCATACGGGTCGTCCGGGTTGCGCTGGTTGAAGCCGGGCGGCAACGCGGGCAGGCCCGAGCTGTGGGTCAGCACATCGCGCAGCAGGATCTGGCGCTCGCCCTGCTGCGGCAGCGCGGTGCCGGGTGGCAGGTGCCGGGCCAGCGGATCCTCGAGCGACCACTTGCCCTGGGCCACCAGATCGGCTACCAGAAAGGCGGTCATGGTCTTGGTGACCGAGCCGATCTCGAACACGCTGTCGTAGCCGGGGCCGCCATCCGGCCGCGCCTGGGCGCAGGTTCTGGCGCGCAGCACCTCGGCCTTGTCGATCAGCGCGGCAACCACGCAGGCGCCGGTGCGGTCGCCCTTGAAGCGGGCATTGAGCTGGGTTTGCAGGTGCTCCGGGGTGAACGCGGCTACCGGCCAGGCGGCCAGCGCTGCAAGGGCCAGTGCGCCGGCGCGGCGCACGATGTCAAAGGTTTTCATGCAGTCGCCCGCGGCCCACCAACCGGCGGGCCGTCTAGGGTTTACGGCCGGTCAGCCGAAGAAGGTCATCACGATCGAGAAGATCGACAGCGCGTTGCTGATCTGGCGAAACAGGTCAGAGATGGTATCGGTCTCCACCGTGCGCATCGGGGCGCCGCGGTCCAGCGTGTTGTCGATGAAGGCGTTGATGTCGGCGATGCCGGCCTCCTCGATGCCGGTGCCCGAGAAGTCGATGATCGACAGGCAGTGCGAGTTGTTGAAGTCGCGGTAGAACGGCACGTGGTAGGCCACGTTGGCAAAGCTGTTCATCAGCGGCACCCAGTGCTCGATGTCGCTGTTCCAGCGGCTCATCAGCTGGTTCTTGCGCGCGTTGGCGCTGCTGGCGCCCGAGATCTCGGGATAGAACTTCTCGTAGCTGAAGGCCGAGTAGGTCATGTCGGCCGAGAACACCATGAAGGCGAAGCGGTCGCTGGGGTAGCGCATGGCCAGCGCGCCGGTCACGCTGCCCATGTTGTTGACGTCGAAACCGCTGGTACCCGCATAGACGCTGAGCAGGCCGCCGGCCTCATCCAGACCCCAGGCGCTGCGGATGCGGTTGTGCAGCGGCAGCGACGGGTACTGTGCCGCCGTGCCCGAGCGCGGCGCGCTGAACAGCGGCCCCGAATCGGCCAGCAGCGACGCACGGCCGGTGGGCCGCAAGGTGTCACGCATCAGCGGGTAGGTGGCCGTGGCGCCGGTGCCGCCGGCTGAGAAGCCCGACACCAGCAACTGGTTGGGCCGGCCCAGGTTGTTGCGCAGCCAGGTGGCCGCGGCGCGGATGTTGGCCTGGCCGCGGTGCCACTGCACACGCGGGTTAGCGGGATCGGCGTCGCTGTAGGTCACCAGCTTGCTGCCGGTGTGTACGTCGCCCGTGCAATAGGGCAGGTAGACCATGGTCCACAGGTCGGTGCGCACCTCCTCGAACGGGTTCAGCCGCGAGGTGAAGGGGGTCACCAGGCCGGCCGCGGCGGCGTTGATGCGGGTCAGGTAGTTGGCCGGCACGCCGCTGGCGTTGGTGGCGCTGAGCTTGCCCTGACCCTGGCAGGACTTCTGGTCCCAGCAGGCGCCGCCGCCTTCGTACATCACGACCGTGTCCTTGTTGAACGGCGAACGGTTGACGAAGAAGCGGTAGGGCGTGCCATTGCCGCACGAGGCGCCGCTGGAGGCCGGCAGCTCGACCACGTCCCATTGCAGATAGCCGGCCTGCGCCAGCGGGCCCAGCAGCCAAAGCAGCACCGCGGCCAGCGCGGTGCGGAGCTTGAAGACGATTCTCATGTTCATTTCCGGGTTGGAAGGTTGGAAGGTTGGGAAGCGGGCCAAATGGGTCCAGGCCAGGCTGACCCGGCCGGCCTCACCCCCCCTTGGCAGACCCGGCGCGCAGCGACAGGACTTGGGGGGTGTTCTCAGCGGGCCGCGGGCGCCTCAAACAAGCTTTGCCGGAGCGCTTCGATGCGGCCCTGCAGCTGGGCGGGATCACGCTGACCGGCGGGTTCGGCCTGCCAGGCCGCCAGCAGCGCGGCCTGGCCACGCTGGAACGCCAGCTCGCGCGCATCCGGTGCCTCGGCCGGCTGGGCCGCGGCCAGCGCTGCCCGCCACTGCGCCAGCTGCTCAGCACGCCGGCCGGCGTCGGGCTGCAGCACGTCCAGCGCTGCAGCCTGCAGCGCCTGGGCATCGGCCGCACTGATCTCGCGCGCCGCCAGCCGCGCCGGCAATCCGGCCTGCACGCGCTGCGCCAGTGCCAGGGCCTCGGGCGTGGCATGGCCGTCGCGGCGCAGCGCACGCAGCCGGGCCACATCGTGGCGAAAGCCTATCAACGCCGTGATGCGCGCCAGCTCGGCCTCGCGCTGCGGATGCTCGGCCAGGCTGGCCTGCAAGGCCTGCCACTGCTCGGCGCTGAGGCCCGGCGGAGGCGGGGCATTCGGCGCCTGCGGGGGTGGGCCGGGCTGTGCCGGCAACGGCAGGTCTGCCGCCGCGGCGGAAGGCGGCACAGGCCCGGCGGCCCGCCGCGCGCCAGCGGTCAGCGCGGCATCGGGCGGCCAGGCGGCATCGGCCAGCGCCTGCGGTGCCGCACCCGGCCACCACAGCCAGCCGGCCAGGCCTGCCGCGCCCAGCAGGCCCAGCAGGCCCAGCAGGCCCAGCAGGCCCAGCCCGCCCAGCCCGCCCAGCCCGCCCAGCAGCGGCCGGTGCCTGGCCAGCACGGCTTGTCGGCTGGCCCGGGCCGCAAGAGGTTTTGAAATGTTTCGGGAGACCATGGTGGGTAGTTTCTCTCGCCGGCCCGATATTGCCAAGGACAAGGAATCTAGGGATTGCGCAGACCGAGCCGGGTTTCGATCCACCGGGCCTCAAACCCACCCGTCATGGCCACGCCGAAAACCATGGTCTGAAGGCATCACGCCGGCCCGAAAAACGGCCACCGACCGACACAATGAGAGAATTGAACAGCCACCCTGGGCCCTGATTCGTCACAAAGCTCAGCAGGCTCATTTCCTGAGCTACCCGGCCGCTACGCTGGCAGCAGCCAAGTCGCGGAGTCCAGCATGCCGATGAACCGAATCCAGTTCCAGCGCGGAGTGCCG